>JGI20130J15133_1001859_pt1 | contig 16716 bp, 18 predicted proteins | sample WasSprMetagenome_FD_15133 | JGI IMG/M metagenome (IMG submission 15133) | reverse complement strand
GGGGATGTTCTAAGCGTAACGGTTGAAACCCTATAACGCCATAGCTTTTTACTTCCCCATGCATGTTGCAACCCCTTATAGCTACTCCCAATTTTTTTCCCCTTCGCAAGACTCGATTAAGCTGAAAGCTGAGGCTCAGCCTTCGAATATCTTCGCCGTCTATATACCGCTCTTTCGCTTCTTCTCTCTCCGCTTGAGGTATTCACTAGATGTGCAACTATCCTATATTTCCGATTGAGACGTATAGTCTAGGTTTGTATAGATGGACAATATATTGGGAAAACGGCTTTAGAGAATTCTTTAAGCATGTTCATCGACTTATCGGGTGAGACCTTTGTCATCGAGAAGTCTAATATTATCATATCTACTCCGACTTTAGAATACTCTTCTATCTTTGAGAGCCAATCTTTTGGATTTTCACCAATACCATCTGGGTATGTAACTGAGGGGGCTAATAAAACCCGCTTCCCCAACTTCTTCGACATCTCATTGATATAAGACGCCATTCTTCTAAAATCTTCAACTGGGGTGTTTGAAGGGGGTAGAAATCCATAACCGTATTTAACTGCAGCCTCAAGTATTGCTTTAGAAGAGCCTCCGAACCATATCAGCGGATGAGGTTTCTGGACGGGTTTGGGCCAGAACGGCGCCTTAACAACCCTATAATACCTACCCGTATACGTAACCCTACCTTCTTCAGTCCAAAGCCTCAGTATTACCTCTAGAGCCTCCAACATTCTCGATAACCTTTCCTCATGCCTACCCCAGTAAACGCCATACGATACAGCTTCATCCCTAACCATCCCGCACCAACACCAAAGTTGACGCGGCCTCCAGAGATTATATCAACAGTAGCCACAATCTTCGCCAACCTAGCTGGCTCATAAAACGGTAGGGGTGAAACCCTAGCTCCCAATCTTATCCTCTTCGTCTGCACGGCTAATGCTGAGAGTAGAGTCCAAGCGTCAAGCTTATTCGGCTTATCCGGATCCCACCCAGTCTTCTCATAAAACTCTCTTGGAAGGTAGAAGTGGTCTCCAATCCATAGAGAGTTGAAGCCCAATTCATCGGCTACGAGGGAGACCTTCAGGACCTCAGCATAGCCGTACTCGCCATGAGTTGGAAGATGAACACCGAACCTCATATGCTAAGCCTCTAAGATTCTATATACCTGACGAGCCTTTGCTCTAAGGCTTTCCTAGGCATAGCGCCAACAATCCTATCGACGAGAACCCCGTCTTTGAAAATCAGAAATGTCGGTATACTCATTATTTGGTATTCTATGGGCACCATTTGGTTCTCGTCGACATTAAGCTTCCCAAACAAGATTTTACCCGCATACTTCTTAGCCAATTCATCTATGATTGGAGCCATCGCACGACATGGAGGACACCAAGGCGCCCAGCAATCAATTACCACGAACCGACTACGTCTTAATACATCGTTAAAGTTTAAGTCCGTCACCTCTATAGGCTCGCTTACAGGTGTCGATGCCGATCCAACTCTCCTTCGTAGAAGCTCCTCAAACTTTCTCCGCTTAATTTCTTCTAACTCTTTATCTTCACCATTCATATGAAAAAATTTTCCTCGTAAAACTTATAAGTGTTTTCTAACGAATAATCCATCTCCTCCAAGTAGGAGGACCTTTTAATATTCACTAAGTCCTTTACAACCATAAAGGGTGAATTTAGATACGCCGTAAATTGACTACAATTCTTTTCAATTAAGAGAGCTTATAAAAAGGTTAAAAGTTTAGACTACTTCTTCTCTTCCTTCTTTTCTTCTTTCTTCTCCTCCTTCTCTTCCTTCTTCTTAGGCTTTCTACGGAACAGACTCAAACTTCTCCCCTTGTTTAAAATTTTAGGCGGCGCAATCTTAAAAACGTTTTGCCTCCACTAATAACGTAGACATTTTTAAGGCGTTTTGAATTCGGCTTTTCTACTTTTAAGCCTTTTAAGGTATTCTGAGGCTTCTCTGGCGTTTTGAAATCTAGCTATGATTCTCGAGGGCGTTAAGTGGACAACTGTACTACAGTATGGACATTTAGTAGACCTATTTGAAGAAGTTAGGGAAAGACGCCCACATTCAGGGCACCTATATATCTTAAACTGTCTCCTGTTCATTCGAATACTCCTCTGATGTATTTCTCAAGAAGGCCTTCTTCAGAAAGCTTAGATATCCAGTCTACTATGCCTATTTTAGGTTTAACACTCCCATTGTAGAATAATAGAGCCTCTGAAACAAGCTGTTCGACTGGTTTATCCGTTGAGTCGAGCTCGTATATTTTACCTCTATAAGTTTTCAATGCTTCAATTAAACATACGTCTAAAATCTCAGCCATAACGTTTTCATGTACCTTACCGGGAGAATACCCTTTAGCTTCAAGCCTCTTCCTCAAAACCTTGGGGTGGCATCTTAAGACAAACGCAACCTTAACGTACCTAGATGGAGCGATTAAATGCGCTATATGTCCATCTAGAATCAAGTTTTCATCCTTAAGGCTTCTAATCGCCCTTTTAAGCCCAGCCATGTCTACTATATACGTCTGTCTTTCATCGTCAAACCCTAACGTCAACCCATTCTCCAAGCAGAACTTCCCCACGTCTAAATGCGTAAAACCGATCGCTTTAGCTAACGCTTCTGAAAAAACCGTTTTCCCAGTCCCAGGAGTACCCGTTACGACTATGAAAACCAAGCTCCTCAATTTTAAGAATAATCCCTCATATAAATGGTTTTACGTACGCGGTCAAGATTAAAATAAGCGGATAAAGTAGCTATTTCAGAGCTTCATGCAAATCCCTAAAATACATGAGCTTGAGAGGCTTGTTAAAAGACCCGTTAGGCATCCACTACTCTTAACGGATGTAGGCGACATTGAAGTTTTACGCGCTAGAATGATGGGGAGGCGTTGGAGAAACGCCACAGAGAGTATGCTTAAACGTTCCAATAAGCTACTTGAGGATCCAATACCGCAACTTCCACGCTCCCTCTACGACGACTTCTTTAGAACTGGCCGTCGTCACCTATTTGAAGAGCCATACTTCCTACGTAGAAGAGCCGTTGAGGATTTAACCCTAGCCTACATACTCACCGGGAAAGACGCCTACTTAGACCGCTGTAGAGATTACATATGGGCTATAATGGAGGAGTTTACATGGGTTATACCAGCCCATGCGAAAACACCCTTCCAACCTGGATGTGAGCGTATAGTCGATCTATTCTCTTCTGGAACCGCTATACTTCTAGCGGATGTATGGGATTTACTGTACAACGACCTAGATAAGGAGACGCTTAATTGGATACGCTATAACATACTTCAACGAGTACTCATACCTTTAAGAGATCACTATGATGAACAGTGGTGGAGTAGAAGTTACGAGTCTAATTGGTGCGGCGTCTGCAATGGAAACTCTGGCTGTGCTTTGATACTCGTAGCATTAGATGAGCCTTGGTCTATAGACTTAATATACAAGATTCTTAAGAGCATTGACGGCTTCTTGTCAACGGCAGATCCAGATGGCGCTTGGGTTGAAGGTGTCGGATACTGGTTTTACGGCTTCTCGAGAGTCTTCTATTTCGCAGATCTACTTAACAAGGTGACTGAGGGCGGTATAGATTTACTCGAAGACCCACGGATTAAAGCGTCTACGACATTTCCAGTCTGGATGTATCTTCCACCACGGTCTCAAGTAAACTTTGGAGATACTGGAAGTACGCCTTCAGTATACATCGATGTTCTCAACTTAATTCTGAAGCGTTATAAGGAGCCGAGCATAGCATGGTACATTCAACGGCTTGAAGAAGAGGGACTCTTAAACGGCATCTCTATACGTGGACTGGCATGGGAGCCCGTAGATGTAGAACCGATGCCCCCAAAAGAGACTTCTAAATGGTATCGTAGAATCGGCGTCTTAGTTGTACGGTCTTCTTGGAACGACTTAGATGCCCCAATTCTAGCGGTTAAAGCCGGTCATAATGCTGAGCCTCATAATCATATAGATGTGGGCCAATTCATATACCATTGTTACGGGGAACAGCTTCATCTGCGATCTAGGCGTAGGTATTTACGATAGGGACTACTTCAGCTCTAAAAGGTATGAGAACCCGATTTGCGGGGCAGAAGGGCACAATCTCATCTTTGTAGATGGGAAGAGTCAAGCCGTAGGTAGGGAGTATAGGGGTGAAATCGTCAGCTTTAAACACGGAGATGGCTGGGAGTTGATTAAATTGGATCTTTCAAAAGCATACCCTTCTGAAGTACTATCCAAGGCTGTGAGAACATTATTGTTCTTCGGATATAACGGTTTAATATTGATGGATGAAGTTGCATGTAGGGAAAATGCTCTAGTAGAAACACGTTTACATTTTAGAGGAGACTTTCAGCAAACGCAAAACTGGGTCGATATTTCTACGCATAGAGGACATCTACGGATACAGCCCGGAAGCTCCTCCATAGAGGTTGCCGTAGATACCCATAGGGGGTTGAAGACCCGTGACACAATGCTTGTCAACGCCCGATACATTAGGCTCATGAGGGGGGCTACTGGAGGATATGCCAAGATACAGGTTTATATGGTTCCATATAGAAACGCCGAGGAACTCAATACACGTTTAACGGAACTGGAGAAGAACTTGCCTAGACTAGATGTTTAAAGATATCATGGGATTAACGTAGAACACCTCCAACATTTTCATTGAGCATTTAAGGAAGCTCTATTCGATTTAAACAGTCCACCATCCATTGCTAAAGCCCGTGGGCTTACTTGAAATAATGAAACCTTTATAGCATTTAAGGATAGTATATAGCAGGTGGCTATGAGCTCCATCTATGTGAAGATTTCTGAGATTATAGCAGATATGCACGTCATAGATACACACGAACATACGCATCCTCAAGAGCTCGTAGCTGGTAGAGGACCATCGATCGTTGACATTTTTGAAGGAGCTTACATATTCTGGATTGCAAGACCTCCTGCGAAGAGGGATGATTTTAAAAGTCTTGCGAAAAGTGTTAAAGAGATTTCGGGGAGCGCTTTTTACAAGGCTTGTAGCATTGCCATTAAGGACATATATGGAGTGGATATAGATCCTCCCAGTGAAGAGGCCTTCATGGAAGCTTCAAAATTGATCCGTGAAGCTTACGAGAATAAGTACTGGATTAGAAAGGTATTTGCAGAATATTCGCTGATAGATAAGGCTCTTTGGAACCCGTATTGGGATATTTGGAGAGAAAGCTTCGATCCGGAGCTCTTTAAACCAGTTTTTAGAATAAACTCATTGCTATTTGGCTATGGGAGAGGTGTTAAAGACCATAATGGAAATAACCCTTACGTTTTCGAGGAGCTGTTGAATCTTAAAGTTGAGACGTTTGAAGACTACATAGATCTCGTCGATAGGGTTTTAGAGGAGGCTAAAAGAAGAGGTTATGTTGCACTTAAATCCGCTCTTGCATACGATAGGCCGATATTATTCGAAGATGTTGGAAGAGAAGAAGCTGAGAGGGTTTTCAATAAGAGGGGTTTAGGACTAACGTCTAGAGACATTAAGCTGTTTCAAGACTTCATACTACACCATATTCTGAGTAAAGCAAGTGAACTCGACCTCCCCGTTCAATTCCATACAGGCTTGGCTCTAATAGATGGATCAAACCCCATAAACCTGGTGAACGTCATACGTAAGTACAGCAATGTCAATTTCATACTTTTCCACGGCGGATATCCTTGGATAAGAGAGACTGCGGCAATAGCCATGAGTTTTCAAAACGTCTACATAGACTTCTGCTGGCTTCCAATAATATCTCCATCAGCCTGTAAACTCTTACTGAGAGAGGTTATTGAACTGGGACTTTCAGGTAGAGCTATGTGGGGAGGGGATTGCTGGGTTGCTGAGGCAACGTACGGTGCGTTAAAGCTATTCAAAAACATATTGTCTGAAGTATTATATGAAATGGTGAGTAAAGGTTACCTGAAGTTCGATGAGGCCTTGGAAATAGCCTCTAAGATATTGAGGGAAAACGCTACTCGGATATTCAGAATCTAAATAATTCATCACCAATCTAAGGGAGCCCGTCAATTTAACCAACTTATAACTTTAAGTTTATGAAAACCATTAATTTCACATGGGGATTTACATTAAGCCGGAAAATTTAAGAGTTATAATTCCCATTGGTGGTATAGCTAAACGATTATTACCTCTCACAGCGGAGGTTTCTAAAGCCTGTATTAGGCTTTTAAATTTACCGCTTATTGAAATATCCATTCTAACTTTAGCTAAGCAGAGGGTAAGAAACTTCATATTCGGCGTTAAAGGATACGTAAACTATAGGAGTTTACACGACCATTTTGAATCTGGAGTTGGTTTTTCAGCTAAATACGGTATTAGTCCGCGGATCCATATTAAGTATCAGCCTAATTTAGATGACTGTGGAAGCGCCGATTCTGTTAGAGTGAATGTTGAATACTATGATGTTACGGACCCCGTTTTCGCCGTTCAAGGCGATAACATATTCAATATAAATTTGGAAGATATGTTGAGGTTTCANGAGCAGAAGAAGGCTTTCCTAACGATTGGTTTAATGCAGGTTTCAGATGTAACAGGGTACGGTATTGTNAAAGTCGACAGNGACATGCACATATCTGAGTTTATTGAAAAACCCAGTTTAAAAGAAGCTTCCTCAAACTTAGCCAATACCGGGCTTTATCTTTTCAGCCCGGAGGTTAGAGAGGTTTTTAAAGAAGATAAAGTCCAAGAGATGATGCGTAAAAATAAGCGTTTAGATTTCGGTTATGATTTCATACCCTATCTCATTGAAACTGGTAGAGATGTTTACGGATATGTTTTAGAAGGTACTTGGTATGACGTTGGAACACCTGAGAGGTACTTAGAAGCTATGTATGGGATATTGCACGGTAGATTAAAGGCTCTGCAAGATTTTGGAGGAAGAGTTTCAGAAGACGCATCAATATGGATACAGGGTGAAAGCCCTGAGTCGATCCGTAGGAGGGAAGAGATTATACATAAAATAAGAGATGGTAGAATTGAAGTGGAAGGTGCTGTCTTAATCGGTAGACACTGCGATATATCAGACGGCGTTAGAATCGTAGATTCCTGCATAGATAACTATACGAGGATAGGTAGGAATGCTATAATAGAGAGGTCTGCTGTGATGGATAGGTGCATAATAGGCGATAACGCTGAGATAAGGGAGAGTATTGTGGGTAGATGTGTGACCGTAGATTCAAACATGTTAGATAAAACGATACTTTCAAAGACCACGGTTATAGCAGATGATGTGTACTTAGAGGCTGGATGTGAACTCTCATCTACGAAAGTCTATCCACATAAACGTATATCTAAAAGATCAGTTTACGGTGGAGTGATACAGTAGAGCAGCGTGGAAAAATGGCAGATATCTGTATGGTTTTTGAGGTACATCAGCCGTTAAGGTTGAAGCGTCGATTCAACTTGGAGATTCTAAGACGCCAGAGAGTAGACAGTAAGGACCTCTATGAAATATACTTTAACGATACGTTAAACAGGGATATCTTCAATAGAGTATCTGAGAAATGTTATTTCCCCGCAAGTAGAGTAATCTTAGAACTGATAGATGAGTTTAAAAGTGGAAAGAAGCCGTTTAAAGTTTCATTTAGCTTTTCAGGTGTATTCTTAGAACAGTGTGAAAGGTGGAACCCCGACCTATTAGAACTATTTAAACAGATTGTTGAAAGCGGCTGTGTTGAACTACTCAGCCAGACATATTACCATTCACTTGCAAGTTTAAACCCTATGGATAAGTCAGAGTTCCCCGAGCAGGTTGAAGAACACCGTCGGATCATTAAGGATCTATTCGACTATACACCTAAAACGTTTGAAAACACGGAGTGCATTTACAACAACAATATTGCTAGAGAAGTAGAGAACCTAGGTTTTGAAGCCATTATAACAGAGGGAGCTGAGAGAATTCTAGGTTGGAGGTCGCCGAACTTCATCTACAAGTCAAAAGGATCCAATATTAAGATTTTACTGCGGAATTATAGGCTTTCAGATGACATAGGCTTTAGATTTGCATCAACTAATTGGGATCAGTGGCCTTTAACAGCCGATAAGTATGCCGCTTGGTTAGCGCATACGTACGGACAGGTCATAGTATTATTCTTAGACTATGAAACATTCGGCGAACACTACTGGGCTGAAAGCGGTATTTTCAATTTCTTAAAGTGGCTTCCAGTAGAAATTTCTAAGTGGGATAATCTCTCATGGACTACACCTTCTGAAGCCGTTCAAAAGCATGCCCCCTGTGGAGAGTTAGACGTTCCACCGGATAAGACTGTTTCATGGGCTGACATTGAGCGGGATTTAAGTGCTTGGCTGAGCAACAATCAACAGAACATCTCATTCAATCTATTGAATGAAATTAGTTTAATCGTTAAAGAGCTGAATGAGCCAAACTTATTGAAGATTTGGCGCTACCTACAGACGAGCGACCACTTCTACTACATGTATAGTAGAGGAGGGGAGAGCGGTATCGTACACGATTCGTTTAACCCATATGGAAGCCCAGCTGAAGCCTTCATCACTTACATAGGTGTACTGTTGGATTTTGAAGCTAGATGCGAGATGTTGTTTGAAAGTTCCGAGTTTAAACATAGACGTATACTACGACGTGTACCTTGGGAGAAAGGGTTTAAGTTCTTTTATGGATTTGCCATGCCAACTGGCCTATCAGCTAATAGTCTAGAGGAATTTTACGAGGCCGTTAAAGGGGTAAATATTAACTCGATAGTCTTCCATCTAGAGAGGGGAGACTTTGAAAGGTGGATTTTAAACGTTATCGGAGACCGTGAACTAGCAGACCGTATAGCAAACCTACGAAGTGCTAAAATGGATGCTGAGGAAAAGCGTAAAGCACTATTAGACTTAATCGGAAATAGAATCGAGGAATTAAAACAAACTACTAGAAAGCCTAGAGTTCAATAGGTCAAATCAACACAATTACGATAATAACATTTTTCTTTTCTAAAAAGAACATGGGTTTTACAAAACGTTTAACTGAATGGAAGGAGAGATTTAAAGTGATGGAGATAATATTTTTCACGTATGAATATCCTCCATATATTGTCGGAGGGCTTGGAACATACGCTGAATATTTGACTAGATGGCTTGTAAGAATGGGTCATGATGTGACCGTCTTCTCCATGCATACGAAGAACGCACCTACGAGAGACGTTTACATGGGCGTTGAAGTACATAGACCTATTGTTGAAAACATAAACATAAGCCTACTGCTTCCAATGTTCATACCCGAGGAGATACAGCGTTGGTCTGAAGAGGGGAGGAAATTCTTCGGCGACATTTTCCTCTACAATGTCCTCTCAGCGAGTAAACTGGTGAACGACCTAGTTAGAAATGAGGGGAGGAAAGTCGATCTATTAGCTTCACATGATTGGTTGGGTTCAATAGGTGGTATACTTGCAAGTAAAGGTTTAAACAAGCCGTTGATCTTCCATATCCACAGTACGGAGCAGGGACGTGCTGGAAACGGTTCTGAAACAATTAAGCGTTTAGAGAGACTGGCGGCTGAGCATGCGAGTAGAGTTATAACTGTAAGCTATGCTATGAGAGATCATCTCATAAGCTTAGGCTACGATGAGAGGAAGATACGCGTCGTCTACAATGGCGTGGACGCTGAAAAGTACGACCCGGATAAGGTATCACGCGAAGACGTGGTTAACGTTAGAAAAAGCCTCGGCATAAGTGAAGATGAATACATGATCCTGTTCATAGGAAGATTGACTTGGGTTAAAGGTGTTGATACGTTAATACTTGCAATGCCTGAGATTCTAAGCAAAGTACCAAATGCAAAGCTTGTAGTAGTGGGCGTTGGTGAGCAGGAAGAATTGTTGAAAAATGAAGTCCAGAGACTTAAACTTGAGGGTAAAGTCATCTTTAAAAGCGAGTTCATAACGGAAGATTTAAGAATAAAGTACTACGCTGCGGCAGACGTATGTGTTTTCCCATCTAAATACGAGCCCTTTGGCATCGTATGTGCTGAGGCCATGAGCATGGGTAAGCCAGTGGTAGTCGGAGCTAGAGGCGTCAGTGGCATGCGTGAACAGGTCATTCCATCAGGTCCAAATCAATGCGGCTTTCACATAAACCCTTATGATCCAAGCGATGTAGCTAAATTTGTGATAATGCTCTTAGAAGATGAAGATTTAAGGAAGAAATGTGGAAGAAATGCCAGAAAGAGGGTTCTTGAAGAATTCACATGGAAACACGTAGCAGAGAATACTTTAAGAGTATACGATGAAGCTTTAAAGTGATAAGTTCATCGTTTACAACAATGTTCTACTGTAGAATTCAAACGATTTTTCTTAATAGAGAGGTGCTGTAGGAGAACCTATATATGAGAAAGGCTTAAGTAGTCTTGCTGGATTAGGCTGTCAATCCATGAATATTTGCATGTTAACTTGGGAGTACCCACCTAGGATAGTTGGCGGTATAGCTAGACATTGTGAAGGGCTTGCAAGGGCGCTTGCGAAAATGGGATATGCAGTGCATGTAATTACGCTTGATTTTCCAGGTGCACCTCAATACGAGGAGGTTGAAGGAGTTAAAGTTTATCGGACATCTATAGAACTTGGCCATCCAAGCTTCATCGCTTGGGTTTTTATATTCAACCATTTTATGGAGAAGAAGATTGCGATGATAAGTAAAGACGTTAAATTTGACATAATTCACATCCACGATTGGCTTGTAGCCTTAGCAGGTATAGCTGCGAAGCACTACCTTAGGTTACCACTTATTCTAACTCTACATAGCACGGAATTCGGTAGAGCATCGGGCCTCAACAACCCAGACTCCTACCTCATTGATGGTGTAGAGTGGTGGGCAACTTACGAGTCTAAGAGGATTATTGTTACAAGTAATTCCATGAAGAGGGAGGTTGAAGAATACTTTCATCTACCACATGGTAAGGTCGATGTAATTCCAAACGGCATTGATAGCTCTAGGTATGAAGTTAAGATCGACCGTGAGACCGTTAAAAAGCGTTATGGGATAGCTCCAGATGAAAGAATCGTCCTCTTCGTAGGAAGACTAGCCCCTCAGAAGGGGGTAGAATACTTAATTAAAGCTGCGCCTAAGATCGTTAATGACCATCCAAATGCTCGCATAGTGATCGTTGGAGATGGATGGATGAGGGATTATTTATGGAATCTTGCAGTTTCAAGCGGATATAGACATAAGATATTGTTTCTAGGCTTTCTATCGAACTCAGAACTTATTGAGTTAACCCTCAGCTCAGATGTTCTCGTAATCCCCTCAATATATGAACCATTCGGTATAGTTGCTCTTGAGGGGATGGCCGCCGGGGTTCCAGTCGTAGCCAGTAATGTTGGTGGTTTAGCTGAGATAATCGAACACGATAAAACTGGAGTTTTAGTCTATGCTGGAGACTCAAATTCAATAGCATGGGGTGTAAATAGAATTCTATCAGATCCGAAGTATGCATTTTGGCTGGTGGAAAATGCTAAAAGGAAGGTTCGAGAAGTATATAGTTGGGATGCTGTGGCGAGGAAAACAGCGGAGGTATATGAAAAATCATCCGGAGGGGTTTAGCCATGTATAGGAGAGGCTCTACGCCAATATCGGATGAGATATACCTTCTATGTATGCTTCACAATCTCGGCATAACAGCCCCTGAAAAATCCCTTACAATTGAAGAGATATCGCGTTGGACGACTGTAGAGCCATCTAAAGCTAAGGAAAACTTAAACAAGCTTTTAAAGGCGAAATATGTGGGTGTGAGAATTGTCTCCGGCGTTAAGAGGTACTTCATAACAGCCGATGGAATAAGGAAGGTTTTAAGCATGTATAGTTAATTTTTTACCGTTCTCTAAGCGCATCCTCCTCCAATTTGAAAGACTCTTTCAGACCCTCTGCGGCATCTTCTGGAGGAACAGTGTTTATAAACATACCAGTGCTTTTCTCAAACCCGGCCCATATGGCTAGTTTGGGATAAACCTCTACATGCCAATGGTAGTGGCTTTCAGGCAATATGTGGAAGCCAAGGTTATACGGTGGATCATTTAACAGCCTCTTCAACCCGCCCAAACCTACCCTCAATATTTCAGCAAACTTTTCAACTTCAAAATCAGTCATTTCTAGAATAGACGATTGATGTCTTTTTGGGAAAATCCAGAATTCAAATGGGTTTAATGAGGCCCAAGGTGTGAATGCTGTAAAGCTTTCATTCTCCCAAATAAAGCGTTCACTCTTAGATTCCTCCTCAACTATACTGCAGAAGACGCATCTTCCTTCACTCTCATAGTAGTTCTTGCTCGCCTCAGCCTCCTCCTTAACTATCTTCGGAAGTATTGGCGTTGCTATTATCTGAGAGTGAGCATGTGAGAGGGAGGCTCCTGCACTGGCACCATGGTTTCTGAAAACGGATATGTACTTCACGTATTCTTTTGACGATAGGTAGTGAAATCTATCCTTGATGGCGTTGATAACAAGCTTCAGTTGAGACTTTCTAGCGACGCTTGGGTGTTCTCCGTGAATCGGTGATTCTACAATAACTTCATGGAAACCTAAAGCCTTCATAGACTCGTGAAAACTTGTAGATTTGAATATCCGTGTGGGCTTTTGACCATTCTCCGCGGAAAAGGCCGGGTAAAGGTTTGGAATACACCTAACAATCCAATCTTTGCAGCGGGATTCACCATTCTCCAAGGTTTTCCTGACATTTCCATCTTCTAATACGTATACCAATGTCGCTGGTGGTGTTAAATGTTCATTACCCGGACAGAAGGGACATACGGTATTTTTAACATCTCCAGTTTTCACGGTAGAAAAATCTGAAGGCCTCTTCCTCCGCTGTGAGGCTATTACAACCCACCGATCGAGTATGTAGTCTTTCCTCAGCTCATTCTGAGACACTGCGACACCACCAATAAGAATTAGCTCGACAGAAGCTTTTAACTTGTCACGTTCACGTAAACCCTATAACTAGCCTAGATGGCCGTTTACAGGCGAATCCCTAAACGTTTAAATGAGGGGAGTACCAATTAGTAAGGGATATTTTTGAAGCAATTGAGTAAAGAGAAGAAGAGTATACTGGAGCTGTTATGGAGAGTGAATAGGCCGTTAGATCTGGAGAGTATCGTCCGAGAAACTGGGTTGAAAACAAGATCTATTATTGTACACCTTTCGACTCTTAGGAAGATGGGCTACGTATCTATTACAGACGAAGGTTTATACTCACTGACGGATAAAGGTAAGGAGGCTTTGGGGTTTCCGAAGATCGATAAGGATTTAGCCATAAGGCTTTTAAGTAAAGTGCCGCAGGAGAAGGCCTTCCACTTTTACATTGAAATAGATAAGCCTTTAATGGTTTCAGCCGACTCTTTAACAGACTTCTATGAGAAGATTCAGANTATAGATGTAAAATCTATAGAATTCCACACCTCACGTAGAGACTTTGAACTATGGATCCACTTCCTAGGTGATGTTGAGCTGGCTAAAAGATTAAGCATGCTTAGAGAGGCAAATCTAACTGGTGAGGAGCTGAAGAGGAGAATATATGAGACTGTGAAATCCAGGTGCGAGGAGCTTCAGAGGATGGTTTCCTCGTAATTGGAAGATCGATCTTAGGAATATGAACCAGTCTTCATAATTATCAACGATTCCCCGGGATTTGTGAAGGGGGGTACGCTTTCAATAAGTCATCGCTTAATATGGAAGGACACCAATATTTCTCAATGTATTCGACGACCAACTCCGTACCCTTCTCATGACTGACATACGGCGGCCTACGTGGATTATACATAGCGTCTGTTAAGTCTCTAACGAGGATGCAGTTTACGCCCCATTTAACCATCTGCTTAATCCCAAAAGACCTGTTTAGGATGCACATATTCGTGTGTACACCCATTATTATGAGGTTTTTAATCCCACGTAATTTCATGAAACTGTATATTTCTAAACCATCATCCGATATCACGTCAGGCTCCATAATTTCGATGGCGGGATGCTGTCTCGTCCATGCCTTATATGGCCTACAAGGTGGAATATCATCACAACCACCGTCCGAGTCATCGATTGGTAGGGGTGGGGAAGGGATGTTTAATGAGCTCGGTGGGGTAACGCGGGGGATGTTGGCAATCCTCCGTCTATAAGGTGTATTTGCGTAGAAATCCATGGTTTCTGAAGGAGAGTGTATTATCTGTACACCATTCCTCCTAGCGGCTTTAACTACACGATTCATTTTAGCGACGAAAGCTTCGATGCGTTTAGTTGCACTCTTACACCAGTGTCTATCCCAAACGTCGCAGATTAACACCGCCNTCTCCAATGTTGGAAACTCTCTCCGAATCAACACGGTATCCCAGATACCGCTACCTTTAAACGTCTCAACTCGAGTTCGGAGGCTGAGTCTAAGAACCTTTAAATCATTCATTTTCTCGATCTTTTGACCAGCATTCAACGTGTAACACCCGATAGGTAATTACTTGAAACATAATAAAGCCCGGGTAATATGTAAGCTCTTCTACAAACTTATTGGATACTCACTTACGAATTGAAATATTAACTTCTATGAGACTAGATAATATGGAGTATTTAAATGGTGTTAATAGACGTTTCCGACGCATCCGTTTTAACATCGAAAAATATTTCAAGAGTAGAGGCTAAAGCGATAACCGTTTTAATTGAAGAGATTGAGAAGCGGACTGGGATTAAACTTCCAGTAGTTTATCAATGGAAGGGTGAAGATAAAACAACCATTATAGTAGGTTCCGAGAAGTCTATAGAGGGTTTGAAAATTCCCTATCTAAATCTCTTAGATGAATTGGAGAAGCCGGGGTAGAGAAGGCTATAGGATTCTTGTGGAAAAGCCGAAAAACCACCCGGTTATTTTCATAGTTGGGAGGGATGAGCGGGGAGTAAGCGTAGCTGAACTCTGGATAGTAAAAGTGAGGAATAGAACTACTTAACCCTCTAGCTGAAGTAGTTGTTATCTTAGTTTATATTTAATAATGAATTATATACCGTTTTCTCACCATCGGCTGAGTTTGCATGAATCCATCTCTCAGCTTAGATTAGATGGCCGTTCTAATGTTAAGCGTTAAACATTTAAGGGGGATGGTATTGGGTTTTCATATTCTTGTAAAAGACTTGGAATAGGCACACAATTAAGCTTATAGATAAGCCTAGGATGTATGGAGCATTTGGAGCATATTCTGATATAAAGCCTCCGGTTAGTGAGCCTAAGAAATAGCCTACACCTATAAGGCTTTCAAATAAACCACTAGCATAGCCTTTCTTAGCACCCCAGTCTCTGAGAAGGGTTGCTATTGAAGATGCATAAAGCATGCCTGCTCCAAAGCCGAAAAACGCAAAAGCTATGGCAAATGTTAATGCCGTAGAGCCGATTGCCGTCAGAGCCGACGCAAACGCCATTATTAACGACCCGGTTAAAAACACGAAGCGTCTGCTGAATTTAGCCTCAATCTTATAGGTTTCAAGGAAGGCTATAAGTCTGAATAAACCATTGATTAGCATTATCAAGCCGACTGTATACGCGGGAATTCCGAGGCTGACTGCATAAGCTGGAAAGAGGTTGAATATGACTCCACCTATAGATGAGAATAGTAGAATCTCCACTATAGCGTCAACTATTGAAGCATTTTGATCTCCAGTTGATGCTGAAGTTTTACTTTCTGCAATGTGTTTGCTTTTCAAACGTTCTTCAACCATGATGATTGCTAGGAGAGCCAGCGTAAGTGATATTACTGAAGACGTTGTAAAGGGTGTTTTAACTCCGAGAACGCTGATTAAGGATCCACCTATCATGGGCCCTACGATTGTTGCGGAACCCCATGATAGATTGAATCTTCTAAGAGTTTCCTCAACGTTCACTTCTGAGACCTCTACTAGAAGCGCTTCTACCGATGGCCAGAACAGCGCCACTGAAATCCATTCTAGAGCTTTAACCGGGATGAGCATATATGGGTCTCCCATAATGCTATACAGGAGGCAAGATAGACTGTAAAGGAGCGTTGAGGTGAAAACGAAAATTTTCTTCCTAAATCTATCTGATAGAACCCCTGAAGCCAAAGGCATGAATGAGTAGATTAAACCGCCAGCAGCTCCTATAAATCCTAGTAGTAGTGGAGAAGCCCCCAATTCAGCAGCGTATATCGGTACAGCTATTCCAACGATCCCAGTAAGCATCTGCATTAGAAAAGCGGAAGCCAATAGAAAACTTGAAGTAAGATTTTTGCCGCATTTCAGCCTTTTCATTTCCGATTTTCACTTGAAAATTTCACATTCACACAGTTGCAATATAAACGTTTATCCTTATGACCGCGTTCACCGTTCGGAAAACATTTTAAAATCGGGATTCTCTGAAAAGGGCTTCAATACTGCAGATGGAAAATCTATGACGTTATAATTTCGGAAACTCTAAGTGGAAAGGTTAAAGACAACCCTTGTAAGACATGTGTCTGTGAAAGACATGTCTACGAGAAGCCCCTCACTATCATGGAGGGAAAACTACCTTAGAAGTGTTGAGTTCAGAGGGCCCGAGTATATACCATGCCGTATAGGCGTCATGTGGCCTCTATGGAACACTTATAGGGAGAGGCTTGAAGAAATTGCCTTAAGGCATCCACTGGTTTTCCCCGGGTTTAAGCCTGGAAGCGTAAAGTATGG
>JGI20130J15133_1001854_pt1 | contig 16737 bp, 20 predicted proteins | sample WasSprMetagenome_FD_15133 | JGI IMG/M metagenome (IMG submission 15133) | reverse complement strand
CGGTTCAAAAGCCAAGACCTCTTTAACACAGAACCATTTAAACCATTCATCCCAGGGCTAAAGCTCTGGGTTTTCTCGGCACCCATTTTTATAATTATTAAGATTTTTTAAGATGTCTGGTTAGAAAGCCCGATCCTAATTAGGTTTTGACCCATTCAGCCGAAGAGTGCCTTTCTCCGAGAACGAACATGTGTTCTTTATGGAAGGGGTCGAGTCTGCCGCTTTGGAGAATCCTAAAGCTCTTCGAAAGCTCTTCCAAGACATTTCCAAAAACTTGCTCGGCTTCTGCAGTTGAATCTATGCTCTTTGCCTTTACCATAATTAAAATTCCTCCCCCACTCTTAAGAAAGAAGTCAGAATTCAATTTCAGTATCTCGACCTGGTTTTTCTGCGATATGTCTTGGTAGATTAAGTCAACTTTCTCGACAATTCCACTGTATTTCCACGGTTTCGACGCGTCACCGAAAATCGGTATTATGTTCTTTCTACTCCTGACCAACTCTAAAAGCTTCTTAAATGGTTTTGCGGAGTACTCTACCGCATAGATGACCCCTTCATCCACCACATCCGCAAGGTGACTTAGAGTTGTTCCACTTGCCGCACCGAGGTAAAGAACTTTCTCATCTCCTTTTAGATCTATCTCGTATCCCTTTACGAGCATTGCTGATAGTTTACTCCTCCAAGGTATCCACTCTCTGTATCTTTCGCCATCTTGCTCGAAAATACGCTCTCCGTAATGGCTTCCGTACCTACTTTTCGTTGCCGGAACATTTCCGAAAAATTTTACGTTCCTCATAGCCTTCTAAGCTCCTCAAACTTTTTTCTCACGACCTCGGAGAGATTTTCCTCGAGCTCGCCCCTGAACAAATCTATCTTCGAAGCAATTGAAATCTTTGAAGCCAAAAACCGCGCCATCTTACCCCTTTTGTTCTTCGGAAGACTCCTAATGAATGGATGTGTAAATATAATCCCATGTTTTGGAACTTTGGCTTCTTTACCTTTCCTAATTCTCGCAAGAGCCTTGTAAAGGCTTCTTTCAGCACCTACTATCTGAATTTTACTTGCTGGAGCTTTCGCAAGGTTTTCAAGACTGCCAAATTTTTCCATAAGCTTCGCCCCTATCTTGGCTCCGGCCAATTCTGTGAGGTTTGGCGCAATTCTCTCCATAATTGCCTCTATTTCTTCTTCAATTCTCTTCCTAAGATTTTCGAGGTTTGATATGCTCTCAGCAAACTTTTCCTGAATTTCGGTTTCTCTTATCTCTTCCAGTTCCTCTTTTTTTCCATTCAGAGCATTTATTGCCTCCTCAACTTCCTCAAGAGCTTTGACGAGCGCGATTACGTATTTATCGTCACTACTCAATTCTTTCTCAACTTTTTCCTCTGCAACCTCTATTGCTGTTTTCCTAAGCAACTCGTAGTAATTTCTCCCAAATATCTGTATACCTACTTCCGAAAGATTGAAGGGTAGCGGATTGGGATTGCTTGCCGCTTCAAATGATTTTTTCAGATTTTCCGAAATCACAACTCCCCCATCAAATTTTCCGAACCATAGATTATAGCACAATTTCTACACACCTCCTTCTTCTCTTGATTCATGTCCTCGTATTTTATTATCTCCGTTTCGGTCCAGCATATCACAACTGAAAGTCTCGTCCTTCGAGGTGTGGATGATAGAAAAGCCTATTATGACTGTAATCCCAGCTTCGGAGTGTCCTGGAATGCAAACCTTAGGGATGCTGGCATTGAATTTCTTCTGTATTTGTCTCATACTCTCCGGAGGCACGAAAACCATGGAGAGGGATAAGATTAAGAGAACGAGCGTAGTGGAGCTTAGCTGTTCATAGTCTCCGCTAAGTTTAAGACCCATACTTATTTAAAGCTCTTCCACCATTTCTGTTTTGGATGGTGAGGCTTTCAGCTGTAATTGAAGCCCTTTCCGAGATGCTGTCTGGAAGAACAGTTGTTAGCAAGGAGGAATTGGAAAGAAAGGCAATACGCTCTGCTTTAAAAGTCCTCGGATTAAAAATGAGTGGTTTCACCGAAGAAGACCTGAAAGAGGTTGTCCTGAGCCTAATTGAAACTCCAATATCGATAAGATCAGCCCACTTCCCCGAGAAAATCTTGATAGATGGGGTCCAGTTCTACCATCTTCACACGAAAAGACCAGATATTAGAGAGCTCGAGATCGCCTACGCCGAGTACATAAAGTCAAAGTCTTTTCTTGAAAGATTGGGGAATACTATGCTTTCAGCTGACAAATTTTTTGAGGAGTACAGGCAAGAGGGATATTTTCTACGCTTCTACGAAGCGGATAAAAGATACGCTGTATTCTTTTCGACCATAACAGATCTGGGTGAAGATTCGGGTTTGCATTTGCAACTTGCCAGCGAATTCGACGGAGAATACGTTGTGATCGTCCAAACCGAAGAAAAGCCGGATGAATTCGTAAAATTTTTCAAACTTCATTCGGAGGAATTCAAGAGAGGTAATACCAAAGTTTGGGTAGCAAATCCAGAGGAGTGGACTATAGACCCGTTTATAGGATATCCAAGGGATTTAAAGCTTTTAAAAAGATTCAAAAATCCAAAAACAGCTAGCCAGATTGAGTCGCTCTGGCGCGGAAAGGTGGAGGAGATAGACTAGTCCTTTAAAAGCTCCAAAGCCTCTTTAACTTCTGCATTCTCGTGAACAATCATCGAAATGGCTTTCGTCATCCTCGTAGGGTCTCTAGACTGGAATATGTTCCTTCCTATTGCAACACCCCTCGCTCCAGCATCCATCGCCATTCTCACCATATGGAGAAGCTCCTCGTCACTGTTCATCTTCGGACCGCCTGCAATCACAACAGGCACAGGACAGCCCTCTACGACTTTTCTAAAACTTTCAACGTCACCTGTGAAGTTTGTTTTGACGATGTCAGCACCCAGTTCCGCACCAACCCTAGCAGCCAAGCTTACGGCCTTAGGGTCATATTGATTTACCTTTTCGCCCCTTGGGTACATCATTGCCAGAAGCGGCATTCCCCATTCGGTGCAGATTTTCGATATCTCCCCCAAACTTTTCAGTTGATCGGCCTCTGTTTTGCTTCCGATGTTTACATGAATACTAACTGCGTCGGCTCCAAGCTTTATGGCTTCTTCAACCGTGCATACTAGAACCTTTTCATTGGGATCGGGCGAAAGACTGGTTGAACCACTAAGGTGGACGATTAGTCCAACATCTTTACCATAACCACGATGTCCAAAAGCAACAATCCCCTTATGGAGAATAACAGCATTGGCTCCTCCCTCTGCAACTGCATTAATGGTCTTTGACAGATTTACAAGCCCCTCTATTGGACCCATGGACACTCCATGATCCATTGGCACAATTACAGTATTTCCTGTATTTCTGTTTATAACTCGCTCTATTCTGATCTTTTTTCCAATCATGCTATTGAGTTTCAAAGTGGCAATATAAATCTTTCCGTTCAAAAATTTTTATAACGATACGCCAACACATCTCTAATCTGAACTCGCTTCTTTGGTTAGGACGATCTGGGTTACAACCCCTATCACGCCCATAACTAACCAGAGCAGGAAGAGAAGAGGAGAGGAGAATGCAACAGATAGGGCGTTTCTGGGATCCAAGAGAAACTCATAAACAGTTCTGCCGGAAACCAGCATTTCTACAGCAACAGTAATCGCCGTTGCACCTAGAAACGCTGTTATTATTGTAATCAAAGCTCGCTCAAGAAAGAGAACCAAAATGCCGCACAGAAAGGCGAATACATAGGAATAAAGCATTTTTTCCGGTAATAGGGAACTCAGGAACATATACCCGATGACAATACCGGTAATAAACAGTCCAGCACTATGAAAGAGCCAGAAAATTACCGCAAGAACAACTCCTGCCGCTAAGTAGGTTATTAGGGATGGTGCCCCGAAAAGTAGCAGAGAGATATAGTAACCAAGGATAATCCCCACCGCGAATCCTATCACAGCACTGTAAATCTTAAAAAGCTTGTATCCTGCAAAACCAACAATCAGACCGCCAAATATAAGGATGGTCACGATGAAAAAGGGATTGTACATCGCGGTGTTTATGGTCTCCATCATGCCATCCATAAATTATGATAGCGATTCTATTTATAAAATTTCCGATTAACGGTTCTTTGATTCTCCATGAACTATCGCAGATGCTATTAGGTGGGCAATTCTCAAAGCCTCGGGAATTTTACCTCTAAAAACGTTTTCCTCGACTAATTTCTCAGCCTCCTTAAAGCCTATTCCGGAGACCTGCAAATACAACCCCTTAACTCTGTGAATGTTTCCTGAACGCCTAACAATTGCAATTCGATCTTCAAAGTTGTCCAAATTCTTTAAAGCGTTGCAAAATTCCTCCATATCTGGTTCCCTGCCCATTACAACTATTACAGGAATGCCTGTTTTCGCATAGATCTCAGAGATATCCGCAAGATTGAAACCGCCGAAGGTTATTCCGTTCAAAAAAACACACTTCAGTTGACCGTAAAATTTCGATCTCTTCAGCATTCTGATTATCTTCTCCGTAGAATCCAATCCATCTACTGTGATTTCCTCATACATGAATCCCTCAACATTTCTTCCACACATCACACAGCCCACCATGCAGCAGAAATCTCCTGAAAAACTGTCGTCTATCCCCACCACTCTCCAGCTTTTCATAAACTTTATTGACACTAGTGACTATTAAAGGTATGGAAGACACTGTGAAGTTTCTCCACGAAGTCGGTAGCCTCAAGCTAACGCCGAGGTCGGGCTGGTTCAAAATTGGAATCGATAATCCTGAAAGTGTCGCAGAACACAGCTTCAGAACGGCAATCATCGCATTTATTCTTGCCGAAAAGAGCGGAGAGGATTTGGAAACTTGCCTGCGAGCTGCGTTTTTAGGTCTGATTCATGATCTACACGAGAGCAGAACTACGGATCTTCACAAGATAGCAAAAAAATACGTAAAGGTCGATGAAAAGAGGTTAGAAGAAGAAACGAAAAGATTCCATATTGACGATTCGAGAGTTGGAAAATACGTTGAAGACGCGGATAAACTTGAGCTTGCCTTTCAGGCCATTGAGTACTCCGTGAAGAATAAATTCGCGATTGATTTTGCAAAAAATTTCGAATTTAAAACAGATGTAGCTAGAGAGATATACCGGAGCCTAATGCTTAGGAACGATCCAAGATGGTGGAGATGAAGTTCATTTGCGACAGAATGCTCGGAAAACTCGCTGTCTGGCTCCGAATATCGGGTTATGACACTCTATACATAGGAGATTTCTACGCTGAGGACGAGGACGAATTTTTGCTAAGAAGCTTTGGGGACAGGATTTTGCTTACAAAAGATAGAAGATTGTACGAAAAAGCTAAAAAGGTTAAAAGAGAGGTTTTTCTTTTAAGATCTAATGATGTTGCAGAACAAATGAAAGAACTGAAAGCTCTTGGAGTAAAATTCCAGATAATCATGGATCGCTGCAGCGTCTGCAACAGTTTGCTAAGGAGGCCATCAAGAGAGGAAGCTCTAATGGTTCTCAAAGAGCAGGGGCTCCCAGAGGATATGTTGGAAAGGTACGAATTATGGTTCTGCGAAAATTGCAGGAAGCTTTATTGGATGGGTGGACACTGGATTAACATGGTAAGGTTTTTAAGGAAAGTTGAGTAGTAAATCCATGGAGGTGTTTATAGCTTCTATGGTTGTTTTTTTAGCAATTGCTCTCCCTTACGCTATGACACTTAGAAAGTTTTTCGAGAGAAGGCTTTGAGATCCAAGGGCTGAATCGCCCCGGATGGAGCACGAATCTTCCGGCTTTAGCCTTGGAGAGCGCCATTAAAAGACTTGAAATTCATCTGGAAAAGGGCGAGTTCCAACGAATTTCAAATCCTCTATAGAAAAAATTATCTTTTATCGAATAGAACAATCATTGTGTGGGATGAAATTTCCAAGCGCTATCACTTTTGGAGCCTCAGTAACCGATGGTTTTATTTCCTCACTGGGCTAGAGATTAAAAGAAAGGTACATGATGCGGAATATATTCTGGATATCGGGTCAGGCCCGGGTATTTTCGCTGAAGAACTTGCCATTCTATTTCCAAAATCCAAAATTGTGTGCCTTGATTCCTCTCCGAAGATGTGCAGGCTTTCTAAAGGAATTATAGGAAAGGCTTCATATTTGCCTTTCAAGGAAGACACTTTTGACGTTGTAACGTTCTGCTTTTCTCTTCACGAACTTGAGATCGATCCAGCACTAGAGGAGGCTAACAGAGTGCTGAGAAGAAATGGAGTAATCTACATCGTCGACCTGAACAGGGACGCACCGCAAATCCTCAAAAGGGCTTCCAAGCTGATACTCGAAAAAATCATGGGTAAAGAATACGCCGAACATCTAGAGAAGACATGGCAGAAGTTCAAAAGTTGCGAGGAGATTGCAGAAAATCTAAAGAGAAAAGGATTTGAAGTTGAGTACAGGAAAGGTCTCCAAGAAATTCGGATCATAGCAAAAAAGTTATGAAGCTCGAGTTATCACGAATCCTGGTGAGAGTATGGCACGAATTTACAGCGATAGGGATGCGAGTCTTGAGCCGCTCAAGGGCAAAAAGATCTGTATAGTGGGTTACGGAAGTCAAGGACATGCACATGCGCTGAATCTGCATGACAGCGGGCTCGATGTTGTTACGGCTCTGCCAGAATGGGATAAGGAGAGCTGGAAAAGGGCCGAAAAGGACGGAATTAAAGCTGTCAGCCTCGAGAACATTGAAGGCGACCTAATCGCGATGCTTATACCGGATATGGTTCAGCCAGAAGTTTACCGAAAATTTGTGCATGGGAAATTAAAGGAGAAATCAGCTATCTTGTTTGCCCACGGCTTCAATATCCACTACAATCAAATAGTTCCTCCCCCAAATGTGGACGTGATAATGGTCGCTCCAAAAGGTCCAGGACCGCTTGTGAGAAGGATGTTCGTTGAGGGCAAAGGGGTGCCGGCACTTGTAGCAGTGCAACAGAATGCAAGCGGAAAGGCTTTGCAGATAGCCCTTGCCTACGCTAAGGGAATTGGTGCAACGAGAGTTGGTGTTATAGAGACGACTTTCAAGGAGGAGACCGAGACTGATCTCTTTGGAGAGCAGGTTGATCTCTGCGGCGGTGTTGCAGAGATGATAAAGAATTCATTCGAGGTGCTCGTAGAGGCTGGTTATCAACCGGAGGTTGCCTACTTCGAAGTTCTGCACGAACTTAAACTGATCGTAGACCTCATCTATGAGGGGGGGATTTTCAACATGTGGAAAGCGGTAAGCGAGACCGCAAAGTACGGCGGGATGACAAGAGGGAAGAGGATCTTTACCAGTGCAGTAAAAGAGGAGATGCGAAAAATTTTGAGGGAAATCCAGAGTGGCGAATTTGCTCGCGAATGGATCCTTGAAAACATGGCTGGTAGGCCCGTCTACAATAAACTGCTGGAAATGGAGGCAAGCCATCCGATAGAGCTCGTTGGAAAGGAGATGAGAAAACTTATTCCATGGCTAAAGTGAACTCGATTTTTTGATTCAATTTAAACCAGTCTTTCCAGAGTTTCGTATCGAAAATGAAAACAAGTGCTGAATATTCTGAGGATTCTCCTCAGTAAAATTCCACGCCAGTGAGCATATCAGACAACAAATTCCTAAAAAATCTGCAGTTTTGGGCTTGTCTAAGGCACTCATTTGAAAATATGTCTGCAGAGAAGGCTACGATGTTGTTTTTTCTAACTCCAAATATTACATTCTTTCCTGCCCTGAACACTATATCCCCCAGCATCGCCCTAGAGTCTTTATTTCCATTCAAAATTACCTCGCAAGCTTCCTTGGGTTCTATGTGATAAACGTTTAATGCCAATATTTCGTCTACTCCCCTAAAATACTCCATTTTTCCCCTCATTGCGCTGGCTTTGAGCAGGATTTTGTCAGCAACCGGTAAGAGCTCATTTTTGAGGGGCAAAGGTGAAAAACAATCTTTTTTGACGAAAAAAATGAAAATCTTACTTTTTAAAAGCCTCGAAATAGCAGAAATTTCGCTCGTTTCGGGAATTTTGAGATAAAAAAAGATGTCATGCGAGAATTCCAGCTTGCTTAGCTCTGTGGATTCAGAGCTTAACCTCTCGGTGAACTCGACATGATAATCGTTTAACAGGCATTCCTCCAAATCTTTGTAATTGTGCCACTCGGTAGACTCGGCAACTACAAGGATTGAAAGCATACATCTCTAACCAAACATCACTACATAAGCTTTGCCAAGATCTGTAACCGCGATTTTAAGATGCTTCCCTTTTCTCTCGGTTACTACAAGCCCATCTGCCTCCAATTCATTTAAATGATAGCTCATTCGTGCCCTTTGAGCCATATATTTCTTCTGCTCCTCAATTTTGCCATCAACAAGTTCTATCAACCTGTTTATCGAGTCTACAGAACCCCCTTCACCCACAAGCACTTTTAAAATCTTTATTCTGTCCCCATTGAATTTTTTCAAAGGTGGAGTTTGCAGAAATTTAGCACCATTATCCGAACTGAGATATATTTTGCTGTTTGAAATTTGTGCAGCTATTACGAAGGCCATACAGAGCGTCCTATCAGCATCAGTAACGTTGAAAAGAATCGAATTTCCTTTTTCAACTTCCTGCCGAACAACTTCTAAGAGTTCCCACACTGTCTGATAGATATTTTTACCTTCAAAATTTAGTATCTTCGAATCGACTAGAGAACTCAGTGCACGGTTTACACTCTCAACAGCACTTAAAGAATCTTTTTTTCTGTAGACAATATAAGCCCTATGAATCGGATATCCAATTGATTTCATACTTTCGAGAACTGAAGAACTTTCAGAAGTTATTGCCACAACGTGCACAACTTCTCCCATGGTTTACCACAAATTTTTCTTGTTTAAAAAATTTTCTCTATTAGCATAAATTTTTATATCGAAACTTCCTCCCCCCTTTATTTCTCATGGAGAAACTAAGAGAAGATCTGGAAGAATTAATCGACCACAAAAGAGTGTATAAAAAGTACAATGTGGAATTGAATGAAAATAGTGGCCCGCAACAAAATTTCGGGTTGAAAACCTAATTCTCATTAAATAGGCGGATCTCTATGTCGCCGTATATCTCCTTCTGCGAGATCTGAAACTTCCTTCTCGAGACGAGATGAAGCAATGAGATATAGTAGTCCACCAGTTCTTCTCTGGTATCAACGATAGAGAATAGAGTTACGAATTCCCTTTTTTGCAACATTCTCATGATGTTCTCTTCAACCTGCCTAATTCTGTCCTCCATACTCTCGTCGTGGGGTATTGAGGTTATAACATCTATATCCGGAACTTCCCTGCCCCTCCTCTTCCTTCTCCTTTTCTCAATTGCTTCAGCCTTTCTCAGTTCCTCTATCAAATCTTTAAGGGTATTTATCTTCCTTATTCTCCTCCTCTGAGCTCTCAAAATGTCTTCGAGTTTAATTTCATCTATGTCCTCGCTATCAAGTTCTTCCCATTCGATTATCTCCACATCGCTCTCATCTTCAGTCGGAGGGGGTTGTGGGGCTATTGCATCCGCCTTCATTCTGACAAGAATTGCTGCATACAGCAGAACTCTCCCCGAAATTCTTAAATCCAGCCTTTTAGCCTCTTCAAGCCTTTTCAGGAATTTGTCGGTAACGTCAATTACGTCTACGTTCCAAGGGTCTATCTCCCCCTTTCTCGCCATATCTATTAGGATTTCGATCGGATCTCCGAATTCAACCTGATTCCCGTTACGATCGATGAGTTGTCACCTCCCAAAGTTATGCCCACTACAGCATCCGCAGCCTCTACCATCGGTTTCCTCAAAGATATAACGATGAACTGTGCAGATTGGGAGCGTTTCTTTATCATCTTTGCAACCCTTTCCACGTTAACACCATCGAGAAACATGTCAACCTCGTCGAAGGCATAAAACGGAGCTGGTTTGAACATCTGGATTGCCAAGATCAGAGACAGTGCCACTAAACTCTTCTCTCCCCCGCTTATTGCCTCGAGTCTTTTCATCGGTTTGTTCTTGAACCTTACTCGAATGTGCAGTCCGCTGTTGAAAACGTCATCGCTATCGAGGAACAACTCCCCTTCTCCGTCAGCAAGCTCAGCTAAAACCTCTCCAAAGTTCTTGTTGATGGCGTTGAAGACCTCGAAAAAGACTTCTCTCTTTCTCTTCTCGTATTTCTCTATCCTTTCTATGATCTCAACCCTTTCTCTTTCCAGAATTCCCTTCTTTTCCACGAGCTCGTCTCTCCGTGCCTTAACGTTTTCGTAGTCCTGGATAGCCTTCAAATTAACCTCTCCAAACTTTGATAGTTCCTCCTGAATTTCTGATAGCTCCTTATTCAATGTTTGTAGATCTCTGGGCACCTCTGGAAAATCAAAGCCCTCAAATTTCTTGAGATCTTCCAAGATTTGGGCCATCTTCTCCCCAAGAGTCGAAAGTCTATCTTCGCATCTCTTTAGCTCGAAATTAACCCTGTTTCTCTCCTCTTCAAGTCTCCTAAGTTCTGAAAGCAGGCAATCTCTTTTTTCCCGTAATTCCTCTACTTTTACCCCCAAGGATTTCTCCTCTTCCTGGAGGACTTTTAACCTCTGAGATATTTCCTCTAGCCTTTTTCTCCCCTCTTCCATCTTCAGCTTCAGCTCTTGCTTCCTTTTTGCCAGTGACTCTAGTTCAGAATCCAAATTCTCGAGGTTCTTGTTCAGTTGGGACTTCTGAAAATCCAGATTCTCTATTTTCCCTTCAACTGAGATCAGGATTCCCTTATTTCTTGAAAGCTCCTCCTTAGCCTCTTCAATGGCTGAAAGAATCTTTGGAACTTCGCTACCCTTTAATTTGGCCTCAATTTCCCCCGAGGCCGCTTCGAGTTCCCTAATTTTCTTTTCAATTTCCAGTAAGCTGCTGTTAACCCTCTTCAACTCTTCTATGCTTTGCTGTTTTTCCCTGTCCTTCAACTCTGCCTTCTTATTAATTTCGCCGATCTGTGCATCGTATCCCCTTAGTCTTTCCTCTAATACTCTGACCTCCTCTCTAACCTGCTGAATACCCGCATTTGCCTCTTCAAGCTTAACCTTGAGATCTTTCCTTCTCTCCTCAACTCCTCTTAGCTCAGCCAGTATCTTTTCCTTCTCTCTCTGCAATCGATTGATTTCCTCAGCCAGCTCTTTTTCCTTTTCCAGCATCTCTTTCGAGACAAGCAAACCCCTTCTCTCCCTGCTTCCTCCAGACATCAAACCGCTCTTTTCCACCAGATCTCCATCCAAGGTTACGATTCTGAGGTTTTTATCCATTAACCTCCTCGCGTTCTCTATAGAATCTACAACAACAGTATCCCGAAGCAGAAATCTGAACACAGGAAGGAATTTTTTGTCGCAGTTTACGAGATTGACCGCATAGTCAATCACACCCCTTTCATCCAAAATTCCCTTATCAAAGTCCACCCTGAAATCCTTTATTTTTCTCAACGGAATAAAACTCGCCCTTCCAGCCTGGAGCATTTTTAAGTACTTTATGGCTTCGACCGCATCATCCTCGGTTTCAACGACTATGAACTGCAGCGCACCACCCATAGCGGATTCGATAGCATTTGCAAATTTTTCATCAACTTCTCCAAGCTGCGCAACGGTTCCAAAAATGCCCGCAAGCTCTCTCTTTTCTTTGGCATTTAATATAGCTTCAACGGGTTTTGAATACGTCTGCAAAGTCGATATCCTCGCCCTTATCTTTGCCAGTTCCACCTCCATCCCTTTCGACTTCTCTTCGATATCCGAAAGTTTTGAGCGAAGTGAAAAAAGCCTTTTATCTAGCTCCAGAATTTCCGAGTTTACGTTTTTCTGCTCTTGTTCCCTTTTAAGTAGCTCCACTGAGACTGCCTCCAGCCTTTTCTTGTCCTGCTCGAGTTTAACCAAAGTCCTGTCCCTTTCGGATTTTATTTCTTCTATATCAATCTCAATTCTTCTTACTATCTCGAGCAGTTTATCTCTATCAGCAATGAGCTTGTTCCTCTCATCCTTTAATTTTCCGAGTTCTCCTCTCTTTTCTATAAACTTGCTTTCCAACTCTTTGTAGCTCCTATCGGCATTTTCAAGTCTTTGCTTTAAAACTTCAACTTTCTCTTCGAGATCCCTAACGATTTCCCCGATGCTGACCTTCTTTAAAATTTCCTCTTCAAGCTCCTTCCCTAGAGCCTCAAGCTCATCTTTCAGTCTTAAAACTTCTCCCCTCTTTTTAATCTCATCCTCACTGATCCTCGAGATCTCCTCCTGATATAACTTCTCGGAGTTCTTTATTGTATCTATCTCGGATCTGAGCCTCAGGATCTCGGTTTGGATCTCACTCAGTCTTTCGTCTCCAAACTTTGAGATCTCGTCAGCGATCTCTTTGAGTCTCTCACTCGTTTCAACGATCTTACTTGAGATCTCGGGTATTAGAGAAGAGAGCTTGTCCTTCTCCTTTTCAACCTTTTCAATCTCCCTCTCAAGCTTCTCTTTTGTAGCTTTAAGGGAATTGAATTCGTGGGCTTTTATCTGCTTTTCAACTTCTGCCTTTTTCAGCATCAATTCCTTATAACGGAGGGCTTCGTTTCTGTCCTTTTCCAGAGATTTCAGCATTGTTTCGACTTCTGCAATAACAACTTCTATCTTCTCTATACTCTCCCTCACTCTGTCAAGCTCCTCTAGAGCCCTTTCCTTTTTCTCATCAAACTCTGAGATCCCCGCTATATCTTCGATTATCCTCCTCCTCTGAACGGGAGACATCTCCACGATTCTCGTAACGTCGCCCTGCATAACTATGTTGTAGGCATCGCTGTAAATTCCGAATTGTGAGAGCAAATTCTGTATCTCTGTCCAGCTAACGGGCTTGTTGTCAAGATAGTAGTAGCTGTAGTGGCCCTTCTCTGCTATCTTAACCCTTCTCGTAATCTCGTATTTTTTATCACCCTCTGCAAGGGTAATCGACACCTCTGCCTCCTTTTTACCCTCCGAAACGAGATCGGAGAGTCTATCGGCCCTTAACTGCTTCGTTGAAGTGGAGAGGCCTAGACAAAAAAGAATGGAATCAATGATATTGGACTTCCCACTGCCGTTGGGCCCTGTTATTACCGTGAAGCCCGGATATAGGGGGATTTCTGCCCTTCCGCTGAAAGACTTGAAGTTTTTAAGGCTGATCTTTGCAATCTGCATCTTAATCGCAGATGATCAGGTCCTTATCATCCCCTTTCTGGGCCTCCTCAACTTTTTCTGCCTTCTTCTCTATCTCCGATTTCTCTCTCTTTATCGTGTCAATCTTTGCCTCCTCCGCCTTTACTTGCCTTTCAATTCTCTCAATCCTTTCGCTCTCCTTTGGCTGCAGAACTGCCCTCTTTTCCCTGCCATTCTCCCTCAAGTCCTTAAGCTCGCTTTTTATGTACGTCAATTCGATCACAATTCCTTCCACAGCCTTCTTAAGTTCCACAAGCTTGGAATCGAGCTCCAAAATCTTTTTTGCAACCTCAGAGGTCTCTATTTCATTTCTTATCAACTGCAGTACTTTCTCCAACTCCACCTTCTCCGAAATCATTCCACTCACCCCGCCGCCGTTTTATAATTATGCTTTGATGGTATTAATAAATCTTTCTATCTGAGAATTTCGTATTTAGAGAATCCTAATAGTTCTGTCAACAAACCTTTCAACGGGCTTTCCATGCATATCCTCTTCTTTGGCCATCTATCTAAGTATTGCAGCCTTTTCACCCAAAATATCGCCAAAATTTGCTGCGAGTTGCTCATAGAGCGATTTTGCTGTTAGTTCAAGCCCGTAAATTTCATTAAAAATTCTTTTGTCAGAAAAACTAAATTCATCACTCACGTCTCCAAGTTCGAATCCGAGATCTTTAGCAATTCTCTCAAGGATACTACTCTTGTGTCTCTCCGAGTCACGAGATGAGCTTGAATAGAACCCCTCTCTGTTCATCATTCAGGCTTGCGATAAAACCTCGAAAATTTGCCTCGCTTTCGAAGCCCGCTTCAAGCCTGTAGGCTTTCTGTAGTAATCCTTTGAGAATTTGGAGCCCCTCCTCCATAACTATAGAGTATTCTCAAAAAATTTATATTTTCCTTCTATTTAACAAAGAGGTTTCAAGGATTGTTGTGGCCTCTGCCAATCTTCAGAAACCCAAACGGTTGTACCATCCTGATAGGCACCTTAAAAATTGCAAAAGGCTTAAATTCTTTAAAAATAAATTATAAAATGTGGACAGCAGGGCAGTATCGCCGCTGATAGGATTCATACTGCTGATGGCCATAGTAATGGGGCTAATCGGCATTCTTCAATCAACCGCGGTTCCACAGTGGAACAGGGCCGCAGAGGCGAAGCATTTAAGCACGCTCAAATACGAGGTTGCAGACATAAGCAGGGTTATTTCAATTTCAGCATCAACTGGTAACCCTGCTAGGGTAGTTTTAAACGCCGGAGTCAACTATCCAAATTACTACATTCTCTTCTCTCCATCCAAAGCTTCGACAACGATCACAGCCAAAAATCTGAGTGTTAGGGTTGACGGTTCATTGCAAATCCAAGATCAAAGTTCTGCAATAGTTGTTGAACCTAACTACCTCTATTCTTCAAGATCAAGGTTCATCTACGAACACTCTGCTGTCCTGAGAGAAGAAATGAACGGTGTAATACTTGTGGAATCCAGTCAGAGTGCTTTCAGCAGTAATTCGATTCACTTAGCAATAGTAAAGGCAAAGTTCGGCACTTTTGCGACTGCCGAGACTGCGAGCATAATCCTCGTTCCCGAGTCGGTTGGCGGGAGCAGCATTTTTAACGGCTACATCGAGCTCGAATGCTACGACAAGAACACCGCACAGTGGTGGAACGAAACACTCAGCAGTATTTACGGCCAAGATAACGTTTCGGTTGTTAATAACACAACTGTGAAAATAAGAAACCTGCAAAACATCCCTCTCTCCATTTCAGTATTTTCTGCCTATGCCATATCTGCTGGAGAAATCCTACCAGAACTACCGCAGAGAGTTCTTAAACTCGTGAACGTCTCGCAAAGGGATTTTACAGTGTATCAGGGTTCGACGGTTATACTCATTGCGAAGGTTGTCGACAATTACGGAAATCCGGTTAGGGGCGTTGCTGTCAGCATTCAGGACAGCTGCAATGGAAATTCGGGACAGACAAGCGATGAAAACGGACTTGTTGTTTACTACTTCAATGCGAATTGTATTGGTGATGAAACTGTTAAGCTGAGCGTTGAAGGAAACAGTATTAATTTCAACATAAAGGTGCAAGCCCCATCTGGCACCGGAGGTGGTGGTGGCGGGACTTTCACTCTTAAATGGTATGATGAAAATTTCAACATGATATCAGGCAATTACGAGTGGAACGTCACAAAAGCAGGAAATCAGACAACTTTTTATGTTGAAGTATTGTTCGATGGAAATGCTGTTCCGAGTATACCGATTTACTTCGCCACTAACAACTCCACGATCCTGAGTGTTAACGACAAAAGTCAGTGGACTAATTCAACGGGTTGGGCGTATATAAACCTGACTGCAAACATTAACGGCACCGTTGCTGTCGTAGCCGTAGTTTCGGACAGTTCTGCGAGGCTCAATATAACAGTAACCGGGGTTGGACCGGTAAATCTTCCACCAACGCAGCCAAACATCCAGACAGACAAGAAGTACTATCGTTCTGGCGAGACTATAACCGCAACTGCGAGCGGTTCGACGGATCCGAATGGAGATCCGATAACTTATTACTACAGGTTCTTGGATTATACCTCGGGAACGTTGCTTAGGGGTTGGGATACAAGCAATACCTACGTAGTAACTTCGAGCGAAGAGGGGCACGTGATAAGGGTTTATGCTAGGGCTTGCGACGATAGCAACGCCTGCAGCGTTGAAAACTACGTTGACGTGGGTGTTATTAGGGTTATTACAATCAATCCATCCGCGGATTCATATGTTTACAACGGTTCTGCGGGAACGAATTACGGAAATAGACAACAACTGATCAGCGGGCTCTGGAATCAGGCAGACAGAATTTACAGGATCTACATAAAATTTGATTTGAGCGAAATTCCAGCTAATGCAGACATCCTTAGGGCCAATCTATCCCTCTACAAGTATCTAGGCCCAACTGGTGTGGCTATGAATGTTCATAGGGTTCTATCTGGCTGGGAAGAAAATACTATAAACTGGAACAACAAACCAGGCTATGAACCAGCATACACGGATCAGAGCTCATCTCCGAGTAACAACAACTGGATGTTTTGGGACGTTACGAGGGACGTTCAGGGATTTTTAAATGGTAGTTACGACAACTATGGCTGGTGTATCAAGCATAACAATGAAAGTACGCTAAATACGAGGATATATTTCTATTCGAGAGAGTATACATCAAACAAACCCTACTTATATATTGAATACGCTCCGAAAGTTAGCTGAACTATTTTATACCGAATCAACAGTAACCGAAATCCTTTAGGCCAAAGCGAACCGAAACCAAAAGAGTTCAATAAACACTCTATTCTGCAAGAGAGGATCAAAGCCGTATTCCGAAAAACTCGTAAGGGATTAGAGTTCTTCCCCGTTATAAAAATGGGTGCCCAGAAAACTCAGAGCTTTAGCTCTGGGATGAACGGGCGAGGTTTGAATAGTTCTGTGTTGAAGGCCTTGGCGATGCTCCTTGC
>JGI20130J15133_1001852_pt1 | contig 16740 bp, 24 predicted proteins | sample WasSprMetagenome_FD_15133 | JGI IMG/M metagenome (IMG submission 15133) | reverse complement strand
CCACGCTTAGCGTTGTAATCGGGACGCTGAGCGTTGTTATTGGTGCGCTCAGTGCTGTTATAATGTATTGAAAAAAAGAAAAAACTTTTAATAAATTATTTTATGGAAGAAGTAAAACCTGAAATTTTCAAAGAAATTTTTAAAGAAAGAGAAAGAGATAAATATTACATCAAATACGAGTTTGGGTTGCTTTTGGTTTTGGGAGGTTCTGATTTTTATTCTGGTTCTCCAGCTTTAGTATCCTTGGCAGCTTTCAGAACAGGAGTTGGAATGGTGAGAACTTTTGCTCCAAAAAGAGCAGCAGACATTATCGCAAGCTTTTCTCCAAATTTGGTAGCTTATTCTTTAGAGGGTAAAATATTCGAAAAAAAACACGTTCCTATATTACTAGAAAATATTGTTTCTGCAAAAGAAGTTGCTTTTTCAAATACTGCTTTAGTTTTGGGAGGAGGTTTGGGAAGGTCTTTGGAAACACAATCTGCAGTTTGTGAATTACTTTCTCAAGTAGACATTCCTGTGGTTGTTGATGCTGATGGAATCTGGGCAATTTCAAAAAAAATTGAAAATTTCAAAGGAAAAAATTTTCTAGTCACACCTCACAGCTATGAATTTTATGTTTTAACAGGAGAAAAAATTGAAAAAGAAATGGATTTGAAAGAAAAAGCAGAAATCGTAAAAGAAAAAGCAAAAGAATTAGGAATGACAATTTTGTTAAAAGGTAATCCAGATATAATTTCTGATGGAGAAAAAATTTATTTAAATTATACAGGTTCACCTTATATGGCAGTAGGAGGAACAGGGGATACTTTGGCTGGGATTTGCGGAGCTTTAATGGCAAGAAAAATTTCTCCTTTAATTTCTGCGATTGCTGGGGCATATTTGAACGGAAAAGCAGGGGAGTTAGCTTCAAAAAAATTTAGGGATGGACTTTTAGCAACAGATTTGATAGAATTTATTCCAGAAGCAATAAAAAGTTTGTATGGAGAATAAAGAAAAACAAGTTTGGGATTTAATTATTATAGGAGGAGGACCAGCAGGAATTACTGCTGGTATTTTCGCGGGAAGACAAAAATTAACAACGTTATTAATAACAAAAGAATTTGGAGGACAAATAAACTGGAAAGCAGTTAATATCGAAAATTATCCTGGATTTCCTGAAATTTCAGGAAAAGAATTAATTTCAAAATTCGTTGAACATTTAAAAAAATATCCAATAGAAATTTTACTGGAAGGAGTTACAAAGGTGAAAAAGGAAAACGAATTGTTCAAAGTAGTAACCGAAAAAAATAATTTATTTTTTTCAAAAGCGGTAATTTTGGCAGTAGGAGCTAAGCCAAGGGTTCTTGAAATTAAAGGCGAAAAGGAATTTTTGGGAAAAGGAGTGAGTTATTGTCCAGTTTGCGATGGATATTTTTTTAAGGAAAAACAAGTAGCAGTAATTGGAGGAGGAAATGCAGGATTTGAAAGCGCTTTGTTTTTGTCTCAAATCGTAAAAAAAATTTATATACTTGATTTTTCTGAAACTCCTAAAGCAGACAAGGAGTTACAAGAAAGAGTAAAGAATACTAAAAAAGTTGAATTCATTGGCGGAGTTAAAATAAAAGAAATTAAAGGAAAAAATTTTGTGGAAGGAGTAATTTATGAAGAAATAAAAACAAAAAAAGAATTTATTTTACCTGCTTCCGGAGTTTTCATTCATGTTGGAATTGTTCCTCAAAGTTACTTGGTTGAGGGATTGGTAGATTTAAACGAAAGAAAAGAAATTAAAGTTAACCCAGAAACCTTAGAAACAAAAACTCCAGGACTCTTTTCAGCCGGAGATTGTACCGAAGGAAAGTTCAAACAAATAGTAATTGCAACAGGTCAAGGAGCAAAAGCAGCATTGTATGCCTTTGAATATTTAAAAAATAAATAAAAACTATGGCAATAAAAAAATCAGCAAAAAGAGCCCACAAAAAAAGTTTGAAAAAAAGAATGCACAATCTTTGGTATAAAAACGAAATTAAAAAAAGAATAAAAGAGTTTAAAAAGTTTTTAGAAGCAAAAGATAAAGAAAAAGTAAAGGAATGCCTTTCGAAACTTTATAAAATTCTTGACAAAGCAGCAAAAGAAAATGTAATTAAAAAAGGAAAAGCATCGAGGCTTAAATCAAAATTTTCAAAATTGATTCTTAAATTTTAGGTTTAATTACAACTCTTCTCATCGGTTCTTTTCCAATGCTTTCTGTAATTACATCATCTCTTTTTGACAATTCCAAATGGATGATTTTTCTTTCAAAGGCTGGTAGAGGGTCTAAAATTTTTTCTTTTTTAGTTAATGCAACTTCAGTTGCCAGAGAATTTGCTAATTCTTTCAAAAATTTCATTCGCTTTTTTTTATAATCGTTTATATCTACGTTCAACTTTAAATTTTGGTCTATCATTTTTTTGTAAATTGCGCTTAGTAAATGTTGAATATCTTGGATACATTCTTTATTAGCAAATTCTTTTTCTTTTGTTTCGATTTCCAGATTTATTGTTTCGTTTTCATTCTTTACTTTAATTTCCGCCTCAACTCCTAAAGCTTCTAAAAAATTTTTAGCTATTTTTTCAACTTCTTTTAATTTTTCCTCCATTTTTGAAAAATTTTAAAAAAAATCAACCTTTCAATAAAATTAAACAAAATCATAAATAAAAGGTAAAGAGAAAGAGCAGCGGGCAATTGAGAGAAAACAATCACTAAAAAAACGGAAACGAACAAAGAAATCATTATTTGAAATGATTGATTTGAATTAATTTGAAGATATTGAAAAATTCCAGCTATAGCTGCTAAAGAAAAATTTGGTTTTGTCAAATCTAAAATTCCCAAAAAAAGAGGTAAATTTTTCATTGAAAATTCTTTTAAAGATTGGTAAATGGCGAGAAAAATTGGAAATTGAATCAAAACTAAAAGATAGTTTGATAAAGGATTTATTTTTTCATTTTTTAAAAATTCCATCATTTTTTTTGTCATTTCTTCTTTATTGTTTTTATATTCTTTTTGAATTTCTCTTAATTTTTGAGAAATTATTTCCATTTTTTTTTGTTCTTTTTGCATTTTTAAGTTTAAAGGAAAAAGAAAAATTCTCAAAATTACAGTCAAAAGAAAGATAGCAAAACCAAAATCTTTAACCAAAAAAAAGGTCCAATTCAAAAAATTAAAAATCGGTCGATAAAATAAAAAATTATAAATTTCCGTTAACATTTTTTAATTTTTCGAAAATTCTCAAAACCTTTTCTTTCAAAATAGAAAATTCATTTTTTATTCCAGGAATGACAATGAAAACCATATCCAATTTTTTAGGAATTTCAGGTAAATTTAATCTTACAATTTCTTTTATTCTTCTTTTTATTTTATTTCTTTCTGTGGCTTTCTTGGACACTTTTTTCGAAATCAAAATTCCCAATCTAAAGTAGGGTAGCTCTTGTTTTAAATATTTTAAAACTAAATAATTCGTTCTAATGCTTTTTCCTTTTTCTAAAACTTCTTTAAATTCTTTCCTTGATAATCTTTTGATTTTTTTCATTTTCAATGATACAAAATTAAGTTTGAAAAATCAAAACTTGACAAAAAAATTTGAATAGAATAAAATTTAAATAAAGAAAGGTCGGTTGAGATAAAAGTTTTATGTATGGCAGTTAAAATTTTATTAGCCGAAGACGAAGAATTATTAATCGATGTTTTACAAAGAAAATTAACGCAAGAAGGTTACGAATTAAAAGTAGCTAAAAATGGGAGAGAAGCTTTAGAAATTTTAAAGGGAGGGGAAGAATTTGATTTAATATTATTAGATATTATTATGCCAGAAATGTCAGGTTTTGAAGTAATGGAAGAAATGCAAAAAGATGAAAATTTAAAGAAAATTCCGGTAATAGTAATTTCAAATTCTGGTCAACCTGTAGAGTTAACAAGAGCTAAAGCTTTGGGAGCTAAAGATTGGATTGTAAAAACGGAATTCGACCCACAAGAAGTTTTAGAAAAGGTGAAAACATATATTACAAAGTAAAAAATTTTAAAATTTTATATGAAAGAAAAAGTTTTAATAATTGAAGACGATAGATTTTTAAGAGAGTTAATGGTAAGAAAATTAAAAATGGAAAATTTTGAAATTATAGAGGCTGAAGATGGGGCAGAAGGTTTAAAGAAAATAAAGGAAGAAAAACCTGATTTAGTTTTATTAGATTTAATTTTGCCTGAAATGGATGGATTTGAAGTTTTAGAACAAAAGAGAAAAGACGAAGAAATTAAAAATATTCCAGTGATAATTTTGTCGAATTTAGGTCAAAAAGAAGAAATAGATAGGGGGTTGCAACTCGGAGCAAAAGATTATTTGATAAAAGCTCAGTTTTCTCCTTCAGAAATTATTGAGAAAGTTAAACTCTTTTTAAAAAAATAAAAATTTTTTAATTTTTAGCTTTATGTTCAAGCTTTATATTTAATTTTTTATTATTTATTCCTCCTTTTCTTTCTCTATCTGTCTTCTTGGAAAATTATCTTTTTTTTTCTAAAAATTATCGCTTCAGCTGATTTTTTATTTTTGGCATTCTTCTAAAATTGAGTTAAGTTTTTTTAAAGTTAAAAAACCAGCAAAACCCGTTCCTTTTTGAAGTCCCCAAGGTTCTAAAATTTCTTTTGAATATTTTTCTTGAAATTTTATTAAAGCTTTAAAAGTTAAAGGTCCAAAATACCCTGTAACTAACCCTTCAGGATAAATTTCAGATCCTTCTGATTTCAAAATTTCTTGTAAGCATTTTACATCTTCACCTTTCATTCCTTTTTTTAAAAATCTTTGAAATTTTTTGCATTGAAACTTTTGACAGGAGTTTTCTTCTTTCCCGTTCAATTCTTTTGTGGAAAAAGTTTCTAAACTAAATTCGAATTCTCCTACTTCTTCCTCTTTTCCTTCAAAAGTTGATATCGGAATTACTAAGAAAGAAGAAAAATCTTTTTTAATTTCCTTTGGAATAAATTCGATTTCATTGCCTTCTTTTAAGTTAAATTGTTTAATTTCGCATGAATTTTGAAAATCACACAAAACAACGTTCACTTTGAAAAGCCCACCTTTTTCACCTTTAAGCTTTATTTTGAAATTTTTATTTTCTCCATAAATTTTTTCCCAATTTCCAGAAAAAGGTTTAATTCTTTTTGTGAAGGAAAAATAAAATTCTTTTGAAGAAGGTAAAACGTGAATTCTTGGTAAGATTTTTAGAGAATTCAATGGTTCACTTTTAAAACAAAATTTTGGTGAAATGTTGCAATCTTGAAAGTACAAAGCTAATAAAAAATTTTTAAAAATTTCTGAAAAACTTTCGCCCACAGCTTTTTCAATCGCAAAACTACCGGTTTCTTTTGTTTCTAAAATTTTTTGTAAAATTTTTTCACCGTATTGTGAAATTAGATACTGTCCAAAAACTGAGATCATTCCATAATTTTGAACTTCGTTTTTCCATTCAATTAAAGAAGTTTGAGGATTTTTTTTAAAAACTTCTATTCTTTTTTTTAAATTTTCTTTGTATCCCAAAATTGTGGGGGCGGTTTCTGCAATCATTTCTAAAACCCAAGTTTTTTCTTTCGATTTTTTTAATTTTTGTTCCCACTCAATCAAATGAACAAATTCGTGAGCTATTTCATCCTTAATTTCTTCATTTTCTATTTTAAAAGCGTTCAAGTATATTATTTTTCTTTCGTTTGAAAAAGGAGCCGAAATTTTTTCATAATTGTCTTCCTCTCTAAAATATCCACCAACATCCTCTCTCATTTGATGTACCAATACAGTAATTTTTGAATCTTGATTTACTCCTTTTTCAGGTTCTTTTCCTAAAAGTTGTGTTAAACCTGGATATATTTTTTGTTCAAATTCTTTAGAAAGTTCTTTCAATCTTTGGAAAAATTTTTGTTTTTCTTCATCCGACAATTCTTTCCAAAAATTTTCCTCGAGATAAAAGTAAGTTTTTTCTCCTAAAACTAAGTTTATCGCTAAAACCTTCTTCCTTTGATAATAATCATAATTTTTGTCTACAAAAAACTCTTTTGTGTCTAAATAAGAATCTCCAAAGCAAAAAACTGGTAAAAGGAAAAATAAAATTAAAAATTTTTTAAAAAAATTTTTATTGATCATTTTATTACTTTTGCTTTTTCTAAAGTAATTTGAGGATCGTCTTTCAAAAATGTAGTAATTTCTGGAAAAGTCAATTTTACTTCTTTTTGAACTAGCGCATCGTATCCTAAAACTTCTATTTGTCCAATTAGTTTTGGCGTACTACCAAGATCACTTTTTTGTGGTAAAAGTTCTATTTGAAACGCTAAAGTTTTCGATTCTTTCTCGTTTAAATCTCCGAGTGCCCACAGAATTTCTCTTGAATCAGAATCAAATGAAAATTTTGAAACTTCTATTTCTGGGAAAATCTTACTTGTTAAATTAACGTTTTCTGGGAGCTTTGATTTAACTTTAACATCTTTTAAAGGTGAAAAAGTGCTCTTAATTTCCCAAAGAATAGTAAAGGTAGTTTTTTCTCCAACTTTTGGAGGAAGAGGTCCCGAATTTCCGAAAACTTCATCAAAAAAATATCCTCTTTCTGAAAACTCTAAAGTCGAAGAAAGTTTAGTAATGAATTCTTGTTTAGTTTGTCCGATTATAATTGTATTTTTTAAAAGAGATGTTTGAATTTCTTTTGGGTTATCTTTTAATTTAATCCAAAAATCAACCCGTCCTTCTTCTAAAGGTTGCAAAAGTTTTAAAGAAGAATTTTTTTGCCAATCGAAAACAATCGTTTTTTGATTTTCTTGAAAAGAACCCGCATCGGATTTAAAAGTTGAAAAGTCAAAAGCATCCCCAGAAAGATTACAAAAAAGTAATAAATTTTCTAAAGGTTTTTCCCCGATATTTTTGAAAAATATTTCATAATGGAGCCATTCTCCAGGCAAAGGAGAATATTCTGGATTGCCGTTAATTTCTTGGCGAACAAAAATTGAAGATTTTGCAATTTCTACTGCTTTAGATATTTCTTTCAAAATTATAAACTGACCTCCATATACAAACCCAATTTTGGCTTTAAAAATTTTAGGTTCTTTTATTTCTCCATGAATTTTTCCTAAAATTTCAATTTTTTTTCCTTCAAATTTATTTAGAACAGGAATTAACCATTCTTTTTGTTCTATGCTTTTTGGTTGAGAATCAATAAACTCAAAACCCGAAGGCCATTCAGCCTGAATTTTTAAATTTGATAGGGGAGAGGAAAGATGGGAAAAATAATAAATGTTAAAACGAAATTCTTTTTCACTTTCAACTTGAGAAGGAATGTCTATTTCAAAGGTGAGGGGGACTTTTAATTGAAATGTAAACTTAGTTTCATTTTTAAAAAATGATCTTAAATTTTTAGGTCGGTAAGTTAAAAAAGCGCGAATTTCTTTTGTTTCTCCTTCTTTACCGAAAAATTTTATTTTAAAAGAAAAGGATTTTTCTTCCCCAGGGTATATCATTCCTCCCATTTCCTCTTTTTTAATTACTTTTCTTGTCAAAATTTCTTCGTTTTCGTTTTGAGTTCCTTCTGGAAATTCAACTACTAATTCAGGTTCTTCTAATCTAAAATTTCCGTTGTTTTTGAATTTAATTACAATTTCATTTGCTTCTCCTACTGGAACCTCGCTTTGACCTAAAATTTCAAGTTTTAAAACTTCCTTTGAAAAAAGATTTCGTTTTATCGTCCAAAATCCTAAAATTAATCCTAAAATTAAAATTATTAAAAAAATTCTATTAAACCTCATTTTTTTCCAAAAGAAAATTTAACCATTTTCCAGAAAAATCCAAGCATTTTTTAACAACTTTTTTTGGAATTTTTATCTTTTCTAAAAAACTAAAATTTTGATTTAATATTAATTTTATAAGTTTTATAGTAGAAAAATCAAGTAAAAAAAGTTTTTCTTTTTCTTTTTTTCTGCATTTTGAACAAATTATGTTGCTTTTTTCAAACGAAAAGAAACAATTTTCTTTTATTTTATTTTTACAAAAATCGCACTCATTAAAATTGGGTAAAAAACCTAAGATCCAAATTAAATTCCAAAAAAAATAACAAAAAAGTTCTTCCGTTTTTTTAAACGATAAAGAATTCAATCTTCCAAAAACCTCTTTCAATAAATTAAAAATTCTTTCTTCTTTTTCTGATCCCTTTATTAACAAATCTAAAATTTCAGAAATTTTTTGTGCCAAAAAAATTCTTTTTAAATCTCTTTTGATTCTTGAAAATCTTTCAAGAGACTTTGCTTCAACTAATCTTTCTCCTCTTTTTCCTTCTACAAACCCAACTTCAACCAGAGAAAAAAGTTCCATTTGGGGTTTTAATTTAGAAGAAATTTTTCTTATTGATTTTGCCAAAAGATCTAATCTTCCAAAGTCTTTAGAAAAAACAAAAAAAATAATGTCTGCTTCATCAACTTCTTTTTCTTTTAAAATAAAACATTGGGTTTTATGTTTTTTAAACATCAGGTCTTTATTGAGAAAGGGATTGCATCATTGAGTAAATAGGTTGAAGCATCGAAATTGCAAAAAAAGCTACCGCTCCTCCAATGAGCAAAAGTAAAATTGGTTCGATAATGGAAGTTAGGGATTTTGTCATTTCTCCGACTTCATTTTCGTAAAAATCCGCAATTTTTTTTAAAAGAGTGCTCGTTTCGCCACTCATTTCTCCTGTTTCTAACATCATAGTAAAGGTAGGGGAAATAATTTGAGGATGTTTTTTAAAAATTTCAGAGAGCTTTTTTCCTTTTTTAACATATTCTAATCCTTCATTTAATATTTTCTTAAAATAAACATTTCCTAAAACTTTTTCTGAAATTTCCAAGGCTCTCGGAAGCGAAATTCCACTTTCCAAAAGAGAAGCCAAAGAACGTGCAAGCATTGCACAATTTTGTTTTTTAGAAAGCTCTCCTATAATTGGCAACGAAATTGAAATTTTATCTAAAATTCTTCTTCCAAAATTTGTTTTTAAAAATTGAAAAATGAAAACCAAAATTAAGAAAATAAAAGAGAAGACAAAATACCAATTTTGTGAAAAGAAGTTTCCAAGTTCTAAAATAACTTTTGTGATTTTTGGAAGTTCAACGTTCATTTCCTGAAAAACTTTAGATATTTTTGGAATAACTACAACAAACATTAAGACGCCAATTCCAATCATTGCTAAAATAATTACTGCAGGATAAATTAATGCCCCCTTTACTCTTTGTTTTAATTCTGCTTCCTTTTCCAATTGAGTAGCTAAGAGATTTAAATTTTCTTCTAATCTTCCTGATTCTTCTCCTGCCATTACAATGTTTTGATAAAGTTCCGAAAAATAATGAGGGTATTGAGAAAGGGCAACAGAAAATTTTTCTCCTTTTAAAACTTGTTGTTGAATATCTAAAATTGCTTTTGCAAAACTTTTGTTTTTCATTTGTAAAGATAAATTTAAAAGAGCTTCTGGAAGTGAAATTCCAGCTCCAAGCATTACTGCAAGGTTTTTTGTAAAAAAAAGTTTTTCTGAAACTGAAACTCCTTTTTTAAGCGAAAACGAAAATTTTATTTCTTTTTTAGGACGAGCCTCGATTAAAATTAATCCTTGTTTTTTTAATTCTTGTTGTAATTCAAAAATATCTTTTGCTTCTTTTTCTCCCTTAATTGATTCTCCTTTTTCTGTAAAAGCCTCGAAAAAATATTTTGGCATTTAAAAATTTTATAAAAAATAAAAAAATAAAAAAAGAGTTTCAAAAAAGAGGACCTGACCCAGTGGCAAATTTAGGGTGTTGCCACCAAGCACCCAAGAATTGAAAAGCGAATTCTCCTTTTCAATTCTTCTCGACCAATTAAAAAATTAATTGTTCTACGGCCACCTTCCAGTAGCCGTACCTTGTTTCGACTTACGCCTTCTCATCGAGCCTACCCTCGTAGCTCTTAAAGAGCTCCTTCAGGTATTCTCGACTCGCCTGCGTTGACGGGCGGTGAGTACAGAGCCCAGGAACGTATTCACCGGGGCGTGGCTGATCCCCGATTACTAGCGATTCCGGCTTCACGAGGGCGAGTTGCAGCCCTCGATCCGAACTGAGGCAGCTTTTTAGGGATTAGCTCCCTCTTACGAGTTCGCAACCCTTTGTAACTGCCATTGTAACACGTGTGCAGCCCAGGGCATAAGGGCCATACCGACCTCACGTCGTTCCCACCTTCCTCCGGCTTCCGCCGGCAGTTCCGTATGACACCCCGCCGTACTTTCTCCCCAACGAGCACTAAATAAAGTATTGAATTTTACTCAATCAGTCTAAGAATCTTTCGATACAGAAAGAAGTTAGGGAGAAAGTACGGCGGGGAAACATACGGTGAGAGTTGCGCAGGTTTTGGGATCTAACCATGCGTCTCACGACACCTGCTGACGAGGGTCATGCAGCACCTGTGCCAGTGTCCTTGTGGAACCCCTGAGTTTCCTCAGGGTTTCACTGGCATGTCAAGCCCTGGTAAGGTTCCACGCTTGTTGTCGGATTGAGCCACGTGTTCCACCGCTTGTTTGGGCTCCCGTCTATTGCTTTGGGTTTTACGGTTTCCCGCGTACTCCCCAGGCGGGGCACTTCACGCGTTAGCTTCGCCGAAGGAGAGGGTCGAGACTCCCCCCAGCTAGTGCCCATCATTTACGCCGTGGACTACAGGGGTCTCTAATCCCTTTTGCTCCCCACGGTTTCGTCCCTCAGCGTCAGGATCGGCCCAGGAAGCTGGTTTCCCTTTCGGCGTTCCTGCCGATATCAACGGATTTCACCCCTACACCGGCAGTTCCACTTCCCTCTACCGTCCTCTAGTCTGACAGTATTTAGCGCATTCTCCAGGTTGAGCCTAGAGGCTTTAACGCTAAACTTGTCAGACCGCCTACGGTACCCTTTACGCCCAGTAAATCCGGTAAACCCTGGTGACTCACGTCTTACCGCCACTGCTGGCACGTGATTAGTGGTCACTTATTCCTGCGGTACTCTCATCCCCCAGATATACATCTGGGGGGATTGCTCCCGCAGAAAAGCGGTTTACAACCCGAAGGCCTTCTTCCCGCACGCGGTGTCGCTGGGTCAGGGTTTCCCCCATTGCCCAAGATTCTCGGCTGCTGCCTCCCGTAGGAGTGGGGCCCGTGTCTCAGTGCCCCGGTCGGCGACCACCCTCTCAGGCCACCTACCCGTCATAGGCTTGGTAGGCCATTACCCTACCAACTACCTGATAGGCCGCGGGCCCTTCCCAGAGCGGTCGGGATTTCTCCCTTCCCTTTACCGTTTAGGAATTTCACCCAAACAGACCATCGGGGATTAGCCCGGTTTCCCGGATTGTCCCCGTCTCTGGGGCAGGTTACCCACGTGTTACTGACCCGTCCGCCTCGCGCTACGCGCGAACTCACAACCTACAACTAACAACTTCACAACCAATAAAGTTGTGAGTTGTAAAGTTATAGAGTTGTAAAGTTCGCGGAAGCACGACTGACTTGCATGCCTTATCCACACCGCCAGGGTTCTACCTGGACCAGCATCAAATCCTCATTGAGAAAATTCGAGTCAGGTCCTCTTTCTTGAAACTCTTTTATTTTAAAGTTCAATTTTTATTTTTTACATCCTTTTTTCTTTTTTGCCATAATATATTATTACAAAATTTAAAATTTAAAATCAAGTCCCTGGAATTATTATTTTACCTTCATCTTTTTCTCCTAAAGCAATAGTTTTTCCTTTCAAAAAGAGAATTCCCGTAAGAGCGCAAGCTGTAGCGTCTAATTCATCTCCATTTAAATTTTTTTTAAAAAATTTAATTCCCAATTTTTCAAGTCCTTTTTTCAATTTTTCTATTCCTTTTTGTTTTCTTGGAATTTTTAAAATATCTTGAGTTGCTCCAGGATAAACTTCAATTACTTTGTATTTTTTTTCTAAAATTTTTTTCAATTTTATTCCTCTTTCCGTAAGTTTTCTCATTGGACCTAAAGTTATTGGGAAAAACTTGATTTTAAATTTCCAAAGTTCTTTGTCGCATTTTCTAAAATGAATTTTTGATTTTCTTTTTAAACTCTTTCTTCCTTTTGGTAAAGAAAGTGGAGCGTCGATCGCGATTAAATCAGGCTCTTCCTTTTCAATTAAATTTAAAATTTCTTTATCTTTAAAAACACAAAAACAATTTGCCTCCAATTTCTCATTCAGAATACAAATTCCAGTTTTCCTTTTTTCAGAGCCTGCTAAGTCAATTCCCAAAATTTTCATTTTTTCCAATTTGCATTTTGCAATCTACAATTTGCAATTTTTAAAATTTTTTTCCCCTCGATCTTCCCATCTCTCATTAAAATTTTCCCATTGCAAATTACATCAGAAATACAATTTTTTGCATTAGAATAGACCAAATTTGAGATTAAATCATAATTCGGGAACATTTCAATTTTATTCAAATCGATTAAAACCATATCGGCTAATTTTCCAACTTTTATTTCTCCAATATTAATTTTTAGGGCTTTTGCACCGTTTTTTGTTGCCATTTGAAAAATTTCTTTTCCGGAAATGGCAGTTGGATCTTTATTTTCAATCTTTTGTAAAATGGCTCCAATTTTCATTTCTGAAAAAAAATTAAAAGAATTGTTTTGAGGCAGGGTCATCAGTTTCTAAACAAACGTTTATTTTTCGTTGTCTGATTTTATTCCAGGGGAAAACTCCAAAAGCCAATTTCATGTTTGAAGTTGGATTATAAACCAAACTACAATTTCTTTTCTCTAAAATTTCAATTTCTTTATCATCTAACCAAACACAATGAGCAAAAACGCAATTTTTGTTTAAAAATCCAATTTTTTCTAAAAATTCAACCGGCTTCATTTTATACTTTTTCAAACAATCTTTAACTTCTTTTTCCGTTTCCGGTAAATGCGTATGAATTAATAAATTGTGTTTTTTCGCAAAACTCTTTGCTAAAATTAAATTTTCTTTTGAAACTGTATAGATTGTATGAGGAGCAATTGAAAATTAAATAGTCGTTAGTTGTTTAGTCGTTAATCGTTTAATCAATTTTTCAACTTTTTCTTTTGAACCCATTGGCAAAAAATCAATTATTGTCAATCCAATATTTGNTCTAATTTCCATTTCCTTCACTGCTTGAATTTGGNCTTCTTCAAACGAATACATCTCATTAAAAATCGTAATCCCAAATTTTATCATTTCCAAAATTGTCAATTTTGTTTCCCAATAAACATCGTCTTCTGTTAGCTTTGATTCTTTGGATCAGATTTTTTTTCAATCAATCTTTCAAAGGTAAATCCCTCAGCCAATCCTCTAAATAAAATCATCGCAGAATGTGTATGGCAATTTATTAATCCTGGAATTACTGCCTTTTCTCCTTTTCCATCGATTTTTTCTTTTGTCTTAAAATTTAAATTTTCACCAATCTTTTTGATTCTATTCCCTTCAATAAAAATATCCTGTTTTTTTCCATTTAAAATAACTTTTTTAATCAAAATTGAAAACATTTAAATTTTTAATTTTAAAATTTCCTTAATTATTTTCGCAATTGTCCAACTTATCCTTTTTCTTCATTTTAGAATTTCTTCAAATAAGATAATGAAAATCAAAGAAAACAAAATTCCGGCTAAAACATCAAAGGGAGTGTGAAAACCACAGTAGATTACTGAAAATCCAACTAAAAAAGCTAAAACTAAAAGAAAAACCCCAATTTTCTTTTCTCTTAAGAAAAATGGCAAAGCCAAGCCAAAAGCCAGCATTGTAGTTGTAGAGGGAAAAGAATAGGGGCTTTCGTGCCAAGGACCGATTGTTCTTACATTTTCAAATAAAACGAAAGGTCTGGGAACATGAAAAAAAGGTTTCAAAATTGAGTGTCCGAACCAATAAAGAAAAAATCCGGAAAATAGAGCCAAAAGCCCTAAAATTTTTTTATTTTTATCTTTTGAAAACAAAAACAAAAACGGAACTATTACTAAAAAGGAAAACAAAGGAATAAAAATCCACAAAACCAAAAAATCTAAAACTGGATTGGAAATTTTTTGATTTAAAAAAACGAAAATTTTTTCATTCAAAAGAAAAAGATCCATAAAATTTTACTTTTCTAAAATTTTCTTTAGCAAAATTGCATCATCGATTGCATGACCTTCTGTGTCATTATTAAAAAAAGCAAAAAGAGTTTTTGGTCTTAATTTTAAAATTTCTTTAGATAAAACTTTCAAATTTTCTTTTCCATAGGGAGAGGCGAAAAGTTTTGGTTTTCCGTGAAATCTTACATAAATTTCTGGAGTAGTTTTCAAAAAGACAGTTTCCCATTTTGGCGAATCAGAAATCACAAAAGTTATCTTTTCTTTTTTTAGAAAATCGAAAACTTTTTTATTGAGCAGATTTTTATTTCTGATTTCCAGAGCAAAAAGAACTTTTTTGAAAAATTTTTTTGAAGTTTCTTTTAAAATTTTCACAAAATTTTTAAGAGCTTTCTCATCTTTGAAAGATGGGGGCAATTGAATCAAAATTGGACCTAAATTTTTTCTTAAAGCTTTTACACTATCAAAAAAACTTTCCAAAAGTTTTTTATCTTCTTTTTTGAGTTTCAATTTTCTCAAATGAGTAAAAAGGCGGTTCAACTTTACCGCAAAAAGAAAATTTTTCGGAACTTGTTTTTTCCACTTTTTAAAAGTTTCTTTTTTTGTGAAATGATAAAACGAAGTATTAACTTCAACGCAATTGAATTTTTTAGAATAAAAACTCAAAAAATCTTTTGGTTTTAAATCTTTAGGATAAAATTTTTCGCACCAATGATAATACTGCCAGCCAGAAGTTCCTATGAAAATTTTCATTTGGACCTGCTGGGATTTGAACCCAGAACTCCGCTGAGCGAGAGCGGCATTTTCCCATTAAACTACAGGCCCAATAATTTTATTTTATCAAGTTTTGATTTGTTTATCAATGAGTTTTTAAAATCTGAGAAATCTTGTTAAAATGATAATGAAAATTTAATGATGCTCGAAGAATATCAGAGAAAAAGAAAATTTGGAAAAACTCCAGAGCCAAAGGGAGAAGTGAAAATAACTGGAAAGAGTCGTTTTGTTGTTCATGATCATTATGCTGAAAAGGCAGGGCATCATCACGATTTTAGATTAGAAATGGAAGGGGTTTTAAAAAGTTGGGCAATTCCGAAATTGGTGCCAGAGGAAAAGGGTGTGAAGAGACTTGCCTTGGAGGTAGAGCCACATCCCGTGGACTACTTTAATTTCACAGGGATCATTCCAAAGGGAGAATACGGAGCAGGCGAGGTAAAAATTTTTGACAAAGGAAATTATAAATTGATTGAAAAAGATGAAAATAAACTCGTGTTTGAATTGAAAGGGAAAAGGTTAAAAGGAGTTTATACTTTAATAAAACTAAAAGGAAAAAAGAATCAGTGGCTAATTTTTAAAGTAAAATAGGTTTAAAAAATTTAGAGCAGGGGAGTGATGATAAAAAAATGAAAGCTCAAATCTTGGTTTATAAACAACTTCATAAAAATATCTTTGAGAAAGTAAAACTCCTTTATCGTAGGCCTTAACAATCTTTAGGGCTTCCTGCCAAGCTTTTTTAAATTTTTCTCCAAACCTTGACTCAATTTTTTTTCAAAAGCTTCTGGAGTTTGAAGCTCGTTTCCAATTGTAAAAACCCTTTTCCTTTCATTTTCACGCAATATGCCATTTCATTCCCAATTTTTTCAATTGTGAAGCTTTTTTCAATTTTCTTTAATTCCTTTTCTGGAATTTTAAAAACTTCCCTTGACAAAGAAATTTTTGGCGGAGCTCCTCTGAATGCCTTAAATCCCTTTTTCGCCGCAGCATAAAAAATCGCCCTATTCAATCCAAAACTTTTCGTTTCAGTTAAAGAATATCCAAGCGCATAAGCTCTCACAGCTTGCAAAGTCGCCATTACTTGAAACCTNCCAATCATATTAAAAAACCAAAAATTTTTATTTTCGAAATTTAGGAATAATGTCTAAATTAACCTCTTCTATAACCATTTTCATCGTAACATCGAGAAATTATCATTTTAAGTTTTTTATAAAACCTTATGACCTCGACTTGACTCCTTCCTTTATGCGGAATTACATCAAGTATTGCACACCAGCCATTTCCAGTATCCCAGTATATAATATCTATCGATTTACCTTTTGCTTTCCAGGCCCGATGTCCATATTCCGGAACATATTCATGAAAACCTTTACAGTCTATTGCTGTTGAAAGAATTTCACTTTCTACTTCGAACATATTTTTATTTGCAAATTAGATAATAACTCATCAAACGCATATTGTTTTTCTAAATCGAGATTTTTAAAGGAATAAAGAAAACATTCTATATTTTTATTTTTCGCTTCTTCAATAATTTTTTTCGATACCTTTTTCCCTATTAAAATCCCTTTTTCACATTCTTTTCCCAATTCGTCCATATATTTTTGAAATCGCCTCTATGAGTTGCCCAATCCCCTCTGTCAGGGAAGGACCAAACTGTGGTAGTCTCTAGTTTAAAATTTTCTGGTTCGAACCTTTTTATTTTATGTTCCTTCGGAAGAGGAATTTTTACATTTTCAACAACTACAAACGTATGAGTTTTCAAAAATTTTTTATAATCTTTTTCTGTAATTTCTTCCATCTCCCGGAATTTTAAAGTTTTCAAGGATAATATTTTTTGATTAATTTGGGATAATTTATGTTGGTTCATTTTTAAATTTTATTTTTCTCCAAT
>JGI20130J15133_1001851_pt1 | contig 16743 bp, 14 predicted proteins | sample WasSprMetagenome_FD_15133 | JGI IMG/M metagenome (IMG submission 15133) | reverse complement strand
CACCCAGTAGCTCTTTAGCTTCTTTAAGCATGTAGAGCCTCTCCACCAACAGAAAATACCACTTAAGTCTATCTATTCTGAAACCGCTAACATGGGCATTTTTCACCTCCTTGGTTGCTGTGCGTTTGTTGTCTTCTTGATGGGAAAATTTATAGTTATTTCACCGTTATAATTTTTGAGTAGCTCTGATGAGCTTAAATACCATTATTTCTCGATGCATGCTCGAGGTGCCTGAGAACTAGAGTCCCTTAAGACATTGCTGAAAAAGAAGGGCGAGATGCTCTACGAGCTTGATTTGAAGGGATATACCTGCCCATATCCACAGCTGTATACGGCTAAGGCCCTCGGCGAGATCGAGGTTGGAGCCATCCTAGAGGTGCTGATAGATAATCCACCATCGACAGAGACCGTGCCTAGGTCCATAAGGAATGTTGGGCAAGAATACGTGAAGACAGAAAAGCTTGGACCAAGCCTATGGAGAATCATCGCGAGAAGAATTAAGTAGAAGGCGTCCATCGATTATTTTTTATCGTAATCCTAGGTAGAGCGTGGAGAGCTGGGGATGGTTTAGTAGTTCTCTGCATCCTCCCTCAAACGCTACTCTCCCACTCACTAGGAGGAATGCCCTGTCTCCTATCTCGAGTGCCTTCTTGGCGTTCTGCTCGACTAGGATTATCGTCATTTTCAATGTGTCTCTGAGCTCTACGATCTTCTCGAGGACGCTCTTAGCCATCTTGGGCGCGAGCTCGCTTGTAGGCTCGTCAAACATCATCACCTTCGGCTCCCTTATCAGGGCCATCGCCGTCGCGATCATCTGTCTCTCGCCGCCGCTTAGGAGTCCTGCCTTCACTCTTCGATACTTCTCAATGATCGGGAAGATCTGTGCGACTTCTCTTATTTTTTCGCGCAGCTCGTTTTTTTCAAGCGTGTATCCAGCCATCAATAGGTTCTCCTCGACTGTTAGGTTCTCGAAGACCTTGTTCAGCTGTGGTAGATATGCTACCCCCAGCCTAGCTATCTCGTGTGGAGACTTTCCAACGAGCTCAACACCATCAAACTTTATCGTGCCAGAATAGATCGAGGTCAGGCCAAAGATTGATTTTAGCAGCGTGCTTTTTCCGCTGCCGTTGGGCCCAACTACTACGTTTATCTTCCCAAACTGGAAGGAAGCCGTGACCTCAAATAGTACTTGGAGCCTTCGATACCCTGCGTTTAGCTTCTCGACAGATATCAACTCGTCTCACTCTCCGAGGTATGCTTCTATGACTCTGTGATCGTAGATAACCTCTTCTGGGCCGCCCTCAGCGATTATCGAGCCAGTAGCCATCACGTACACATAGTCGGTATACTGAAGCGCAATGTCAAGCCGGTGCTCAACGAGGAATAGCGTTACGCCCAGCTCGTTTCTCAGCCTGGTAAATGTCTTGAAGACCTCGTGGGCAAGCGTTGGATTTACGCCCGCTATCGGCTCATCCATGATCAGCAGCTTGGCGCCCGCCATCAAGGCTTTGCCGACCTCGAGTAGCTTCATCTGTCCACCGCTGAGCTTCTCGGCCTCTTGGTCCCACAGGTGGTCCAAGTTTAGGAGCTTCAATATTCTGAATGCCTTCTCTACGCTTTCACGCTCAAACTTTTTCCAGTTCCTACGCCTCATGGATTTGATGAATCCCTCGCCCGGATTGCCCGGCTGAGTAACTAGGAGGTTCTCGAGGACCGTGAGTTTTCTGAAGGGCTGGGGTATCTGGAAGGTCCTAGCGACGCCGAGCTGGAAGACCTCATGGGGCGGATAACCAGTGATCTCTGTTCCGTCGAAGTATATCTTGCCGTGGTCGGGCTTGTAGACGCCTGTAACAAGATTTATCAGCGTCGTCTTGCCGCTTCCGTTGGGGCCTATCAGCATCGTCGTCGTCCTCTCTCTAACATCGATGCTAACTCTATCCACCGCCCTTATTCCGCCGAAGCTCTTGACTAGATCCCTAGTCCTCAGTATGCTATTTGGCATCGGTACGATAATACCATAAAAATAGGTGAGTTAAAAAATTTTTCTGCTACTTCCAGACGATCTCGCCGGTTGTTCCGTAGTATGTTCCAGTGGCCTGCCAGTCGTATGCGCCATCCTTCTGGACGATCTCCACCAGCTCGTAGTCAGCCGCGATCCTGTCGCCCGCCTTGTCCAGCGCTATATATCCACTGGCGCCGTAGTAGTGCTCAAGGATCTTGGGCATGACTGATAATACTGCGTCGGCGTCGTATTTCTGGGCTGATAGTAAGCTAAGCGTGATTACCCAGACCGCGTCGTAAGAGTTGTAGGCATAGGACTCAGGATCCCTTCCTAGTTGGCTCCTAATCTTGCTCAGCACCTCTTGGTACTTCGGCGTCTTTGTCGGCGCAAATATCGGGCTCACGAACCTGACCTTGTTAGAGAACTCGGCGGTCTTCGGCTCCTTTAGCAACGAGCCCTCGTAGGCCGTGCCATCGCTGCCGAACCACTTCACCTTCCAGAGAACGTCGTACTCTCTAGCAGAGAGCATGAAGGTCGTGGCCTCACCATAAGTAATCAACTGCACCATAATCTTCTCCGGAGGAACTCCCTGCCCGACTAGCTTGTTGATCTCCGATGCTAGGCTAGAGACTTCGGCGGAGTAGTCCGGAGCAGCCTCGGCGATCCTGAATTTGCCCGCGACAGTTATGCCGAGTTCTTTAGCAGTCTTCTCAGCGACCTCAGCCAGCCCGTCTCCCCAAGTGTTGGCTAGATAGACGAGGAAAATGTGAGTCACGCCTAGGTTCTTCGCGAACTTCGGCCCAATCGGGCCCTGCGCAAAGTCGTTGGGGCAGAACCTATAGATGTAGTCGCCCTCAAGCCAGAGCTTCGGCGAGGTCGATGACTGAGAAATGATCAGAATCTTGTTCGAGTCGGCGTACTCTTTCAACTTCAATACTTCTCCGCTCCCCATCGGACCAATAACTATCTTTACGCCCTTTGCATGGAGGCTCATGAGTTTCTCAAGCGCTACCTCAGGCTTGGTCTCAGTGTCCTCAATGTAGAGCTTGATCCTCCATCCAGCGCCAGACTTCGCTAGGAAGTCATTTACTTCATCGACTGCTAGCTGTACTGCGATTTTGTCGTTCTCGCCGAAGACTCCTAGCGGCCCGCTAAGAGGGAGCAAAACACCTATAGGAACATCTCCGCTCAGCCCAGCTGCCGGCCCACCTACCGTGACGGTCTTTGTCTCGGTTACCGTTGCTCCTCCAACCGTGCTCGTAATCGTTGTCGCTATTGTCCGGGTAGTCGTCACTGTCTGCGCGGCTGGTCCTGGAGCCATGAATAGTGACGCGACTCCGTATCCGACTCCGACTCCTATCAGCAGCATTAAGACGGCGAGACCTACAGCTATCATTCTTGTTACCCCATTCATTCTTTTCACCTTCTTTTTCTGTCAATGATTACTGAGATTTAAGGCTTTAATGATGGTGTTGACTGCTCTTGGGATGGTTAAGAATTATAACTTTGTTGCGCGTCAATGCCAGTGAATAAACGTTGATATCGAGCGACTTGCTAGCTCCTTGCGTTGGTCGTAGACTGTTGGCTGAATAGTTGAGGGGGTGGTGTTGAGTCTTCCACTCATAAGGGACGCGGTGATCTTTGCCTCGCTATTGACGATGCTCAGCACCGGCCTCACGCTTACCTACATGACTACGAGGGTTCCCAACTTTGCTCACGGAGACTTCGCGACAATGAATGTCTACCTCAACCTCGCGATCGTCCATCTCCTAGGACTCAGTCCCTATCTCGGTGTTGTTCCATCTTTCTTCTTCGGCGGAGCGATCGCCCTGACGCTTTACCTAGCGGTCTTGAAGCCTCTCCTCGACAAGGGTGCTAACTACGTTATATTAATGGTCGGGACGATTGCCTACGACATGATCCTGCTCTCATTAATCAACATCGTTGCCGACTACCTCAACAGGGCATACAAGATTCTCACGAGGCTCTTCCAGCTGAAGGGTTTTGACGCTGAGCTCTTCGGCCAGCCGATGATATTTGTTGTTGCCCCCCTATTGTCGCTCGTGATCATCTCGCTGCTCTACTTCTTCTTGAGTAGGACGAAGTTCGGGATCGCTATGAGGGCGGCAATTGAGAATCCCTCGCTGGCCGAGGTTATCGGAATCAACATTAACTTGACTTATGCCTTTTCGTGGTTTATCTCCGGCGGCCTAGCCGGAGTTGCAGGTGCGCTTCTCCCGCTCTACATGACTTGTAATCCAGACATTGGCGTTAGGCTCTTGATCAGCGTTTTCGCTGCGAGCATCGTCGGAGGCTTGACGAATATCTACGGCGCGTTTCTCGGCGGGTTGTTGATTGGGCTTGCCGAGACTCTGGGGACTGGATATCTCTCGATGATGGTTGGGCCTTGGGTTGTTCCTTATCGTCCTGTCATTCCGCTAAGCTTGATGTTCTTGACGTTGTTGTTTGCTCCTAGGGGCTTGACTGGGATTGAGTGGAGGAGGATGTTTAGGAGGGTTGCGCAGACATGACGATCCCTGCAGTCTTCTTCATCGATCTTTTGACGATCATCGGTCTCTTCGCCATCATCTCGATGAGCCTGAACTTGGAGTTTGGCTATGCAGGCATTCCAAACTTCGGCAAGATGTTGGCGGTTGCTGGTGGCGCCTTCTTCGTCGGTGCTATACCAGGCAGAGTCTTGATGCTTATCTTCAATCCTGGCGGTGGGGTCGACTTCGTTCAGGGAAACATCGAGGCGGTCTCGATGCTTAATCAGTACTTCTCCTCTGACCCTGCGGCTTCGATTGTGTATTTGGTTTTGTCGCTGGTCGGTGCGGGGCTGGCTGGCGCGGCTCTTGGATATGTAGCGTCTTATCCAGCGATTAGGCTTAGGGGCGACTATCTCGCCATAACGCTGCTTGCGATGGCTGAGATTCTCAGGGTTGTGGGTGATAATTATTCTGACTTTATTGGTGGGAGTATGGGTGTTAGGATTCCTGACCCGTTTAGGTGGGTTGGAGGAGAGGCGAGGGCGCTCGCCGCGGCCTTGACGATACTTGCAGTCGCGGTATTGGTGTTTTTGTATCTTGAGCTGGTGCTCAGGTCTCCTCTGGCCAGGGCGTTGAGGGCGATGAGGGATGAGGAGTTGTCTGCGGAGGTTTATGGAAAGGACGTGGTTAGGCTGAGGACGAAGACCCTTATTGTTGGCTGCGCGATAGCAGCGGTTGGAGGCGCGCTGTATGCGTTCTTGACGGCGAGCGTTTCTGCGCGTGATTTTAGCAGGGTCACGCATACTTTTTGGCCATGGGTTATGGTGATTGTGGGTGGTGCGGGCAACAACGTCGGCGCGCTGGTAGGCGCGGCCATATTTGTCACGCTTCGTAAATTCATTACTTTCTATAAGAGTTATTTTGAGCCGTTTGTCCCTTTTGACGTTGTCTGGCTTGAGTATCTCTTATTGGGATTGGCGTTGATTGTTGTTTTGCTTTATAGGCCTGAGGGTCTTGTTCCTGAGAAGCCTACGAAGACGCTTGCGAGGAAGGAGTTGGAGGAGATTATTGAGAGGGTGAGGTCTGAGGGGTCCTCTGCCTGATTTGTTTTAGGTTTATTTCTTGGCTCATTTGTATAGATTCATGGCTAGTAGTAGGGTGGTTACGCTTCCTCTATGCACCTCTTGTGGTAGGCCGATTGCTCCTGATGAGCGCTCGGTGAGCTTTACGTGTCCCAACTGTGAGAGGTTCGTTATCTGGAGATGCGAGCTATGCCGCGAGCTCGGGAAGACTTATGTCTGCCCAGTGTGTGGGTTCGAGGGGCCGTGAGACATGGGAAGGGTAGTGATGTTCATTAGGGTTATGCCCGTCGACTCTGAGGTCGACTTAGACGCCCTCGCGGAGAGAATTAGGAATGAGCTGCCATCCGGGCTCAAGCTAGTAAGCACGAGGAGAGAGCCGATCGGCTTCGGCATGGAGAGCCTGATGGTCGGAATCTCTGTACCAGAGGAGGAGGGCGTTACTGACAGGCTTGAGGAATACCTAAGGTCGGTCGAGGGCGTGGGCGAAGTTCAGGTCGAGGCACTGGGAAGAGAATAAGATAATTAGTTGGTATTATTTTAAGTAATCATCATTCCAAAATTCATTAGTTTATTGGTCTAAATATGTAGATGGAAAATCGGCCAAAAGAACCACTTATAAACAATAAACACTTTTAAGCATCAAAGGCATCATATAATCGAAAGACTTGCGAAGTAAAATTTCGTTATTAGTATGTATTGGATTTCTGGTGTTGCTTTCAACATCCCTTTTAATGCCGGTTGTTTTAGCAAAGGCTGATGAAGATGAGATGCCTAGAGAATGGTTCGGTAAGCGGAAGGTAGTAGATAGGTTCGGTCAGTTTACGCGGGTCGCCCTAATACATTATGTAGCTGGAGTCGTTGAGGTAGGCGATCCAGATAATGATGGTTCAAGTGATGGGTATGAAATTCTTGGAGTATGGTGGAATCTTAACAAATATTCAGATGGAGTCCCCTACATAATAAATCCAAGCACAGCAGTTAAAAGCTATGGATTAAGCGCTGACTTAGTGGTTAATGAGATAAAGTCTGCTTTAGAATCTTGGGATTTGGCTGTTGACCTCTCTGACTATGAAGTTGGTTACGTTGCTTACCCGAGTTTTAAAGATGTTGGTAGCGAAACTACGATAAAGTATACGATTAACTTATACAGCGATGTCCCAACAATAAATTACAAGGCGAAGGCAAGTATAGGTTCTCCAGATTATAAGAATGTGATAACTTGGGGTCGTGCTCAAGCAGGAGTTGTTGCTTATGCAGTAATATGGTACGTTAGCAGTACTGGAGAAATAGTTGATGCAGACATTGTACTCAATTCCTACTACAAGTGGGGGATAGCTGATGGAAACGAAGCAACAACTGACCTCAAAAATAAATTCGATATAAGGGACATCGTAACCCACGAATCTGGGCATTGGAGCGGTCTAGACGACATCTATGACTCGAAGTATTCAGCGATGACAATGTACGGTTACACAAGCTATGGAGAAGAAATCAAGAGGTCTTTAGAGCCCGGCGATATAGCTGGAGTTCAAAATGTCTATACAAACTTCAGGAGCTGACGACACAACATTGTCTTTTTATTTTTTATTAGAATAAACGTTGATCCTTACCATATTTTATTGGTGAATATTCCCTTCTGTCTTGTTTCTGATCTCTTTTTATAGATCTTCCAAGCTTCTTCTATAAGTCTAGCGGGAACTTATTTATGGCCATTGGTTCTCCTCACTCATGAGGAAGTCATTCTCTATTCTTATTCCGTTGAGTATTTTTACTTCCCTTTCTTAAGCGATGAATAACTATTAAAGAGTTTATATTTTCGAACTTGCTATACCTACTAACGGGTGAATACATTCGAAGAAAAAGATAGCGCCTCCTTTCTTAGTCTCATAATTCCATTACTAGGAAATGCAATCTGAAATGTAAGCATTGTTACAGTGACTCAATTGATCAGCCTGCACCTGATGAGCTTTCGACGGAGGAAGCGAAGAAATTCCTAGATGATCTTGCCGGCTGGGGTATAAGACTTTTGATTATGGATGGCGGCGAACCCTTATGTAGGGATGACTTCTTCGAGATCGCTAAGTATGCCTCGGAGAAGCATATAAGGCTCGTGGTTGGAAGCAACGGAACTCTCATTGATGAACAGACCGCTGGCAGGATGCTGGAGACGGGTGTTCAGATAGTGGCGATCTCGATTGATGGGGCCAGGCCTGAAACCCACGACTCATTCCGAGGTGAGAGAGGCGCCTTCCATAAGGCGATGCAAGGTGCTAAGGCTTGTAAGGAAGCGGGCTTGCCCTTCCAATTCAACATGGTTATTAGGAAGTCCACTCTGCCTGAAATCCCAGATATGTTGTGGTTGGCGGTGGAAAGCGGGGCCTCTGCAGTTGAGTTTTTCGACCTCATACCTGCTGGCAGGGCAAAACGGGAATGCCAAGACGAGGTATTAAGCGTATCCGAAAGGAAGAAGGTTATGGAGTGGCTGGCTGAAGCTCAAACAGACTGTCCAATCGTGATAAGGGTGCCGGGCTGCCCCATGTATCCCCTCGTTCTACAAGAGAAAAACATCCAACCAAAGCATATTCCAATGGATTTTCTTCAAAGAATCCCCTATTATGGGCGTGGATGCGCTGCTGGAATGCCCAATGGATACATCACCATACTTCCAAACGGAGACGTAATCCCCTGCATGCTTCTACAAGTTAAGCTCGGCAACATACGTGAGAAAAGCATCATCGAAATATGGAATGAATCCGAAATCCTAAACAAACTTAGATCTAGGGAGCTTCTCAAGGGAAAATGCGGAAAATGCACTTATAAAGATGTCTGCGCTGGATGTCGAGGTAGAGCCTACGAAGAAGTAGGTGACATATTAGCATCTGACCCCGGATGTTGGATAGAGCCTACTACTTAATTCTGTATGAGTCAGTTCTTCTGTTTCGTCTCTGATCGTCTCATTGCAACTGTTTAGGTATTGTTCTGCTTGACTCGTCGAGACTTATGCGTCTTCACGGCAAGAATGTCGATGTGTTTAAGTGTTGGTAGAGGAGTCTGTTTTAATTTAGGATTATTAATTTGTTGTGAGGAATGCCTTCGAGCTATCATGACAGGATCAATCACTGCGGCTACTGCAGTAGGTATGATGGCTCCAGTTATTTTTCCCTGATTTGCATAATCATTCTTTGTCAAGGTTTTGGAATTATTTAGGACAAGTTGCTGTACTATCCTTCAAGTGGAAAGGTTTACTACTCAAAATGTCAAAATAGCCCCAAGAATCACTACATTATATTGCAGAGAAATTAGAAGCTCAAAAAATTCAGAATGAGACTTCTAAGAACATCACCAGCAAATACTATCAGGCTCTGCCAGTAATGTAAGGGTTAACTTCCTTTAAGCCAGGCTTATGTCTGCTTAGAATTTTAACTGATACACTTAGCATATGCTCATTGATTGTTCTTTTCCGCTAGCAGTCACGTTAAAGTCGACAACATCGATGACGCTTGAACAATATTTATTAGAAAAGGTAAGATAAATTATTGATGAACGTGGTATAATGGGCAGTATTAGGATTGGAATCGATGTAGGAGGTACGTTTACGAAGGGTGTTGCAATTGATGGTGAGAATTTCAGGATTATCGGTAAGGCCGCAGTATTAACTACTCATTATGCTCCTGAAGGCGTTGCTAGAGGGATAATAGAAGTGTTTAACAAGTTGATAAATGAGCCATCAATTGACCCAGAAACGGTATCCTTCGTAGCGCATAGTACTACACAAGCAACTAACGCCTTACTAGAAGGCGATGTAGAGCCCGTAGGATTAATTGCTATAGGGAGTGGAATAAGCGGTTTAATCGCTAAGAGACAGCTAAGAATAAATGAGGTGCCAGTCTCTCAAACCTCAGCAATTAAAGTTAAATATTCTTACATTGATTACTCTTCACTCAACGAGGAAATCATAGAACATCACATAAAGACATTGTTAGATGCTGGGGCAAAAAGCATAGTTGTTAGTCAAGCATTCGGCGTCGATGACCCATCAGGCGAGTTAATGGTCATGAAAGTAGCGGAACGGCTCGGAATCCCCTTTACTGCATCACATGAGATATCTAAGCTTTATGGATTAACTGTTAGAACAAGAACAGCAATCATTAATGCAAGCTTATTGTCAAAAATGATCGAGACTGCTAATATGACGGAGAGCAGTATGAAGAAAGTCGGGATAAAGTCTTCTTTAATGGTCATGAAGGGTGACGGCGGCGTTATGAATATTGAGGAGATGAGAAAGCGCCCAATATTTACAGCACTCTCGGGTCCAGCTGCAAGCGTTGCCGGAGCTCTACTATACCTAAGAGTAACAGACGGCATCTTCTTCGAGGTGGGCGGAACTAGTACCAATATAGGAGTTATACGTAATGGCAAACCACAGATAAAGTACGTAGAGATTGGCGGACACAGGACGTATCTCAACTCTCTCGATGTTAGGGTTTTAGGAGTCGCCGGTGGAAGCATGGTAAGAGTTAGGGATAGAAAAATAATCGATGTAGGGCCTAGGAGCGCCCATATAGCGGGACTTCCATACTCCGCGTTTGCAAAGACAGAAGAAATTAAGGACCCTAAACTTATTTACACTCAGCCTAAGAAAGGTGATCCTAACGACTATGTAGCCGTCAAGAGCTCGAACGGCCAAGTCTATGCAATTACAACTACATGTGCTGCGAATGCTTTAGGAATTGTTAAGCCAGGAGACTATCCATACGGCAATCCCGAGGCAGCAAAAGAAGCAATTAAACCATTAGCTGCTGAACTAGGAGTCAAAGTGGAAGATGCTGCTAAAATGATTCTAGAAAAGGCCGCTATGAAGGTTATCCCAATGATAGAGAGCTTGATAAAGGAATACAAATTAGATAAGGAGGACGTAGTTCTCGTGGGCGGAGGAGGGGGCGCGGCAGCGTTAGTACCATTTATCTCTAAAATTACTGGAATAGAATACAAAATTTCTGATAATGCCGAGGTAATTTCAAGTATAGGGGATGCATTGGCTATGGTTCAAGAAATTGTTGAGAGAATAATTCCGTTTCCTAAAAGGGAAGACGTCCTGATGGTTAAGAACGAGGCTATGATGGCTGCGATTAAGTCGGGCGCCCACCCTAATAGTATCAGAGTCTATACTGAAATTGATCCACAGTCATTCAGAGTAAGAGCTATAGCAACTGGTACAGTTGATATGGTTGCACAAGACCTGATGAAAAATATATCGGATGAAGAAGCTAAAAACATAGCAGCCTCTTCTATGCATGTACCTTTAGAGAAAATTAAGTTAATTAATAAGATAGGGGGCCTCTTTGTTTTCTCTGATGTTTCATCACAAGAACAACCCTGGCTGATGTCTGGAAAAATACGGGTGATTGATCAGAAGGGATTTGTTAAATTGAGAAAGGAGAAAGGATTGATAATGCGAGGCAAAATAAAAAACGTAAAGGAAGACCTGAGGAAGTTGTGGGATTACGCAACTACCTTCTCTGACGCCTTGATATTCCCCGATATCTTTGTCATCATTAATGGAAACATTGTAGATCTTTCAGGAATGATTAGTATTGAGCATGCAGAATCTCTTCTTGAAGCTGAGCTTGAAGGGGCGAAACCCGAGGACGAAGTAATACTCATCGCAATTAAGAAAAGATTCTAAAAATGTTCATTACTATTTTGATGCTTAGTTCAAACTGTCCCAACCATAAATCTTAAATATAATACAGGGGGAATAGAAATCATGACAAGAATTGCTATCGGTAGTTTTGGTGCTGAGTCAAATTCGTTTAGCGCTGAGAGCCCTGTTAATGAATTAGTAGAAGTATTATTCGATCAGGACTTGCTGCTTAACAATGCGGGTAAGAAGACTGTTATCGGTGGATTCATTGATGTTTTGCAGAAGGCTCAAGTCGAATTAATACCAACCATCAAGGCTTATTGGGGTACAACCGGTATTATAGGAAAGAATAGTTTTGAATATTATAAGTCTGAGTTATGTAAACGGCTTGCACAGTCAGGAAAGCTTGATGGTGTCCTCTTAGACATGCATGGCGCTATGGTGGCTGAAGATACTCCTGACGCTGAAGGCATACTTCTTAAAGAGATTAGAGAAATAGTGGGTGATGAGGTCCCGATAATCTGTGTCCTTGATTTGCATGGAAACATAACTGACCTTAAATCACAGTCAGCAACTGCAATCCTAGGTTATCGATCGAATCCACACATTGATTTGTATGAGAGGGGAAGGAAAGCAGCACAGCTCATGCTAAGAATTTTAAGGAAAAAAGTCAAACCCGTGATGCGAATAAAGAGGCTTCCGATGCTCGGACCAAACCTAGGCATGAGTACCTGGTCGTATAACCGCTTAGAAACTAAGAGATTGCCATTTGCCAAGATTATGAGAAGGGTTTTAAGGCTTGAGAAAACTAAAGGAATTCTCGACATCTCAGTCTTCATAGGTTTCCCCTATGCCGATATTCCTGAATGCCTAACGACAGTCGTAGCAATAGCTGACAATGACTCTGCTCTTGCACAAAGAATAGCCGATAAAGTAGGCGACATGGTGTGGAATTCGCGTAACGAATTTTTAAAAATCCGGCCACTAATACCAGTTGAGGAGGCGGTCGAAAGGGCAATTCAGGCGAAAGAAGGCCCGATAATCCTAGTAGACGTTGCTGACAACTCCGGTGCTGGCGCACCATGCGATAATACTGTTATTCTAGAGGAATTAATTAAGAGGAACGCAAAGGATGCAGTAGTGCCGATTCGAGACCCTGAGGCCGTTTCCGCCGCTATGAGTGCAGGCGTCAGGAAGGAGATAGAAATTGAGGTAGGAGGAAAGATTGATAAAAGATTCTATAAACCAGTCAAGATCAAGGCGCGAGTAAGGTTACTATTTGATGGAAAATATGTGATTAGGGGACCTTACCATGGAGGATTTAAGATAAAGGGAAAATTATTACCACGTGAGGCCTGGAAAATAGTTGATGCCGGTAAAACGGCACTTCTCGAAGTAGATGGAATCGAGATAATAGTTTCGGAAGGAAGAGTAGGAATGGAGCAAGACTATTACAAAGCGGCTGGTGTCGATCCTTCCCAACGAAAGATCGTTGTAGTTAAGTCTCACCAAGCACATAGAGCATCGTTTGAAAGCATTGCTAAACAAATCATAGAGGTAGACACGCCGGGCGTGACTAGCCCTAGCTATAAGGGCCTGACATTCAAAAATATTCCGAGACCCGTCTTTCCCCTAGATCCTATTTGATGCAACAAAAATAATTAATTGGTTATTCCTAAAAAATATTTTGTATTTTTTAAATCATTAAGTATGCTAGCCAAGCGATTATTATCTGTCCTATTGCGGCGAAGAGTAGGGTGGCTTTTAGATGCTTTATGGGCTCGCTCTTAGAGAAGGTGATCGGCCATATGACCTGAGAATCTGTTGGGTCGGCTGACTTAAGGGTAAATAATGTTCCCCAGAACCCGGCAAACATAAAGACGGTCGGTAGATAACCCAGCTCGATGGCCGTCAAGACGAAAGGAGCAATTCCGGGAATGCCTAGGGGCCCTCTGAAGGGGACCAAGAAGTATGAAAATGTAAACAGGAGACTCCACGTAGCCTTAGAGTTCGGTACAATGGGACCAAAGATACTAATAAATGCATTCTTTACTGGGTCTTGTCCGAAGCCAGCGATTAATGCACCTAATGCAATGTTAAGCAGAATAATATAGGACATGTCTGGTAAGCTATTGATGAACGACTTAAAGAGAACATCTACGTCTTCCCTAAATTTTCTCCGCGTGGCAACATGTGTCGCTAACAATGCGTAAATGATGCCTACCATAAATGCAGACCTAGGAGGCCACTTAAACACAATCACAAGTAATAGGGGAATTATAATGCTGATTAGAGTGTACCAAGGCATACGCCTAGCTTTTTCGACCTGACCTCCATCAGTCATAACCTTTTTAAGCCTCATCGTCCTCAAGACTATGCTTGGAATAACAACGACGACAAAAGTTACTACGGTGCAGATGATGAAGAAGCTATAAAGATCGGTATATTTCAGTAAGCTCTTCCAGTAGGCTACGTTTATTATTGAGAATAGTATCGGATTCATCATCAACCCAGATGCTTGGGCAATGGTGAATGTTGCGGCTGTTAAAGGTCCTGAAAGTCCTATAGCCGATAATATGGGGATAGCGATCGACCCAGTCATAACGGTTGCGCCAGCGCCGTAAATCGTTGTGAATACCAGCGTGACGGCGGCACATGTAAGTATTGCTACAAGTGTGGGCCTCTCTCCTCCGAGCTCGGCGGCGCCTCTGATAATAGTTTCAACTACTCCTGTAGTTATCAATAGATATCCAAACCAAGCACCAATCAGAATCTCGACTGTGCCTGCAGCGGTTCCTACCATACCATTCTCAAAAATATCAACGAGCAGCTTGTCAGGAGGCACACCTGCAATTAGCGGCCACAAGAAAGCCAAAACGAACATTCCGATAATCGCGTTTAGTCCCTTCATCATCGCTAAAATTATCAATGCATACACTACTAAGAGAATGATACCAACGATGAAGGTTTCCATAATTTTTCGTAAAATTAAATTAAAACAGTTATTTAAGCTTTTATAACAATTAAGATAGTATATCCTAAGCTATGTCTATTCTATTTACTGTTAAAATGTTATCATCTCGTTTAATGTCTGTTATCCGCTAGTATGCAAGCGACGTAGTGTTCAGTATCTACTCTGCCACCTCAACCTATAGAGCTTCTCGAATAATATATTATTCTGCAACCTGACTTGGTGCTTAATCTCTCAGCTCGTAGTATAGGTTGTATGTGTCTATGTCTAAGCCATAATCCATAGGTCCCTTGGCAATGACTAAATGTAGCGTTTTCACCACACTTTCTAGACGAGCCATTGGAGGTCCTCCTTGGCTCCGGTTACTGCAATACATTCTCCATGAACATCGTTCAAATTATGAATCTTTAGTCTGCCAAGAGATAAGCTGATTAATGACTTTTATTTTACAACTTTTGAAAAAGCAACTCTTCTTCATTGCCTTATTAGTCTACTCCCTCGGCGTCACAGGTATGACGGCTTTGGTCTTCTGAATCTCAAAAGAGAATTGAAAATATACGTCCTGGGTATCGGCCAGCAAATAGTTATACAATTTAGGCATCTCAATTCTCTTTTGAGAATTAGTTGCTGATTTCAATATTTGATAAGAAGCGACGCGAGGTTGACAGAAACAAAATCACGGTCTTGAGCATCATAAAGGAGCGTATTCGAGATGGGGAAGTCCCAGCTCCCTAGCACCCCCGCAGATAGCAGATGTTGCCTTGAATAGACGGGAAACCTTTCTACTTGAATAGAGTCCTCTCTCTTCAGGGAGAGGAGGTCGGGCAAGCTTATAAGATTCCACGTGGATTCTAGTGTGATGCGTGATGAAGCCGAAGATAGGGCATATCTATCAGCTCAGGCGTGGGAGGATAGGGCACATCTACTACTTGAGGCGCGTAAGCGAGTATGGCCGTAAGAATTAAGCTGAGGTTAAAAACCAGAACTTCGGAGGAAGCTGTTGAGGTCTCCGCCCTCGTAAACAGTGGCTTCGAGACTGATACTCCTCAACTCTTGATTCCAGTAGAGCTAGCAAGGCGTCTCGCCCTTTACCCTCCGCCCGTCACATCCACTATTATTGAGGTTGGGACGGCCGGTGGCCCCTCGAGGGTTTTCTCGGTCAGAGAGGCCCTCGAGGTCTGGGCGGTAACGGATGATAGGGAGGTAGGTCCTAAGCTAGTAGACGTATTAATATCGCCAATAGAGGAGGAGGTCCTCGTGAACGATAAGCTTACTGAGGAGCTCGGCATAATCCTGCTTGCCACAGGATCAGGAAAATGGAGATTTGCAGACGATCCAGCGGATAAAATAAGGTATAGCGAAAAGCCCCAATACTGGTGAAGAGCAACCAGTATTAACTCTTATGAGAAGTCCAGGATGAAGGACATGCGAGAAGATGATTGAGGATGAGCTAGTGGGGTCGCTCTCGGAGCTTCAGAGTATGGAGGTTGAAGGACGAGATCCCTCATCTGCTTATGACTATATATCATGGACCATACGGTCATTTCGAAGCTATAATAGAAATGCTGAGAAAACTATTGAAACTCAGCTTTAACATTCAAGTAAGTACTTTGGTATGCAAGCTTAGTGTTCTTGGGCTTCTCGAAATCGTTAATCTATTGCTGAAAATAAATGTCAAGATGCGTCCAAGGGCTAGGGGCCTCCACTTCTAGAGGCCAGGGAGTTTTCGTAAATTCTTCGACTATTCTGCATGGGATGGATAGGACGAAGGCCCAGCCGGCTAAGTTTCGCAGCCACATCCCCTTCCTAGTAACCTTAATTTCGCCACCCTCTTTTTTCAAGCTTCTAGAGAGAAGTCCCATCCATAGAGCTTTACTGTAGCCGCTTCTTTTCATGAGTGTTTTAAATGGCTCTTTGAATTCCTTTTCGAAATCCTGAATACTTAGCTTTAAGGCGCTTAACCTCTCGGAAACATACCTCACAGCCCTCTCTTCCTTCGTCGCAACTCTGCCACCAGCTATGGGTATCTTACCGTTTTTCACAGCTTTAATGTATTCAGTTATTGAGCATGTATTGATATACTCGTATCCTCCGGTGAAGCCCATTGCTCCGCAGCCGAAGCCCAATAATGGTCCAACCATCTCAAGCTCCACGGTGGAATACTCCTCACCCCTTCTGCCGAACGAGTAATACCTAACCGGGGAATAGCCATTATCGATTAGTGTTTGTACTGCGGCATAGTACATTTGCTTAAACTGTTTAATGCTGGGCTGTTCCGGGATCTTTCCATCCCTCATTAATCTGTAGAAAGACGTTTGACACTCTCCACGGCTGAAGCCGGGAGATTCTCGGTTTGTTAGCCTCATGGCTTCATCCTACCGAGTTCTGGGCTGTGTCAAGGCAGCCCCTAGATACGGCGTATAGCCGTATCCCCGCTTTGCTGGAGCCTCCCCTCCCTTCTCGGCCCGGAGCCTTATTCCAGCCTTTGGACATCCGAGCCACATCCGAGCGACACGCTCAACACGAAATCATCCCAAGACACACTTAAGCCTATC
>JGI20130J15133_1001818_pt1 | contig 16935 bp, 14 predicted proteins | sample WasSprMetagenome_FD_15133 | JGI IMG/M metagenome (IMG submission 15133) | reverse complement strand
GCAATGGAGCAGCTGAGCTCAATAGGGGAGAAGCCTGACGTGCTTGTTGGCTGTGTTGGAGGAGGGAGCAACTTCGCAGGCCTGACATATCCATTTATAGGAAAAATGCTGAGAAAGGAGTGCGAAAAAATGGATGTGATAGCAGTAGAGCCCACAGAAGTTCCATCAATGACAAAAGGTGAGTACAGGTACGATCATGCGGATGCAGCTGCCATGACCCCGCTGCTAAAGATGTTCACCCTGGGCTACAACTTTGTTCCTCCTCCGATATACGCAGGAGGTCTCAGGTATCACGGCTTAGCTCCTTCCCTCTCAGTTTTGGTGAAGGAGGGTATTGTAAAGCCTGTAGCAATAGACCAGAAGGAATCCTTCTCTGCTGCAAAGCTGTTTGCTGAAACCGAAGGATTGATACCAGCTCCTGAGACATCTCATGCAATAGCTGCTGTTATAAGGAGGGCTGTGGAGGATAGGGAGAAGGGAGAGGAGGAGGTGATATTGTTCAACTACTCAGGCCATGGGCTTCTTGATCTAGAGGGATATAGAGTAGTTCTCTCCCTCTGATTTTTTCTCTCAACTTTTTTGAACTAAACAGACATGATTATATAGACGAAAAGTAGAGTTTGCTATGAGAGCACTTAGCATATTCCTTTTGGTTTTGCTCCTGTTTGTAGCAGGATATCTTCTTTATCCATACCTGCAGAGTGGTTATTTCTCAGGATATCCTGCTGAGATCGGCCTTAAGACGTATACGGCTTCTGAAGCCGTAAGGGCACCGCCATCTCCCCAGCCATCCCCAGCACCTCAGTTAGTTGCTGAAAAGGGTTCGTCAGCAGTTCCTAAATAGTTAACTTTATATGACTCTTGTGTGCATACTTACACGATAAGTTTATAAATGAAAAATCCATGTTCTTCTGTGCCCGATATGTGGTGGTATGTAGCACCGAATGGGCATTATGCACAGGATGAGGGGAGTTTCCGTTGCCCCTGAAAGCCATCAATGAGGATAGTTGCTATCCGAGATGGAACGGGTAGTGAATGTTAACTACCCGACAACGGCACACCTGTATCCTCGGGCCAGATAGCATATTTAGGCACAAGGCAGATATCATACACAGCCTCTGTTGAAATTGAGGTAAACAACACAAACTATGCAGCAGCTAGGATCTCTCAGATAGCTCAGCAGCTATCAGGCTATGTTTCATACATGTATGTGGGAAATAGCTCAGCTCAGATCACAGTTAAGGTGCCTCAGGAGTATCTGCAGAGCTTTCTTGATCAACTCTCATCAATAGGAAGGGTTCTTCAGAAATCCATGACAGCAAATGACGTGACAGATCAGCTTGTAGATCTTGACACTAGGATAAGAAATCTCCAAGCAGAGGAGTCAAGGCTTCTGAAGCTATACGATATGGCAAAAGATGTGGGTGAGATAATACAGATAGAGGACAGATTAAGCCAGGTCAGGTATCAGATAGAGATTCTTCAAGCTCAAAAGACAAACATAGAAAGAATGGTTCAGTATGCAACTGTGCAGATATCCCTCACTATTCCAGCTAAGCCCCAGCCTGAGGATCACTGGAAATGGGTGATAAATGTGGCATCTAGGGCATTCTGGGGTGCAATTGCACTGATAGCAATAGCTATAGCTGGAGGACTCCCTCTGGCTCTGGTTGCATTGGCGGCATATGCCGTTTACAGGCTTTACAGGAGAAAATCTCAGAAAGCATGATACAGTTTATGCTGAATCTCTTTCTTGGGAAAACGAGCGAACTTTCAGTATTCTCAAACTACAAAGAAGGGAATTATCTGTTAGATGAGCTGAAGAAATAAATTCATTGAGCCAAGAAATCTTTCTAAAATTCAGAGACTCTCACGCTGGGGCAGAGCTACACTATTATGTCCTCCACTTTCCCAGTTTTTGGATTGAATGCCTTTATCTCCTGTCCTTTCTTCTCTTTTGGAACTATAGCTATAAATCTGGAGGGGGTTGAAGTCGGTATTAGAAAGTACTCCTCCACCTTCCCGTCGTCCCTAGCAAGGACAAGTTTCACCTTGTCCTCGGTTCTCTTTCTGGTCTCAGGATCCAAATATTCTATTATTGCGAATTTTCCCCTTGCTACTAGGGATCTCAGCTCCCTTTTTCCCTTCTTGCTTACGGTTATTGCCTCCTCAATCTCCATATGCCAGAAAATTCCTGCTTCATATATAACGTTTTATCTTATAAGAAGATAAAAAACGATTGACAAAAAGTATTATAACAAAAACTCACTTAGATGTTTATTCTCCTGCTCTAAAGAAATTTTTCCATCTTTTTTCTACCAAAAATTTTCTTAAGAATATCCCTGAGTTTCAGCCTCAAGTCTTTTTATTTATCAATACAACTTCTTTATTACAAATAAATTTTTTTAGCGAATAGGAACTTTTCTATACTCTCCTTCTTTTCTGGAATAAATTTTTTCTAAAGTTGCATTTAAGGTAAAGTTTATAAGCTTTAGTTCTTAATGAAATCAAGTGATCATAATGGGAGGTCAGAAGGTCTCCAGGAGGGATTTTATCAAAATAATGGGCCTGGGATCTATTTTCTCCATGATAAGCCTGACAATGAGAACAAATGCCTTCTCCTTCGGTGACATAATTGATGTTAAGGGCTCTGGAAGCGGGGATATAGAGATTCTCAGGAACAGCGAGAGTCCGGATGCCATAAATGTTATATGGTTCGAGGGCCAGAGTTGTACTGGAGACTCAATAGCACTGCTTGATGCAGTCAGGCCATCTGTAATTGATGTGATAACAGGAACTGCTGAGATAACAGGAGAAGTTAACCTGAGGTATATGGATGCTATAATGCCAGAATGGTCATCTGCAGCCCTACAAATTCTGGAAGATGCTATCTCTGGAAAATATGATCCATATGTCCTCGTTTTGGAAGGAGCTTTTCCGATAGATGAGGAAGCAGGCGGTCCAAGATATTCTGGTATGTTTGGTTATTCAGGAGAGACAGAAAAAGGACCAAAGACATTTCTTGACTGGTTAAGGGGCCTCATTTCCAGAGCTGTTGCCGTTGTATCAACTGGAACCTGTGCTAGCTATGGCGGAATACCTGCTGATTCTGTAAAGGAAGTTCCAGCAGAATACAGCGATTTTATAGAGTCATTTAGAAGAGTTGGAACAAGTTCAAGTCCAACAGGGGCAACTGGTTTCTTTGGTGATCCTATAAGAGGTTACAAAGGGCTTATAGATATTCTTCCATCTGACATAACAGCTCCATACAAAAGGTTCTTAGAAGGTGCAAAGTTAGAACCAGGAGAGGTGAGAGCAGATATAAAACCAGCTATAGCTGTTCCAGGATGTCCTGCAAATGGGCAAGCCCAGATAAGAGCACTTGGGGTTTTAATACTATGGGCTAGAGGTGTTTTACCACCTCCTCCTCTTGACAGATATTACAGGCCAGTCTGGATATACGGTAGAACGACGCATGAGCAGTGTCCCAGGGCTGCCTCTTATGCAGTTGGGGAGTTCAGAGAGTACGTCGGTGATCCCAGCTGGGAGTGCCTCTTCAGAGTGGGATGCAAGGGTCCTGTTTCAAACTGTCCTTGGAACAAGGAGGGCTGGATCCTCGGTATTGGTGGTCCAACTAAGACTGGAGCTCCCTGCATAGCCTGCACAATGCCTGGCTTCTCCGATGCATATGAACCGTTCTTTGAGCAACTAAGGGAGCTTCAGCTAGGCCCACCGATTCCAAAACTGGATATTGGAAGAAGCACTGAGGCGGCTGTGGGCATAGGGACTGCTATGCTGGCTGGCGCTGGACTGGCATATGCCCTAAAGGAGAAGGAGAGGAGGTGATGTCATGAGCATGAGAAAGATCGTAATAGAGCCCATAACTAGGATAGAAGGCCATCTTGGAGCTGTAGTTGATGTTGATGAGGCAACTAGAACTCCTAAAGATGCCCATGTTTTCGCAACAATGTTCAGAGGATTCGAGGTGTTCCTTAGGACCAAGCCTCCTGAGGATGCTATAGCAATAACATCTAGAATATGTGGAGTGTGCGGTGCGAGCCATTCCAACGCATCCATGCATGCTGTTGACATGGCTTATGGAGCAGTTCCTCAGCCCTTAGGCGTTCTTCTGAGGAACATGGGCTTCCTGATGACAGATCACCTATATGATCACTCCATAATACTCAACATACTTGGAGGTCCCGACTACAGCAGCCTATATGTGAAGAAGCTAACGCCAATGGTCTATCAAGAGGCTCAGGAGACTCTCAGCCCGAGAAGAGATATACATGGATTTACAAGAATCTCAGATATAATGGATGGATTTGTGCCTGTTGCTGGAAAGATATGGAATCTGACCGTCAGATATCAGAGGTTTGCAAAAGAAGCTGGCATAATGATATACGGAAAGCATCCGCATCCATCCACGATAATACCCGGCGGTATAGCCACGGATCTGACAAATCCTGATTCTCTGATAGTAGGCTATACCTTCAGGCTGAATCTCCTGACTGCTTGGGTTAAATATGTCTATGCCATATGGGAGGATCTGGTCTGGTTCTACGAGGAGGTTGTAGGCTATAGGGATCAGGGCAAGACCTATGATAAGCCTAACTATGTAAGCGGTGGTCTATTTGATGATCCAGAGGCCTATTCCAGCCTTAGCTCTGAGCCAGAGGAGTTCTACAAGGGGATGGATGAGGTCGCCCTGAAGAGAGGGATAAAACCCGGTATAATGATAAACGGGGAGTTGGTATCAACAAGCTATAAGGAGATAAATGTCAGCATATCCGAGGATGTGAAGACCTCGTTCTACGAGGAGTGGAGCACGCTATTCACAGATAAAGACCCGGAGGGAACCCCTCTGCTCTGGGGAAAGGTAAATCCAGTGCACCATCCTTGGAACAAGACGACAATACCGAGCCCGCAGCCTAGGGACTTCTCCAAGAAGTACTCATGGGTTGCAGATGTGAGGCTTGTCTGGAAGGATGGAACCATAACACCGTTTGAAGTGGGACCTCTAGCAAGACTTACTGTAACGGCATATCAGCCAAGCGATTTAGGTCCAGGAAATGGCATACTAAGAGTGGATCTTCCAAAGAGCGGTGGTGCCACAGATCTTCCGGAGAGTGTGTCATATCCTATGACCCTTGCGTGGAGAGCTCCTGCCTACTCAACTACAATGCAGAGGCTCTTAGCGAGGGCATTCAGCATGGTAATTCACGCATCTCACGGTTGGCAGAGCATAGTTAAAGCAGCTGAGCTCATAAGAAGCGGTAAGGTAGCTACATCTAGGCCATGGAAGGCTCCAAGCAGGAGAACTTTTGGAGTTGGGTTCACAGAGGCACCTAGAGGAACTGTGAGGCATTGGGTTGTGCAGGAGGGAGGAAAAATAGTGAACTATCAGATACATGCTCCAACTACAGGAAATGCATCTCCAAAAAATGAATACGGAAGGGCTCCATTCGAGATGAGCTTGCTTAATTCGAAGGTAACGGAGGAGGTTGGTCCAAGTGAATGGCAGGGCCTTGATTATGTGAGGGCAATAAGAAGCTTCGATCCTTGCATAGCTTGTGCAGTGCATGTCAGGCTAGGATCTAGGGAGATCTACAGGCCCCTGTTCTAAGGGTGACTGGAAATGGAGTGGAAATTAAGCAGGAGAGAGTTTCTAAAAAGCACTGGCTCATTTCTAGTATCTCTTCCTCTTATCAACACATTTGGAAGCTACAGCAGCAGTAATAAGAATGATCCGGATGAAATGTACGGCTTTCTGGTGGATGTCTCTAGATGTATAGGATGTGGAGATTGCCAAGCTGCCTGTAAGATAAAAAATAACCTGCCTGTTAGTTCTGATCTTCCATATGAAAGAAATGAGAGATCCTACTGGGACAACTACTCCACTCTCTCTGCCTACACTTGGACGAGGATAAGATCGAAAAAACTTGTCAAGGACGGGAAGGAAATAGTTAGGTTCATCAAGGAGCAGTGCATGCACTGCATAGACCCAGCTTGTGCCTCGGTTTGCTTTGTTGGAGCCCTCTACAAGACGCCGGAAGGTCCAGTTATATACAGAGCTGATAGGTGCGTTGGCTGCAGATATTGCGTTTATGCATGTCCTTGGGGGGTGCCGAAGTGGCAGTATGACAAACCATTTCCATTTATACAAAAGTGCGATATGTGCTACGATAGAGTCATAGAGGGGAAAAAGCCTGCATGTGTTGAGGCCTGCAAAGTTGGTGCTCTCACATTTGGCAAGAGAAAAGAGCTGATAGAGGAGGCAAAAAGGAGAATATCTAAAGGAGGCTACGTTAATTACATATATGGTGAGGAGGAGGCAGGAGGAACTTGTGTGCTCTACATATCAGATGTTCCCTTTGATGAGCTTGATTTCAGAAAGGTGATGAAGTTCAGCTATCCGGAGCTAACACAGGCATACCTAGGAAATATGCCGATAGTCATACCTTCCCTATTTGTGGGGCTCCTTGGTCTATATCTGTATAGCAGGAGGAGGCAGGAGGTGAAAAGATGACTGCATCAAAGTCCTTCCTCATATGGACATCAGCTCTGATTCTGGTGATAGCATTCGGGGCTTATGGTGCATTTCTAAGGCTGACAGTTGGGTTTAAAGTCACCGCTCTGAACGATTACTATCCTTGGGGGCTTTGGATAGCATATGATGTGCTGACAGGGATAGCTCTTGCAGCAGGATCCTTCTCCCTAGCATTTGGAGTCTACATAATAAATAAGAAGAAGTTTGAGCCCCTCCTGAGACCAACTCTCCTCACATGCCTGCTGGCATACTTAACTACAGCTCTAGGGCTCATTATAGATATAAACCAGCCAGCTAGGTTCTGGCATCCGATGTTCCCGTTGTTCTTCCAGCCTCACTCCGTGCTCTTCGAGGTGTACTGGTGTATATCCCTGTACATAATAATACAATTAATAGAGTTCTCACCTATAGTGGCCGAGAAGCTCAGGTGGAAATGGTTCTACTCCGCTATGGAGAGCGAGAAAGTGATGGTGCCTCTAGTTATGGTTGGGATAATAGTTCCAACATTACACCAATCCTCCTTGGGAGGCCTCTTCCTGATAGCCCCAGATAAAGTGCACCCTCTGTGGTATTCCCCCATACTTCCGATACTATTCTACATATCAGCACTTGCTGCAGCCCCTGCGATGATAATAATAGAGTCCAACATATCCTCTAGGGTACTGAACAGAGGGCTGGAGCTCGATCTCCTCTCCTCGTTGGGAAGAGCTATGAGGTACATACTGCTTGTGTACGTGGCAATAAGATTTGTGGATCTTGCTGCTAGAGGGGCATTGTCCTACATAGGTGATGCAAGGTCCTTGTTCTTCTTGGTGGAGATCCTAATTGGATTCATAGCTCCATTGCTCCTGCTGTTGCCAGAGAAATTCGTTAAATCAGGAAAGATTCTGCTGTTGGCATCAATATTGGTTGTATTCGGAGTCATAATGAACAGATTTGATGTTCTCCTGACAGCATGGCTCTATCCGCCTTCAGGTGCAATATACTTCCCGACATGGGCTGAGATCTCAGTAACGGGCATGCTTGTAGCCCTTGAGGCCCTAGCTTTCACGCTTGCTGTGAAGTATCTGCCGATATTTCCGGAGATAAAAAGGGAACATGCCTGATATAGTTGTGCTGGGGATTGGAAATCAGTATGCTGGAAATGACAGTGCTGGGGTGATTGTAGCTAGGATGCTCAGGGAAAAACTACCTCCTTCTATAACTGTCATGGAGTGCTCATCCGCATTCGATGCTCTGATGAACTCCCCTGATTGCAGTGTAATGATAATAGTCGACTCCTTTCTGTCAGAAAATCCCGGCAGCCTTCTAATAGAGACTCGTGAGAGGAAAAATGAGGAATATGAGACATTTCAGATAGATCCGCATGATATCGATGTGGATAAGCTCCTGAATTTGCTTTGGTTCTTCAAGAAATCCCTTAAAAAGATATTATTCATCGGGATAGGAGTAAATGAAATAGATTTAGGCGAGAATATAGCTCCAGCTGTCTCCAATGGGATAGATGTGGCTGTTAGCTTGATAATGAACGAGATAAATAGGCTTAATGAAGAGCAAAAACCTTTTTATCTCTAGATTTCTAATATCTATATTAGTCAGAATAATGAATTAATTTTTCTATCTTTTTTCTACCAAGAAATTTTCAGAATTCTCTAAAAAAAGGACCCGTGCAACCCTCCTTTTTCCCATCCTTTCATAAATTTGTTATTGTTGAATTCTCCTTGAAAAGCTAGCTTTTTCTTGAAAAACCTCTTTATTCTACAAACTTTTTCCATATTTTTTCCAGAGAAAAATTAATATTGAAAACTCTTTCGTTTAATGGCAGGCGATCTGAAATGAGTGGTGGAATTTTTTCCTCTGCAATGCCGGTAATTAAAGGAGGGAAAGTCACTGGATCCCTAAAGAAGCTGGGAGGAGGAGATCTATTTATCTGCTATCAATGCGGGTCCTGCACGGCTATATGCCCAGTATCAGAAGAGCTGGAAACCAGCTTTAGAAAGGCCATCAGGTATGCTCAGCTGGAATTAGAGGATAGACTTCTATCAGATCCTCTTCCATGGCTGTGTTATTACTGCGGGGAGTGCACAAAGACATGCCCTAGGGATGCAAAGCCGAGCAGAATAATGGACTCTTTAAGACGATACTTAATAAGCAAGTATGATTGGACCCATATAGCAGGACTTGTCCAGTCCTCAAAGCTCTATTTAACGCTGGCTAACATAGTGTTATTTGCTATAAGCCTTTTGTTCATATACTTAATCCATGGACCCATGGATCAGACAAAGGTAGATCTCTCCATGTTTCTTCCTCCCTCAAAGGTTGAGTTGATGGGCATATCGGTGGGCTTGGTGTCATTAGTGATAATACTTGGTGGTTTGTACAGATCTTACAGATTTATCGTGCACGATAAAACAGCCAATTCTGCTAAAGGACCTCTCTCATCTCTCCCCACTCTGGTAAAGTATTTGCTCCTTCAGTTTCCCATGAACCGCTGCGAAAACAAAAGAAGATGGGTGGATCATTTGCTTATCTTTTATGGCTTCATTCTGCTAGGGATAATGACGCTGACTATGTTCACAGTGCTGACATTAGCACCCAATCCTTATTTATACGCTTCTCTGAGGGATCCGTCAACTTTCTTGGGTTTAGCATGGACCCTCTTGGGAGTAGCTGCCTCAGCAATGATACTTTATTCGATAATATCATCGATAGTAAATAGGCTTCGAGGTAAGGATATCTACTACATCACAGCTACCACGCACACAGACATAGCCTTCATAATAGTAGTTTTTCTGATAACCTTGACGGGCATTTTTGTACTCGCTTTTAGGCTGTTCAATCAGCCAATTCTAGCATATTACTCGTATGCAATACATGTAGCGCTTCAACCTTTATTGTTTTTAATTGAATTACCATTCTCTAAATTTTCTCATTTCATATATAGGCCTTTCATTGCATATTTTGCCTCAATGAAAGGCATGAGAATACCTCATGCTGTGTTTAAGAAAGGAGGTGGTTTGTTGTGAGCAAACCTGTTCTTGTTTTGGGTGGAGGTATAGCTGGTATTCAGGCTGCATTGGATCTGGCTGAGCAAGGGGTTGATGTGTATTTAGCGGACAAGCTTCCAAGTGTTGGAGGGAAAATGGCCCAACTTGATAAGACTTTTCCCACACTAGATTGTGCATCCTGTATCTTAACACCGAAGATGGCTGCTCTTCTCAGATATCCAAACATAAAGCTGATCATGTGCTCCGAGATTCAAGAAGTTGGTGGTAGTGTTGGCAATTTCTCTGTCAGGATTTTGAAGAGGCCCACCTATGTCGACTGGGATAAATGCAATGGCTGTGGCACATGCGTTGAAAAATGTCCCAAGAAAGTCCCAGATGAGTTCAACATGGGTCTATCGATGCGGAAGGCGATACACATAATGTTCCCACAGGCAGTTCCCCGCAAAGCCTTAATAGATGAGAAAGCATGCATGAGGCTCAATCCACCACCTGAGCTGAAGGAGAAAGCAAAGGGACCTCTATGCGGCATATGCGAAAGGGTCTGCCCTGCTAAAGCGATAGACTTTAATCAGAAACCTGAAACAATAGAGTTAAATGTAGCAGCAATAATAATAGCAACTGGAATGGAGTTATACAATGCAGGAAATATTCCAGAGTATGGGTATGGGAAATATCAGAATGTGTACACTCACTTGGAGTTCGAGAGACTTGTCTCAGCTACCGGACCAACACAGGGTGAGATTGTGAGGAGGTCGGATGGAAAACATCCGAAGAGGATTGCTTGGATACAGTGTGTTGGCTCCAGAGATGTCAGATTTAACAGTTATTGCTCGGCATTTTGCTGCATGGCTGCGACAAAGGAGGCAATACTGGCCAAGGAGCATCTCCCGGATGTTGAGTGCACGATATACTACATGGATATAAGGGCGTTTGGTAAGGGATTCAACGAGTTCGTGGAGAGGGCTAAAAGAGAATTCGGAATAAGGTATGTTCGCGGCAAAGTCGTCAAGATAGATGAGGATCCCAAGACAAAAAATCTAGTGCTGACATACGAGGATACCGCATCAAGCTACATGAAGAAAGAGGAGTATGATATGGTCGTTCTGGCAGTTGCAGTTAGGCCAAGTCCTCCACCTCTGCCAGTTGATCTCACTGCAGATGGATTTATAAAGCTGAGGGATCCCTATTTAGATCCTGTATCAACAACTAAAGAGGGCATTTTTGTTGTGGGGGTTGTGGCAGGAGCAAAAGACATCCCCGACTCTGTCACAGAGGCTAGTGCTGCGGCTGCAAGAGCTGCTCTCATAGCTAAGGGAATGCATGAAGCTCTTATAAGTATTCCGGTGGATGGAGGTGATTGTCATGTATGAGGAGCCGAGAATAGGTGTTTACATATGTCACTGTGGATTGAACATAGCCGCTACTGTAGATGTCAAGGAAGTTGCAGAATACGCAAAGACCCTTCCAAATGTTGTTGTGGCGAGGGATTATGTGTTTATGTGCTCTGAGCCGGGTCAGAACTTGATAAAAGATGATATAAAGAACCTCGGCCTGAACAGGGTTGTGGTGGCAGCATGCTCTCCCTCTATGCACGAACCCACTTTCAGATCTGCTGTGGAGTCAGCAGGCCTGAATAAATACCTCTTTGAGATGGCAAACATAAGAGAACATTGCTCTTGGGTACATGGGGACAGAAAACTGGCTACAGAAAAGGCAAAAGACCTAATAAGAATGGCAGTGGCAAAAGCAAGGCTTCTTGAGCCTCTCGAGGAGAAGGAGTTTCCTGTCTACAACAGTGTGCTTGTGCTGGGCGGTGGAGTTTCAGGAATAAGGGCAGCTCTTGAGCTTGCGAGGTATGGTTTTGATGTGTATTTAGTGGAAAGAAGCCCCACACTGGGAGGAAAAGCGGCTCTCATAGGACATGTAGATCTCCAGACAAGAGGTTCAGAAGTTATCAATAAGATGATCGAACTGATAAAGAGGAACCCTAGGATACATGTATTCACAAACTCTGAGCTAATCGAGCTTAAAGGGTTTGCAGGGAACTATGAGGCCAAGATAAGGGTTTATCCTAGGTATGTAAATGAAAGGTGCAACAGCTGTGGCGAGTGCGAGGAGGTCTGCCCTGTTGATGTGGCCAATGAATACGATTTCGGGCTGAGCAGGAGGAAGGCGATATTTCTGCCCTTCAGGGGGGCATATCCGCCGTATTATGTGGTGGATCACAGGGTATGCACAAAGTGCGGAGAATGCGTGAGAGTTTGCAGGTTTAATGCAATAGATCTAAGTGAGGAGCCGAGGGAGCTGGGTCTGAAAGTAGGGGCTCTGATAATAGCAACAGGATATGATGCCTACAGACCGCTCAAGGGGGAGTACAGTCACGGTTTTCACAACAACATAATAACGCTGTTTCAATTGGAGAGGCTTCTAGATCCCGAGGGACCAACACGAGGTGAGCTCGTAATTAACGGCAGAATTCCCAAGAGCATTGCATTCATACAGTGTGTTGGCTCAAGAAACACCACACCTAATGCTAGATCCTACTGCTCTAGGATGTGCTGCACAACTGCTATAATAGATGCGATAAAGATAAGAGAGAAATATCCTAATACAGATGTTTATATAATATACAAAGATATTATGACTTACGGAAGTGATGAGAGCCTGTACCTAGAGGCAGGCAGAAGGCTGGTGAGATTTGTAAAGTTTGAGGAGGAGCCTCCTAATGTTGTGATAAGCCCGGAGGGGCTTTTCATAGATTTATATGAATATACTATTCAGGAGAGAATCAGGATACCTGTTGATGCTGTTGTGCTTTCAACCGGTATGGTGCCGCGGCGCGATCTGGATGATGTAATCAGGGTGACAAGGGTCAGCAGAGGAGGAGATGGATTTCTGAGGGAGGCTCACTTGAAACTAGCTCCCGCTGAATCCCCGACAAAGGGCATATTTCTGGCAGGTACTGTGACAGGTCCGAAAAACATAATGGAGAGCATAAGGATGGGCAGCGCTGCAGCAGCAAAGGCTATGGCTCTGCTCTCAAAGGGAAAGGTGATCGCAGAGCCGATGATAGCAAATGTAAACGAGGATATATGCAGTGGATGTGCAATTTGTGTTGGGGTGTGCCCATATGATGCAATATCGATCAAGATAGTAGATGGCGACAGGATAGCGCATGTTGAGGAGGCTCTCTGCATGGGTTGTGGATCATGCGCTGCTGCCTGTCCCTCAGGAGCTATGCAGCAGCTTGGCTTCAAGGATCGACAGTTAAGGGCCCAAGTGTTAGCTGCTTTTGGGTGAGATCATGAGTGAGGGTTTTGAGCCCAAGATAGTTGTTTTTGCATGCAATTGGTGTACATATGCGGCCGTGGATCTGGCCGGAACGAGCAGAATTCAGTATCCTCACAACGTCAGGGTGATAAGGGTGATGTGCTCCGGAAGAGTTGATCCACAATTCGTGCTGGAGGCCTTTAACAGAGGTGCTGATGGAGTTATAGTAGCAGGTTGCCACCCACCAGCTGATTGCCACTATTCAGAGGGGAATTTCAAGGCATTCAGGAGATTTACATTGTTCAGAAGGCTTCTTGATTCGCTGGGGATTGAAAGAGAAAGGTTCAAGCTCGAGTGGATATCGGCATCGGAGGCAGGAAAGTGGGTCCAAGTAGTGAATGAAATGGTGAACGATCTGAAAAAGCTGGGCCCATTGAGGGAGAAGCTGGAGGTGAGGTAGATGGAGAAGCCCAAGGTAGCTTGGTATTGGTGTGCATCCTGTGGAGGGTGCGAGGAATCATTTGTCGATCTAGCAGAGAGATTGCTCACTGTATTCGAGAAAGTAGATGTGGTGTTCATGCCTGTTGCCATGGATTTCAAGAAGGAGGATGTGGAGAAACTGCCAGATGGATCCATAACAGTATCCTTTATAAACGGAGGGGTAAGGCTAGAGGAACATGAGGAGATGGTAAAACTTCTCAGAAGGAAGTCTCAGATAGTGATAGCCTATGGATCCTGTTCCTCTTGGGGAGGGATACCAGGTCTTGCAAACCTCTATAATATAGATGAAGTTCTCGCCAGAAAGTACCTCGAGGTTCCCTCTGTGGACAACCCGAATAAAATTCTGCCGGCAAAGCGCATTAAAGTGAAAATACCAGAGCTACAGAGAGAGGTGGAGCTTGAGCTCTCCGATATACTGCCAAAGCTTCTCCCCTTGGATAAGGTGATAGATGTGGAGTACTATATTCCGGGCTGTCCTCCAACACCGGATGTAGCATGGAACGCGCTTCAAGCACTTCTTTCAGGCAATCTTCCGCCAAAGGGATCAGTTATAGGGGCTTCATCGAGGTCTCTTTGCGATGAATGTCCGTTAAATGATACAAAGCCTGAGGAGATACTGCTGAAGGATCTGAAAAGGCCTTATGAATTCATTCCAGATCCGGAAAAATGTCTTTTAGTGCAGGGATTAATCTGTCTCGGTCCAGTTACAAGAGGGGGATGCGGGGCACTTTGTCCCAAAGCCAACATGCCCTGCACAGGATGTTTTGGACCTCTTGATAATGTTGCAGATTATGGAGGCAAGGCCCTCTCCTTCATAGCGAGCATAATGGACTACTCCCCGATGGAGGAGGAAGAGCTCAACAAGGTCTATGATAAGATCCCTGACTGGGTTGGCACGCTTTATAGATACTATTTAGCTGCTTCCAAGCTTGGAGGCAGAGTTGGTCTTGCTAAATCAAAGTTGAAGGGGGAGGTGGCTGAGGTATGAGCAGGCAGATAGTGATAGATCCTATAACACGTCTTGAGGGCCATGGGAAGATAGTAATAGTTCTGGATGACAATGGAAATTGTGTGAGAGCCTACTTCCAGTTACCGGAGCTCAGGGGATTTGAGAAATTTGCTGAGGGAAGACATGCTGAGGACATGCCTCAGATAACTCCTAGGATATGTGGAGTGTGTCCAACAGCACACCATATGGCGTCAACAAAGACTCTGGATGACCTCTTCAAGGTTGATCCGCCATCCGCTGCGAAGAAGATAAGGGAGATGTTCTACAACATGTTCATGCTCGAGGACCATGCTCTTCACTTCTACATCCTAGCAGGGCCTGATTTCATAGTGGGCCCTGATGCACCTAAGGAGGAGAGAAATGTAGTGGGAGTTCTGAGGAAAGTTGGAACGGAGGTCGGCCTGAAGGTGATAGGCACCAGAAAGAACATAAGGAAGATGATGGAGAGAATAGGGGGAAAGCCTATACATCCAGTTTTCGGCCTTCCTGGTGGAATATCAAAACCCCTCACAGAGGACATAGTGAGGGATCTAAGGGCATTTGCTGATGAATGGCTTGAGTTCTCCAAGTTCACGCTGAATGTATTCAAGAACATTGTTCTTAAGAATGAGAAGTACGTGGATCTCATAAAGAGCGAGGCATATACCCATAGAACTTACTACATGGGCCTTGTGGACAGCAAGAACAGGGTCAACTTCTACGATGGTATGATAAGAGTTGTCGACCCTGATGGCAATGAATTTGCCAAATTCGATGTCCACGATTATCTAAATCACATAGCTGAGCATGTGGAACCATGGACCTACACAACATTTCCGTTTCTGAAAAGAGTTGGCTGGAATGGATTTGTTGATGGAAAGCAGAGCGGGATATACAGCGTGGCTCCGTTGGCTAGGCTAAATGCTGCCGATGGAATGGCCACTTCACTGGCTCAAGAGGCATATGAGGAGATGTATAATACGCTGGGCGGCAAACCCGTTCATTACACGCTTGCTAATCACTGGGCAAGGATCATAGAAATGGTCTATGCAGCAGAGAGGATAAAAGAGCTGGCAAACGACCCAGAGATACTTGATAAGAATGTAAGAACTCTGCCTTCTGAAAAGCCAAGTGTCGGTATAGGGGTGGTGGAGGCGCCTAGGGGAACTCTTATACATCATTATGAAACTGATGAGAGAGGAGTGATAAAAAAGGCAAATCTCCTTGTTGCAACACAACATAATCACGCTAGGATCTCCCTATCCATAGATAAGGCAGCTAGGAGCCTTATAAGAGGAGGTGTTGTGAGCGAAGGGCTCCTCAATATGGTTGAGATGGCCTTCAGAGCATACGATCCATGCCATGCATGCGCAACTCACTCCCTGCCCGGATCAATGCCACTAGCTCTGTATATTTACAACACAAGAGGTGAGCTCCTCAGGGTAGTGAAGAGGTAACCTCTCTTTTTCTTTCTTGATGATCATCATGATGCCCATGGTTTTATTCCTTGGAAATTCCATATGGTCAGATGATAGGATAGGAATACTAGTCGGAGAAAGGCTAAAGGACAGGCTTAAAAATGAGGGCTATGAAGTGGAGATAACCGAGGAAAGCGGCTTTTCCCTAATGGATCTCATCGCTGGAAGGGATACTGTTATAATAGTGGACAGCATGAGAAGCGGTAGGCATCCTGTTGGTGAGGTACTGCTCGTAGAACCTAAGGATTTGGAACAGTGCGCATTTTTATCCCCTCACTATGCTGGTCTTCCCGAAATATTATTGTTAATGGAATCATTAAATTTAAATAAACCAAGAAAGGTGTATATAATTGGGATAGAGATCGGAAATTCGTATGTAGTATCAGAAGAACTTTCGAAGGATCTTCGTTCGAGGGTGGAGCACATTATAGAAAAAGTGTATAATACCATAGTAAAAATTACTAAACATAGCTGATATATTTTCTCATTATTCCTGTGAAAAGAATGCTTGGGGAATTGTGCTAGCTCCCACTATCTAGGTCTTTCTGTAGTTTTCCCCACTATAACCTCTATGTTCTTCTCCCTCCCAATTCTCCTGATATCAGCGGCAACGTCCTTCGGAGCTGTTAGCACCACAAGGATCTTTCTAGGGCTCTTTTTGTACTTTTCTTCTGCCAATCTAGCTTTCCTCAGCAGTTTATCCACCTCTTCCACGCTCTCAGCATGGCTTGTTATCTCTCCAACTATCAGAGGATCGTCTAGAAACATGTCTATCCCCTCCCCATCTATCTCAGCTCTAACAAGCTCCTTATCCTTTCCTATCTCTCCAAGCTTCCTCAGCTGCTTTGTTAGGAGCTTTCTAACAAATTCCTCGAATGTAACTCCGGCAAATCTGCTCAGTTGGCTGAATCCGTAGAGCATGGATCCTCTCAAAGACTCATATGTCTTCTTCATTCTCTTCTGCTCCTTCTTCATTCCACTAATCTCGCTCAGCATCTTGTTGAAGTCCTCCCTCAGTTTCTTCTGCTCCTCCTCTATTACAACAATGCGCTCCAGCATCTTGTTGAAGTCCTCCCTAAGCTTCTCAATATTGCCCAAAATCTCAGTACTGAGGGCTATATTAAGTTTTTCAGCCAGCTT
>JGI20130J15133_1001801_pt1 | contig 17077 bp, 15 predicted proteins | sample WasSprMetagenome_FD_15133 | JGI IMG/M metagenome (IMG submission 15133) | reverse complement strand
GGAAAGGCCTCGGCGAACGTGTCCTCGACCTCTACATCTCCTATCTTGAACGACAAATGCACCACCCGGCTCTAACTCTCAATCTTGTTGAGGCTAAAAATTTTCGGTTTATCGGTTTAAAGGTGGGGAGAAAAGCTTTTCTCCCCACCTCAATAAACAGAGGAAGGAGCTTGGAGGTCTTCGCCTTGAGTCAGCAAGCACCTGTCAGGATAGGTATAGTGAAGCTGGGTTGCGTCGGCTGCGCTCCTCTCCTCGAGTACTTGCTCGACGAGAGAGCCGATAGAAACGACATAGTCGTCAGGGTCGTGTCGAGCGGGGCTAAACTAACGCCCGAGGAGGCCGAAGAGGTCGTGAAGGTGCTTGAGCAGTTCAAGCCGCAGTTGGTGATAATAGTAAGCCCCAACGCCGCCTTGCCCGGACCGACCAAAGCTAGAGAGATGGCCAAATCGCTAAACGTACCCGTAGTGGTGATATCCGACGCCCCAGCGAGAAAGGCCGTCAGCAAGCTCGAAGAAGGGGGCTTCGGCTACATAGTGGTCGAGGCGGATTCTATGATAGGGGCTCGAAGGGAGTTCCTAGACCCCACGGAGATGGCCCTCTTTAACTCGGACATCATAAAGGTGCTGGCCATAACGGGGGTCTTCAACCTAATAGTTAAGGCCATAGACGAAATGATAGCTGCAATTAAGAAGGGGGAGCAGGTGAAGCTACCTAAGCTCGTCGTGACCAAGGAGCTAGCGCTGGAGAGCGCGGGCCTCTCCAACCCGTACGCCTACGCTAAGGCAATGGCCGCTTTCGAGGCTGCTCGAAAGGTGGCTGACCTGACGACGAGGGTTGCTTCAAGGTCCAAGAGTGGGAGAAGTACATACCGCTAGTGGCCGCTGGCCACGAGCTGATGAGGTACGCCGCCAAGCTCGCCGATGAAGCTCGAGAGATAGAGAAGGGCATCGACCAAGTGTTCAGGATGCCGCACAGAGCTAGCGGCGAGCTGGCCACCAAGAGGAAGCTCGTAGAGAAATTGCCTCCTAAGCGCGAGTGAAGCGCATGCCGCGCCTTGAAGTTACGCTAGTGACTGGTAGGACCCTAAGGCAAGGAGCGCAGATAGAGACCAGCCGTCACGTCAAGGACTACATGGACGTAGCCGCGGTCTGCTTCATGAACCCAGAGGACATGGCCGAGCTCGGGGTGAAGGAGGGCTCAAGCGTAAAGGTTACGACAGAGGCTGGCTCAGTGGTCGTCAAGGCGTCGGCTTATAAGGGGAACCCGAGAGGGCTGGCATTCATACCCCTCGGCCCTTGGGCCAACGCAGTAATACCAGCGAGGACCAGGAGCACCGGCATGCCCTTCTTCAAGGACCTGAAGGCGGTGATAGAGCCCGCCGATGAGCCAGTGCCCCCAGTAGAGGAGATGGTCTTCAGGAACTCGGGCAAGAAGCCCCTCAAGGTGCCAGTGGAGTACTTGATGAGCCCCATGGACTTCAAGGGAGAGGGAGTCTTCGAGGACCACGTCTGCACGATTTGCGCTTGCTGCTGCGACGACCTAGTGCTCGAGGTTAAGGGAGGTATAATTACCAGCATCAAGAACGCCTGCGCGAGGTCTCTGGCGAAGTTCAAGTCCTACGCCGCCGAGAGGGTGAAGACGCCGCTCGTAAGGGACGGAGAAAGCTTGAAGCCCGTGAGCTACGACGAGGCGATAGCAAGGGCCGCCGAGATACTCGCCCGCGCCAAGTACCCCCTCCTCTTCGGCTGGAGCGAGACGTCCAACGAGGCGGCGAGGCTCGGGGTCAGGTTGGCGGAGCTCGTCGGAGGCGTGATAGACTGCCTTGCCACGTTCTGCCACGGGCCCAGCGTCATGGGCATCCAGCACTACGGGATAGTGACGTCGACGCTTGGCAACTTGAGGGACTACGCCGACCTCATGGTGTTCTGGGGTTGCAACCCTCCCGCGTCGCACCCGAGGCACTTCGTAAGGTACTCGGCGCTGGCCAAGGGCGCGAGGGTCAAGGGGAGGGCCGACAGGAAGGTGATAGTGGTTGATGTGAGGGAGACCGAAGCCTCGAGGGCGGCGGACATGTTCGTCAGGGTGAAGCCGGGGATGGACTACGAGCTCTTGACCGCTCTGCTGATGGTGGTCAAGGGGCTCGAGCTGGAAGAGGAGGAGGTGGCCGGCGTGTCTAGGGAGACGATATTAAAGATGGCCGACCTCATGATGTCGGCGAAGTTCGGCGTCATCTACTACGGTTTGGGGCTCACCGCAACGTCGGCTAGGAACAGGAACATAGAAGCAGCCATAAGGTTAGTCCAAGCGCTTAACGACTGGACCCTCTTCAGCCTCAACATAATGAGGGGGCACTGGAACGTGACTGGCAACAACCAGGTCTTCGCTTGGCTGACGGGCTACCCCTACGCTATAGACTTCAGTAGAGGCTACCCGAGGTACAACCCCGGGGTGACGTCCGCTATAGACCTCTTGGCCAGGGGGGAGGTCGACGCGGCCATGGTGATAGCGAGCGACCCGGCTGCCCACTTCCCCGCCCAAGCCTTAAGGCACTTGGCCAAGGTCCCCTTGATAGTCGTGGACCCCAAGTGGTCGCTTACGGCTAGCATCGCCGACGTGTACATCCCCACGAAGATGGTCGGAGTCGACGCTGAGGGCTCTTGCTACAGGATGGACAACGTGCCCCTGAGAGTTAGGAAGGCCCTCGAGAGCGAGGGATTGATGGACGACGTCGAGCTCTTGGAAAAGTTAGTTGAGAAGGTCAAGGAGGTTAAAGCCCGTGAGGCATGAACCCTTGATAATAAAAGGAGGCTACGTAATCGACCCCCTCAACAAAGTGAACTGCGAGGTCATGGACATAGGCATCGCCAACGGCAAGATAGTCGATCCCTCAACCATAGAGGGCAAGGCCAAGGTGATAGACGCCAAGGGCAAGCTCGTGATGCCAGGAGGGGTGGACCTCCACACGCATGTGGCAGGCCCCAAGTTTAACGCTGGTAGAATAATGACCCCTTATGACCATAGGAGGTCTTGGATTAGAGCGACCTTGACAAGCAGGTCTGGGGTAGGCCTAACGGTTCCATCGACGACCTTCATCGGCTACAGATACGCCCAGATGGGATGGACGACCATAGTCGAACCCGCAACGCCTGCCCTTTAAGACGAGGCACACCCACGAGGAGCTAGACGACATCCCTATAGTCGACAAGGCCTGCCTCCCGCTCTTCGGCTCCAGCAGGATAGTCATGGATCTCGTGAGCAAGGGCGACCTCGAGGCCCTCAAGGCCTATGTGGCATGGGCATTGAAGTCGGTCAAGGGGTACGCGATAAAGATAGTGAACCCGGGAGTCTCCGAGCCCACTTGGTGGAGTAAGTACATAGGCCTAGACCTAGATGACCAGCTACCGGAGTTCGGCATAACCCCAAGGGACATCGTTAGAGCGCTGTGCAAGGCATCTATGGAGCTCAAGCTCCCTCACCAGATACACGTGCACTGCAATAGGCTTGGTTTCCCCGGGAACTACGTCTCAACGTTAAAGACTATGGACTGCGTGTCAGACCTCTACAAGGGAGGCAAGCCAATAATTCACATAACTCACGTGCAGTTCACTGGCTACGCGGGCACCTCGTGGGCCAACTTGGCGTCAGGGGGCGAGGAGATAGCCAAGTACTTGAATTCTCACGACCACGTTACTGTAGACTTAGGACAGATAGTATTCGGAAGCATCCTAACCATGACCGCCGACCTGCCGTTCGAGTTCGTCCTATTCCACATAATGATGGGTAAGTTGCACGGCACCATGACCGAGTCCGAGGTCACGGCCGGAGTCGTGCCTTATGCCTACAGGAAAAACAACTACGTCAACACAGTGCAGTGGTGCATAGGGCTCGACGTGGCGCTGCTAACCAAAGACCCTTGGAAGATAGTCTTCTCGACCGACAACCCCAACGCTGGCAGGTTCACGAAGTACCCGGTAGCCCTCTCATGGCTCGTGAGCAGGAAGGCTAGGGAGGAGGTCATGGCGAAGGTCAACAGGAGAGGCCTGAAGCACGCAGCCCTGCCATCGATAGACAGGGAGTACACGTTGTACGACGTGGCCATAGTCACGAGGGCAGGCCCAGCGAAGATAATGGGGCTAGAAGGTCGCAAGGGCCACTTGGGGATCGGGGCGGACGCCGACGTGGCCATCTACGACCTGAACCCCAAGGAGGTGGACGTCTCGAGGGACTACAAGTCCTTCGTCAAGTCCTTCAAGAGGGCTTACTGCACTATAAAGTCGGGCGTGGTGGTCGTGAAGGAGGGCAAGGTCGTGGAGCCGAACGTGTATGGGGCCACATATTATGTTGATGCAACGAAGCTGGTCGACAAGGCTGTCTATGAGGGGACTGTCAAGCGCCTCAAGGAGACCTTCAGCCAGTACTACAGCGTGTCCTTTAGCAACTACGTGATAGAGGATAGGGAGCTCAGGAACCCTGTCAAAGTGGAGGTGATGTGAGATGCCCGTCTTGACCTTGAGCCTCATCAAGGACCCCGGCGTCCCGGTAGAGGTCGAGGCCGTAGTCCCAGACAAGGTGGCTGGGCTCTCCTTAAGCGAAGTGTCGAAGATGCTGATATGGGTTGGCAATAGGCAGCTGAAGCTAGGAGACGTCTTCCAAGTTGAGGGCGAGACAGGCTCGAAGCCCGAAGAGCTCAAAATAGTGTTCAAAGGCTACACCAATAGGCTCAGACGTGTCGGCGAGAAGATGGGTTCAGGAGAGGTAGAGGTCTTGGGGGACGTGGGGCCTTACGCTGGCAGGAAGATGAAGGGAGGCAAGCTGATAGTCAGGGGCTCCGCGGGTCCTTGCTTAGGGGCGAAGATGTTCGACGGCGTCATAGAGGTATTCGGGTCAGCTGGGGATAGGGTGGGCGGGGCCTACAGGGGCGAGCTACCGTCCAAGGGCATGAGGGGCGGGACGATAATGATCCACGGCAATGCCGGAGCTGAGATAGGGCTTGGCATGAGGGGCGGGACGATAGTGGTCGATGGCTCTTGCGACATCATGCCGGGCTTGGAGATGAAGGGAGGGACCATACTGATAAAGGGGGACTGTGCCGGCAAGGCCGGGGCTAGGATGACTGGGGGAAGGGTGATAGTCGTTGGGAGGTTGCCAGCGCTATTGCCGAGCTTCTACGTCGATGAGATAAGGCCCTCGATAAAGGTCGCGGGAGAGAAGGTGGAGGGCCCTCTGCTCGTGTTCGTGGGCGATGCCGTGGCGAGCGAGAAGTGCGGCGGCAGGCTGATGGTCAATCTCAAGAGCAATCCCCACTTCAAGAAGTACGAAGAGCTCGTAACGGAGAAGGTCGAAGTCGAGCTCTGACGCTATAGAGAACTCGTAACAAAAAGAAGGGAAGGAAAGAGATTCATTTGAAAGCTGTTATTATTTTTCTTCCTATCATTTCCATGGCGGCCTTCTTCTTGGGGCCCAAAGGCGATCCGGCCACGAACTGCGTCACTCCGACCTTCACCAGCTGTTCGATCTTCGTTACGCAATCCTCCGGCGTCCCTGCTATTGAGAAAGCGTCTAGAGAGGCGTCGGAAACTGCCTTGCTAGCTCCAGGGATGTCTCCTTTAGCTAAGGCGTTCCTTATCGCATTGACCTCCTCCTTCTTAATTCCATGTCTCTCGAGGACCTCGTCAGGCGCACCAGCCACTATGAAAGCCACGACGGTCTTAGCGGCGTCTCTTGCCTTACTGGCGTTCTCGTCGACGGAGAGGGCAGCATAAGCCACGACGTCCACTTTATCCATGCTTTTACCGGCCTTCGCGACTCCTTCCTTTATGAACTTCACTGCCACCTCAAAGTCCTTGGGGTGCGACGCGTTGATGAGCACGCCGTCGCCTATTGCCCCTGCGAGCTCGAGCATCTTAGGTCCTTGAGCTCCTATGTATATCGGTATCGGCGTCGAAGGCTTGAAGCTCAGTCTAGCGTTGGTCAGCCGGAACACGCTTCCCGTAAAGTTCACTGTCTCGCCAGCCCACAGCCTCCTTATTATCTCAACGGCCTCCCTAACGGCGGTCAAAGGCTTTTCGAGGCTTATGCCCAACTGACCGAGAGTGGAGCGGTCGCCGGGGCCCAGCCCCAAGACCGCCCTGCCGTTGCTGACCTCGTTCAGAGTTGCTATCGCAGAAGCGGTCCAAGCTGGGTGCACGTGAAACGGATTTGTAACTCCTGGACCGAGCTTTATGCTCTTCGTGTTCAACGCTGCGGCCGTCAGGGCTATATAGGTACATCTATTGGTGTAGTGGTCGGTCACCCACACGTAGTCAAAGCCTAAGTTCTCGGCTTGGACTATGGAGCTCACGAGCCCATCAATCGTGGTCGTGGGGACGAACTCCACTCCAAACTTCAGCGGCACTCAAAACACCTCGCTTTAGTGCCCGGTCACGGGCTTACGCTTAAAACTCTATTTAAAGCTTGTTCTCTTGCTACGGCTTAGAGCAACGGGCCACGGTTCGAAGCCCAGCTTCCCTCTTGGCCTTGGACCGCTTTGAAGCTAATTGTCAGAGCGGAGCTAGGTCCATAAGCTCTGCATCTCATTCGCTGGAGGCAAACGGAGACATGTCGATAAGGCCTAAGGCACCCTCTAAGTTTTCCGTCTACTTCGATGTCCTGTGGACTCACTCCAGAGGTAGCCCTGCCGTTTGCGAAGGTTGGGGAAGGAGTCTCTAAGCCAAGAAATTAAGTTGATGAATATGGGCACTTCAAGGTAAGCGGATTTTATGTGAGGAGGAAGAAAAAGATGGGCTGAGAGGTAACGACGTCTTCGTTTTAAAGCTGTAAAGTTTTCTTCAACACTTCCGAATTTACCTTCCCGCCCACGTAAGTCTTCCCGCTCCTCTTGCTCGTCATCACGAACTTGCCTATCGTGAAGAACGATGGGTCGAGCTTCGACCAGTCGAAGTTCACGGCCTTTAATGCTTCGTAGGAGGTCTTCCCATATTCGGGCCAGGCCGTTGCGGGGGCCTTGCTCACGTACTCCATCAACTTGGAGTCCTCTTCGTCTATGACGTAGCAACCAACGCCTCCATATATCAGGGCGTCCTCCTCTTTGGCCGTCGCCATCCCCGTGTCCGGGTGCGGAGGCATTATGGGGGCCGAGCCACTAGCGAAGACGACCTTATTGGGGTCGAGCCCTAGGTACTCGAGCCTGTACAGGCCAGTCTCGGCAACCCTCCCTGACACCTGCACAGAGCCGGCCATCGAGGCAGTCGTCGTCAGAACTATGTACAGGTTCTGCGGGGACACCTTGCACTCTGCTGCCACTCTTTGAGCCACTTCGTCCGTGGGCTTTTTCGAGGTCTCCATGACTATGACCGCTTCGCTGTGCTCATCCTTGTACCCTATCTTTTCGAAGACCTTCTTGGGCTTCAGCGCTAGAGCTCGAGCGGGCCCGGAGGATGCCGCAAAGAAGTCCCCGACCTTTACCATCCAACCGGCCAGCTGACACCCCAGGAGTGAGAGCGCCGGGTGGTCGGTGGCCACAACTATGGCGGGAAGCTCGAGGTCACCGTAGACTTGGTAGGTGAGCCAGCACTTGGCCAAGCCGCCTAAACATATCTCCGTTAGCTTGAGCCCAGCCATGTAGCCCCCGGCAACCTCCAGCCCAGTGTCTATCACCGTAGCTCCACAGGCCAGCTTCTCGACCTTGACTCGGTACTCCTCTTGGTTATCCATGAGCTCCTTGACCAGCCTCATTGACAAGCGGTTGACGCTAACCATGTCAATCACCAGAGCGTATCTGCGCTTTTAAGGATATATAACTTTTCATCGGCCCCTGAACTAGACGAATCCGAGAGCCTTAAGTTCGTGGACTTTAATCTTGCCCGAGTGTAGAGCTGAAGCCACGAGGGCGCCGGAGACGCCTATCTCGCGAAGCCTGATGAGGTCATTTACGTCTCTAACCCCACCGCCGACGTAGACGTCGAAGCCCTCTTCCACGAGGGCTCTTGCCCCCTCCACGTTCGGTCCGGAGTGAGAGCCTATTCTGTCAAAATCTATTAAAATGATCCTTAAAGCCCCCAGAGCCTTGAGGAGCTTGCAGGCCTCGCGAAGGCCTTTGCCAGAAATCTCAGGGTCCCGGCTGACAATCCTCCCGCCCCTTAGGTCCAAGCTCACGAAGGCCCTGTCGCCATACCTCTTGAGAGCGTTCGACAAGAAGCTCAGGCTGGGCAAGCTCTCAGTTGCTAGGACTGGGTAGTCAGCAAGCTCAACAGCCTTCTCTAGCTTCCTCTCGTCAGTCACACCCACGTCGGCTATCATCTCGATGCCAAGCCTCCTCAATGACTTGAAAACCCCTTCGCCCACTCTTCCGCCCGTTATCGAGTCTATGTCGGCGACGTAGACGATCTTAAATCCTTCAAGTGCCAACCGGGTTGCGAGCTCCACGGGCTCGCACGTCCCGTAAACGCTGTCGGATATGGGCTTGTAGGAGTCTCTGAGCCCGAGAACGGCACGGACGACGTACCCGTCCTTCAGATCTATGACGGGTATCACTCTCATCCAGGTGCACCACACGTAGTGGTAGGTGCGAACTCTTGAAACGCTTTTCAGCGACTTAAACTGTCGGGAAGAAAAAAGCCTATAAAGTGGTGTTACTAAATACTGTGGTTAGTCACACCAAGAGAGCTAACCTCGACGGGGAAGCCGAGGCGGTGGATGATGTCTCTGACGCCGCCTTAAACTATTTCTACCGCACTGATCGCTAGTGACTCGGTGAAGGCAATTGTTCTTGGCATTGGACATAGGGGGCGCCAACATTAAGGTGTCGTTGCTCGAAGTCGATGATGCCTTTGTCTTGAAGTCCGCTAAATTGCATTACCCCCTCTGGGTTAGAGGCGTGGATGGGCTTTCCAAGGCCATAGAGCATGCCGTGGCCTTATTGAGTTGTGATCCCAAGTCCGCAAGCAGCATTGCCTTGACCATGACCGCCGAGCTCTCCGACGTGTTCAGGGACAAGAGGGAAGGTGTCAACGCTGTTTTGCATAAAGCGAGAGAGGTATTTAAGGACTTTAAGGTAGTGGCCAACGACGGATCGTTGCTCAGCCCTCGTGAGGCTGCTGACCGCTACATGAACGTGGCGGCCGCCAATTGGTGGTGCGTCGGCTGGCTCGCCTCCCTCTTCGAGAAAAACTGCATAGTCGTGGACGTGGGGAGCACGACGACCACGGTAACGCCCGTCGTAGGGGGGAGGGTCGCGGCGAGGGGCTTCAACGACGTCGAAAAGATGGCCTTGGGCGAGATAATCTACGTCGGTGCTCTTAGGACTCCGATATCGTCTGTCGTCCCTGCAGTCCCGATCGGTGGACTGTGGTGCAGGACGTCCTCCGAATACTTCGCCAACGTCGGTGACGCGAACTTAGTGCTCGGCCTACTAAAGGAAGAAGAGTACGACGTAGCCACCCCCGATGGAAGGGGTAGGAGCGCGAGGGAGTGCCATGAAAGGCTTTCGAGAGTCGTTTGCGGCGACGGCAATATGCTGAAGCCCCTTCAGACTAAGCTCATGGCTCGCTTTGTGTACGAGAAGGTCGTGGAGAGGGTCGTCGAGGGCATTTTGCAGGTACTGAGCAGGCTGGCCCTAGAGGATCGTTGTCCAGACGTAGGCTTTGCGGCCGGCCTAGGGGACTTCGTAGCGTTGAGCGCCATAGAGAGAGCAGGCCTTCGAGGGATATCGTTTAGGAACATATTGGGCAGGGACAACAGCGTGGCACTCACCTCTGCTTCCCTCGCCACGTACTTGGCCCACAGCATGGGGGTCGACGTCGAGAGATGGATCTCGTCGTTAAGATAGGAGGCTCCCTCTGCAAATACCCTAAAGAGCTTAGAGAGCTGTGCCGAGGGCTATCAGTGTGGCTCAAGGGCGAAAACTGCATAGTCACCCCTGGAGGAGGGCCCTTCGCAGATGTGGTGAGACAAGTGCAAAGGGTCTACGCCCTTTCAGATGACTCAGCCCATGAAATGGCCTTACTGGCCGTCGATCAATACGGGCTTATGCTGAGTGAGCTGATAGAGGGATCGGTACCCGTTAGGACGTTAGCGGAAGCCAAGAAGCTGTCGGGCCGTGCCATTCCAGTGCTCTTGCCCAGCAACTTGATAATGAGCTCAGACTCGCTAGAGCACTCTTGGGACGCTGGCTCCGATTGCATCGCGGCCGTAGTTGCTAAGGAGTGCGGTGCCAAGAGGCTCGTGCTCGTCAAGGACGTCGACGGAATACATGATCCGGAGGACCCGTCTAAGATCCTTCGAAGAGTGTCCCTAAGCTCGCTCGAGTCCATGAGAACCTGCCTTGATGTAGCGCTAGCACGCATCCTCAAGGACTCCGGCTTAGAGTGCGTGGTCGTAAACGGTCTAATACCTCAGAGGGTGAGGGCCGTGATTAAAGGTTCCGATGCTGTTTGCACGATCATCACGATGACTTAAAAACCGCTAAGGACGAAGTTCCGAGAATCTCTCCTGGCAGTCTCGACCACCGTCGACAGCTCAGCCAGGCCTATAGGCGTCCAACAAGAGCCTTACGTTGTCCCTCGCGACCCTGCCTTTGACCCTATCGCCATTACAGGCGGCGCCCCTAAAGCCCACGACGTCTGGCTCCACTTCACGTACCACTTTGGCATGTCTAAGTTGTAGCGACCCCGCTAAGGCGAAGAGCATCCCCCTATCATGAGCGCATCTCTTGATCTCTAAGATCTCGGCCAGGCTTAAGTGGTCGAAGGTGGACCTCCCATCCTTTATGAGCGTATCTATCATAAACACATCGTAGTCGGATCGGTAGGCGACCTCTAAAACCTCTAGAGGGCTCAAGCACCTGGCCATCCTGTAGTCGGCATAAGCGACTGCGACGAGTTTTAAGTCCCTAACGTTGCCCCTAAGATCCTTGTACGCCTTCACGGCATCGTCATTGTCGAGCCCCAAGCTTCCGATCTTAACGTAGTCCACAGCCATCTTCTCGGCTGTGAGCGCCAACTCCAGCACAGCCTTGTCTCTGGGGTCGTCACCTAGCGCTACGCTCGTTGCAACGTTATCGCATGCAGCGTCACGTATGGCTCGAAGTATTGATGCCAAGAGGAGCGCGTCAGGCGCGCCGAGAGAGCCCTTGGAGGGATCCTTGACGTCGACTATGTCAGCTCCTCCTCTAACGGCTTCAATAGCCTCGTCAGGGTCCACAACGCTTATTAGTATTCTCATCGTTTTCAGGCCCGTGCAAAACTTCTTTTGCGCTAGCCTCATAAGCTTTAATGGAGAAGAGGTCCTGGCGGTGAGGAGCGTTTGTCGAGCTGGAAGGACGAGATCTTGAAGTTCGTGAACCAAGGCAAGGGCTTTGAGGTCCTCTGCGAGGGGGACCAAGTTAGGGTATTGGAGGCCAAGGGGGTGTCGAAGGCGTCCATAAACCTGAAGGAGATAAAGGGGGTCAGGAGGGGCAAGCCCAAGCCGCCATCGGCCAAGCTCAGGGACCTTGTAGTGAGGTTAGCCTCGAAGCTTATCGAGTCGAAGAAGAACTTCAAGGTTACCTTTGGGCAAGGGGACTTCACATTGAGGTTCGACTTGGATCACTACGTCAGGGTCGACCCGACCTCGTCGAGCGTCGTCGGCTTCAAGAGCCTAGGGGAAGACCCCTTGAACATCATAGCTGACATACTCGAAGAGCACGGCGAGGTTAAGATCCTCAGGCCGTTGAAGTAGTGGGTCATGCGAAACCTCCTTCATCACGACTCAGGACAAGGACTCCTAATCATCCCCACAATAATAGTGTCGAGCCCTGAAATAAAGTATCGTCGCCTTCCCGTACGCCGTCTAGCCTCAATACGAAAGGTATATCGTCATTCGAGTTTTTGGTTTAATTGTCTACCTCAGGTGGCCCAAGTTGCCAGCCAACCTGCCAGCCGAGGCCAAGGCGAAGTGGCTGAAGGTCCTTGAGGCTAAAGACCCTCAGGAGAAGCTGAAAGCCCTTCAGGAGTTCCTGTCGGCCGTTCCACAGCACAAGGGCACCGAGAAGCTCCGCGCTCAAGTGAGGGCGAAGATAGCTGCCCTTAGGAGGGAGATAGAGGAGAGGAAGTCTAAGAGGGCCGGGGGAGGCCTAAAGATATTTCCTGAGAAGGAAGGCGATGCCCAAGTGGTCTTAGTAAGCGTAACAGGGGCTGGCAGAAGTAGCTTGCTATGGAAGCTGACGAACGCTAGGCCCGAGATAGCCTCTAGGCCATTCACTACTACGAGGCCTGTCCCAGGAATGTACGTGTGTGATGGAGTGATGTACCAATTGATCGAGGCCCCTCCGATCACTAAGGGAGCCGCCGAGGGTGAAGCATGGGGACCGATAATAATGACGCTGGTACGCAATGCCGATGGCATCATAGTGCTTCTCGATGCCTCCAAGGATTTGCTAGGACAATTTAACCTAATAGTTGAAGAGCTCGAAGAGGCTGGGATAACTCTAAAGAAGCCTCAAGCCAAGATAGAGATAGCACGCGGGACCATTGGAGGGATCCAAGTAGTAGTCAACGGCAAGCTCGTGGACTGCGCCATCGACGACGTCAAGAAGCTACTCGTGAGCTACAAAATGTTCAACTGTAGGGTCCTGATAAATGGCGAGGCGTCTCTGGACGATATCGAAGAGGCCATATTGGGAGGGAAGGTGTACAAGCCAGCAATAGTAATCGTCAACAAGATAGACTTGTTACGGGACAAGTCGGTTCTTGACGAACTGAGGAAGGTGTGTGATCACATTCCAATAATAGAGGTCTCGTGCGTGACCGGCGAGGGCTTGAACGAGATAGGGAGGGCGCTTTTCGAGAGATTAGAACTCATGAGGGTCTACACAAAAGAGCCTTGGGAGGAGAAGCCAGCGCCAAGACCCTTGGTACTGAAGAAGGGCGCCACAGTTCAGGACGTGGCCGAGAGGATACACAGCAGGCTAGCTAAGAACCTAAAGTATGCTAGAGTCTGGGGGCCTTCGGTCAAGCACCCCGGAGAGAAGGTCGGTCGCGACCACGTCTTAGCCGACGGAGACATCGTTGAGCTCAGGGACTAATCTTACCTAAGAGCCTCTGCTATCGCGAATCTGGGCCTTACGCTGACCACTCTGACTCGAAGCCTCTCTCCGGGCTTAGCACCCGGGACGAGTACAACGAAACCCCTTATCCTCGCAACTCCCTCGCCCCTTTGATTCACGCTCTCGATAACTACTTGATGCACCTCGTTTTCCTTTATTGGAGGGCTCTTGGACTCACCCCTCTTACCTCTCTTCGTCAAGCCAGCTANACCTCCGCCTGAAGCCCGAAGTGCAAGTCGCTCTCTTGAAGGACTTTTAAGAGCCCTTTATATTTAAAGCGTTCCGGTNCAACTTTTCTGTGAGTTATTTATTTCTTCGAGGGTGCNTTAAAGCGTCCAGCAAGGAGTGCGAGGTCATGAGGCTNCACAACCCGAGGTGGAAGACGCACAAGGTGAGCGATGTCTTCCGGCTACCTGAGGGCTCTGAAATCAAGTTGGCTGGTTGGGTGCACGCAGTCAGGGACTTGGGGGGCATAGTCTTCTTATTGCTCAGGGACTCGAGCGGGCTTGTGCAAGTAGTTGCCTCTAAGTCAGAACTTGATGAAGAACTCTTTAACGCATTAAGAGGTGTGAAGCCAGAAACCGTTATTTCAATCGGAGGCTTAGTCAAAAAATCACCAAAGGCGCCTGGAGGCGTTGAGGTGAGGGCACGCACCATCGATATACTCAATAAGGCCACTGTGCCCCCGCACTTGGAGCCTGCTAGCAGGAGCAAGCTGTCTCTCGACGAGAAGCTCGACAACAGGGTCGTCGACTTGAGGAAGCCCCGCAACATGGCCATATTTAAGTTCCAATCCGTCCTCTTAAAGTACATGAGAGAGTACTTGAACGAGAATGGCTTTGTGGAAGTCTTCACCCCAAAGCTCATAGCTACTGCCACCGAAGGAGGAGCGGCCCTCTTCCCGATAGCCTACTTCGACATGGAGGCCTTCTTGGCTCAGAGTCCGCAGTTATACAAGGAGCAACTCTCCTCGGTTTTCGAGAGGGTCTACGAGATAGGCCCCCTCTTTAGGGCTGAGGAGTCGCAGACGGACAGGCACGTCTCTGAATACGTGGGGGTCGACGTAGAGGTAGCCTTCGCCACGTACGAGGAGGTCATGGAGCTCCTCGAGGAGCTCCTCATTTACAGTACGTCGAGGGCATCCCAGGAGCTCGGGGAGGAGCTGAAGAGAGCCGAGCTGGATTGCCTCAAGCTCGAGAAGCCCTTCCCCAGGATAACCTACGACGAGGCCCTCTCGATATTGGCCGAGAAGGGCGTTGAGGTGAGGTGGGGCGAGGACCTGTCGACGGAGGCCGAGCGGAAGCTGGGCGAGGTGTTCAAGGGGCCCTACTTCATAACCGACTGGCCCACTAGGACCAAGCCCTTCTACATAATGCCGAAGCCCGAAAACCCCGAGGTTAGCTTCTCCTTCGACCTGATGATAGGGAGGATAGAGATAGCGTCCGGAGGGCAGCGCATTCACGACAAGGACCTTTTAATGTCGCGTTTAAAGAGCTCGGGGCTTGAACCTGAGTCCTTCAAGCACCATCTGAAGTGCTTCGAGTGGGGCATGCCTCCTCACTCGGGCTGGGGCTTGGGCTTGGCCCGCTTGGTGATGGCCTTGCTTGGGCTGAGCGATATACGGGAGGCGATATTATATCCGAGAGACCGATGGAGGCTCGTCCCCTAATCGCGCTCAGGTTTATTTATAAAGTTCCTGCGATAAAGTTCTAAGCGCTTCACCGTCATTAGCGGCTGAGCGAGGAGGTCATCGCATTGAAGGGCTTCACGCAGCTCTCGGTGTCGGACTGGTTTTACAGGAACAGGTACATAGCTGGCTTCAGCAACCCAGCGCGATCCCTCTACCAAGCAGTCCGAGAGCTCGTCGAGAACAGCTTGGACGCCTGCGAAGCCGCCGGGACGTTGCCGCACATAACCGTCGACTTGAAGCTAGAGAGCGGGCGAAAGAGCCCCAAGGTCTACAAACTGACGGTGTCCGACAACGGGACCGGCATACCTCCGGAGTACGTACCTCAGGCCTTCTGCACGGTACTCTTCGGGAACAAGTTCGTCCTAAAGCAACATCGAGGCCTGTTCGGGCTCGGGGCAAAGATGGCGGTCCTATACTCCCAGATAACCACGTACAAGCCCATCGAAGTGACCACTTGCTACGACGGCCAGAACGAGCATAGTTTCCTTTTGCAGATGGACCTGAAGAGCAACAAGCCGATAGTCCTCTCAACGAAGACGAGGAAGCTCAGAAAGCCTAGGACCGGGACTACGGTCACGTTGCACCTCGTGGGGGACTACGATCGCAAGCTGGGCTCAAAGACCACCGGCGAGCTGATAGTCGAGTACCTGCGGCTGTCCGCTGTCGCGAACCCCCACGCCACGATAATCTTCTCAGACCCCAACAACGTGGTCTATAAGTTCGAGAGGTCAAGCCCCAACGTCCCTCGACCGCCTAAGGAGGCGGCACCGCACCCGCACGGCATCGACGCCGAGATGCTCAAGAGGATGATAGAGAGCAGTAGGAACACGAGCCTCCAAGCCTTCTTGTCGAAGAGCTTTGACAGGGTCGGCCCTAAGAAAGCCCTCGACTTCTTGAAGTGGGCTGGCTTTGACCCTGATAAAGACGTCAAGGAGCTGACCAACGACGAGATAGTCAAGCTCGCCAATGCCCTCAAGGCCTACGACAAGTTCCTCCCGCCATCACCGGACGTCTTGAGCCCGATAGGGGCTGAGGAGCTGAAGGCCGCCATCACGAACCTGTTCATCCCCGAGTTCGTGGAGGTCGTCACCAGGCCCCCCAAGTCCTATTCCGGCTACCCGTTTCAGGTCGAGGCGGGCATAGCCTACGGGGGCCCATTCATAGAGAAGCTGTGCGCCGAGGAGGGCAACTACAGGTTGCTCTACAGGTTCGCGAACAAGATACCCCTCTTGTTCGACGAAAGGGGCGACGTCTGCAGGAAGGTAGTTGACAGCATAAACTGGAGGCAGTACAAGGTAGATGACAACACCCCGATAGCCATATTCGTCCACGTGTGCTCGACCAGGGTCCCCTACAAGACCGCGGGCAAGGAGATGATAGCCGACGTCGAGGAGATAGAAGACGAGATAAGGCTCGCCCTGATGGACTGTGCACGCGCGGTCAGAAGGTACATAAGCAGGAAGCTCAGGGCGGAGAAGGAGCAGGAGAGGCTCAACCTGTTCAAGGCGTACATAACCGAGATAGCCGAAGACCTCGTGAGGGTCGTTAACGAGGACAAGGAAAGGCTCGTTCGAGCTCATGTGGAGAGTGGTGACTAGAGGTGTCAAATCAGGTGGGTCAAGGTAGTGGAGAGAGGGAATGGATAGCGGAAAAGATAGTCCAGCTCTTCGATAAGTCGGTCCTGAAGCCCCTCAGGGCGGGGAAGGTGCCCCTTTTCGAGATGCTGGCTAGGACGAGGGACAACGTGTACATAGACCAAGAGCTCCAAGTGATAAGGCTTGGGAGCAAAAAGGTGAAGAGAAGGCTCAATGACATAGAAGAAGCCAAAACGTTCATGAGGACCGTGCTAGTGGCGGCGATAATTTACGAAGCGATAAAGCACAACAAATACCCGACGATCAGGGACGTCTTCTACGATGCAAAACACACCATACCCGGGACTGATATAGACACCGTAAACGAGCAGTCGGAGTCCGACAGCATTATAGAAGACCTAGAAGTGATGTTGGGGACGAGCAGAGAAGAAATGGGGCTTCAGACCGATGTGAAATGCAAGGTCGTGGGCTTAATGAGGGTCAGAAGCGGGCGGGACGTAATAGACTGCTCGAGGCAAGGTGAGGGAGGCGCCTACACCCCACCGTCCAACGTCGACAGGCTGGAGTTCCTTGACGTGAATGCTGAGTACGTCCTTGTGGTCGAGAAGGACGCGGTCTTCAACACCCTGAACATGGAGAGATATTGGGAGAAGAACAAGTGCATACTCGTGACGGCAGGGGGCCAGCCGGATAGGCCCGCTAGGAGGCTCG
>JGI20130J15133_1001800_pt1 | contig 17080 bp, 20 predicted proteins | sample WasSprMetagenome_FD_15133 | JGI IMG/M metagenome (IMG submission 15133) | reverse complement strand
TTCATCTACCTTTGAATTGCCTTTAGTTAGACCAAAACCAAACCCTATGCGAATACTTGACTTTTCCTGTTGTGGGTTTATAAGAAAAACGCCGGCCATAGAAAAAAGTTTTTCCCCCGTTCCAGTATCATAGAAAGGTTGAGACGCCATGTTTACAAGAAATATTCTTCCTTTCAAGTTTTCCTCATTATGATATTCTGAACTTAATAGTGCCCCTGCATAATGGGGAACTATTTGTGATGTGAGGGGGCCTGCGTCTACTGGAGAATTAGCGCCCAAGAAAGCTAGAGAAATATAATCGTATTTTATATCTTTCGAGGCTACTACACGGATATTAACTTGAGTAGAAAAACGGCCTGAGCCAAATGTTTCTGGCGATTTTATTTCTACCTCAATAATTCGTTTGCCTTCATCATAGACCTCCAATTTGTACGTGTCATCTACCTTGTTAAATCCATCTACTTTTATTCCTGTTGAGGCACTCCTGGTACCAAGGGACATTTCTGCAAGCCATCCGATAACACCAAACAGTATAAGAATCACTAATATGCCAATGATTATCTTTCCAACCCTCGACTTCTTAGGCTGAGGTTCAGCTTTCTTTTCTGGCTGCACAGGAGTGGACAATTTTAATCGGACAGAATGAAACATCACATATGTCTACCTTATCATTGTAAATACCTTACTGGTATAAAAGTATTCCAGAGAAAACACTACACCACATAACAACAATATGAGAAAAACATGAAGTATCAGAGAAAACATCAAACTCTAAAAACACATACAAATCCAATTACATGCGGAGAAATAATTTTGTGAAAAACACATTACTCAAAAATAGACTTAAACCCATATGCATATAAGTCCCGCTCGGTCCACCATAATCCTATCATTTATTTACTTAAACCAAATATTTCAATTGCCATTTGTTCATACATCTCAAGATCCTTTTTTGAAAAAAGTACAAAAATTACTTCCTCCAACTCATCTTCTTTTTCTAAAAATTCTTTAACTGTGCTTAATGCTACCACGCTTGCCTTTTCTATAGGGTACCCGTAAGCTCCTGTACTGATTGAAGGAAAAGCAATGCTTTTTAATCCTCGATTTTTTGCTATCCTTAATGAATTCTTATATGCTTTGGATAAAAGTTCAGCTTCATTACTATTTCCACCCCTCCATATGGGGCCCACAGTATGTATAACATATTTTGCTTTCAATTTCCCTCCTGAAGTTATAACTGCCTCCCCAGTTGGAAGCCCATTAGGATATAATGTGGCTCTTATTTGTTTGCACTCTTCAAGTATCTTACTTCCCCCCTTACGATGTATTGCTCCATCAACTCCTCCTCCGCCCATAAGGGTTGGATTAGCCGCATTAACTATAGCATCTACGTCCTGTTCTGTTATATCCCCTTGTATAATTTTAATTTTGCAATTATTTAATATTATTTCCATACATTTGGGAATAATTTTCTAACCTTATTTAATCTTTATGTTAAAGTTTAAGACGGGTGATATTTTATTCTAGGAAGAGTGCTGGCTTTAGTGGTAAAGCATTTTTAGCCTTATTCTTTGGATCATATTTATCTTTTTCATTTGAATAGTATATTCTAATTTCCATGCCGGTTTCCTTCTCCAAATATTCTTTACTCTTTTTGTATACTTGGCACTCGTCAAAATCCTTTATCCTCTTTACTTCATCAATTAAATTTTTTTCTATTGCAACTGCCAGTTTAATTAACTGAGGAACACTTTCGATCAAGTTTTTTGGAATTTCTTCATAAATCTTTTTCACAGCCTCTTTTGTAGTTAATCCTTCCTCAACATAAGTTACATACTTTAAAAACGCCTTAGTCAGTTCCTGTGCTGCAACATAAATGTATAATGTTTTTGGCTCAGTTTTTGTCACCTTCTTTATTTCCCTCACGTCCTCTAAAAGTTTCATGATAAGTTTGTATTCAAAAAGAACTCTATTATCTTCTTCGCTAACCGTTAAAATTGGCCATTTCTCTAAAGAAATATATCCTTGTCTTCCGATAAGATGCCAGAGTTCCTCACATGTAAATGGAATAAATGGTGCCATCACCTTTATCCAGTACTCAAGAACCTCTTCAATTGTACCTTTTTCTGGTACGGTAACCTGTCTAAGATACCTTTTTATAACATTGGGTATGTCAAAGAATGCAATTTGAAAGGCGGTCTTTGTCTTCATCTGCTCTAAATTTTTCTCAATAAGCGAAATCATGTTCTTGACTTCTGCAAGTAATAATTTTTCTGGAAAATCTTTTTCTCTATAACTTGAAAACCTTCTTATCTCGTTTATGAACTCGAATAAAAATGCGATTTTTTGCTCCATAAGCTTTGCAATGTTTTCATTCCAATCAGGATCATCCATTCCTTCTGCGCCGTAAATTAATGCCGCTCTTACAACATCTGCTCCATATTTTCTTATTTCTTTTGAGATTGTAGTAAAAATTCCCTTTGATTTTGACATCTTCTTACCTTCTATTGTAATCATTCCATTCACACTTATTCCCTTAGGCCACATTTCCTTTGGAAATATCGCCACGTGATGAAAGATAAAAAATGTTAGGTGGTTTGGAATAAGCTCCTTAGCAGAATTTCTCAAATCCACTGGATACCAATAAAGGAAGTCTTCACGGACATTTTTTAAAATATTTACATCTATTCCAGTCTTTTTTGAAACTTCTTCTATTTTACCTTCACCTAAAAACACATAGTCAAAAAATTCTTTGGTCATCTGTTCAGGATCTATTTCTCCACTGTTCACATACTTGCTCACGATGTAGTATGCCATATAAATTGTGGAATCACTTAGGGTTTCAACGATCCATTCCTTGTCCCAGGGAAGCGGTGTTCCCCATTCCCGTTTTTCTTGTGCAAGGCCAATTATTAAGCCAATCAACTGTAGCGTAAATCCACGCCCTTGCCTCTTCTGGTAAAATCTTCATTGTTTTAACGTGCTGGCGAACTCTTTCCTTCCACTCCTGGTTACTGTAGTTTAAAAACCACTGATCCCTTAGAATCTTTACAATACATCTGGTGCCACATCTGCATCTAACTATTTGAGGTAAATCATAAATTTTATCGCCTAAACCTTGGCGCATCAGAGTTTCTATAATCTTATTCTTAGCTTCTCTAACAGGCATCCCACTTAGGATTCCACAATTTTCCTTCATTACTCCAGTATGAAATTCTTTGCTGTATATGATCTCTGTTGCTTTCTCCGCCTGCTTATCGTTTTGATCTTTTATTCCCATCTGTTCCACTATTTCAATAGCTGGATACTCGCCGAAGCCTTCAACTTTAATTATAGAAATTGGTTTTATGTTAGCAACAATTTCCTTCAACTTTCCATTTGAAGCTATTTGTAAATCTCTTAAAGCAAGCCAATCATATGGTGCGTGCGCTGGCACACTATAAACTATTCCTGTGCCGTAAGCTGGATCTATAAAGGTTGCTGGTAAGATTGGAATTTTATGTCCAGCTAAGGGTACAACACACTCTTTTCCTATCAATTCCTTTCCATAAAATGTTTCAATTATTTTTACATTTCTCTCCTGTTCAATAAACTTGGTGAGGCTTTCTCTGCTTATTACAAGTTTTATATTATCAATTTCTGCTTTAACATATTCTCCTTCGGGAAGAATCCATATGTTTGTTGCACCATATATTGTTTCCGGCCTAAAGGTGGCTGCTGCCAAAAAGTAATCGTCCATTCTAAAGAAAACTAGATAAAATTCTTCAGGGGATACGCCCTCTCCTTCAAGTCTATCATGATCGCCTGTAGGACTTTGATCTGAAGGACACCATACAACAGGATGAGATCCTTTTACAACAAAATTTTTTTCCCTTAATTTAATATACTGCCATTCTACAAATTTACTGAATCCCTTATTATAGCTTGTTGTAAAAAATTCTCTACGCCAGTCTATTGAAAGCCCAAGTCTGTAGAGTGCCTCCCTACTTACTCTGGTATAATATTCTGCCAGATTATAGGGTGACGTAAATTTTTCAAGTTCTTCTGGAGGTATTCCATCAATTTCTACAAAAGCTTTGATTACAGCCGGATCCCCTTTTTTTAACCTAACTGATTGTCCAGCAACAGCCTCGCCAGTCCAGTGCCATGCAAAAGGAAATAGGACATTATTTCCCTTCATCCTCCTATATCTTGCAAAAGCGTCTAATCTCGTATATGTAAAGGCATGGCCAATATGTAGTGGTCCATTCATGTAAGGGAATGGTGCATTTACAAAAAGTTTTTCTCTAGAAACGTCCCTATCCGCTTCGAATACCCTATCCTTTTTCCAAGCCTCAATCCACTTTTCCTCATATTCTAGCATTAATTTTTCACCATCCTCTCCCTTAAGTAATCCAGCATTTTCTCTTTTACCATGTTTAGCTTATCAATATCCCTTCCTCCTCCTCTACCAAATCTTCTATCTCCTCCAGCGGCTCCACCAAGTTGACTTGCTATAAAATTCGCAATATCCCTTGCTAAAATATTTTTCTCTTGAGCTTGGGTGCCTGAAAAAACTATAACTTGTACAACATTGTTTACTGGAATTAATGCACAGTAAAGTAGATCCTGCATCTTCTCTATAGCTGCACTTCCTATATCAATATGCGTGCTTTCCTCCAATTCATTATCTATAACATAATATATTCTAATTCCCATAAAATGTTCCGCTTTATCCCTAATGTAAGGAAGTGCGTACTCTGCTAATCTTTTAGAATATCTCCTTATTCTCTTCCTTATTTCGTCATTTTCATTTACAATTTTTTCAACAGCTTCGGTTAAACCTTCTGATGGTGCATTAATTTGTTTTGAAATATTCTTTATAGTTTCGAAGGTCTCCTGAACCCTTTTAAGTGCCGCTTTTCCCGCCGTGAAAACTATTCTCTCAATTCCATCTTGTATATGTTCAACTTTGATCACTTTAATGAATCCAATTTCACCAGTGTTTAAGACGTGTGTTCCACCACAGGCTTCTACATCATGTTCCCCTATCTTTACTACCCTTATCTCTTTTCCTGGTACAACTCCACCCTGGTAAAGTCTATACCCATATTTCCTTTCTGCCTCAAATCTAGGTAAATTGAATATTTCAACCTTAATGTTTTTCCTTACTATTTCGTTAGCTATATCCTCTATTCTACTAGCTTCTTCATCCGTAATGTTTGTATAATGTGTGATATCTAGGTGTGCTTCGTCGACGTTCTTTTGTGCACCTGCCTGCCAGACATGTTCTCCTAAAACTTTCCGTGCAGCCCCGTTAATTATATGCGTTGCTGTATGATGTATTGATAGTTGCTCCCTTCTTTCTTTATCTACATGACCTACGACCTCCGCATTAATTGGTGGCGGGTTATCGACTTCATGAACAATTATTCCACCAACTTTCTTCACGTATTTAACAGTTGTTTCTCCATTTTCCCACACAATTTTTCCAATATCTGATAACTGTCCACCACTTTCTGCATAAAATGCTGTTCTATCCAAAACTATTTTGTTGTTATATGCGAATATTACCTTTGCATTAAACTGTAAAAGCTTTGGATCTTCATAAAATATTTTTTCTGTCGGAGGAATATTTCTATCTATTAGCATTTTTTCAAGTTCATCTTTTTCCTCTGTTTCCTTTACCTTTTTTGTATGCATTTTTACAATTGAAGCAAAAAAGTCCTGTGGAATTTCCGTCTTTAACCCCAATTTAATTGCCTGTTCCTTAAGCTGAGAAGGATGTATCCCATGGGATTCATATGCCTCAACGATCATCTCCTTTGGAACTTCATTTTTCCCTTCTTTCTTTAAATGATTCAACTTTTTGATGATGATCTCCATTTCCCTTTCTAAAGTTCTTCTATACTTTACAATCTCAACTTCCGCGAGCTTTAATATTTCATTTTTATTCATCTCTAAATTTCTAAAGTATCTTCCCCAGTAACCTATCTGATATTCCAATAATTCGAGAAGTTGGTTTTCACGACCAAATTCACATAATATTCTATAAATTCTTCTTAAAAGCATTCTAGCTAAATATCCTGTTTTTACATTTGATGGGACAACTCCTTCAGCTAATAAAAATATTAATGCTTTTGTATGGTCCAAGAGTGTGCAAACCTTTTCAAATGGTTCTATAAGCCTAAGATATTCATCAACAGTAATTCCAATTCTTTTTGCAATAAGTCTTCTGGTCTCATAAGATAATGTAGGCCTTTCCACATTTAATGCTCCAGAAAGTTTTCCTGTTTCTACTATGATTTTATTATCACATTCTACCCCCATTATTCCCATAAATTTTGGCAAGAGTGGCCCAAATATTGCGTGGAAAGCTGTCGGCGTTCCCAAGCTCAGCCATGCCCACCTCTCTAACCCATATCCTGTGTCAACTGTTTTGACAACAGTTGGCACCCATTTCCCATTTTCCATCTTGTAGCACATGAAAACTAGAGTTGAGATTTCAAGTCCATCAACAATTGCTTCGACAGCTGGTCCCGCATTTCCTCCACCAGACCATAAATGTTCCTTATAAGAAATCTTATCACTTTCAACGCCGAAAACCTTTGTAATAAGGTTATGATGATATTCTACTGTCTGATCTTTCCAATACACTTCATTCCCTGGATAATTAAATGCATGTGCTCCTCCCATTTCAAATATTGTAAGATGTCTTCCAGAAGTTACGCCCACGTTATCTATGTCCTCAAATCTTAAACAAGGTTGGCTCACAACTAAAGGATTTGCAGGCGGTGGAATCTCCCCATTTGTCACATAGGGTTGAAAGTCCACTATGCTTGCAATTGTAACCAAGAGGTCATCTCTCCATCTACAGACGACAGGATATGGTTCAATTATTGTATGCCCATGTTTGTTGAAAAAGGTGAGAAATGTTTCTCTAACACCGTTTAAGTCTAGATGAATGGTGGTCGGAGATTTTTCTATAAATGTGTTTTCTACACATGGACTTTCTCCGCACACATCAGTAATTTTTTGTGACCAGAAAAAGGCACCGCAAACTTTACACTTTTGTCTAATAAACCCATTTCTCTTAAAGTATTCTAGCTCAAACTCTTTAGGATCCACAGACATTATGATGATACCCACAAAAACATACTAATATAGTCTTTTCTCTTTTTAAAAAGGAAAATCTTTTAAATACTGGTCTAATAAGCAGTTATGCAGAGCTGATAAAAAATGGAATACATATATGCCGCATTAATATTACATAAGTTAGGTAAAGAAATAAATGAAGAAAATATTGCCAAAGTAATTTCTGCCGCCGGTGTTGAACCTAATCAAGCAAAAATTAAAGCCCTCATTGCAGCATTGAGTGAAGTTAACATAGATGAGGCATTAAAATCTGTGACATCGCTTCCGGTAACAACCGCTACAGTTCAGCCTACGTCACAGCCTGTTGAAGAAAAGAAGGAAAAAGTGGAGGAAGAGAAGAAGAAGGAAGCTGCTCAAGAGGAAGCTGTTGAAGGGCTGGCAGCGCTCTTCGGATAAATCAATTATATCCTTTTTCTTTCAATTTTTCGTAAATCTGTTTCCCTATAAGTTCATATTTTTGTAATAATGTGGTCACGTTTTCTTTCGTTATGTATTCTACATTTAATGATAGTCCCCATGCCTGCTGATATGCTTTACTTAATAATTCAATTATCGTGTCTCTTGTAAAGTAGTTCGAATTTATTGCGAGATTTCTTGCCTCTAAATATGCTGATTGTATATCACTTTTGATTTTTTCAGGATCTAACACAAGATCCTTTTCTGCTATTGTAACACCGTCCATGAACGCAAATGAAACAGTTAAGCCTGCCTTTATTGGCTTTATGTTAAGCTTACTTAATAGACCGGCCAATTTCGGTGAAATAATATCACCCTTCTTTGCTACTACAGTATCCTTAGCAACCCATATACTTCCGCTATCTATTTTTGTCGGCACTCCTGCCTCTTTAAATTCGCTAAGAATCGGTCCCGGCTGTAACCCCGTGTTTCCTGCTGGTATGATTATATCATCAGTAGCAATATCCCCTGCTTTTGCCGGTAATGAAACCTTATTCTTAGATAATAGGAGTGAAAGCTTAAAGGGATTTTGGTTTGTGAAAATCAGTAGTGTTTGTCCTTTAAGTTTTTCCTCTAACTGTGTGTCATAGCCAAATTTTGTATTAGATAGTGCTCTCAATGCTATCTCATTTTTTACAACCATAAATTTTGCGTCATTCTTTAACATCTTTCTTAGCATCATTAACTGTACTGAGCGCACTTTTTCCAATTTTGAAATGCACAAGTAATTATATTTTTGCGAAAGCTCTTGTATCTGAGAAAACATTTTCTCCTTTTTTGGAGGATAAGTTGTTCTCTTACTCATTCCTTAGCACCCACTACAATTTCAACTGGTTTTGACATGCTTAATTTCAAATAAATCTTTCTAATATTCTTTTCACCTTCTGGCAATTTCTTTTCTATAACATTATATACTGTAAGTGCATTTTCTGCTATCTGCTCTTCTGTAAGTGATTCATCTCCAATTTTTGCTGCCACAGAAAGTTGTCCACGTGTTCTGACCCTAATAGAGTTTCTATATCTTTTAACTATTTCTTCCAAGGGGCTTGTAGGAGGTACTGGAATAGGCATTTTCCCACTTGGCCCCAAAAATTGGCCTAAAATCTTTCCCACCCTTGCCATGAGTGTTGGGTCTGCTAGAAAGAAATCATATTCTTTAGCTAACTTTTTAGCCTCTTTTTTATTGCCTTGAAGTTTATCTAATTGTTCGGGTTCTAAAACTAGGTCTACTCCTGCATTTTTCGCCCTTAGTGCGAGCTCACCGGTGCCTATGAAGCAAATTTTCTTAGGTGTGCCAGAGAAGAATGGTAATTGAACAATTTCATTAATTACGACATTCTGCTTCTTAAAATCGATATTTTTTAATGCAATTATAAGTTCATAGGATTGTTTAAAGTTTCTTTTAACAGCATTATTCTTTACTGTCTTTACCAAGGAAATTAGTTGGTTTTTTGTTATCAAGTTTATTCACGACAACCTTCATCCAAAAGTTTCCTGTTTTTAAAATTTTACTTTTTGCATCCACTCATCAATCTTCTTGTCGTATACTCCATCCTTAACTTCCTTAAGGACCTGTTTTGGTGGCTTATCATCAACCTTTATACCCATACTTACACAAGAGCCTAAAACTTCGCACGCTGCAGCCTTTAATGAAGTGGAATATGATTTTTGCATACATATATTCGCAATTTTTAGCAGTTGTTCGAATGTAATGTTTCCAACAAAATCCTTGCCTGGTGTACCTGAACCCTTTTCTATCCGTGCCTCTTTCGCAAGTAATGCCGCAGTAGTAGGTATTCCCACTTTTATACTATATGCCTTACTATCAACATCAACTTCTACTGTTACTGGTACACGCATTCCAGAATATTCTTTTGTCATTTCGTTTATTTCCTTAACAATTGCTACTACATTCACACCTAATGGTCCAAGTGCGGGCCCAAGTGGTGGTCCAGCTGTGGCTTCTCCTCCAGTTATAAGTACATTTACAGTTTTCTTTTCACCCAACATTAATCACCCTTTCTTACTTGGTTTTAAATAGCTTGCGTCTACAGTTAATGTAAGTGGATAAGGTGCATCCAAAAGCATAACGGTAACCTCCATCTTTGTTAAATCAATTTTTGTTATTTTTGCTTTCATACCCTTAAATGGGCCCATTATAATATCGACTACCTCTCCTACTGTGAACTCCGCTATAGCAGGCTTTTTTATTAAAAGCTTGTCAAAATCTTCCAATTTCAGTAATCCGGGTACAAGTTCTTTAACATGTTTTACTCCTGCTATTGCCTCTCTTACATCTTGGCCATTTTTTGCCTCAATAACTAAATAGCCTTTTTGTGAAGGAATATGTACTATACTGTATATCTCTTTTTTGTTAAAAATTGCATTTTTGTAAATAAATTCTGCGACATTTTCTTCTTGGCCGCCTGTAGTTCGAACTGCAAAAAATTGGCTTTCCATAATTTTTACCTCCTTCCCAGAGTTAAAAAGCTTGCTATAACCTTTATTATAAACCCTATACCTCCTACCACTCCAACTCCTATAAGCACTAATTTAAGATATAGTTTAAATTCCTCAAAGCTTGTTTTTCTAGTCAAACGTAACGTGTTTATCATAGAATTTAAAAGTTCCTTAATCTTCATCAATTATCACACATAAACCCCCTACTTCTGCATCCTATTAAATCTTAAAGTCTCCTAAATGCGGTTCTCTAAATTTGTTACTATATTTTTAAAAATTCTATTGAATGCTTTTCAAAGAATGAAATAAGTTCTTCAAACTTTTTTGATGTCAACCCCTTTTTATCGACCAATGCTCTTGGTTTTTCTAATAAACTTTTCTTAAACAGTGTAAGAAATAACTTTTCGTCAATTCCCTCAAAAAGTGCGTATTTGGGCACCATATGACCTATCGCAACATCCTCCTTTTGTAGATAATGTGTAAAAGCTGGTGCATAATGTCCTCCTCCAAACCCTACAAATGCGTCTTTTTTCCTAACATCTTTAGTTAATGTATTATAGAGTGCATCCGCAACTTTTTCTCCAAGCCGCCTGTCTGTCCAATTTTGTATATTACTGCCAATTTCTACAAAAAAGAGTGGAATATCAATTTCAGTTGGTCCATGATGTGTGACTTCCAAAGAAGCTTTAACCTGCAAACTGCTTTCTTTTCCTAAAACTTCAACTAAGTTCAAAAAATATTCAGACATATACCACGGATTAGTATATGAAACATGCTTTGCCCTTCCACCGTATTCTGTACTATTTAATAGGTTTCCGGTTGGATGAACCGTTAATGAACTCACTCCTTCACTACTCATGTGTTTGGATAAGACTATAAGGAGGTCTGCCTCATACTTGATATTTAATTTATCCAAGAATATGCCTTCTTCATCTATGTAAATAAGTTTAAAACCTCCTTTTTCAAAAGATTTGAACTTTGGGTTTTCCTCATTCTCCACTAATTGAAATCTTTCAATAACATTTTCTGCAATGTTCAAGCTTGCGGAATCATTTTTTGAAGCAATAAATGTTATTCTCAAATTTTAATTTCACTTTCTTCTAAAAGGAGAAGACATAATAGGCCTTTCTGTACATGCAGCCTATTTTCTGCCTGATCAAATACAACTGAATTGGGGCTGTCTATTACTTCGTCAGTGACTTCTTGGTTCCTATGTGCTGGCAAACAGTGCATGAATATAAAATCATTTTTTGCTTTTTCAACCAATTTGCTATTTACCTGATATTTTGGCAAAAAAATTCTGAGTCTCTTTTCCTTATCACTTTCTTGTCCCATNGAAACAAAAGTATCAGTATAAATTACATCGGCATCCTTTACAGCCTCTTGAGGGTCGTCGTAGAAGGTTATGTGGCCTCCGCTGCTTTCAACAGCTTTTAAAGCGAAATCTATTGCAGNGGTTGATGGCATATACTCTTTTGGGCANGCCAAATTTATATCGATCCCAACTTGTGCACAACCTATAATCAATGTATTACAAACATTATTTCCATCGCCAATGTATACAAGTTTTATTCCATTAAAACTGCCTTTTTTCTCCCTAATAGTAAGGAGGTCAGCTAATATTTGGCACGGGTGATACATATCTGATAAGCTATTTATAACTGGGACTGAAGCCGCTCTTGAAAGTCTAACCACATCTTCATGTGAAAACACTCTTGCCGCTATCACGTCACAGTATCTTGAAATTACTCGTGCTGTGTCCTCTATTGTTTCTCCTCGTCCTAACTGTAGCTCATTCGATGTAACATCTATACAATGTCCTCCTAACTCATGCATTGCCTCATTAAAACTGATCCTGGTCCTTGTGCTTGGCTTCATGAAAATTGAAACTAATGTTTTATCTTTCAAAAGTTTCGGATACATTCCTTCCTTTCTTTTTTCCTTTAACTTAGCTGAAAAATCTAATATCTTTAATATCTCGTTTCGATCTAGTTCCATTAAAGATAGAATTGATTTCCCCCTAATCATCCAAATTCATCTACTCTTAGAAATAATGTTTTAAAAAGATTTATTCTCTCGAAAGTATGTTGTCAACAAGTCTTTCGGGAACAAATTCTTCCAAGTCATCATAATTTTGGCCTGTACCTATAAATAGAATTGGCCTTTTAGTTACATAGGCTATAGAAATTGCACTTCCTCCCTTTACATCGGCGTCCACTTTAGTTAATATTACACCATCAAAATTTGTATACTTTAAAAATTCTCTACCCTGTGAAACCACATCATTTCCAGCTAATGCGTCTCCGACAAAAATTTTTAGATCAGGTGATACAACTCTAACAATCTTTAAAATTTCCTCCATTAGATTTTTATCCGTTTGTATTCTTCCAGCAGAATCGATTAGCACGACATCTAGTTTATGCATTTTCGCATAAGTTACTCCATCCCTAGCCACAGCCGCTGGATCCGCTCCATATCTTTGCTCTATAGTTTTAAGCCCTAATTTCATTGCATGCTGTTTTAACTGCTCTATTGAACCTGCTCTGTGCGTATCCCCACATACAAGAACAACACTAAAACCCTTTTTCTTTAATAAGTAGGCTAGCTTTGCTAAGGTAGTTGTTTTTCCTGTCCCGTTTATTCCTAAGAACAGTATTACGAAGGGTAACCCTTTTTCTTTCTTACTATTTATTTTCTCTATAATATCAATTTTAGGTGTCTCATAAAATATTTCGAGGAGCGTTTGTCTAAGATTTTCTCGAACCAACTCCTTTATTTCATATGATGATGCCCTTTTACCTATAAGTGAATTTTTAAGTCTTTTACTTATTTCCTCAGCNACCTCANATGCTACATCACATTCTATTAATGAAAGCATCAGTTCATTAAGAACTTTATCTACTTCTTTTTCAGTAATCTCTTTTTTTGATAAATTTGAAATTGCTGACGAAAATACGCTTTTTAGCTTTTCAAACAATTTTTAACCACTTGACTGTTTTTTTCTTATGTTGTCTTCAACTTCTTCCCTCAATTTTTGTATAGCTGAAGCTGTCTGTTGCTTTTGTTGGTCTATGTCATTTAAGATTCGTTTGATTTCCTCCTTCCGTTCCTGGAGAAAAGTTAGTGCGTCATTAAATTTTTTTTCTATAACCACATTCGCTCCAACATTTACTAGTACTTTATCTCTTGAATCTATTCGCCCATATACATACATTCCACCGCCTATGTAAACTAAGGTTTCAAATCCATTTTTTTTAGATAATTCGTTAACTGTTTCTTCAGCATTTTCTATATCGTTAAAACTTGTAATTAGCAAATTTTCTCTTGCAAGTAAATCCTGTAAGTAGTCTTCTAGATACTTTAATTGAACAAGTTTAGTCTGTAACTCTTGCTCAATATCCTTTTCTGCCATTTTAGATGCACAAATTTGGTCTAGAGTAATTGGGTTAAAAGTATTTTGTGTCAAATTAACTTTAATGTTACCTGAAGATCATTGAAAGAGTCATAAGTTCTGTTCCATTGGTTAAGTTTCCTACAACAATTCCCTTAGAATTACCCAGTATACCGGATGAAACAAAAGGCACTCCATCATTCACTGTGCAATGTGTTACATCCGTCTTTAAAATTGATTTAATTCTCTCCACCTCCTTATCTGAGGTAAGCGGGTGTACCAGTGTTCCAACATTAGTTGCAAAAATCAAAGAACCTACAGTACTATATCCGGCTACATTCATTCTCTCAGCAGGGACATCAAGAACGTCTTGGATTACCTTCACATGAGTTGATGAAAAAACGTTTGAAACAATTGCTCCTTTATCATTTACTGAAATCAGATTCCCTACGGCTGTATAGTTTGAAGGAAAACGTTCTACAGGTAATCCTGTTTCACTTTTTAAACTTTTTAGCTCATCATCCTCGATGTATTTTGAAACTAGAATACCGTTGCTATTCATTGCGATCAGCGGCCCTAACAGCCTTAATCCAGAAACAGAAGTACGTATATAGGGTACCCCCAGAAAAGTTGATAACTTTTCTGCTTTAGTAACTGCAATATTTTTTGGAACTAAAACAAATTTTTCATTACATTTTAAAAATATTCCTATATTACATGACCTAAATAATGTGAACGTGTTTATTTCCATACTTTCCCCCAACTATCACAATTCAATTTTAACGCCTGTAACCTTTTCTATTAATCTTACTATATCCTCCAACTGACTTTCCTTATATTCCTTTTTGGGCGATTGCAAAGTTATAATTAACGGTCTCCTTTTTTCAGCAATATGCTTATTTATGAGGTCATCTAGCCACAGAGACACACTTTTCTCGACTACAATAAGAGCTGAATCCTCCTTTTTCAAAAGTTCATTAAAAATTGTCCTTGCTTCTTCCCTACTTCTGGGTACAAAAGTCTTTTCTGCACCTGCTACATTAAAAAATTCGGTTACCATTTCGTCTCCAATAACGTATACTTTACCTATATCTGACCACCCTCTTTTTCAAAAATTTTTTCATTAAGCAGCTTTTTTATTAGATCCTCGTCTTTTGTAATCATTTCTCTAAATGAACAGTCTACTCTTAATTTTCCGTCAAGCGCCTCTATAACCGCCTCTCCTCTAATATTTTCATCTTTCTTAAAACTTAACTGCATTTTTAATCCATCTTCTTTTAATTTTTTCCTTAAATTATCCTTATCAATTAAAATTTTTGATTTTTCATTAAATTTAATAACGCATTTTTCAACATTAAGTGTCTTTAGTGTCTTGTAAATATGCCAAAAGAGAATTTCCTTCGCCATATCCAAATATTGTTTATCATAAACTTTTTCTAAAAATCGATCTACAATATTCTGAAACGCTTTCTCTTTATCCTTAAGTAATTCCCATTTTGCGTTCAATTCAGCCTCAGAAATCTTTTTCTGAAGTATTAATCCAGCTTTTCTTTTAGCCTCCTCCACAATCTTATTAACCTCTTCTTCCGCCTTCCTACCTGCCTCATCTCTATATTTCTGTAAAATTTTCTCATAATCATCTTTTGCCTTATCTATAATCATCTTTTTTTGCTTCTCATACTCTCCTTCTATTGTTCCTAAAAGTAAATCAAAATTTATGACCTTATTCATTCTTTCCACCTTTCCAAGAGTGTTTTTAAAATTATGTCTATTGCCTCTCCCTCACAATTTTTAACGTTTTCTCTTAACGCCTTCTTTTTTTCTTCTGCCTCCAACATTATTCTTTTATATTCTATTTCACTTTTTCTTTCCGCCTCCAATATTATTTTTCTAGCTTCCTCCTTTCCCTCCTCTACCTTTTTTTCAATAATCTCTTCATAAATTTTTTTCCCTTCAACCTCAGCCCTTCTCCTTATTTCTTCTGCCGCCTTCAAAGCCTCCTCTATTTCACTCTTTTTCTTATTCTCTAATTCGATAATTGTTTCAAAAACTTTTTTCTCCATTCTATATTACCTCAGTGGGCGCATAGATTCTCTCACAATATTTACATCTTAGGAGTGGCGGATCCTTTGATGGCAGATAAAATTTTGTCTCTATTGGCTCGCTGGCATTTGTTATACAGTTTGGATTTGGACACTTAAATAAACCTATAATTTCATCCGGCAATTCTAATGATCTCTTTTCAACAACCTCGTATTCTCTAACAATATTAACGGTCGCGTGGGGTGTAATTAGTGAAATTTTATTCGTAATTTCAGGAGACAAATAGGTGTCTTCAATTTTAATAATATCCTTTCTACCATACTTTTTACTAGGCACATTCATAGCAATAGTTATCGTTTTCCCTTCGGAACCGCTAACACCTAATATAGAAAGTACTTGAAGTGCTTTTCCGGCCACTATATGGTCTATCACAGTCCCATTCTTTATCTTTTGCACCAACAACTCCTTTTCCGGCATTGCACTCAATCACTTATATCAACCTACACATATATTTTTATTTTAAATGTTTACAAACTTATAGGGCGATTAATGATGGTAAATCCATTTAGGAATAGAGATGTGGTTTCAATAAAAGATTTTTCCAAAGANGACCTATTGTATCTCTTTAGCATGGCTGATAAAATAGAAAATTTGTCTGAAAAAGAACGTGCGCATCTTCTTGANGGAAAAATTTTAGGTTATCTTTTTTTTGAGCCNAGCACTAGAACCAGACTAAGCTTTGAAGCTGCAATGTTATGGCTTGGTGGTAAATGTTTAGGGTTTGCAGAGCCTAGAACCTCGTCGGTTGAGAAAGGCGAAAATTTAGCTGATACAGTAAGAACCGTAGAAAATTATGTTGATGTAATTGTTATACGTCATTATAAGGATGGTGCTGCAAAATTTGCAGCTGAAGTTTCAAACAAGCCAGTGATAAATGGAGGTAGTGGTACCGAGGAACATCCTACACAGGCGATGACAGATCTTTATACTATAATCAAGGAAAAGGGTGACATAGATGGTTTGAAGATAGGCATTTTGGGTGATTTAAAGTATGGACGGACAGTATATTCACTTTTATACGCCTTATCATTGTTCAATGTAAAAATAAAACTTATCTCGCATCCAATGTTAAGGGTGAGGAGAGAAATTTTCTTTGACCTAGAAAAGAAAATATCCCTCTCTGAACACGATAATGTCGAAGAAGTTTTACCAGAACTTGATGTACTTTACGTAACAAGAGTGCAAAAGGAACGTTTTCCAGACCTTGCAGAATACGAAAAAGTGAGAAGTTCTTATGTGGTGAACCTGAAAATCTTACAAAAGGCAAAAGAAGACCTAATAATATTGCATCCACTACCTCGAGTAGACGAAATCTCTTACGAAGTAGATAATTCAAGATACGCAAAATATTTTAAACAAACATTATACGGAAAAAGGTTACGGGCTGCTCTCCTAGCATCGATCTTAGATGCAACAAGTTAAGAACACAAAATTAGATGAATTTGAATCAGATGATGTTATGATAAGGCGTGTGTGAGCAGCCAGTTGTATATTGCTGTGAACGAGCCTATGTATCTGGTTATGGATTTGATGGAT
>JGI20130J15133_1001784_pt1 | contig 17182 bp, 17 predicted proteins | sample WasSprMetagenome_FD_15133 | JGI IMG/M metagenome (IMG submission 15133) | reverse complement strand
ATTCCCCTTTGGATTCAAGATTGGGGAACAGCCCGCTTTTTACCATCTGGCTTATGACGTCTTTCAATTCCTCTTCGGATTCAAGTTATGTTCCTGTAAATCACGGTCGCCCCGTCGAGCGTTACACTTTCAATTCCTCTTCGGATTCAAGCAGACCAGCTAGGAAGCTCAGGACTGCGGTTACGACATACTCTTTCAATTCCTCTTCGGATTCAAGAGTGAAAATTTTCAAAGGCCTTCCCGTCAAGCGTTCCTCCTTTCAATTCCTCTTCGGATTCAAGGGGCAAATACTAATGGACACGAAGGAGTACCACATCTTTCCTTTCAATTCCTCTTCGGATTCAAGTAACAAAGGTAGCAGGGGTGAGCATGTAGTTGCCTATGATCTTTCAATTCCTCTTCGGATTCAAGTAATGTTGTCGGCTTCTCCAAAAGGTACAAGCCGACTTTCAATTCCTCTTCGGATTCAAGAGGAGGAAGTATCAGCCGCCAGCTTCAACGACCACTTTGACTTTCAATTCCTCTTCGGATTCAAGTAATCCAAGAGGTCAAAGACATCCCGAACCAAAAGTTACCTTTCAATTCCTCTTCGGATTCAAGGATAAGTGGGAATACAGTAGGCGGATTGATATAAAGGCTCTTTCAATTCCTCTTCGGATTCAAGTTGCTAAAGCGTGTAGCAACCAAATAAATGCGATTATGAATACTTTCAATTCCTCTTCGGATTCAAGCCCGGCCTAAGACCCCTTCCTATCCTCTGTATAGCCCTCCCTTTCAATTCCTCTTCGGATTCAAGATGACTAATATTTAGAATCCACTTGCCTTTCTTTACAAATCTTTCAATTCCTCTTCGGATTCAAGTTGCTTTCATACTCCTTCCTTATCTTCTCCATCTCTTGCTCTTTCAATTCCTCTTCGGATTCAAGAGCAACAGTTATCGTATCCGCAACAGCTATAGGTTTTCAGCTTTCAATTCCTCTTCGGATTCAAGTAATGGCATTACAGCTGGTAGCATAACAAGCATTGGTCTTTCAATTCCTCTTCGGATTCAAGTTAACGTTCCCATTGGCCCTGTCCCTCAAAGTATAATCTTTCAATTCCTCTTCGGATTCAAGAGAGGAAAAAGTAGGGAGGATAGATTATGCGTGGAGGCACTTTCAATTCCTCTTCGGATTCAAGGCGTGTTTTGGTGGACACAACGGAACACCATATATTCGACTTTCAATTCCTCTTCGGATTCAAGTGAAACTATTTATTTTAGCACTTAATCCTTATTTAAACTTTGCGGGGATTCGTGACCCATCCGGATAAAAAATGTCTCAGATTTCGGAAATTCTGACCTTTTGTCATTCAGGACCCCTTCTGGAACGGGCCTGCTTATATACCTCCCCTGAAAGGGCGCTAGGCTTGCAGTACCTGCTGAAGCCGCAGTTCATGCATCTGGTCTCTGTAACCTTTACGGGCGGCATTTTTTCATCTAATATAATCCTATGGATCTCCTCCACAATCTTCTCAACGAACCTCTTGAGTCCCCCAGAAAGAAAAACCTCTAAAATCTTCCCATCAACACGGTAGTAGACAAAGCCCCTCTTAACATCCTTCCCAAAGTTCTCTTTGACAAGCAACGCGTACGCAGCCAGTTGCAGCTTATGATCGAACTTAACCCCTCCGCGAGCCTTCTCAGACCACTTAACTTCTGCCACCACATACTCATCCAAATCAGTAATTAACAGGTAATCTACAACACCTGAAAGCTTCAGCCTATCGCTATCGAGTTTCAATTCTCGAAAAATCTTTACCGGCTTAAGCCTAGCAATTAGCGGTGCGATGTAACCTGCCTCATGCCTCTCTGAACCCATCTCCATGGCTTCCGAGACGACTTCGTCACAATGTAAGACATGAGTGATGTACACAATCCTAGGGCAATAGCCATAATGTTTCACATCAACAACCTTGATATATCCGAGCTCCTCGGACATTAGATCAGATACCCCTCAGTTTCGTAATCTATTTGCATTCCTATCACCCTCCTATGAGTGAAGGAGGCGGGTGTTAGCGGATAAATCTGTATGTTGGCTTTTGCCCCCTTCACCAGTATGCTTAGCCCTGCCTCCACGTTTCTCATCTGACTATACGAAAGCTCGCCCACAAAAGCGCTCTTCTGAACCCTCTTCAGTCCCTTTGACTTCAGAAAGCTGGCAACCCTGTTTCTTAAATCGTCATCGGTTATGTCATATATGACTAAGACGAGCAGAGCCTACCACCTAGACTTAAAGGGAGTGTACGGATTAACGCCTTGTAGGTGAAGCACGAGTTTTCGTGCCTGAGAAGCGATCAACTCGATGTGGGGCGGTTTGCTCTCGTGCATATATTTTAACAGATAAGCCCAGAGATCCCTGAAGGCAGCGCCCTCATCTTCAAGTTCCGCAAATATCTTCTTATCGGTTCTAGCTAGACCTATAAGCGGCCTGTCCACGGATATGGGTCTGAATTCTTCCATCAAATCGAGGACAAGTGCCGGCCGCCCTCCCCTCGGTCTGTGAAGGAAACCAAGATAAGGATTGAGTCCAGCTAGGAAAACGGCTCGCCAGACTTCTTTCCTAAGTAAGGCATACCCGATGTTCAGCGCCTTGTTAAAAGGATCAAGCGGCCCATCTGGTGGGTTACTCCTAGTATAACGGTGATGGAACCCCAGGTCTTCAGGGAGGAGTGTGGATACTGCTTGCCAGTAAGACTTTGCGGCATGCCCTTCCACTTGTAAAAGCCCAGCGAGATCCGAAGCACCAGCCAACTCAGACAGCCTGTTCGCCAACTCGGCGGCTTTATTCTCTATGAATCCAGAATCTCGTCCGGCACTCCGCAATCTCCTAGAATACTCAAGCAACACGAGCCTTTGATTATGTATTTTCCCCTCGAGGAACTTCTTGGCTAAGCTCAATGTGTCTGACTCGTAATGCTTGAGCTGTAAAGACCACGTCTTCATAAGAGTGCCGTATCTATAATGAAGAAGTCTGGCCACCGGGTTTGTGTGTCTGAAAAATACGACGTCTATACCAAACTTTGCGGCAAGCATCAAGGCAGCGGCCGAAATTGAGACACCTTCACAAGTTATCACGATGCTATCTATCTCGACTGGTGCTTTTTCCCACTTCGTCTCCCCCCGAACCTTTAGGACGAACCTTCCTTGCTTCACGCCCAAATACGATCCATATTGGTCGATTAATGCCGTTTTAGCCATCACTTCTACAAACACCGAGATACGGACAGTATGGATCGCACTCATCGGGAACTCCTGGATCGACATCAGCAGAGGAGCGCTCAGCATACAGGTCGCGTCTTTCAATAAACTCAAGCCTGAGGAAGTCGTCTATCCTCACTATCCTTTCATACACCTTAAACGAATCGTACGATTTGTTAAAATCTAGATAAAGTATCACAGCATAGTTGATGGGCGTCCTGAACTGGCATTCAAAGCACAATGCGTAGCCTGCTAAAGCTACCTCAATCGATCGTTTGGCTGGTCTAGTCTTGAACTCTATGAGCAGGTTAGGTGGTACCAGAGCGTCAATCCTTATTGCTCTGTTTAAACCAAGCCTCCTGCCGTCTAAGGGGTACTCGCATATCCATGGGACAACCATGTTTACCAGTCCGTCAAGCGATATGTGTTGTGAGATTTCTAAAACTCTGTCAAGAGATGATGAGTACGTCAATGCGGCTCTATGCCAGATTGCTCTGAAGGCATTGAGATATTCGGGTGATGGCGTCCCAGATACGATGGTGTTGCTAAGCTTCATCATCTCCTCGAAAAACTGAACACCACTTTTAGGCCGGATGTTGTATAGGATTGCCTTGGCCTGAGCCGTAGCGGCTGATATGATGTTATGAACATACGCGCCGAACCTCAACCTCTCTGAAGCCTTTTCCTTCAATCTAAGGCAGTTTCTGAGGTATGCAATCCTTCCGGTTTTACACTCGAAACTAATATCCGAAACATTTGTTAATACTTCATGGCTGGGTGTAAGCGGTGGCTCGTTCCACCTCCAACCTCTGAGCTCCTCACTAACTTCACAGGGAGCTTCATGTATCTGCCGTAAAACTCTTAATACGTCATCATGACTGTAAAACGGCATGCTCTGACATACTTGTCGATGATTGCTTTTCAATTTTTGCTGCAAAAATTGGGTGATTATTTCAATTCCTGAAAATGAATATATTTTACGAGCCTACTGAAAATCGGCGACATATTTTTAAACTTGTCTGAAATGGAAAGTATGCGTAGCCCCTCGTCTAACAATCCGAGATTTTTCAGTCTGGAAACAGCCCTGCTAATGCTGCTTTCACTAACACCGATTTCCTTGCTTAGCTCCTTCCGTTTCGCATTGCCCTTGTTTGCTAACACCCCTAGGATCGTCCCAAGCAACCGTTCGTTCAAAACAGGTGGTGGAATAATTGGCAGAGATATTCTCTCCTGCGTGACCTCTGATATTAAAGTGACCTCTTCCACTAGGTTGGCAAAACATGCCGAAATCAGCATCATCAATACGGTGATTATTCTGACACCTCCTGTGAGCTCGATATATACCTTGTAGCCACCCTTCTTGACTTCAGCTATGGCATCCACCAAAATAGCCAGTGAGGCTTTAACGTCAGCTACATTCAACTCCATCTCTCTCAATGTTATGCACCGTCCCCTTGTTTTCAGAAGGTCTAGATGTGTTTTTATTTGCGTCCTTGCCTGCTCGCTCCTTAGTTTTGAGGAGCCATCGGTAGCCGCAGGATACACCAATACAAGCAAATCGCCGGTCGATAATCCGAGGGCAGCCAAGACATCTAGGGCTGCCGTTGGGTCGAATCCTGTGTTTATGAAGACTGCCTTCTTTGACACGTTGTTAAAGTGCTATGGGGCTAAAAATAACTCTTAGTACGTACAGCTAACTCTTACTTGGCCGAATCCGGTAGCACGTGACTTCCCGACGCCCACATACTGTGCATAGTCGAGAAGGGCCATGATGCGCTTAAAACTAATGTTATTCCTGCATTTTCTCAAATCGTAGAAAACCCAACCCATAAACCCTCTTATTTTCTTTTTCTCGTCATAAATAATCGTGACGGGTCTGAGACTGTACGCGGACTCCATCATTAAGTAGTTGGCATACATCGAAAGGAACTCAGGTCTCTTTATCAGCATGTTTGGGTCGCAATTTGCGTTCCAATGATCGACAAGCGAGCCAATTATTAGGGAGGGTATTGGAAAGAGAACGTACCTCCCCCTCTTAAACCTTCGGAAGCTCGGTAGTTGGAGGAGTACGGGGGACATGAAATCCATTCTTATGCCCTTCGGTCTTCCGAATCCAAGAGACGAAAACTTTCTAATATCTATCCTTACCTGTTCCAGTATCGCTCTGGCACCAAAGACCTCTTCCACCTCGGAGCACTCGAGGGAGATGACCTCATGAATTGGTAGGTCTTCATTGACTATCATGCTGCACGTAAAACTGTATAGATGCTCCGGTTGCAAATGAAGAATAGTTGTTCCGTCGCTGAACTTTAAGAGAGGCTTCTCATCGAAGTATATCGGCGAGACAGATATGGGCTTAAACAACTGGTTTATCTGACTCATCTTTACATACTGGTTAGAAATTCTATGAAGGATCAGTTTGCTTACCTTAGCCGAGAAAGGAGGGATGATGATGGGTTTGGTGACGCGAAATGTTATTACCAATCGAACTATGCTCTTTTCCACGTCTTATAGAAATATTTCGTTGGCTTATATCAATCATTCCGTCAATCCGCTTATAAATGCGTTGCAACAAAATGATCAAAATTCATAGAAATTTTTTTAAACATCTATCGAAGCACTATATTTATGGCTCTGGAGGAAACACGTGAAAAATTCGAACAGATACCCAATCTTTTGGCTGTATTAACTGTGGCTGGAGGTTATGAACACGTAGATAGGCTTGCCTACTCGAACTCCAAGGGGCTGGCGCTTTATTATCTACGTGAGGCTACTCGTGCTTTTCATGCTATTAAAAGATCACCGGGCAATCTTCCAGAAGATGTTAAGAAACTCATAGAAGAAGTCAATTCCGACTATCTGGATTTTGAAATAAGAACCATACAAGAAAAAGGGAATGACACAGGAAAGCTACGAGAAATGCTGTCCTATATATGTTCTAGAGCGCTTGCTAAATCCTCAAAATACATCAAAGAGAAATAGGAGTGAGAATCCAAATGAAGGATGCATTTATAAGTATTCGTGGCAGGGTTGCGATAAACGTCGAAGCACTCAACATGACAGAATCTGTCGGAAATTATGTCAAGCACAGACGAGTACCGGTAATGCTGAAAGACGCGGATGGAAGTTACTCTGTATATTTTATGCCAGCAATATCGGGAGAGAGTATAGCTCACGGCCTTCAAACAGCAATCGCAACGCTTGGTAAGGAGAATGGATTAAAGGTATGCAAACTATGCGAGAAGGGGATATTCCTTAAGAGCACGAATAAAGCAGTTTTTAAAGAGTCTTTCGGCGAAGATGCGGATGAAAAAAATATCGAGAAGACAGTTATAGAAAATTGTGTCGTCGAAGATCTTGGAGGATTTCTCTACGCAGAGGAGGCTAATGTGAAGAGAACCTCCAACTTCTACGTTGGATACATGATTCCTGTCTATGAAGTTGCTAAGAACGTGGTTATAGAGCCACAACTCCACAGCAGATATGCTCTTGGAACAAAGTTCGTCAAGCGCGGCGAGCAAAACGAGGAGCAAGGACAGATGCTGTACTATGTTGAGCTCACCTCTTCCGTCTATACTTTCAGTCTAGATATTGACACGCAATATATAGGCAGACTTACATTTGACGTTAACGAAGCAGGTAAAGAAGTCATATCAAATGATGAACGACTTAAAAGGGCCTATGTTTTACTGGATGCCGCAAAGGTACTCATGGTTGAAAATAGTTTTGGTGCGAAGAAAACTAGATTCCTACCAATAACGGGCTGGGAAAGCATGGTCATAGCCGTGTCAGACAAGCCTTGGACAGTGCCCAGCCCATTCACACAGGACTACATAAATAATGCGAAAAAGAAATGCGAAAAGATTAACTACAATACCAAGCTCTACATTCATGAAGGAAGCGGGTTTGAAAGCTTCTTACATGATACGATAGAAGAAATAAAGGTGCGACTCAAGGGATAGCCCTAAATGATTGGCATCCGTTTTGATTTAGAGTTTGTCTGGGGCTTCCAATGTAAGGTCGTCGGGCTGTCAAAGTCATCACCATCATTTTATTATCCGCCGCCTACGACAATACTCGGTGCGATTGCTGAACAAATCGCTAAAGAGTATAAAATAGGCGAGAAAAGGGGGAAAGAGATAATACCCTTACTGAGTGCTAATCTACTAGCATTGGGTATAAAGCCATTAAACTGCACGCCAGTAAAATTCTCAGACATAAATCGTCTTATAGCATTAAAAGTTACAGGAGGGGTTCTCTATCCTAGGCCAGATGATATTGCGGGCTCATTTGACGCGCCAGCCGTAGGTAAGACAATGTTATCACCACTCGAGGGAGAGCCTCCCCGCTTAAGGGCTATTGTAATCTTTAAAGATAAAACAATAAGTCTGCAGAGCGAAAGAATCGAAATAGCGTCCGACATCATTTGGAGGATTCATAGAATTGGATCAAAAGAAAGCCTTGTAAGTGTGATTGACGTGAGAGATTTTCATCCTAACAAAATAGAGGGGGATGTTGATACAGAATATTCTTTTCCACTGTTAGAGGGTGTAACTCTACTGCGCGAAGACTCGCCCTCATGGGTAAGAGAGACTGTTGTAAATCCCTTCACGATCAAATCTTACGATGAGAAACAAAACCCAGTCATTGACTACCTGCAGGGAATTAATATTTTACAGTATATGCAGCCCATAAAATTAGCTGTACAACCTCGTTACCGAGTCAAGCTGAGTCCCAATTCATGTGGCTATAAAGTTGATAATGAGCAGGTGATAGGTAGATGTCAACAACAATAGAGCTAAGATTACCAACAGATAATTCGTTTACCAATCTTGTGTTATACGAGGGAATTATATACATCATGAGAGAAACTTCACCACAAAGAAAAAATCATGAGTTGCAGATAGATCCAAAGGATTTGGCCGCTATATATAATAACCTTGACCAACAACGAATAGGTAAGATAAGACTTTTTATAACTGGGAACGACAAGAGCCCAATTAGTAAATTTCTAGAATTATATAAAATTTCAAGTAAAGCCAAAATCTCGAGTTACGACAACATTATCAGCACTCTTAAAGAAAATGCTGATAAGCTCATCATTAAACAAAATAAAATTACTCTACAATTCTCACTGGAGCGGAGAAATGTTAGCATTGGGGGTCGCAAACTAAACAAGGATACAGGAATTAGCCTACAGTTATTTAAGGTCGAACGTTACACCGGAATAACCTCCACGGAGCTAAAATATTCGACTAAACAACTTACAACATATCTATCTCCTGAAACTTCTCTAATAGGGCTACTTGGCATATATTCCTCTTACATTCAAACGGTTAAAGAGAAAAACTTTAACTATTATTTTCTGTTATTCGACTCGCAAGAAATAGCTGACATCCTAAACAGCAACAAGAATGTAGAGAATATTATGAATATGAAAAACACGGTGCGCGACGAGCTTGCGAAAGTTATTGGTAAGCATTTCAGCGAAGAGCTCATGATAGCTGAGATACTTGTTAATGTTGCTTTACAAGATGAGATGGTGAAAAATAACTTAGAAAAATTATCTTTAATACTGGTGAGGATTGCCCATGAAGGTCGGACCTATAAGATTTATCAAATAATACCCTTGACCATCATGAAGAGAAAATTCTCCTCCAAGATTTTATACAGTATTATTGATCCTGATGGTTTTTTACTCTCAAGATTGTCCAAAAGGGATAACATTGAATACAACAATCTAATCATGGCGATCAATGGGCTTTACCGCTATGTTATACTGAACGATCAGCAAGGCCTATTCACAATGATTAGAGAGCTCCATAATGCATACCACAAAGTTAGAAACGACAAAAAACTTGAAAAAATTGCTAAGCAGTATGAATATTTGCTGACTCAGGTCGTCCCGAGACTACAAAATGTTCCATGAATATTATAAATGTGTCTTATCGCTGTATAACTTCCAGTACGAGAGGCCCTATCTTTCACACATAGTCGAAACGTTAGAGAATAACTGGGACAAAAAGAATGTTTTTATTATTGAAGCGCCGACTGGTTATGGCAAATCCACGATCACTGCAACGTTGGCTCTAAAGACGTTTGAAGAAGGGCGAAAACTTATAGTGGCTTTTCCGTTACGGACATTGTTAGAAGATCAGTACAAAAAGATTTCGATAATAATTAGAGATAAAGCTACCATAGGGAAGAAGTACATGCACGAATATGATTCTTTATACCTCATAAAACCAATAACCCTAACGACGGTTGACACACTTTCACTAACAATGTTTGGTCTTGCTCCAGAAGACCTTAATACTATAATTAAAAGTTGGCATGAATGGACAGGAACGCTCCAAGGGAGCAGCGGTCATTATCTGTTTTCATGGTCATCGGTAATACTTTCAGACATTGTGCTCGATGAGGTTCATCTATTGACGGATGAGACCAAATCGCTGACATTCCTAGCCTCATTATTTAAGCATGCCGTCAACTATGATCAGAAAATAGTCTTAATGTCGGCTACGCTGCCTGATGCCTTCAAAAAGAAAATCTATCAGGACCTGTATGGTTTAAGGGACAGGATCTTGTTATTAAATTTTGAAGAAGATGCCGACTTCATTGGCTCACGCAAAGAGAAAACCTACGATGTGCGATTAGAATGCTTATCAGACGCAAACAAATATGAAAGGCTTCTGTCTTGGGTTGAAGATGCCTTAATGTGCGGTTTAAATCGTGCATTAATTATATTTAACACCGTTAGGGACGCGATCGGATTCTATGAATTATATACTTCCAAAAATGGAACGGATCATGTTATACTCATCCATTCTAGATTTTGTGAGATGGATAGGAGACGTAAGGTTGAGAGATTGAATCAACTCAAATTCAGTAGGAGATATGTCGTAATAGCCACCCAAGCAGTTGAGGCTGGAATAGATATGTCTTCTGACGTTCTTATATCAGAGTTGGCACCGGCAAATTCGTTAGTCCAGAGGTTTGGTAGATTCCTAAGATACGATGATGAGAAAAGTGGATGCGCATACATTTGGTATGAAGGTCAACTGGCCGGTGAAAGATACAAAGTATATGACGGAGAGCTGTGCCGGAAAACCTTGGAATATTTGGAAAAGAACCATAAAAGGCTCAATTTCCACATCCCAAACACGAACGAAGGTTATGCTAAACTAATTAACTACGTTTATGGTTTGGAACATTTTTCGATTGATAAAAAATGGGTAGACATTTTGCTGTCAACCTTTACGGATTTTGATAATATAGCAAATGCTGTGAATAAATTTTTAGAACTCGAAGGTAGCTTTGTTCGGGACGCGGAGATAATTCCAGTAAGCCCGCCCTCTATGAGCGAGATAATTCCTATCAGTTATTCACTCTTCAACCATCTGCTTAAAAACGGTCTAGTTACATCGGTAATCTTAACCGATAATACGGAAAAAGAAATCGACGTTTCAAGATTGAAAGATTTCAAAACGACCTTCAGATACATCATCAAAGAAAATGTGGCCTCGTTCAGGGTTAACTGCAGATACGATCCAGAAATTGGACTGTTGATTGAGGACTCTGCAAATGAATAGCGGTTTACTGAGTTTTTATCTGAAGAAAAAGGATGGGGCTGAGTTTAAAGAACTGTTAAGCGACCATATAGAAACGGCATTAGGCAGCTCCTGTAGGTTATCTAATTCACGTATCGTTATGTTTGCTAGAAGTATAATGAAAAATATAGATTTTGAGCGATTGTTGCGAATCGCTATAATTTTTCACGATTCGGGAAAGGCATTCTTCCAGAAAAACTTAAAAAAATTAAAGAGCGGAGAGGAGTATTTGAGCTTCGTTGGGCATGAGTTTGTATCAGCTATTCTTGCTGATATGTTCATCAAAGAGCTGAGTATTGAAACTATACACGAAGTTTATTTGACAGTGCCTTTTTCTGTCCTTTATCACCATCATGCCATGAATCCACATCTTAGAGAAGAACAAAATTTAACTTATGTATGTAAGATCGCCTCGGAAAATTGCTCTGGATATTTGAATGAACTTAGGAGCACTTTGGAAAAATTTTTGGATAGGGATGAACGCAAAATCCTTGAAAAATGTACGGAGAGGCTATGGCTTGAGAGGCAAAGCATCTTGAGTCCAGCATACTTAAGATACAACTTGAAGAAAAAAATTGATGAGGCTTTTATTAAGGAATATAGGCCGGAGTTTCAAAAAATAGCCTTCCTCCTTCTAGATTCTCTTATAGTATGCGATTACATCGCGGCACAGAAGCGGGGTGCGGAAGCGTCTTCAACGTTTTCAAAGGCAGCCCAAATGTTTTACAATATATGGTTTGGCAGATAGAAATAGTTCATTTCATGTTACGACTTGTGCTCCTCGAGATTCTTCAGCTCCTTTTCTATCTCCTCCACAGGTTTCGGCGGCGGGGTTGTGGCCAGCGTATAGCCTATCCAAGCAAGGATCCCTAGGATTCCAGCAACCGCGATCATCAGCGTTATCTGCATGAGCAGGACGCTCCACTCCGTGAAGAACAGGATCCAAGCATATACTATTATTACCGCGATCGAGAGAACCATTAGGAGAGCCCCGATTGCCTGGTCCTTGCCCAATCTTATCACCGCATATTACCTGAACGAGTTAGGTAAAAGCGTTTCCTCGACCCTGTAGGATTGGGTGCGCGCTAGAGAACCCCTACCTATGAAGGGTTACAAACTTGACAATGCACGGAGAGATAGAAATCAGCCCATGTATGGCGCAATGCTTGAAATCGTGTTCAATATTTTCCGTGAAACGTTATCCCATGAAAATCTTTTTTTGGCATAGTTTTTATTCGCTAAGCCTATTTTATGTCTTTCATCAGCGGACATCTTCAGCAAAGTTATGACTTTCGTGGAAAGATCCTTTTCGTTTTCGAGAAGATACAATGCCGGTGCTTCATGGTAAAGTTTCCTATACGCCGGCAGGTTTCGCGCCACTACTGGCAGCCCCGCCGCCATTGCTTCAGCTATCACTATTCCGGCCCCCTCTATTCTGGATGGGAAAACGAAGATTTTTGAGGAATAGTAGGTTTTTATGAGCTCCCTTCTTTCTAGCTCTCCGAGATGAAACACGTTTTGTTGGAGTCCCATCTCATTTAGTTTATTAACCCATTTATCGTAATAGGGTTGAACTCTCTTGCCGACTACCGCGAGTTTTGCTTCCGGAATTTCATCGACAACACTTTTCCATATGAGGAGCAGGTCGTAGATTCCTTTTTCAGGGGCCATCCTTCCTACAAATAAAGCATCCCAGATCTTTCCATCCTCAGCAGGAGGTTCGCCCTCAAACTCCTCCAAATCTATTCCTATTCCAGTAACTATGATCGGTTTTTTACGCCCAAGCTTTCTAAGCTGATCGACGCCGAAATCCGTGCCTGTGAAAACGACATCGACCATTTTCAGCTGCTGAATGGATGCTAAGTAATCTAGAAGCTTGAATAATGGAAAGCGGCTGACCCTCCTCATTTCATTATACATTTCTCGTATCTTTGGAAGGTCAAGGGGATGCTTTGGGTAGATTGTTGCTCCACCCGGAAGCGAATAGTGGTGAAAATATGAGGCTACCTTTAAGCCGAGGATTTTTGCGAAAAGTGCTAGCCAATCGTTATGCCAACCCACCCCGGGATTGTAAATTATGTGCGGCTTGTGGGCATGAGTGATTCTGAGAAAGTTTATCCAGAGTCTTATAAGATGCCTATAGAACTCCAGTCTAAGAGGTTTACTAAATCCTTGCCTCACTGCATATGTTATCCTATGCTTGAAGACTGGTGGATCAGAGGAGAGTCCTATCGTTAGAGCCCCCTTATTCATGAGTTCTAAGACCTTTTGATGAAGTCTGAGACCGCCTAGGATAAGTGGGACCTCCTCCTTAGCACTTTCCCTCCAGAGAGTGTCTAAAACAAGCACTTTGAGACTAGAGTCTTCTTCCGGATTAGGCGCGCGCTTCTCCATTCTAGAGAAAAGTTGCATTCCAAACCCTTAAATAATATTTAGCGTTGAAAGGCTTGAAAATTGAAGCTAGCATTCGTAATCTTAACAAAGAACTCAGGGAGGACTTTAGAAAAATGTCTGGATGCTGTGGCGAAATTAAAAGACGAATTCGAGCCTGAAGTTATTGTAGTTGATGCGGGTTCTACAGACAACACTTTGAATATCGTTGAGAAATACCGGGAAGAATTAAACATTAAAGTGTTGTATGATGGCGGAAGAGGGTTAGGTTATGCGAGGGATATTGGCTGGCGTGCATCAAGCGCGGATTATATTGTCATGCTAGATAGCGATGTTATAGTAAATAGAAATTTCTTGAGAAAGGCTGTTGAGTTGCTTCAGCAAGACGAGAGGCTGGGCGCGATATCCGCGAAGCTCAAACCGACCTCGCTTGACAAAGGATGGGTTGGAAAATTCCAAGAAAAGAACCTCGCTATACATCTTCATCATTTAGACCCACCATATCCTGCTGAAGCTGTCGCCCTTCATACGGCATGTACGGTTTTTAGGAGAAAGGCGCTTGAAGAGGTAGGTGGTTTTGATGCGTACTTTAACTTGGCTAAGGAGGATAGCGATGTGAGTTACAGGATAAGGAAGGCGGGATACAAGCTCTCTTATCTGAACATTTATGCGCTACACTTAGAGAGAGCAAGGATTCTGAGACTTAATTTTAGATATGGTAGGAGCTTCATCCTTATAGCTAAAAAGCACCCGGATATGGAGAACTTTCTAAGGCTGAAAAACATCGTCCTGATGGTATGCATATTCATTCCCATGCTACAGCCAATGCTATATCTGTACTACTTATCTAGGTACGTCAAGATACCTCATTTAACTTTGAGTGAAAAATTCATTCTACCATTCATAGAGCTCGTAAGACAGGATGTGCGAATCGTTGGAGCATTATATCAATTAATACAAAATCGCGTCATTCGGTAGGTTTTTTGAGGCTTAGACTTCTAATAATTTCTTTGTAGACCTTCCTCGCGTAACTATCCATAAGGAGGACTAACGCAGCATAAAATAATGCTCCTAGAATCGTCAACACTAACACCTGAGAGATGAGCCCAATAACGTTTCCCGGAAAGTATAATCCTGAGATATTTTTCAAGATCAGGATGAATACGAGCATGAGAGCGGATGATACAATATACTTAGCAATGCTGTCTGTTGGGAATTTCATCTTAACACCTATATTGCGCATCATTTTAACTTTGTATGCCAAGAACGGTATGTTCGTGAACGATGCGAGGTTCCAGTATAGGGCCGCCGTATAGATGTCGCCATTATTCCATAACATTAATGCCGTCGCAACGGCTAAGACGTAGGCTATAGCGGAGAAATTATTCACGGTTACAAGCTTGAAGATTGTGCTTCTTAGGTAATCCTTCGGGTTGACGTAATCTTGGACGTCGATTCTCTCGCTACCCCTGAGAACGGGGTCTGTTATGGAGCCGAGTAAACCGATCAATTGTGCTATGGTTATCACTATGGCGGCGGCGAGCGCGGGGGCATAATTCTTTCCAAAAATTCCGAGGATTATGTCCATCAAAGCTATGTTGCCGAAGGTGATCGGTATCGCTATTAAGCTGATGAATCTGAGCATCTCTTCAACATCCCTGCTCCAAGCATGGTTATCTGCGGTGCCCAGGATTCTTGGATATAGCGATAGGGTCAAAGAGGATGCATAGCGGGGGAAAGATCCGGCTATACATGCGACGCTCCTAATGCCTACCAGGGCATCAGTCATTGAGATAATTCTGGCGGTTATGACATCTAAGCCACCCACTATGCCGGAGAACAACTCGTAAAGAGGGAGCCAAGAGAGCTTGAACCATTTTTTAGTTAAGTCCCTGTCTATCAGTTGTCTGCCTACGAGTTTCCTGAAAATCGTTAGCAAATATCCCATCTGGATTAATTGTGCCAATACCACCGAGATTATGGCCCCCTCGAGCCCCCGACCTAATAACCTCACGAGGACATAGGCTAATGCTACCTTGCTTGTCTCGAAAATTATGCTCGAAACTCCTATCTGCTCTGGTGATATGCCTGTAGCTATGCTGCTTAGTGCGCCCAGAAGAATGTAGGTTACAACCTGAGGTATGGCTAAGAGTATGAAGTAGAGTGGCTGTGAGAATGATGCGCTAGCCCATAATGCTACGGCCGAGTAGAGGGGAAGGCCGATAAATGATAAGATTGTGGCGAAGAATACTCCGCTGCTTGGAGCCTGCTTAAACCCCCTAGCAACGTACCTCACTATCCAGAACGACGCTATGCTCGACAACGGTATGGCTGTATAGGCGATGTATTGCGAGATCATGCTCCAGAGACCAAAATCGTTTACCGTTAGGCTTCGCGTTACCATCACGGTGAAGGCCAATCCGGTGAAGAGGCTGTAAAAGTTCGACGCGAAGAAAATCGTTCCAGGGAGCTTCAGCTTCACAGACGACATTTTTCAAACCCTATGTGGAGTGGTGCAATAATAATCTTATGCTATATTCTCGACATTTTTGTACGATGCCAGATTTTTATTGTAAAATGCCGCATCAATCCTTACGAATTCTTTTGGTGTTTTACATGCTAGGCTGTTAGGTTTGGAAGTGGTTTATTTTGGGAATACAAATCTTCGGATAATGTTTATTTCTTCTTCGGCAACATTTCTCCACGAGCTATGGAGTTCTAAAAAAGTTAGCAAATTTTTGTCCATATGTTCTTCGTAGAATTTGTTTAAATCCATTCTCAGTATTTCTATTGCTTTCTCAGCCATGCTCTTATAATCATATTCTTCCACAATTTTCACGACAGGCAAATTCTTGTAGATGCTTGTAATGGCTGGAATATTGTACGCAACGACCGAGGTCCCTAAAAATAGAGACTCCAACACTACCAACGAGAATGTATCATAATGTGATGGGTATATCAACACTTTGCTCTTAGCAACAATTTCCCATAAGTCCCTACCTGGCGGTAAATAACCCATATACTCTATGTTATTAACATGCAACCTTCTACATGTTCTTTCGAACAATGTCTTAATGTTGGTGCTATCAAATTTGCCTATAAGGATAAGCTTGTAACCTGCCTCTTCAAGTTTTTTTGCGATAAAGGGTATTTCCAAGATTCCCTTACTTACTCCAAGTCTTGCATAGAATACCGCGTAATCCTCTTTTACTCGAAGAATCTTTTCTCTTTCTCTGTAATAAATTTCAATATCTTGACTTACAGCATTCCCCGGCACGAGTATTTTAGTAGGGATGTTCTTGCTAGATGCCCATTTGTCCAAGTTTGATAGTTTTAAAGGCGCCTCTGAAACGGAGAATAGCGCCGTTAATGTTTTGCTAACATTATCATAAGTGAATAGTGTTTTATACTTGAAATAACCTTGTTCTAAAGTTCGAATAACAATTCTGGATAATGTTCTCAAAGAAGATTTTCTACCAAGTGATGCGTTATAGATCCACTCATTTTTTACAAAACCTTTCAAGGAACTAATCGGTATGGACTGTAACAAAATGAAAAGTGGTGCTTTTATACTTTGAGAAATAAATTGTCCGACCTGTATCATATCTAAGAGATTATCCATAACGTATACTGCATGAATTTTCGTCGCAGTCCCAGATGTTTTCATTTTTTCCAAGAAAGTTTTTGCAGGTATTATAGCCTCTTTACTGTTGAGAGGTATGAGCTTTATGAAATTATTGAGAATCCATGCCGTACCTCCCTTACTTAAAGCATTGAGATGACTTATAACCTGCTTATCTATCTTCTCTAAAAATGCTAATGCATCCTCGTGAATATTTACGCCACATTTTTCCAATTCTTCCAAATTCTTATAGAGATTTTCTTTGCTAATATGGAAAAACATTTGTAATGCTCGCGTTATTGTTAATTGAGACAACGGAAT
>JGI20130J15133_1001763_pt1 | contig 17292 bp, 23 predicted proteins | sample WasSprMetagenome_FD_15133 | JGI IMG/M metagenome (IMG submission 15133) | reverse complement strand
TACCAAAACGAAGATGAAGAAGCTCTTGAAGAAAAAGATGTTGTTCTAAAGAAAGGTGTGCTAATAAAAAGGAAAAGAATATCAAAAGAGGAGCTAAAGAAGTTTATTGAAGAGGTAGTTTAAACAAATAAATAAAAAATCAAAAATTTACGCAAAGAAATTTTCAAGTTGAGAAACTTCTAAAAATCTTTCGCTTCCATCTTGCATGTTTTTTAATTTCACAACCCCTTTCTCCTCCTCTTCTTTTCCAATTATAATGCAATATTTAATCTTCTTTTTATTTGCATATTCAAGAGCTTTTGTTATTTTTTTATCAATAGCTATATCACAATAGACATTCTTCTTTCTTAATATTTTTGCAACCTCTATTGCTTTTTTTACTTGTTCTCTTTGTAAAGGCACGATATAAATGAACTTCTCTTTTTCTTCTTCTTTTTTTGGAAGAATAGCAAAAATAGCATCAAGACCAAAGCTCATTCCAGTTGCTGGATATTCTTCTTTTGAATTCAAATATTTTTGAATCATGTTATCCCAACGTCCGCCAGCAGCAAGAGAGGAAGAAAAGTTTTTTGTATAAACCTCCCAAATCATACCAGTATAATATCCAAGACCCCTAGCAAGAAATGGTGAAAGCATTATTTGCCAATTTTCTCCATTTTGAAAAAGTTTTACAAAATAAAAGAATTCCTCAACCTCTTTTATTCCTTCCTTAGCAGTTTCGTTGTTTAGAACTCTTTTGAAGTATTCGAGTTTTTCTTCATTAGTTCTTAATTTTTCACTCTCTTCTATTATAGAAAAAATCTTTTCTATTTTTTCTCTTTCTATTTTTTGTTCGAGCTCTTTTTTAACCCCTTCTTTTCCAATTTTATCCAGCTTATCAATCGAAAGAGCAACACCTATGAATTTTTCTTTTTCTACTCCGCTTTCTTCAAAAATACCAAAAAGAAGTTTTCTATTATTTACTTTTACAAAAACATCAATACCAAGTTGAGAAAAAACATCGAAGGTTATTGCCATAAATTCTGCATCTGCATAACCACTCTTTATTCCAATGGTATCAACATCGCATTGAGTAAACTCGCGAAGTCTTGCTTTCTTTACTGGTCCGTCTCTGAAAACTTTTCCAATCTCATAGCGTTTAAAAGGTAGAGAAATATTTTTGTTTTGTGCAAAAGCTTTTGCAAGCTTAAAAGTAAGCTCATAGCGAAGCACTAGGTCTCTATTTCCTTGGTCCTTTAACTTGTAAACTTCTTTCATTATTTCTTCTCCCATCCCGTATTTTGCGGAAGCAACTTCAAAAAGCTCTAGAATGCTCGTTTCCATCGGCTCAAAGCCATATTTTTTGAAAGTGTCTTCAAGAATTCTAACAATCCTTTCTCTAACAATTTGTTCTTCTGGCAAATAATCCTTAACACCTTTTAGGGTTTTCATACTCTCACAATAAGGGCGGTAGGTGGGAATCGAACCCACTCCTGAGGCTCCACAGGCCCCCACGCTTCCGTTACGCTACTACCGCCATAATTTTTTATTTTGTATTCTGCTTTTATTTTTTTATTTTTTAAGCTAACGAAATTAGAAGAAGAAAAAAGTTTAATGAAGTAAATCCCTTTTCATTTCCCTCACTAATTTTATGTTTTTTACTCTTTTTATTTTTTTCTCTAAAAATTTTAAGCGTCATAAAAATTAGAATAATTTTTAAACGCCGGGGATGGGATTCGAACCCATACTGCCCCGAAGGGCAACCGGTTCTCGAGACCGGCGCATTACCTGATTCTGCCACCCCGGCTTACATTATTTCAATGTTATTTGGGTCATAGCCAAGGTTGGCAAGAATCTGCTTCACTCTTGCTTTATGTTCTCCTTGAAGCTCGATTCTTCCATTTTTTGCTGTCCCTCCACAGCCAATTCTTTGCTTTAGCTCTTTAACAATCTTTTCTAGGCTTTCCTTGTTTATTCCTTCAACTATTGTAACAATTTTCCCAAATTTTCTTGTCTCTGTAAATATTTTAATTTTTTGTTGCTGTGCCTCTTTTTCTAGTATATCGCAAATGCAAAGGTCCTTTGGTAAACCGCATTTCGGGCAAATTTCAGTCATTCTTAGGCAACACCTCTTTCATGAAGAATTGTAAGAATTCTAGCTATTGTTCTTCTTGTTTCTCTCAGCTTCGAACCTTTTGTTAGCTTTCCTGTTGCTTCTTTTTTTCTCTTTTCTATAGCTTCCTCTACTTTCAGCTTGTTTAATTTTTCAAAAAGCTCTTCGTTTTTCATCGCACGTAGCTCTTTCTTTCTAAATATCATTGTTATATTTTGTAGCTCAGTATTTAAATTTTTTTCTCTAAAAAGCTGAGAAACACATAGCTAAAGCTAACTATGAAAAACGTAGAAAATATACTTGAGGAAAAAGCACTTATAATCAAGCAAGAAGCTAATAAGCTAATCGAAATTTTGTTTTTGGGCAATAGAATTGAAAATAATAATGCGAGATAAACTATTTGGTTAAAACCATATATCAAGGTTAATGAAAGAGCAAAAGCTCCATCAATTAATAACCTTTCAAGAATATTCTTTTTTTGTTTATCCTGCTTAATCAATAGAAAGGCAACAAAAATGAAAGTTATGTAAAAAATCAAAAATCCTGAATAATCGATACTTTTCTGTAAAGTAGCTAAAAGCTTTACATCATTTAATGGAAGCGTAGAAAGTAAGGTAACAAAGAGTTTTGTTTTGTTTGTTGCTTCTTTTATTTGTTGTTTTGGATATGTTTCAAATATACCAATGATACTTTTATTTAAGAAAGGTTGAAGCTCTATGCTTGGATAGTTTATTACTCTTTTAAGCCCGATCGCATCCCAGGCTATTAAGTTTGTACCCATAAACTCTGGTTGTAAGTTTTCTTCTTGTTGAAGCGTTATGTTTAATTCATTTACTTTATTTACAAATTCTTGAGGAAGTGGGGAAGAATAAAGTAAAGTGTATCCTTTAAAAGATTTGAGTTGATTTGCGATCAAATCAAGCTGAGACTCATTTGAGTAGAAAAAGATTGGAATTGAAGCATTTATTAGAGTTGTTGCTTTTTGCATAGAAAGTATTTGATCCTGAATAAACAACCTTCCCAAAGTATTGACATCAAAAAGAATTGCAGTATTCTTTGGTCTATCTAGGAATATGTAGATTGGTTGTTCAAGATTAAGCTTTTTGAAAGACTCATTCTTTAAAAATATCAATATCTCAATTTCTACAGAATTGTTAATTTTTATTGGACCAAGAAAGTTTGCACCAAGAACATCTGAGTTATCTAAAACTTTTCTTCCATTTTGCACGACTAAGAATTCACCGTTCTGGAGAAGAGGATCTATGCTATTTAGCATCTCGACATAGATTAAGGAGTTTCCTACATCAGAATAAACTGTTGGTATATAACCGTAAAAAATCTGACTTCTTTCTTTTATTATTTGTGAAACTATTTGTATGCTTAGCGGATTTTTCACTTGAAGTTTATAAACGAAAATTTTTGTTCTTTCAAAAGCTATATAAAAACCAAGTAAAAGCAAAATCACCAAAAGCAAAGCAGTGGTTTTTTTCATATTTCCACGAACAATTTTGGAATTATTGAAATTGCAAAAACTGCAAAAAATTCAAACGACTTAAATCCAAAAAGGTAAAATACAAAAGAAACTAGAACACAAGCAAAAAATTCTAAAAGCTTAGTCTTTTTTTCCTGCTTGAAAAATCCAAAGATAAAAGAGGATAATAAAGCTAGCACATTAAATTCATCAACACCAACAAAAATAAAAATCGGAAAAATAATAAGAAAGTTAATTATTGGCAAAACTACTATTTTTCGTTCAAAAATAAAAAACAAAATGTAAGCTGTTATTGTAAAAAGAAAAACTTGAACAAAAGAAAACTTCTCATCTGATATTTTTATGCTGCTTCCTTTAAGGTTTTCTTTTTCTAATAGATTGTTAAAATAATTGTTTAGATCATCGATATTTGCTGCATTATAAATCTTCTTAGCTTCTTCAAGTACTTTTTCGTTTTTTGTAATTGAATAATTATAGTAAAGAGAATATGCGTTTGAAAGATTTTGGTATTTTAAAACAAAACTTTCATTTAGAAGAGAAGAATTTGAATAACTTCCAAAAACTCCTTTTTTTACTATTTTTACTGGTTCAAAAATTACAAAAAGAAAAAATAAAATAAAGAAAATAGTTACTAAAATTATTTTTTTGTCCATAAAAGCCTTCAAAGATGTTTCTTCACAAAGCTAACGTGAAGAACTTGTAAACCTCCGTAGATTGCTACGAAAATTGCTCCTAGAATGAATACGATTGCTACAAAATTTGGCCAGCTAAGGATTCCTTGCGACACATACATCGCTACTAGTCCAACTACTAACAGATAGATTGAAAAGAGTACGTAACTTACTAGTGTAAATGGTTTATACCTATCTCTTAATTCAATTTCCCTCCTTACAAATTCCTCAACTTCTGGCGGTACTTTTGCCTTTGGCATACTCTTTCACCTGTTTATTCTTTCAAAATGAAATTTTTTAAATCTTTTTCTTTTTTAGTTGGTTGGGTAACATCTTTTCTTATTTCCCAGCGGTTGGTTTCATCTTGGATATATTCTTCTCCTCTTCTAAGTTTTTCAAAAGCGTTTCTAAGTTCATTAATTAAATAAACTGCATGCCAAGGAGAAGTAAAAATATTTTCATTGCTTCTTATGAACTTTACAACTTCTTCGAAATTTTTAAATTCTTCTCTAATTAAAAGTGTAGAATTGTCTGGTGTTCTATGTTCAAGTATAACCTTTCCGTCTTCTATATAGATTAAAAAGTTTCCTTTTGGGTCTTGAACGAATTCTCCTTCTAGATGAGAATATTTTTCTAAAACTTTCATAACTCTTTCAAAATCAGTTTGATAAATGTGAGCACTTGTGCTTATACTAGTGACGCTCCCAAGTTTAAAGTTTGTTTTTGCTATTTTATTTATTTCACTAACAATGTATTTTGCTAATTCTATTTGGGCTACAAAGTTTATTGGCCATGCTTTGAACATATCATTGCTCCTTATAACAACAGTATGATTGTAAAAATCGCCCGTGATTATTCCTTGAATTGCTATTATGCATGGTGGATTCTCACTATTTTGGTCTTTTTCGTGATCCCAACTTACAACTACTGCTCTTCTTGAATAAGGTGCGCTAGCAAGTTTTTCAATCAAATACCTTATTTGATTTTTTCCGAACCTATGAGCAAATAACCTTTCACCATAGGTATATTCTACTTCCTTTGGTTTTTTGGGATTCAAAACTTCTTTTGTGTGTCTTTCAAAATTTTCTTTTTCAATAAATTCGAAAAATTCTTTTTCTATTTTGTACTCCTTTCCATACAATCCCAGAGTAACTGTAAGATTTAGGAATTCTTTTTGTGGAATTTCATATTCGGTAGATTTTAAACTACCGAACCTCATTATTAAATCTAGAATTTTGACCCAAGCTCTGAATACGCTTTTATCATCATAGATGGCTTGCCCACTTAAAGGAACAGAATGGCTTTCAATGTTTATTTTTTCTTCAATTTTTAAATCGATTTTTCTTCTTTTTTGTTTTTGTTCTTCATTAAAATTTTTCTCTATTTCTTCAAAAAGTCTTTTATAATCTCTTACACGGGCTTCTTTTCTTAAATCAATAAGCTTTATGGAATCAACGATTTCTTTAATTGCCTCTTTATTTAAGAATATTATTGGTAAATCTATTTGTTTTTCTCCAAGAAGTTTTACTAGGGTTTCACCGCTTGTTGAAAGATCAGAACCGTAAAGAATTAATGTATCTACTTGCGGGTTTTGGGCCAAAGTTTCAAGAAGATAGTTTACCCCGTGCGAAGTATAAAGTGTTCCTATTATTCCTATTTTTTCTTTTAATTTTTCTGGTAAAGCTTCTAGCACAGATTCCTTTTTACTCCAAAGAGTACAAACTGCTATATTGCTTTTTGGATTAATGATTAAAATATCCTTTTTCATAATTTCACGGCGTTAATTCATTGAAATAAAAAATTTAAAGAATTTTCTTTTAACAAAAAGCAAAGAAAATTTTATAAAAGCTTGGGCCCGCAGGGAATCGAACCCTGAATCTCCACCTTGTGAGAGTGGCGTCTTAACCATTCGACTACGGGCCCGCATATTCTATTTTTTATCTTTTATAGTAAGTTAACTTTATATATTTCTGTTGAGAAAAAATATTATGATTTCTTGTGATGAACTAGGTCCAGAGAAAGTTATCCAACTCTATGATAAAGTATACAAAGTAAAAAGTTACGTTGTAATTGATAACACCGCTCTTGGTCCTGGAAAAGGAGGAATAAGATATGTAAAGGATGTAACAGTAGAAGAAGTAGCGCAACTTGCTAGGGCAATGACTTATAAAAATGCGTTAGCTGAAATTCCCTACGGTGGTGCAAAAGCCGGAATAGCAGCAGATCCTAATCCACAAAAACCTTTCATAATTAGAAATTTTGCAAGAATGCTAAGAGGAATAATACCAACCTACTATATTCCAGGTCCTGATATGAATACAAACGAATCAGATATGGCAATAATAGCAGATGAACTTGGTCTAAATACTGTAACAAGTAAACCGTTAGAAATGGGTGGATTACCACACGAACTTGGATCAACCGGTTATGGAGTAGCAACAGCTACTGAAATTGCTTGCGAACATGTTGGTTTAAAGCTTAGCGATGTAACTGTAGCATTAGAAGGTTTTGGAAATGTTGGTCAATTTACAATGAAGTTTCTACAAGAAAAGGGTGCAAAGATAATTGCTGTTTCTGACTCGAAAGGGTTAATATATAACAAAGAAGGTATAGACTTTGAAAAGCTCAAAAAAGTCAAAGAAGAAAAAGGAAGTGTGATTTATTACCCTGATGGAGAAAGAATGGAAAATTATAAGCTTTTTGGGATTGAGGCTGATGTTTTAATCCCTGGTGCAAGACCAAATGCGATAAATGAAAACAATTATGAAGATGTTAAAGCAAGCATTTTAGTCGAGGCCGCAAATATACCGGTTAAAGAAGAAATAGAAGAAAAACTTTATGAAAAGGGGTTACTAATTGTTCCAGATATTATTGCAAATGCCGGTGGGGTTATAAGTTCTGCTCAAGAGCTATTAAACAAAGATATAGAAGAAACTTTTGAAATTATTCGCAAGAAAATCTCAAGGAATACAAAGCTAATCCTTCAAAGAAGTAAAGAAGAAAACGTTTCGCCAAGAAAAATAGCTAAGAAAATTGCTGAAGAAAGAATCAAAAAAGCGGAGATGTTTAGAAGGGGTGGGGTGGTATAATGGCAATGAAAAGGTTTATGACAAGAGCCGAAATGTTTGAATTAAAGATTAGAAAATCTCAAAGTAGGTCTAATGGTATCCCAAAGGAAGAAAGAAAAAAAATAAAGGCTTGGGCTACCCTTGTTGCGGCTTTTTGTTCTTCATTAAACTGGGAGAATTACAAAGCAATAACAGAGGGTGGAGTATTAAAGAAATGTGATAAAACTTTACTTGAAGAGTTATGGAAGAGAGTAACCTCAAACGATATAGTTGAAGTTGCTTCACTTAGAATACCAGATGCGCTTGTGAAGAAATGGATACTTCAAAACATAGAAGATGAAAATGAGAGAGAATTTTATTTCCAAGCTTGGAAGGAATTCCAAGAATACTTCTGTGATGGAAAAGCATACATCATAGAAAGAAGACGTGGGGAAAAGCCAGAGCAAACATAGACATTTGTCTATTTTTTATTCAACAATAGTTAAATTTAAATAAGAAAATTGCAAAAATAAAACATGCAAGATGAGTATGAATTAGCTTATAGAATAGCTGGTGAAATTACCTTTTCTAAAAACCCGGGAAGTGTAATGAAGAAGTGGAGAGAAATTTTTGGTGTTTCACAAAAAGAACTCGCCGAAGTTTTACATGTATCACCATCAACAATAAGTGANTACGAAGCAAACAGAAGAAAAAATCCAGGAATAGGGGTAATTGAAANATATATAACAGCTCTTCTTCAAATCGATAAGAAAAGGGGTAAAAAAACTTTATTTCAACTTTTAGCAATCAAACCAAAAAAGTTTGATGTAATTGTAAAAGAATTTCAAAATGGNATACCTGCTTCTGAATTCGCTAAAGCTATTGAAGCAAAAATAGTAGCNAATTANAAACTTCTTGATGAAAGAAAGGTTTATGGATATACTTTAATAGATAGCTTAAAAGTAATCTTTAGTTTTAAGTATGATGATTTCCTAAAACTTTTTGGTTCTACTCCTCAGAGAGCTTTGATTTTTACGAATGAGATAAGTGGAAGGTCTGCGTTGGTTGCAGTTAGATTAGCACCTGTTAAACCAACCATAGTTGTTCTCCATAAAATAAAAAATGTTGACAAAATTGCAATTAAAATCGCTGAAGTTGAAGAAATTCCTTTACTAACAACTAATCTTTCTATTCCTGAAATTACAAAAAGGCTTAATTATTAGGTGAAAAAATGGCGAGCATTGTTGGTTATGGCTTTTATATACCAAGANTAAGAATAAAAATAGAAGAAATTGCAAGAGTATGGGGAGAAGATGCNGAACAAATTAAAGNTTCGCTTGGAGTAGAAGAAAAAAGTGTTCCAGATATAGATGAAGATACTGCAACAATGGCTGTTGAGGCTGCAAGAAATGCAATAAATTTTGCTGGTATAGACCCAAAAAAGATTGGTGCTGTATTTGTTGGATCAGAATCACATCCTTATGCTGTCAAACCAACAGCAAGCATAGTTGCTGAAGCAGTTGGTGCTGTACCTTACTCAACAGCTGTAGATATGGAATTTGCATGCAAAGCAGGAACAACAGCAATTCAAGCTTGCATGGCTATGGTTGATAGTGGGATGATAGAATATGGCTTAGCTATCGGTAGTGATGTTGCACAATCAAAACCTGGAGATGCTCTTGATTACACATCTGGAGCTGGGGCTTGCGCTTATATAATTGGAAAGGAAGGAATAGCGGATATAAAAGCTACAGCTTCTTACACTACAGATACCCCTGATTTTTGGAGAAAACAGGGTGCAAGCTTTCCAAGCCATGGTGGAAGATTTACAGGTGAACCAGCCTACTTTAAGCATATTATTGGAGCAACACAACTAATATTTCAAAAAACAAACCTCCAACCAAAAGATTTTGATTTTGCTGTTTTCCATCAACCTAATGCAAAGTTTCCTACAAGAGTAGCAAAAATGCTTGGATTTAGTGAAGAACAAATAAAAGAAAGTCTCGTAGTAAAGAAAATAGGAAATACTTATTCCGCAAGCTCTATGCTTGGACTTGCTTCTGTTTTAGAAATTGCTCAACCAAATCAAAGAATACTTGTAACAAGTTTTGGTTCTGGAGCAGGAAGCGATTCTTTTGTAATCGAAACAAACGAAAGAATAAAAACAAAACAAAGAGGATTGCTTAAAAAAATGCTCGAAGAAAAGGAGTATGTTGATTATGCTATTTATCTGAAAAATAAAAGAGTTTTAAAAAGTGAGTAAAATGAGAAGAGTTGCTATTGTTGGAGTTGGAATGAGTAAGTTTGGTGAGCTATGGGATAAAAGCTTTAGAGATATAATAGCAGAAGCTGGGCTAATGGCTTTAGAAGATGCAAACATGGAAAGCAAAGACATTCAAGCCCTTTATGGAGCTACAATGGCAAGTGGAAAGCTGATCGGACAAGAGCATATTGCTCCTTTAATCGCTGACCAGATGGGCTTTAAGAACATTCCAGCAACAAGAGTAGAAAATGCCTGTGCAAGCGGAGGAACCGCTTTAAGAGAAGCTTACTTTGCAGTTGCAAGTGGGGCTTTTGATATTGTAGCAGTTGGTGGAGTTGAAAAAATGACAGATGTAAGCACTTCTTCAGCAACGACAGCTCTTGGTGGAGCTGGCGATCAAGAATGGGAACTCTTTCAAGGAGCAACTTTCCCTGCTTTATATGCTTTAATGGCAAGAAGGCACATGTATGAATTTGGAACTACCGAAGAGCAACTTGCAATGGTTGCTGTAAAAAATCATGAGAATGCTTATAAAAACAAGTTTGCTCAGTTTCATAATCTAATAACCGTAGATGATGTACTAAATTCTAAGCTTGTTGCTGATCCTCTAAAACTTCTAGATTGTTCACCAATAACTGATGGTGCTGCGGTTGTTATACTTGCTCCTCTCGAAATCGCTAAAAAGTATAATGATGCACCAGTTGAAATAGTTGCAAGTGCTCAAGCAAGCGATAGAATTGCTTTACATGATAGAGAAACTCTTACTTCCTTAAAAGCAACTCAGATAGCAGCAAGAGAAGCTTATAGACAAGCAAAACTTGAGCCAAAAGATATTCAAGTATGTGAAGTTCACGATTGCTTTACAATTGCAGAGATTATGGCAATTGAAGACCTAGGATTCTTCAAAAAAGGTGAAGGAGGAAAAGCAACTGAAGAAGGACAAACAAAAATTGGTGGAAAAGTTGCAATAAATACAAGCGGTGGTTTAAAAGGTTGTGGGCATCCTGTTGGAGCAACAGGAATAAAGCAAGCGGTTGAAATTACATGGCAACTTCGTGGTGAAGCTGAAGGAAGAAATACAAACGCTGAAATAGGAATGACTCACAATGTTGGTGGAAGTGGAGCAACTGTTGTTGTGCATATATTTAAAAGGGTGTAAAAATGGAAAGCGATGGAATTGCACTTAAATGGAGAAGAATTCCAAACCGTTATCGTTTAGTTGGAAGCCATTGTGAAAATTGTGGAACTGACTTCTTTCCTCCAAGGAAAATTTGCCCAAATTGTGGAAGAAAAACAAAAATGGTAGAAAAAACTTTCAGTGGCTATGGAAGAATTTATTCTTATACTGTTGTAAGAACTCCTACTGAAGAGCATAAAGAAAATGCTCCTTATGTTCTTGCAATTGTTCAACTAGATGAAGGACCTAAGCTAACTGCTCAAATAATAAAAAGTAATAACAAAGAAATAAAGATAGGCTCAAGAGTAAAACTAGCCTTCAGGAGAATAACAGAAGATGGAAAAGAAGGATTAATACACTACGGCTACAAATTCCAAGTTATAGAATAATTAATAAACAGAATTGAGAAAAATTAATATGCTTTCAAAAATTCCTAACCCAAATGAGAAGTTTGGAAAAGACACAGATAAAGAAATTCTACGTGTTGGCATAATAGCTGAGCTCGATGCAATTAACTTATATGAACAACTTGCACAAACAACAAAAGATGAAGAAATAAAGAAAATTTTGCTCGATATAGCTAAAGAAGAGAAAACACACGTTGGAGAGTTCCTAGAACTTCTCTTAAAGAGAGATAAGGAACAAGTTTCTGAGTTAGAAAACGGCAAAAAGGAAGTAGAAGAAAAAACCGAGAAGTAGTTTGTTTTCTTTTTTATTTTTATTTGTTCTTCCAAAATTTTTGTAGAAAAATTTATAAAGGGGTTCTTTGAAATAAATTCAATGCAAAGATTGATAAGATTATTAATTCATGCTTATTCTTGGAATAATTGTCTACTTCTCAAGCTATCTCCAGGTATCATCTCTACATTTAATATGCCATGTTAAGGTCCGATGATACCTGGTTAAAACTGTTTGAGGGTCTTAACATGGTTGGAATAATTTTAAGCGAGAAAAGATTTTATAGGTTCTTCACACAGTTTTTCGGGAGAAATAGTTTTATGCTTCTTAAAAGGTTGTCAAAAGAAAATAAGCTTAAAAAGCTTGAAAATTCAACAAAATACAATTTGTTCAAGCTAATTAACCTAGGAATAATAGAAAGAAAAGACCATGTATTTATTCCAAAAATAAAAATTTCAAAAGAAGTTGAAATAGAAGAAGAAGTGTTAAGATGCATAGTAAGAAACTTAAACGATTCAGCTAAAGCATTGTTGTTAACGATTTACTTAAACCAGGATAGTGGCTGCATAAGGCCAAGCTCGCTTTTCAGAGAAATGAGTAGAACACATATAATAGTAAGAAAGTACTTTACTCCAAAAGAGCTTATAGGAAAAAGTCAAACAGCATTATGGTATAATCTAAAGAAGTTAGTAGCTGCTGAACTAGTAAAGTTCGGTGAAGAGGGAATAAGAACAACAAAGCTAGGAAGCGAAATAGCAAAGATCATAGAAGAAGAGTCAAACTTTGAATTAAAAAGAGAAAAAGTGCTTGCTTAGCGATAAGAATTAGATTTTGAAAGAAATTCTGTGAGCTCGCATGCTCCTGGACGAAGCTTGTAATTTTTTATTTCTTTCAAAGAAACCCACTTAACTTTTGCTACGTCGCTACCTGGTTTTATTTTTCCTTTTTTATAACTACACTCGTAGAAATGAACGATTGCATTCTCTTTTTTAAGATCTAGAGTAAGCAGTGGTTTAACAATAAAAACATTTAAATTTGTTTCTTCTTTTACTTCTCTCTTAAGTGCATCCTCAAGCGATTCATCTGCTTTTACCTTTCCCCCAGGAGGCCCCCACATTCCTTCGTGAGTGTGACCTTTTGCTTGTTGAACCAAAAGAATTCTGTTTTTATCTTTTTTATTTCTAATAACCGCACCAACAATAATAAGGGACATTTTAAGATGTTCCTTTTTCTGCTTCTTTGCTGACTTCTTCTTTGCTTTCTTTTATAACTTTTGGAAGAACTATTGGTTTAATCTCTTCCTTTCCAGGAATCTTTGTTCCTGGCAAAAGAATCTTTACAGTTACTCCAATTGCACCGTATTTTGGATAAGCAGTATAGCTTGCAATTCTTGGAAGTTTTGCTGGTTCTCCAGCTTTTGGCATATAGCCAGCACTTATTCTTATTTTCTTTGCTCTCGCTCCTTTCGCTGCAAGCTTTCCAGCAGCTGTTATTTCAGCTCCTAAAGCACCTGCTTCTATTATTTCACGAAGAGCAGAATAAATTACTCTTTTAGCATTCTTTCCCATTTCTAAAGCTCTTACTATATTTTTTGCAACTATTCTTGGTTCAAGTCTTGGTTCCTTGACTTCTTCTACGCTTATTTGGGGATTTTTTATTCCAAAATTCTTTTTTATTTTTTCAGTTAATTCATTTATACTTGTTCCTTTTTTTCCAATCACCTTTCCAGGATTTGTAGCATAAACAATTATTCTTGTTACCATTGGTGTTTGCTGGATCTCAACCCTTGAAAATCCTGCTCTATCTAGCTCTTTTTCTAAGAATTCGTGAACTTTATGCGCTTTTAAGTTTTCTTGAATAAAGTTTTTCTCAGTAACCATCACTTTTCACCTTTCTCATCCTTCTTTTCCTTTTCTTCAGCTTTAGTTTCTTTTTTCTCTTCTTTCTTTTTAATTTCTTTTTCTTCTTTTTTAACTTCTTCTTTATTTTCACCTTCTTTTTCCTTTAGTATTATTTGGACAAAAGAATATTCAAGGTTGCTGTATCTTGGTCCTCTTTTTGGGTTTGATGGTTTTCCAGCTCTTCTTGGTCCTTTTGGGGCTATTCTCTTTTCTATTCTGTGCTTATTTGCAACAGCATAAGCAACATAAAGATTATCTTCATTTAGCCCCAAAAACTTTGCATTTGCAATCGCATCCTTAAGCACTTTAGCAACTATTTTCGCGCTTTTTACAGGATATCTTCCTTTTTTTCCACCAAGTTCTCTTCTATGACCAAGCTTTTTGTTGTATCTTGGATAAGGAATTGGTATTATCTTTTTTGAAGCGAGCTCAAGAAGTGAAAGTGCTTCCTTTGCATTCATTCCACGAATGAATGTGCATGTATTTGCCAAATCTTTGTAGCTTGCATCTATATTTTTAAGCTGAGCTTTAGCAATTTTTTCATCTTTTTGAGGTTGATAAGCGTAAGCCATAGGCATTCTATCACTTTGCAGCTATGAACTTCGTGCTCCTTGTTGCTCTTATTCCTGGAGCAGAATGAATAACTCTCTTCGTTGTGTGAGAGAATTCTCCAAGTCTTCTTCCGATCATATCTCTCGTTATTGTTATAACTTCAAACTTCTTTCCATTGTAAACTCCAAATTTTAAGCCAATCCATTGTGGCAAAATAACCGCTTCTCTTACATGAGTTTTAATTATCTTGTCTTTTTCTTTTCCTTCTTTCTTTATTTTTTCTACCTTCCTTATTAACTTAGCATAATCAAAATTCTTTCCTTCCAAAAGTCTTTTTAAGGCTCTTCTTGCTCTTGAATCAACGAGTTTTGAAAATTCTTCAATACTTAATTTTTGAAGCTCTTCCTCTGTTAAACCTTTAAACGTAAAAACTTTTGCCATTATCTCTTCCTCCTTCCAACTCTTCTAGCAGCAATATGCCCATGCTTTGCACCTGGTGGAGCATTTCTAGAAACACAGCTTGATTTTCCACGGTGGTGCTCTTTTCCACCAAACTTTGTTTTAACCAATCTATTCTTTGGCCACATTCTATTTAATGCTCTCATTCTATAATAATTCTTTCCTGCTTTCATCAATGGTGCCTCATCTCTTCCACTACCAGCGACTCTACCTATTTGAGCTCTACATTTTGGATTAAAGATTCTAATCTGCTTTGAAGGAAGCATCACTTTTACTCCGTCTTTTTCATGAGCAATAACATAAGCTGCAGTACCAGCTGCTCTTACCAGCTTTCCACCATCCCCAGGAGTGATTTCAATATTATAAATCTCTGTACCATCAGGAATCTTCTCAAGAGGAAGAACACTTCCAGGAGTTGGTTTTGCATTTTCAGAAATCTCTATTACACTTCCTGTTGAAATTCCTCTTGGAGCAAGCATTAGAGCTTCTGTGTTATTCTCAAATTTAACCTTCATTAAAACTCCTGTTCTTTCAGTTGCCTCAACAAAATCTTCAACATAACCTTTTCCTTCTAAATTCGAATAATCAAGTTTAACCTTAAACCTATGACTAGGTCTTTTGAAAGCAGGTCCTCCTTTTCCAAACCTTTGCTGAATTGGTGTTTTCATAATTTCACAGTAGCTTCAACTTTAAAGCAATATCCTCAGCCTTAAATTCTTTCTTGAGCTTTATGAAAGCTTTCTTTCCTTGTTTCGTTCTTGCTACATTTACTTTTTCTACTTTTACTCCAAATAATTTTTCGAATTCTTCTTTTATATCCTTTTTTGTAGCAAGATCGCTAACTATAAAGGTTATAGTATTGTTTTTCTCTATTTCGCTAATCGCCTTTTCAGTTGCAAGAGGGTATAACAGCACTTTCATATTTCTCCCTTTATTTTTCTTATCTCTTCAAGCTTTATATTTTTTAATGCTTCTTCAAGTTTTTCTATGGCTTTTTTACTCCATATTATTATTCTCGGTTCTGCATTTGGAGCTATGAACATTACTCTTAACTGGTCAACGCTACAAACTCTAACTCCTGCAATGTTTCTAGATGCTTTTATAATTTTTGCATCTTTGTTTGATGCGACAATTAAAATTGATTTTTTATATTTGACGATTCTACTCGTTCTTCTTTTCTTTTTAAGCTTTGGCTCAGGCTTTAATAAACCGCCAAAACCAAGAGAAGCTAAAAATGAATAAACTTCTTTTGTTTTTGAAAGTTCTTCTATCTTTGAATCAACAACGATTGGAAGGGGAACGGTTGATTTAGCTTTAAGAGAATAAGCAATCGCATGCATTAAAGCAAGAAGATATTCCTTTCTATTCATTCTTTCAATTATCTTTTTTTCAACTTTTGGAGGATGAGCTCTCCTTCCTTTTACTGCGCTTGGTATTCCTTTAACATTTCCCATCACTCCTCCTCCAAGCTTTTCTCTTGGAAGCCTTGCTTTTCCACGATTCTTTAAACTTCTATATGCTCCTTTTCTTCCGATGTATTCTGCTGTTGTTTGCATTCCAGCAAGTGGAAATCTTCCTTGTGGTTGGAATAAATAGCTTCTCTCAGCTAAGAATGCTCTTTGAATAAGCTCAATATTGGGTTCTAGTTCAAATATCTTCGGAAGCTGAATTTTTTCTTCTTCTTTTGCATCTAAACTCAAAACTTTCGCTTCCATCAGCCCACGTTAATTAATTTTGGTTTTTTAACCTCCTTTACCTTTGCTCTTACGGCTTTTCTAATCCTTATAAGCCTTTTTGCAGGACCCGGAATGGAACCTTTTATTAGGATATAGGCATTTTTTACTATTCCATAGTTTTTAAACCCTCCTTCTTGAGTCAGCTCTTTTGCATCCCCTATCTTTAGAATTCTCTTATTATATTCTGTTCTTCTGTGGAATCCCATTTGTCCTGCCATTGGAACTGTATAAAGAACTCTTGCGGGATGCCATTGACCAAGAGTTCCAACATGTCTTATCTTCCCTGTTGCTTTTCTTCTCTGTTTATGAACACCAAATCTTTTCACAGGTCCTTGCCAACCTTTTCCTTTAGTTACTGCGGTAACATCAACATACTCCCCTTCTTTAAAAACATCGCTTGGCTTAATTTCTTTTCCAAATATGCTCAATGCATACTCAAGCTTCTTGTTTATATCATCTCCTCCAATAGCAACTTCAAACTTTTGTGGCCTTTTTCTTCCGATTGTTGTTTTTGAAGGATCGATAAATAAAAGTGCTCTAACGTCACTTATCTTTTCCTTTTCAAGGAACTTTTTAATTTCATCAACAGTTGAAATCCTTTTTATATTCAGCTTCTTTGCTTGTTCGCTATAAAACTCTTTAACTGTCTTTGCTCCATAAGCATCTTCAGAATAAAATCTTAAACCATAAACATAAACTGGTGGAACCTCTAGAATTGTACAAGCTTCCCTCTTCTCCATCCCTTTTGAAGGAGACTCTGTATCATCTATAAGCATTGCTTTTGTCATTCCAACTTTATAACCCGCAAGACCAAGAAGAATTGGAGTAGAAACCTTTGGCCAACTTCTTATTCTTTGGACTTCCTTTTTTGCTCTTTTCCTTGGCCAAAAAGCCATTGAGCCATGTCTTGGTTCATACCATTTGCTCATTTTATTCACCAAAGATTGCTCCGAATCCCTTTTCAGCGTTTTCAGCTTGTTCTTCTAGTTTTTTTATTATTTCCTCTTCGTCCTCTTTCTTTAATCTTTTTAAGCTTTTAATTCTTTGCAGTTTTTTCTCAGCTTTCTCGAAAAATGACTGAGGGGCATCAACAATAAGTAAATACTCATAGTCTTTCCCAAACTCTTTTCCTTCTTTTATTTCAACACCTTGCCTAACAAATATTACATCAAAAAGCTCATCGTTTTTCTTCATTTCTTCTATTTTTTCTAGTGGAATATTTTG
>JGI20130J15133_1001750_pt1 | contig 17384 bp, 31 predicted proteins | sample WasSprMetagenome_FD_15133 | JGI IMG/M metagenome (IMG submission 15133) | reverse complement strand
CCCGCCACTATTACTCTAACGCTCCCGCCTGCACTGGCAGAGTCTATCGCTATTCCAACCACATTAGGATATGTTGAAGATGATGGATAGATTTTTCCATCTGTGTGGAGGCTGACCACTTGCCCAGCAGTTATTGATGCTCCAGCAGTGAATGTCTTGAATAATCCAACTGGCACAGGGTTGCTGTCAAGAGATATAAGGGATGGCCCAAACCTCTTGATCCTTTTACCCTTAAAGATTTTAGTCAAGCGAGATAAGGGCCCCATATACACTCACCGCGTAAACGTTTCTCCACCTCTTGCCACTGCTGCCAAGGTCATAGGCGTTGTCGGATGCCGGCTCAATGTTGAAGTCTGCTGGGAATAGTGGGTCTGCTCCACCAGGCCTGTGCCTGCCCTTGTGGGCGTATATCAAGTCTGATATTTGCCCCATAGCCGTGTAGAGCTTCTTAAGCCACTTGATTACATCGAGCACTATGCCTCACCACTCATCTTCTTAGCCATCATGCGGATCAAATATACAATGTACGGGTTTTCGAGGAGTATGTCTGCTCTTATTCCAAGGGCTTTAGCCGTTTGTAATATCTTGATGAGCTTGTCGAGGGCCTGCCTGGGATCGTAGTATGGGTACATGTAGCCCCAGTACTCGTATAAGCCAATGGCCTCTGTAAAGGATTTTGATAATTGCTTTGATGCAGTCTCCCTTAGCCCTATTGACTCAGTGAACTGTCTGGTCAGTGACTTGATTATCCCCTTATCCGAGAGCCCAATTGACTCGGAGATAGTCTTAGACAGTGACTTGGTGATAGCCTCAAGTAGCCCAACGCTATCCGAGAATGTTTTTGTAATGGACTTCGAGTAAACTCCATAATCCTTTAGTCCAATAGCCTCCGCGAATGTTTTAGATGCGGTCTTAGTGATGCCTTTATCCGATATGCCAATGGACTCCGTAAACGGCTTAGTGATGGTCTTGAACGAGGCCTCGGATAATCCAACTCTCTCGGAGAAAGTCTTCGCAATAGACCTGGAGTATATCCCGTAGTCCGTGAACCCAATCGATTCTGTGAATGTGAGCGTTATGATTCTCTTGCCGGCTAGCAGTGGGAGCTTAGTTGGGAAAACAGAGCTGAAGCTCATGTGGTGCCCATCACCTCTAGTATGAATCCATAGGGGAACGATCTAAGAGTCCCAGCTGTCTGCGTGACTGTTACCTTGTACTTCATGCTCTTGCAGAACTGCATGCTGTGGAACCTTATGATGGGGTCGGATACAGGTCCAGAGTAGGAGACGGTTGTATAAGTCCTGTAGTTAGTGCCGTCAACCGCAACATAGACTTTAATTGTTACTGCATCGCCTGAGGCCAACGCCCCCAGATCCATCCATCCCTCGACAATGTATGTGTCGCTCTGAGCAATAATCTCTACAACTGTTGTCTCAGTATTAAGAGCGGATGGAGATGCTGTGCCAGTGTACTCAGTTTTTGAGGCTATTATTACTGGCATACGCTACCAGCCCCTACTCAATATCTCTCTTGCCTTAGCTATGTGCTTATCCCTCTCATCGGTTAGTATAGTGACCTTGGAGAGCTTGTCAATCAGCTCGTTCAGCCTGTTCCTAATCTCCCAGTCAGGAACATGCTTAAGCTGGCTATGATGGGTCTTATGCTCAATTAATTCGCCATAGTAGAAGTCAACGTTCTGCATCCAGTCGAACTCCTCTAATCCGAACACCTGGTATGCGAAGTTGTGGACGCCTGCAAGCCAATGCGGATAATCCTTCTTAAGCTTGTTATATAAGTCTACAGCTTCGTTATAGTACTTAGGAACATTAAAAACTCTCCTAGCCTTAGACTTCTGCCTCTCAATTGCTCCAGCTTTATATGGGTTATCACCAGTAATAGTGATTATAACGGTATTAGCTTTATCAGGATGAAACTCAAAGGCACCCCATGTAACGGTGTTTAAATCAACTTGGCGCTGAGGTATGTAGCCAAGCAACAGCTCTATCTCCTCATCAGAGAATCCCTTATTTCTCAGTATTTGATACTTCTTAGCCTCTCGGTAGAGGAAGCTCGGCAGGTTTTGCAAGGATAATATATCTACTAGTTGGCTTGAAAAATCTGGTCTGTATGAGTCATCAGGAGTCCCACTACCCACAATGTCAAACTCCATGACTGCCACCGCCTCTACACCCCTTGAGAAGGCGGTAAACCATGTTGGAACAGCGTATGGTACTGGATAGTAGCTACATACAAACCCTATGCCTATATATCCGCTTGCAAACGCTGTATCTGTTACTGTGAANTTTGGCGTTGCTGAGGATATAGTTTTTGCTGTTACCCATGCCCTGTAGCACTTGAACGACGAGCCAGATATGTCTATGCCATAGAGATAGTGGTAGTTGGACAAATCAACGCCCTCATAACCTATCATTGTTGATGTGCCAGCAGACCACTTAACAAGATTATGGTCTCGCGTTGAGTTTGCAGTAAACATCTCGTGCGTGTATCCAGACTTCCATGTCGGATACTGGTTCCTGTGGTACATCCTCATATTGTCCTGTGATATGTATATAGCTGAATAATTAGAAAGCGTTGTGTTAAGTAGTGTAACTGTGTGGTCTGAGACTGGATTCTCGTGATGGATTATATCCAAGCCCTTTGCAATAAACCAGTTAACAGCATTAATGCCCTCAGATAGTAATGTACCAATCCTAGATGGAGTTACAGCACCGCTATCAATCTTAGCTGTCGTCACGCTTTGGTCTGGGTGGTCTATGGGCGTCTTGAGCCTGTGGTAGTCTAGTACTATATCTGGCACTCTACCGCCCCTAACCGGTCTTGGCCTGCACCTTCCAGTTAATCACCATTGAGTCGCCTGAGGCCACGTTCACCACTGCATACGTGACCCTGCTCAGCATGTTTCCACCGCTAGATGCATCGAATATGCCCGCCTCGCACAACGAGTATGATGCTGTGAAGTTGAACGTTGCCGACCACGTGGCAGTGTCGTTTGTCACCGATGTGGTTGTCCTCCCAGTGGTGGCTAGAACCCTCGATACCTCGTGCCCCAGTGCTGTGTCAGATGCCGATGGAGAGGTGCATGATCCTGGGCTAGATGATGATCCATCACCTACAGCAACATATTTAAATGGTGTTGTCACAACACCGTTTATCAGCCCCGCTACCTGGGCGTAGCCTACATTGGTTATGAGGTTCTTTAATACAATCCTCTTCTTTAGCTTCCCATCCTTATCGAACACGAGTATCTCTACTTCCCCAGCCAACCCGAACCTATCACTAAATCCATTACTATCATCGCTATCCCTGCACGCCAACCTAGGCCACCTCATACTTAGCATACACGTAGTCGAGGGTTATTGAGCTAGACGTGTTTAGGTTCACGATGCTCACCTGGATTGAGCTCTTGAAGGGTATCATTGACAAGTAGTATATATACTTCCCGTCCTCCCTCTGAAAAGCAGACATTGTGGGTATTACGTCTGTTAAATTTGAGGCGTCCGTGTAGCTCTTGCTCCAAATAGTTACACCGTCGACAGTCACGTCGACCCTGAAGGTGCTCTGGGATGCGACAATCAGTAGCTCCTGCACTGTGCCGGCGCCCGAGACGTTTAGGAACGAGTATGTGGCCCCAGCACCTACTGACACGTTTGAGAGCTCCGATGCCTTTGCTGCCCTAATTAACGAGATTGTTGTGAGCAACTTGCTTGTCTCAGCCAGGTTGTAGAACACCCAAGACATCTCCCTCAATAACTCTCCTGTGAACTCCCAGTGTCCATCTAGCCTAAGCCTTATGTAGCCATCGTCAAGATAACCAGCCCTCACCACAAGCCTGAAGGAGTCATCGAACTGCGCCCACCTTAGCTGTGATGCCAGCTGGCTGTATATGCTCTGGTAGTTCTCAAGCAACTGCTTAGCGTACTCGGGCAGGAGCATCTCTAGCATACAACCGCCTCAGTAATATATCGGTATCCTCCATACTGCATATGGGNCATACTCATAGCCCCTGAACACATATAGCCACTTGTAGCTCCCATACTTCACTATCGCCAGCCTCCTAGCCTCCCTGTAGTATGGTAGGGGGAGCCTGGCAAAGGGCTCCAAGACGCCTGCCGAGATATTCAGCCTGTAAATATACCTGTATCCATCGCTGAGGCTTATGTAGACATAGTTGGTGTCAGGGTCGTAGACTGCATGGGTGCCCATGGAGAAGCTGAATGCTTTTGGAGCATAGTTGAAGGTTGACCAAGAGTTCCCAGAAATAGAGTAGAGATATATGTCTGCCGTCCACCCTCCCCTTATTACCAGTATCTTGTCTGGATCATATTTGTATATCCAGACTCCTATGCTTCCAGAGCCTAGTCCTGCTGGTGCAGATGCAAGTGCCGTGAAGCTGTTCCCTGATATCGAGTATCTGTAGAATGCTGAAGACCCGTTTGCAGGTGCATAGTAGATGTGGTCATCGTTAGCACCACTACTGAGAGAACTACATGTGTGCACTATCCAAGAGCCATAGTTTGACGATACTGGGAGCGAGGCCACAGATGTCCATGCATGTGTTGATAGATCGTAGTAGGCGAATCCTGTGCCTGCATTGCCCTGGATAGCCCACAGCCTGCTCCTCGATGGGTCAAAGATTATTTGTGCCCCATACTGTGCGTTCCANGGAGCACTTGATAGGTACTGGTGTGAGTCGCTCAGGACATCATACCTCCTGAACGAGTTGCTGTTGTAGCCTCTGAGCCAGTAGATGTACCTGTTGCCATCGTAGACAACTGCTGTTCCATGGTACTGTGAGTCGGGAGTTGGCTCCATCCACTGGACTACGGGTATGTCTATGTATGGCCTCAGAGCCATACCTCAATCACCTCGCCGCACCTTGGGCAGACAACTCTAACTGCTCTAGGAGGCTTAGTCTCCTCCTGGTACATCTCAACGCTGCACTTGATGCATATGTACTTCACGTCCTCGGGCTTAACGCCCCTGCCCCTTGCTCTTGCCTTATCAACTACTTTGGGTAGCTTGACGGGGTCCCTGAACTCCACGAACTCGGCTCTACTGCTTGATTTATACCCGCAGATAGAGCACTCGTAGACCTCGCTCACTTCGTGACACCTATCCACTTCCTGTAGAACTCCGTGACTGCCTCATACAACAGCTTCTTCTCGTCCTCGCTGAGCTCGCCCTCGAAGTACACTACTACTTTTGCATTAGCATTGTCGACAGTAACAGACAACGGCTTGAAGCCGACTTTCTCAAGGTGCTTGTGTAGCTCCGTAGCGTTCCTAATAGGCTTCTTGGCTAATTCATCTGGCATTGGGAGCGGTATCTCGTAGCTCATTCAACCACCTAGTTGTAGTATTCAATGTCAATTGTGCTTGTTCCGCTTGCAACTTTATAGTTCACCTGTGTAACTCCCTTGTGGGGTATGACCTTCACGGTCCTAGCCCTCACAGTGAGTGGGTTGGTGGTCGGCACTGTGCCGTTTATTCCTATTAGCACGTCGACGTCTCCCTTGTTCTTTATTATGAGTATCTTTGCTCCAGGGGCCGATATGCTCGTTGAGGCTTCAGTAGTCGATACAGATATGTTCTGAATGGTGTATGGTTGCCTGGAGGGTGTCAGCATATTCACGACTGCCAACGCGTTGGCTGTGCTCCCTATCACGTCGAGGTTTGTGAGGACTCCGAGCGGGTTAGGTATCTTACTGTCCTTTAATAATCCAACATTATCCTCCTGTAGTGCTACTTTAAAGTTGCCGCCAGTGGTGAGGCTCGCTGGGAGCCTGCCTAGGATGTTGTTGAGATCTGTGTCTAAGTCAGTCAGGGTCTTGTTGCCAGTGCCTCTAATAGCGTCCCTCAATGCACTGAGGCTTATGTCAAGGTTCGATGGGTTGGGTATAGAGTCTAGTGCAACCTTCAACCTGCTCGATGAGTCTGCCGCTATTCTACGCCAATATGTGCCATCCCAGCCAAGTACTGCGGCACCAATAATGGTTGTTGTTGGGTTTGATAAGTTGTCTGCTAGGACGGCGGCTGATGGAAACTTGTTACTGAATGCTGATAACGTGGACTCTGATGCCCTTGTGCTCAGAGCAACGTCTAGCTTTGATAGCACATTGTTAGCAACATTGTAAATATCAGTGAGGGTTCTAGAGTCAGTTCCCCTCAACGCATCCCTCAGGCTACTCAGCGATATGTCTAATTGGTCTAGCTTGGACTTAATGTATGCTGGATCTAGGAATTCTAGCACCATTTACTTCTCACCTTTTTTCTCCTTCTCTTCGGGGCTTTTAAACTGCTCGGCTGGAGGGGATGGAGCCAGCCTCCTTGCAACGTAGTCAGCTATTATCTTCTTTACTAGTGCGTCGAGGGGCATGTTGTCCTGCCTGGCAATCATCAGTAGCACTGTGAAGTCGCTTGGGTCGATGTCTATGCACATCTCTATCCTCACGCCCGTCACCTCAAGGCCTCAATCCTCACCCTTGTCTTGAACCCTGATGGCGCCTTGAGGTACACCTTGGCACCGGCCCTCGGCAATATGTAGTAGCTTCCAGGGTACACAACCGTGTACTCCTCCCCAACAGGCCTGTCGACGTTTAGGTACACTGGGTAGTCCCCTATCACTTTGATCTTGTAGACCAGCCCGGGTATTGACAGGTCAACCCCGGCATCAGTCACATCTAGCTCTGGGACAAAGCTGTGGTCTATGTAGGATGATGATGCAAGTACGCCCTCCTCCTCAAGCCTCTTAATTATGATTCCCAAGCTCTTCTTTAGGAAGTTTAGAGTCTCAACTCCACTCACGCTCTCACCTCGCACACGATTAAGTATATGAGACTTGACGCCTATTAAACGTTAAGCACTCAGTACTTCTCTATCTTCGCTATGACCTCCCTGAGCTTTATGCTACCTGAGAGAGATGGGGCGATCCTGAAGTCTATGACCAGGCTTGATGAAAAAGATATATCAGTTAGCCTGAGCACGAATGATCCGTTGTTCTCGAATGCGTCTATCCAGTCGCTGTACTGGCTTATCGACTGGTACCAGGTGAACAGACCGGATGATGCGATCCTGCCGTCAACTATGACAGTTAGCTCGTAGCTGTTCGTGTCGCTCACTGCCACCAGCTCAACAAGCCTCCCGGGCCCCGCCTCAGATATGATTGTGCCGGGCTCGACGTCGGTGAGCCTGATGATCTTGGTCTTCCTTGGCTTCTGAGGCTCGACTGAGACCTCCACCTTAACGCCCCTTGCAACCTCCCTCGCAGCCTCCTCTGTAGCTACTATTGACATCGCCATTGAGAGCAGTTGCTCAGCTGACACGGCCAGCGCCCGGCACGTAGTGTATTGCTAGGACTCTGCCCTGCTCATCCCTGTCGAATACAACTGATGCTGGGGCCTGGGCTGGTGGCAACTTCACTAGTGCTTGAGCTATCAGCCAGCCTATTGGAACCCCGACCAGCAACCCGACCAACAGCCCCACAACAAACCAGTCCTGCTCAGCCACTGAAAACCCCTATTTATCTGCCTCTTATCTTCCTCAGCAACTCCATCAGATCCTCTGGCCTTGGATTATCTGGGAGCGATGCGTCAATCAACCTGAGTAGCTTCGAGAACCCCCTTACCATGCTCATGAACTTCTCGAAGCTCTCCCTACTGTACTCGAATATCCATATCGACACGTCGATTATTATTATCCTGTTGGTCCTGTTTATGAACCTGACCTCGAAGTACTCCTGTTTAGTTGTTGGAGTTATGTGTGGGTAGATTACGTCGATGATTGACTCAACGAGTGGATCCCAGTGGTACTTCATCCCCCTGCCTCTGTGCCAGAAGCCTATTTGATCTGTGTACACGACCTCTCCAGTATTCAGATCCCTTGGCTTGCCGAACGACAGGGCAAATATCACTTGTACTATGTTGTCCTCCTCTGGAGTCCACTTGATGGTCACGTCTAGGTTGGGTGGGATCACCCAGTATGAAGTTATGTGGTAGAACTGACATACTCCTAAGTACCAGCACATCTCGTTTAATATAGGTACTTGTACGGGGCCCGAGCTCATCTCACTCCCTTATTATGAGTACTACCCTGTCGCTGGGCTCTATCCTGAACTTTACATCGCTCCTCCTAGTTATAAAGACCAGCTTGCCCTGTTTAATTGCCTCCTCTACCTTCCTCTTCTCCTCCTCAGTTAGGTTGAGCGGCTGGCTCATTTAATCATCCTCGTCCGTCAGCTCTACCTCCACCACCGCGTATATGGTTCCAGCACCCGTTGTGTTGGCGTATGATAGCTTAATGCCCTCCTTACCCGTCCTGGCCTGAACCACTATAGGCCTCCTCTTCTCGAGCTCCAAGCTACCTGCATTTGCCATATGCTCTGAGTCAATGACATACCATGTAGGTGATGTGACTGTGACGTCGTCGGATGCCTGGATCTGCAACGTGAATCCTGCAGTGCCCGCCAGCCTCTTGGCCCACACCTTGGCCTTGAGGCCCTTGGGGATCCTGACTAGCGAGAAGGTGCCGTATGCGTCTGTGTTAGTTAGCGTGAAGTCACCGCTGGCACCGCTGTCCGTGGGCGATGCGGTTCCATATATAGTTATTAGCCACTTCACTTCAACCACCCCTACACCTTGAGCTGCTTTAGTATATATGTGTACTCCTTAACGGCATTGCTCCTCTCATCTGCTCTGTACACCTTGAACCCGAGGCTATCTCTCGGGAACCCGTACACCCTCACCAAGGAGTCCGCTATCTTCGTGTCAATGTACGCCACAGGTAGCGTGATCCAGTAGCTTGGTGCCTTCCTGGTTACTATGTCGAATATGAGGTCTGCGTTCCTTGGGATCTCAATCAAGTACTCGCCGTACACGAACTTCACGAAGGTCTTCAGGTTTAAGTTCGTGTCGTTCCCGAACCTGTAGCCGTAGTCGACCATTGGCAAGTGAATTACCTCAATGAACCCTCTGTTGAACCCGAGCTCTGAGTCCACTCCAGTTATTACTCTCTCCCTCTGGAACCTTCCCTGAGTTACCTTTGACGGTATCTGCACATCAGTCCTTATGATCGGTGGGTATACGTACATCTTGACGTGGAACAGCCTGTCCCTGTCGTCCTCGCCCAAGTACCATATGTCGCTCTTAGTGTACACGTTCTCCATGCCCGTGATGGATGTGAACGATATGCCGTCCCTGACATATGACCTGGCCGGTAGAACTCCGTCAGCTGGGACAGTTGTTGAAGTTCCCTCATAAGTTGGTAGAGATGTGCCGGCTGTTATTGGCAGTGGACCGTAGTTGAAGACCTCTCTGCCCTCGTTGACCCTTGACTTGACCCTGAAGACGAGGGCTGACTCTGTTGCTGGAATGAATACTGTTAAATAGTCCCCGCTCCTAACTAGACCCAGAGAGTCCCTATCCAATATATCACCCAGACACACCCTCTCCAGTATCTAGGTTGTAATAAATGGCTAATAAATTTATATTCCTGTAAACCAGATACTCCTATGTGGTGGGAGAGTGCCTATTGAGTCCATGTGCGGTAGGCTCACAGCGAGGATCTCGCTACCATGGTGGTTTACTAAGGGTGACGTGTCCTTCTTCTACCTCGGACCATATGAGAATATACTTGAGATGAAGGCGTATAATAAGCCATACACAGTTGAGAGGTTCAGGATTTATGGTAAGATAACGGCTAAGACTGATATAATTGGACTGGGCGTGCTGTCTGCTAATTACCTTGGGAGGCAGGGAGTTGAGGTTGGCCTCGGGGAAATAAGGCGCTCGCCAGCAGAGGGGGCAACGTACATAGAGTTGCCGGTTGACAAGTACATAGATGTTGACAGAGAGTGGAGAGGCCTCGGGCTCCAGGTCATAAAGGTACACGTTGAAGCATACGGTGGTTGTGACGTAACTGTTACGGCCGACCTATGCTTCGACCTCACATGGGTGGGATAATGCCGCTGTTTGAGGTAGGCAGGAGATACAGCGTCACAGACATAGTCTGCACTGCTAGGGGAGAAGAGAGCGATATCAAGGAGAAGTGCACTGATACAATACAGCCTGGAAAGATATATGAGATAAGGTATAGCGTTGACCCAGCACTTAAGCCTGAGGATATTGGGAGGCTCTACGACTTCTTTAAGCAACTTGAGGCCAAGTACCCGAGGATAGGCATAAACTACTTCATGATATCTGATGATGGGAAGACTATTGTAGTCCAGGTGTTCGACCCTGAGGAAAAGAGCTTAGTTGCAATAAGCACAATCATATTCGCAATACTCTTAGTCATACTGGCAATATTCACATACCTCACGGTCACTAAGATTGAGACAATTGTTGGAAAAGTACTCGAGAAGGTACCGACGCCGCCGGAGTGGCTATACCCAGTGATATGGGCCGCAGTGGCACTGTGCTTTGGAGGAATTGGAGTATACCTAATAGTCACTACGTTTAAGAGAGCTAAGGGATAGGGTTAAAAAAAGAAATTGATTTGAGCTTACACTCCTAGCACTATGACCTTCACATTTACTGTGACTGTTGCTGGCGATGTGCCAGGGTTGAATACTGTAACAGTTACTGTATCAGTTGTTGCGTCGAAGCTCACCAGGCATCCTGTGCTGAGGGTTACCTGTGATACTCCTAGGACTGCCAGCTTCTTGCCGAGCACATCCATTCCGAGCGAGATGCTTATATTGCCTGTGCTACCTGCTCCAACTGTTCCGCTACCTGTCCCAGTTATCTCAGCAATCTTCTTGCCGTCAGCTGTGACCGCTAGCAACGGCAACTAAGTCACCCCTAAGATATCCACTTGACGTCGCTGGCGAAGTCGTGCTCGTAGAACACTAGCCCGAGCAACTTCAGCGTCATTGTGCCAGTTCTTCTCGGCATGAAGTACCATTTGACTCCTGTCTGGTAGTCTACGAACAGCGCTCCGAGCGGTGTTGGGTACTGGTATATTGCCTTAGCCGCATCTACTGGAACCTCAACAAGTGGCGCCACTGTGTATATTCCGTAGTCTCCCTTGGCATCGCTTAAGAGCCTGAACTGCTCAACGCTTGGGGTTGACCCGTACTCGATTAGCCCGTTGTTGAATATCAGTATGCAGTGCCTAGATCCCTCTGTTGAGTTGGTCTTGTAGGTTGATGCGTCGCTTCCAAGTATGTACGCCTTGGTTCCAGCTGTTATCGATATGTCCCATGAGTTGTTCGCGTAGCCTGTTGGAGTTGTCGTAGTGTACTTTATTGCCTGCGGGAACAGCCAGTTTACTCCGAGTTGCCCTCCAACGCTTGGGAACGAGTAGATCTTGTAGTCCATTAATGCCTTTGCAATACCAGCGAAGTGTATTGCGAGTTGTCTCTGCTTCTCTATGTCTGCAGCAATTGTGGGTGATACCTTCTTTAGAACCTCAAGACCTCTGTCAAACACAGTATTTATGATAGCTATTTCGTTGTCAGATAGTTCCTTGTATGGTAGTTTATCCCTACCCAGTGCAGCGATAGGTATCCTTGTGGCCTTGTACAGTTCGTCCATTGTTACGTAGTTCCTTCCTGGGGGTATGCTCAATTACCTCACCTCAGTTATAGCTTGGTTATTGGGGTATATAAGCGGGCTGTGCCTTAGTATACCTTAGGTGTCGCTGATGGGCAAGTCAATGACCAACTCTGAGAGAGCTGTGTATAAGTGGTTAGTTGAAAAGTATGGGCCGGGCGTCAAGTACAACTACAACAGGAGCCCTGACTTCATCCTGCCAGACGGTAAAATGTTTGAGGCAAAGTACGTGCCCAGCAACTCTAACGTATTGTTCTTCACTAAGAAGCAGTGGGACAGCCTTGCAGACAACGTCGAGATAGTTGTTGTTGACAACGGGCTGGAGCTACTCTGCACTGTTAAGATGGCCGAGCTTAGGAAGCTTAGATCTGAGGGTAAACTGCTCAAGTGTGGCGACAGGAAGCTCATAGTGAGAGTTGATGTTGGAACAACCAATCTAGTTATAAAGTGCTCCGAGGAGACTGCATGGAGGTTTAGGAGGTTTGTAACTGAGTACAGGTTCAGGGACTATGAGGATGCACTAGTCACATTGCTTAACATCGTAGAAGATAATAAGCACTTACTACAGAGGGGCCGGGGCAAGTTTGTTGAAGTTTATTAATTGACCTAAAAAATGTTGTGTTAGTATACTTCGCTTCTCTCAGTGTACTCTTGAGCTGTTTCGGGTGCTTGTTGTGGTGATGGTGCAGGTGGAGGCAGTGGTGTTGGAGCTGGGACAAAAGCTGTCACTGTTGTTGTTCCACCAGCTGTCTTAGTGCCTCCACCCATCCTGAGTGCGGATTTGATTTCCTCAGGAGTTGCTAGCACCGCTGATAGTGCACCATGCACATTTCCTGCCTTGAGTTGAGCTCTGAAGCTTTGTAGGGATGATACTACCTCTGGGTTGGCCATGTCCTTAATTGCGCTCATTGCTAAGTGAGTGCCAATTGGTATCAGCTCTCTTCTTAGCCTCTCTGGCACGTCCTTCGCAAACATAGAGTAGCCTAAAGCTATGATTGCAGCACTACCGTTGATTGCTGGCTTCAACCAGCCCTTTGCGAACAGCCCACTTATAAACTCAAGTACGTTACCTATTACTTCTCCGCCGATTTGGGCACTCAGCTGCTCTCTTGGAATACCCGTCCTTCTAGCCGGCTCAGTGAATAGCTCATCCAATAACTTGGTTAGTTCAACCAAGTTCTACACCCGATATAAGATAATGATTAATGCCTTAAAAATCTAATGTCATACATACTATATAAGAACCATGAACATCACTGCTAGAGCCACTATCACTACTCCAATAATTACGAATATCAGGCCCCAGAGCCAGTGGTGAGGCCTATCTAGCCTTGGGAAATCAGCTATGTCGTCAGCTATCATTGCAGCTCCAGTAGCCACCATGTCTATTGCGTGAATTGCTGCATCCCTCGCACTGTTCACTGATGAAACTATGATGTCCTTTACCTTGTTTCCAACGCAGACCAGATCCCACCTTGATATGCATTCAACTACCTCGTGCCAGCTCAACTCTGATTACCGCCGATTATCTGGTTCCTGAGGTAGTCTATCAGCTTTGAGCTCAGCTTCGGGTACCTCTTCAAGTAATCGAGCAACTTGGTGAGGTCCCTCTTCTCTGCCTGCTTAACTACGTTTTCATATGTGAACTTCTCTATCCACTCCCTCTTCGCGAACCTCCTAGCGATCCCGATCCCAACTGAGAGCATGTTGTCGATTATCTTCCTAGTGTTCTCATCGGCTGACTTGAGGGCGCTCTCAACGTCGACTCTGTCAGCTAGCTCTTCTACAATCGCGAGTATGTTCTCTGGGGTTGGGTCGAGCCTTCTCTCGACCAGAATCGACTGTACATCGCTCCAGTTGAGTGCAACTGAGTATGCTAAGTACTCCATCATGTCGCCGAGCAACATGTTGACTATGTCAACTGCAACCTCCTCTATGAGCTTCTTTGATAGCGATGAAACCCTCTCGGCTGCTCTCTCAACAACTTCACTCACGTAGTACCACCGCTAACTGAGTTGTTTATTGCTTGGGCTTCTGTTGCTCTTTGCCACTGCTCAACTGAGCGCTCTGGCCACTCTGCTGACTTGTCGATGAGCTCTGAGATATCTGCTGTAGCCTCATGTACAGCTGTCTGCTTAGGTACTCCTTCTGCACGTCTGTTATCGTCTTGATTATTGGTCCTCCTACCTCCCTTATCACGTCCTTTATTATGTCCGTTATTGACTGAATCCTTGCCTTCTCAACTTCAAGCTCCCTCTCAAGCTCCTCCCTGAGCCTCCTCTTCTGCTCCTCAAGTATCTTGTTCAAATCCTCTGGTGTTATTCGCTCAACCCTGTAGCCATACTTCTTCAGTAGCTCAGCTAGCTCCTCTGGGTTCATATGAGTCTGCTGTGCTGGGGCAGGCTGTTGAGAGGTTTCTTTCCTAATTAGCCCGTACTGCTCTGCAAGCTTTATGGTTTCGTCCAGCTCCCTGAGTGCCTCAGCTATCACGGACTTTGCGGGTTGTGCCTGAGGCTTAGACAGCTTCTCCTCAAGAGATATCAGCCTCTCCTCAAGCTTCTTAATTACATCGTTTATTATCTGTGGTTGCTGTTGCATCTGCTGTTGCTGTATCCCCTTCTGGCTAATCTCGGCAATGGTCTTCCTCAGCTCGTCTAATTCCTTCCTTAGCTCTTCGACTGCACTCTTTGCACTCATCTGCTCAATTAACTTGTTGTACATATCTCTAAGTTGCCTTATCTCCTCTGCAAGGGCCTTGACCTGCGGGTCTTCGTCCCTAAGTGACTTTATAAGCTCCCTGGCTATTATTATGTCTGTTGGATTAGTATCATTCTTAGTGGGCCCCATAAGCTCCTTGAGTATTAGCAGTGATGCTGGTGCTTTTGCATCTTCTGGGAGGCTCTGTATAACCGGCTTCACTGATTCCAGCTTTGATACGAACTCCTGAAACTCCTTTAGCTTGTCCTTCTTTGACAGCAATGGCTGTATTATCTTCTTTGCCTCATCAAGTGGTACGTTGTACTTCTTCGAGTACACTAGCGCGAGAACTTCTAGCAACCTGTCATCATTGCTCATTCTCACCACCCAGTGTAACCTCCTGTTCTATCCTGCGTGGCATCATTTCCTCTCCTCCCTCTATGATCCCAATTATCTGCAGCATCCTCACGTGCTTGTCGATTTGTTCCTTATCCATTATTGCCAGTGCCATCTCGTACATCCTCTTTAGCTTCTCAAACCTCTCAGCTAATATTAGATTTTCTGTACTGATCTCATCCATTTTTTTCTCAAGCATTGCAAGCTTCAGATCCTTCTCAATGAGTTGCTCACGCAGAGCCAACAGCTCTTGTTGTGACTTCGCAGCCGATATGAAGTTGTACAGCTTGTCGAGCACGTAGTTGACGAATTTCTCCCTGTCGTTAAAGCCCTGTATTATCTCGGGTATCCTGTCTGGGTTCTCGCCTGAAGCCATCAGGACTGCCACGAAGGTCTCAGCACCTATGTCTAGCATCGCGCCCTGTAGCCATGTCAGCTTCTCCATCAACTGCTCAACGAGAGGCCTCCTGCCGCGCACCTGTGTTGAGAAAAGTGTCACGTCTGATGTACCAGCAGCCGACGTCCTGCCCTTGCCCCTTATCGCCTCCTTAACCTCTGCAGCGACCGACTGCAACTTCTTGAAGAGTTCTTCGTTGTATGGGATCCTCCTAGTCTGGTCGTCTACGTCAATCCTTATTTTGCTCTGACCCTCCCTGAATACTCTTACCCTCTCCTTGGCGCTCCTAATGAAGTTGATAATCTCTTCTTCCGCGGGCTCTTCAGACATGTTACCACCTTGTCATACTATGTTTGGTTGGGTTAATAAATTGGTATTTCCTCTGGTGTACCGCTTGCACTGTTTGATTGGTACTATAACTGGTGTGCTCGGTGCTCTGGTGCACTATATATTAGGATTGTATGATTGGATGGTTTATTTCGTGCCTGCTACGCGTCGATCCGTTGATGAGGTCGCTCTTAATTTGCGGGCCCGTGATCGTGCGAGCCTTGCCCATTGTGATTAAGCCTACTGACTTGGGCGCCGTCCATAGAAATGAAGGTTGCCAGTCCGCGCGCCGCGCTCAATGTGCCATGCCAACGGCAATGCGCCGCTCTAGCATATCTGCTTGAATGTGTGGGGGGATGGGATGTGTACAAAGTAGCTATTTATCCGCGTGTGGCTTCGCGAACAACCTTCCTTGCCAACTCCCTCGCGAGGAGCTGCTTGACCCTCTCCTGCGCCTCCGGCGTCTTGGCCATTGCACTTGCAAGCCTAGACGCCCACTCGGATTCAGCTATCTGCTTCGACAGCTCCTCAATTTCTTTATCGACCTCGGGAGGATCCATGCCAAGCCTCGTAGCAACTATGACTGCCCCCACAACCAGTATCGGTAAGGCCGCTCCCATGAACAACGCTGCACTTGCAATCGCGGACTTCTGTGCAACGCTCATTACACCACCGATATAGATTAGGGATAAAAGCCTTATAACTGTTAATCACTAGTGGTGGGCGAATGGCTGAACATGATGCATACGAGGAGGAGAAGTGCCCTGAATTCGATTTCTACACTACTGGTCTGGCCATATGGCAGTACCTAATGGACATGGGTGAGGGATCGCCATACGACTTCTACAAGTGCTTCAAGAAGGTTCGGCCCACCGTGTCATATAAGAACGTTATATATTACTTCTACTTGTTGCACAGGGCCGGGCTGATACAGAGGGTTAGAACTGAGCCGTCTTCAAAGGGCGGGTTCGACAAGACAATATATAGGATAGTGCCTGGAAAGGAGGGCGATCCTGGGTGGTTCCACCCGCAGCAAATATTCTACCCAGAGACAAGGTATGGAAGGAGGAGGTATCGTAAGTTGAAGGAAATTGGTGGTGTGCGCAGTGAGTAGGGAGTGGATGTTGGATCCTGCGAGGAAGTTCTACGAGTACCTGAGATTGAAAGGCAAGTCTCTTGGTACAGCATACCAGAACGCAAGGTACATACATCAGTTCCTCACGTGGCTTGGCAAGAGGCCTGAGGAGATAACAAGGGAGGACATAATGAACTACGCCGTATACCTCAGGGACAAGCTCGGGTACAGCGAAGGAACCATAAAGAACAGGTGCCACGCAATATCGTCGTTCCTCAAGTTCATTGGGAGGGATGATCTAGCCAAGTGGGTTCCGATCCCAGCGCCCAAGGGCAAGGAGATTGAGTGGCTACCTGAGGACATTATTCTCAAGGTTGTCGATAGAGATCCATACCTCAGGACTGCGTACGAGCTTGCCTTGAGGGTGTCCGAGTTACTCATGCTAAAGCGCAGCGAGTATGACCCCAAATCTGGGGAAATAGTTGTGTATAGAGAAAAGCACAAGGGCAAACCCAACAGGTATGTGCTTAAACTATCTGATGAAGCCAGGGAGATCTTGAACAAGCATATAATGGAAACGAGATGCCCAGATGACCGGATATTCTGCATATCGAGGAAGGCGATACAGGACCGGTTCAAGAGGGCTCTTAAGAGGTCCGGTCTTGACCCCAGCAAGTACACTTTTCATGTTCTAAGGCATTCTAGGTGCACCAACATAGTAATCAAGTACATGAAGGATGGGAGACCCGTTGATATAGTCACGCTCGCTAAGTTCATGGGGCACCTCGATCCAAGAACCACAATGATATATATTCACATAGCGTCGAGAGCGCTTGGAATGGAGGCCCCGGCGGTAGTTATATGAGAGCTTATTTGATGGAGGAGTTGAGTGAAAAAAATATATGATTTTGTGTGCGAATAGG
>JGI20130J15133_1001744_pt1 | contig 17410 bp, 19 predicted proteins | sample WasSprMetagenome_FD_15133 | JGI IMG/M metagenome (IMG submission 15133) | reverse complement strand
ATAATCGTGGAGCCGATAAGCAACCCGGAGACATGGAGGATTGCATGGCCAAGGAAGGTTCAAAAAACTCCCATCAGAAATGATAGGATATAGTGGATATCCATCTAGGTATATGCTTTTAACTAAAGCCCCTTAACAACCATGTTTCCCCTGGGGTTTCCTCCCCTGGGGTTAGCGCAGTTTGGACATACTATCCCGATCAGGTTAAGATCGAATTTGTACATGCATCGGCCCCAACGGAGGGCCGTCTGAAAGCTATTCCTCCCATCCGGTTGTTGAGATCGAAAGATTAAATTCCCCAAACCTCCATGTACAATAGTAGGGGTCACGTCTAGGCGTTCCGCCATGGCTAAGCGAAGGAAGGGCAGGCCGGAGCGGGGATACGTGAAGCCCAAGCGTAGGTTTAAACGTTCGGAGCTGGCAGGCTTCGCGGCCATAACCCTCTTCGTGGTCCTGATCCTCTACCTGGCCTTCTCTCCCCCGTCTGGGGGTCCAACCCCATCCTCGACGGCCATGACGGCCCCGCCGGAGGCCTCCACGAAGACCGAACCCGGCAGGGCTGCCATAGTCGACCAGCTGGGCCTCAGGATGCCCAGCCAAGCCTTCATCGAGGAGGCTGAGGGGATACTCCGCCAGGCGGGCTTCCAAGTGGACGTATACCCTCACGAGAAGGTTACCGTGGGCCTTTACAGGGAGATCTCGTCCAAGGGCTACCGCCTCATAGTCTTCCGGGTCCACATGGGCGTGAACGAGGAGGCCGAGGATAGGCCTGTAGGCATGTTCACAGCCGAGCCCTATAATCAGTTTGAATACGCGGTGGAGCAGCTCAGGGATCAGGTGGCCTCGGCTAAAGCCTATAATACCACGGAGGTCCTCTTCGCGGTCTCGCCTAAATTCATAAGGGAAGCAACCGTCATAGACTATCCAGGGACGGTCATAATCCTCTCGGGATGCTTCGGCCTATACAGCGAGGCCTTACCCGAAGCCTTCATAGCGAGAGGAGCCTCCGCAGTCATAGGATGGAACGGCCTAGTCAGCATCGACCATACAGACGCTGCAACCATAAGCCTCCTGAAAGCCCTATGCCTAGAGAAGCTAAGCGTAGGGGAAGCCGTCGGAAAGACCATGCAGGAGGTCGGCCCAGATCCCGAAAATGGGAGCATACTCGGCTACTACCCCCACTCCACGGGCGGATATAAGATCCCCTTTAACGTGGCTCCGATCATAGGCGGAACGGGAATCACGGCTATTTGGATCGCATTGGACAACCCAACCGGTGGAGATGGCCCCCATCGATCCCCACACTACTTTATCAGCCGGCCCACCCGCCTGAACAGGCCCTCCTTACGGCCCTTGAGCGCTTCCAGCCCTCAGAGGAAATCCCACGGCGGTGGCCCCCATAAAAGTTCCTCTGTCCTCTGTATACGTCCTGATGAGAAGGCGTAGGGCCTAAGCAAAAACCCTCTTTTTTTACTTTGCTCCCCCTTCCATCTGGTCCATCCATCGACGTATTCTCCTCCAGCGATGCATCCGGCTCAGAGTTAACGGTATTCCATCTTCGCCTGAGGACAGAATAGAAACGGAGGCTTCACCATCGCTAATTCTAGGAGGTCCCTTTCTTCGCTGAGGCTTCTTATACCGAGTGCCGGCTTACTTTCTCCGCGTAATTGAACATCATCTAGGAATCCTTCCCTAAAGGGGTTCGGACGGAAGCCGAAGGAGAGGGTTAGAAGAAGTGAGAAGAGGGATATATAGGGGATAAATCCACATCCACACCCTCCTTCACAGCCAGCCTCAGGGCGTATGCCCAGTCCTTTCTGGTTGGGGCTGAACAAGCGATCCTCGCAGCGGGCGCAGACCGGCGAAGGAGGAGATTTTCAACTCCGGCGAAAAAGATTGGAGGTCGCTTCCCTTCTCCAGTAAACGAAATGGCGCGGATGACCATGGACGCAAGTTTCCGCCCTCTCTTCATCGCTGACCCTCGGCATATCTAGAGAACGCTCCTCGGCTCAGAAAACTTCTTGTGGGCAATAAATGGATGGTAGCCCCGGTTCTATCCGCTCCGCCGTGGATGGGAAGCTAAGCTGCGCTTCACCATCCTGACGGCGTCTTCGTCGCCGTAATAGCGTGGAACCACGTTAACCGGCTTAAACCCATGCTTCAAATAGAAGTTAACGGCCGCATAATTCGATCTCCGAACCTCCAGCCAGACCTCCTCGACGTTCAACGTGGCCTCAGCCTCCTCGAGGAGCCTTGAGCCGATCCCCATCCTCCTAAACCATGGATGGACGGCCAAGTTCAGGATCCTCCCGGAGGAGCCATGGCGGAGAGAGGAATGCTTCTCAGCCACGAGGTATCCAACCGGTGAACCATCCATCTCGGCGACTAGGAAGACCACGTTCGGAAGCCTGCCTACGCGCTGAAACTCTAGGCTGGGCCAGGGATCCGGAAAAGATAAACGCTCTATCTCACATAGCTTATCCAAATCATCGNCGGAGAAGAGCCTTACTCTAACCTCTAAACCATCAGGGNACATACCTAACCATTTTTACTCAGCTCTCATATATTGAGGTTTGCCGCCGAGCAGGCTGAGGAGTGGATGCTCAGCTTTAACGCCGCCGCTCAAACAAGGAGAAGGGTGCGGCCCCTCCCCAATGGAGATCGGAAAGGGAAGGTTTAAGGAGGCGGTCTTTCCTCGATAGATTTTGAAAGGCGATGGCAATGCCCAGCGTCCTGGTCCTCGTCCATGGGATCGTCCAAGGCGTCGGGTTCCGCCCCTTCGTATACAGGACAGCCTTGAAGCATGGATTATCCGGCTACGTGAGGAATCGCAGGGACTCCCTCGTCGAGATACTCCTAAAAGGGGAGCAGGAATCCATAGAATCCTTCCTTGAAGACTTGAAGGGGGAGGCCCCCCCTGCCGCGGACATCCATAGGGTGGAGGTATACCCAGCGGAGGAGGCCGCTGAGGAGGCTATAGCCTCCAGCTTCACGATCCTAGGGAGCTCCCCCGAGGCCTCGGCCAGCGGCTCCATCATACCGGCGGACATATCCATCTGCCCCGAATGTGAGAGGGAGCTTAGGGATCCCAGGGATAGGAGGTTCAGATACTTCTTCATAACCTGCACGAACTGCGGCCCNAGGTTCACCATTATAGAGTCAACCCCATATGACAGGGAGAACACTACGATGCGCCTCTTNCCTCCCTGCGAGGAGTGCCTACGGGAGTATAGGGATCNCNNGGATAGGAGGTTCCACGCTCAAACCGTGGCCTGTCCAAGATGCGGCCCCTCGGTGAGGCTTCTCGACCCGGATGGTAGAGCCTTAAGGTGCGACGAGCCCATTGAGGAGGCGGGTAAGCTGATATCCGAGGGTTGCATAGTCGCCGTTAAGGGTAATGGAGGCTACCACCTGGCCGCTTCAACCCTCGTGGATGAGCCCTTGAAGAGGCTTAGATCCGTTAAGGAGAGGCTTCAGAAACCCTTCGCCCTTATGGCTAGAAGCCTTGAAGCGGTTAAAGGCTTCGCCGAGGTATCCGAGCTCGAGGAGAGGCTCCTCACATCCCCTGCCCACCCCATAGTGCTCCTCCGTAAAAGCCAAGGCTATTATCTCTCAGACCTTGTCGCCCCAGGCCTGGACACCGTAGGGGTCATGCTCCCATATACGGGCCTCCACATACTCCTCTTCGACCGGGTCGGCGATCCGGCCTTCGTCATGACCAGCGCAAATAAGGCCGATGAACCCATAATAAAGGATGATGATGTGGCGGTCAAAGTCCTCAGAGGGGTTGTAGATTACCTCCTCATCCATGATAGGCCTATAGCCCATAGATGCGACGACTCCGTCGTGAAGGTCGTAGAAGGCCGAGTCTCATATATCAGGAGGTCTAGGGGATACGCCCCTAAACCCATCATGATCCCATCCAGCGGGGGGGACCCCACCCTAGCCCTCGGGGCTGAGCTCAACGTCACCTCATGTATCCTATTCGACGGGAAGGCCTTTCTATCCCAGCATATAGGCGATGTGGAGACCCTTGAAACCCTAGGTTTCCTGGAGGAGGCTACGCGGCATCTCATGCGCCTGGTCAGATGTAAGCCTGAAAGGATCGCGTGTGACCTGCATCCAAGGTTCAACACGACGCGTCTAGCCGAGAAACTCTCCGAGGAGTTCAACATCCCCCTATATAGGATTCAACACCACCACGCCCATGCAGCCAAGCTCATGGCTGAACACGGCCTCGACGAAGTCGTCTGCATCGTCTGCGACGGATTCGGCTACGGCCTAGACGGAGGGGCGTGGGGCGGCGAAATACTCTACTCCAACGGCCCCGAGTTTGAGAGGCTGGCCCACCTGGAGGAACATCCAATGATAGGAGGCGACCTGGCAACCCTTCATCCCCTCAGGATGACCGCATCCATTCTATACGATGCCCCGGGGTTCCAGGATTGGCTACAGAAGAGGGCGGGAAACCTACCCCATGGAGCTGCTGAAGCAGAACTAATCCTAAGGGAAGCCAAGAGAAGGAGGGGAATCGCCACCTCGAGCTGCGGCCGAATCCTAGACGCTGCAGCCGCCCTCCTGGATGTAGCCTACTCGAGAACCTACGAGGGTGAACCGGCTATGAAGCTTGAGGCAGCCGCTTACGGCGGAAAACCCATCCAAGGCCTCAACCCCATAATAGAGGGGAATAGGATCCTTACAAAGCCTCTCCTGGAGCACCTCTATGAATCCCTCGGCAGGGAAAGGGTCAGGGACCTAGCCTACTCAGCCCACATATACCTGGCTAGAGGTCTAGCCCTTCAAGCAATACGTGAAGCTGAGAGGCTGCAGGTGAGGCATATAGGGTTCACCGGAGGCGTAGCATACAATCGATGGATAACCCGTGAGCTATCTCGGATCTTGGAGAAGAACGGATACAACCTCCTCCTGCAGAAGGAGGCCCCATGCGGGGACGGGGGAATATCCCTCGGCCAAGCCTACGCCGCATCCAGCCTTCAGTGAGAGGAAAGGCCTAGGGGATATCGGGAGATTTAAGGGATCGGCAGCGACGATGAAACTGGCCATTCCGAGGTTAAGAGGGTCCCCTCGTGGTCTCACGGAGGGCTTCGGAATTAAGGATAATGTATTTAAGCTTAGAAGCTTAAAGCTTAATCGATGCGGTATGGTTCGGTGAAACGATCCATGTGCCTGGCTGTGCCCGCTAAGATAATAGGGAAATCCGCTGATGGGAGGACCGCTAAAGCAGACTTCGGAGGCTCTATAGTGAGGGATGTGGACTTAAGCCTGGTGGAGGCTGAGGTAGGCGACTACATCCTCGTCCACGCCGGGTTCGCTATAGAGGTCCTCAACCCTGAGGAGGCAGTTGAAACTCTGAGGCTATGGGATGAACTCCTCAAAGCCACGACATAGATGAAATGTAGAGGCGGATGAACGATCTACTCTAATTTCTCCTCTATAGCCGCGATTTTTCCGAAGGATGCTTCAATTAAACCCGGCCGGGATGTAATGGAAGCCTAAACGGATATTTGCGGGGGATCTATTCGTTCATCCATGAGAAGTCCCATTATTTATCCGCCATAGATGCTAGTTAGGAGGGTGTGGCGGGGTTTCATGTTAGGTCGCCGCACTCACATAGGCTTTCATGGATGAGATCGTATAGCTCAGGTAGTCCCTCCCGGGTCCTCGCCGAGACCTTCACGGTCCTCTGGGCTAGGGCTAATCCCCGCATTAGATCCATCAAACCTAGGGCCAGATCCGTGAGGCTTCCAACTCCTTCCTCGAGGACTCTCTCCCTCAGATAGTCCATGTCGCTGCACATCCTGACCACGTCCTCCCTTATAATATCGCCTTTACTTATGACCAGGACGAGGGGGGATGCGACCCTAAGCCTGGCCGCTAAGGCTAGGGAGAAGGCTGAGACCAGGCCTGAAGGCGACTCCGCCAACTCCGGGTCGACCAGGTAGACTCCAACCACGGGCGCCCACCTGCCCAAGACGTCGATGACCCTCGGCCCCTCCCTCCTGAAGAGGAAGAGCTCACTCTGCCCNGGCGTATCCACNAGCCAGAAATCCCCCGCCTCGAAGCGCCCCGATAACCTTTCTAGGACGGGCTCGATAAGCTCCACAGCCCTAACCATCGCCCCGTTGGGGCCTAAACCCATCTCATCCATAAGCTTCTCCACGGTGAAATAATCCCTCACATCGAAGTCAGGCCTATAGGGGATGGCTTTGCACCCCGGATCCAGGTTCGCAATCCCGACCCTTAAACCCAAGCCTTCCAGCCAGTCGTGAAAAGATGATACGAGGCTGGTCTTCCCGGACCCGGCGGTACCTAGAAAGACAACGAACATGGAGGGAGAACCAGGCATCCCATCCAAGGGCTAACCTCCCCTCAACTTCTCAGCTAGGGACTTCAACTCCCCCCTCTCCAAGAACCTGATCCTCGTCTCCAACCTGACCCTTAAACCCAAACGCCTGAAGAACCACATCAACTCCTCACCGGAGATGGGGCCCTTAACCCTCCCCTCCCTGACGAGTAGGGCCAACCCCCTCTTAACCTTGGAGGCCACCTTGGGGTACTGGGCTTCAGCCGCGGCCAGGACCTCCCAAGCCCTTCCGATTAGGACGCTCTTTAAAACCTCGTCCTCGGAGAACTCCTCTCCGGGAGGCTCCGCCGCCTCATCCTTGACCTGCTCCGCGAACCTCCTCCTCAACTCAGCCAACTTCCTACGCCTCAGACGTTCCAACTCCAAGTCCTCAGACATACCCGGACACCCAGGGAATAACCATTAAAACTAGCCAATAAACATAACCTAAAACCTCAAGTCGAGATGGGCAACCTAGAAGAGCGAAGCGGAAACCCCAAAGGAAGCGATGAAAACAAAATGAATTAAATGATGAAATGGGATAGTAGGATAGGCGGATGTCCTGTAGAGGGGATTTGAGGGGGCTGCTTTAAGCTGTGAGGCGTCGAACCCTGACCTTGATAGCTGTTATGTTCACTCTCCTTTTAATGATGCATCTAGAGGTCGTCCAAGCCCTCGAGGCGGAGGCGGAACCCGATATATTGACGAGGATCGAGAGATCCATTACGTGGCTTGAAGCCCATAGAAGCATTACACCGCTGGGATCCTACTATTCACTCGACTCCGGAGAAAGCGCTTTAATAAGCGTAGCTGAGAACTCCGCAGTAGCCTACATCCTCACTATGCATACGAAGCTTATGCCTACGAGGAAGTATATCCCTGAGATCCTCAGCATCCTCAGGTTCACCTTGAACGCGAAGGCGGGAGCATACTTTCATCTATACTATAATGTATGTGAAGGAGCCTGGATATCTGGGCCTCAGCCATACTATGGGAACGCTGAGATCCTCCAGAACATCGCCTTCGCATCCTTCCATCTACGCCTCGAGGATCAGCTACTCCTCGAGGATGAGAAGAAGCTGCTGGATGAAGCGGTGGAATCCTCCGAGGACCTGATAGACGTGCTGGCGGAAACCTCTAGGGTGAGCGGCGGGGCTTGGAAGCTCAGGTATGAGGACGGGTCATCCCAGGCAAGGCTCAGGGAGAATTCCATGATCCTAGTATCCCTCCTCCACGTTGCCGCGTACGAGGAGAAGTGGGGATCCTCTGAGAGATCCCGTCTATACGGGGAATACGCCCAGGAGACCGCTAGATGGATCCTGAAAGCCCAGGAGAAGGAGCCTACACGTTGGGGTTACGGTGGATTCTACGAGACGGCGGAGGATTCAGCCCAGTCGACCATCTCCAACGCGGTAGCCGTCTTCAGCCTAACCACTTATCTACGCCTAATCTCGCTTATAGACGAGGAGCCGAACCCGACTATACAGGAGGTGAGGGAGGCGGTAATCCTATGGGAGGAGGCGTTCCTAAGAAGGATGGTGGACGAACATGGAGGCCCATATCAGGGGAGGGATAAAACCGGGGTCAGGAAGTACCCTAAGGAGCTCCTAGCAGCCTCCATGATACTGAGGGCTATGGTTGAAACATGGGTCGTCCATGGGGATCCGAAATATAGGGTATGGTGCATAACCCTATATGAATGGATTACAGGCGGAAACGAAGCAGGCGTAGATCTTCAATTAGAGGATGGATCCTTCTCGAACGGTCTCTCAGCATCCGGGGCTCCCGAGGGATCGGCGGATCTTTATACGAGCATCTATACCGTAGCCTCCTTAATATACGGTGAATGGATAAACATACCGGAGGCTCCGTTGAAGGCCGTCCCCCTGCTCCTAACTTTAATCCTCTTAGTCGGCTTCAAGTTGACTAGTAGAGTATGCCCTGGGAGAGCTCCCATTGATAAACAATCCTTGAGGCGACAACCCATGACTCCAGGCTCTCCCTGTGAATCCTATATAGGGAATCCGTGACCCTTAGGGTCTCATCGCTGAAGTGTCCCTTCGGGAAACCCCCGATCAGAAACATCACTTTAGGCAGTTTGGATGCGCCTTCGCATACGTCCCTTAAAGGCTTAGGCGACCCCAATGTGGAGAGGCCGATAACCTTTGAAGGCTTTAGATCCTCGATCAATTGGGGTAGTGTTAGCTCCTTTACCTTCATGAGTGGTTGAGCGTCGAGCGGCACCGCACCGAACCTAAGTAACTGCTCGATCAAGCCTAGGAAGCGGTCGTAGTTCCTCGGCAGCCGCGTCTTAGGATCCACCACTACCACTTTATCCTCCCTGGTATGCACGTAGCATTCCATGAGGCCCCTCTTATTCAACGGGGTGCCGAGGACGCTGAGGAGCGTGAAATGCATAATATCTGGGCGGCCCCTCTTCTCGGCTTCGGGAAGCCTTTTCATGGCGTAGTGATGGTAGGATCTATCTAGGAGAACCTCGTCGGCCCTCTTCCCCCTCCTCTTAGCATACTTGGCCACCGAGGGATGGTCTATGATCGAATTGGGGACGAGCTCCAAAGCCGACTCGGCTAAAACTATTATAAGCTTCCCCGTAACTAAACCCCCTTAACCGGCCTCTGAAGTAACGTGGATTAAAGAAGATAAGTTTTAGTGGTGAAAAATGAGGGATAAAGAGATTAAGGAGCTCGCGATGGAGAGGTTCAGGAACCTCCTCGACATGGCATCCCCCGTCTTCTCAAGGGATCCCGAAAGAGCTAGAAGATACGTCGAGATAGCGTTGAATATAGCTGAGAAGGTTAACTTACGCCCCCCGTCCATAGAGAAACTGTGGATATGCAAGAGATGCCTCACCCCTATAATACCAGGTAAAACGGGGAGGGTGAGGATACGCCCAGAACATGGATCCAAACTCGTAATAACCTGTCTNGAATGCGGCGGCATAAAGCGTATNCCNCTCTCAAAGAGAAAAATAAATAAATAGACGATCNAGGTCGAAGGGGGATTTGAGCAAAGGATTTAAGTTAGATTCCCGATCTCCTTGATTAGTCCTCCACGGAGAAGAGCATCATGAGCGAAGATGAAGAGGTTGAATTGATTCGGAGACGGAAGCTAGCTGAGCTTCAGAAATCGCTGATAGAGGAACAGAGGAAAGCCCAGATAAGACAGCAATTGGAGGCTAGGAAACAAGCCGTGCTCAAGGCAATACTTACATCGGAGGCCAGGAGCAGGCTTACAAATATTAAAATGGTTAAGCCTGAAATCGCTGAAAGCCTTGAGGATCAGCTAATCCAACTGGCCCAGACAGGCCGTATCCCCACCCCTATAACCGATGGACAGCTCAAAGAGATATTGAGGAGGATCCAATCCTTAAAGCGGGACATCCGAATAAGGAGGATCTAGGAATGGCGAGAAATAAACCCTTAGCCAGGAAGAAAAGGTTGGCGAAGGCGGGAAAGCAGAGGAGTGGGGTGCCGACATGGGTGGTGGCGAAAACCCTTGGAAAGGTCCGTACAAACCCAAAGCAGAGAAATTGGCGGACGTCAAAGCTCAAAATATAGAAGAGCCGAGGCGTCCAGGTTATCCGCAGGAATTTGATGGGGGCGTATATAATTGGCTGAGGAAGGCTCCATCGTATCAGAGGAACGGGTCGTAACCATGAACCTGAAGGATCTCGTGAGGGTTCCTCGAAGACAGAGGGCCCCGAGGGCCGTTAAGCTCATGATATCCCAGGCGAAGAGGATCATGAAGGCGGAGGAGGTCAAGGTGAGCAGCGAAGTCAACGAGGCCCTCTGGTCAAAAGGTATCGAGAAGCCTCCGAGGAAGATCACGGTGAAACTCGTCAAGGATGAAGAGGGGAGGATCACAATATTACCTCCATAGGAAGGTTATGAAACCCTGAACATGCCTTTACAGATGGACATCCTAGGTAACCCGAGCATAGGACTATACGTTCTATCCCTGGACACTGTATGCCTCATACCCCCAGGGATACCCCAAAGGAAGATCGAAGCGATAGGAAGGGAACTGGACGTTCCAGTATATCAATCTACGATAGCTGGGTCCTCCCTAATAGGAGTGTTAGCCGCGGGAAACAGTAAGGGTATAGCGGTCCCATATATTATCAGGGATGAAGAGCAGGAAGGCTTGAAAGAAAACCTCTCCGATATAGAGGTCTCTGTCCTAGATTGTAAATGGACGGCGCTTGGCAATATGATCCTTGTGAACGATAGGGGATGCCTAGTGGATCCAAGGCTTCCCTCAAGCCTTAGAAGGGAGCTTTCCGACCTTTACGGCGTAGAGGTGGAGCCGGGAACTATAGGCAGCCTCCCATATGTGGGATCTCTAGCCGTCGCCACGAATAAGGGGGCTGTGACCTCGCCGCTAATAAGCGATGAGGAGAGGGGGCTCCTCGAAGACCTCCTCAAAGTCGAGTCTGAGCCGTGCACAGTGAATGGTGGATTAAACCTTCCGAAATGCGGGCTGGCGGCAAACATCCACGGCATACTAGTGGGCTCTGCCACGTTGGGCCATGAATTAGCCGTCCTCACAAAGGCCCTGGGATTCTAGGCTTGAAAANGGGAAGCCCCCAAGCTAACTTTAAAAGGGATGTAAAATAAATCGAATCGGATAAAAGATAATTAACCTTTAACTGAGACTTACGATCTGAGGATCAGGTGGAGACGTTGAACGTGAAAGTATTCAGGGTAGCCGGGGAGGTGAGGAAGCCCACCACCAAAATAAGGTTCAACTTGAGAGTTAGGAGCGTTAAAGCTGAGGACGCCGTGGAGCAGGTATTATCCGAGCTAGGGGGAAGGTATAAGGCAAAGAGGTTCGAAATAAAGATTGAAAGGGTTGAGGAGGAGCCGCAGCAACCCTGAGGAACGGTGGTGGAGGAAACTTGGAGGGGAATGACCTTAGAAGGATATACGTGGAATACCGTATACTAGAGGACACCGCTAGGATTCTACAGGCTAGGCTTGAACTTTTAAACACAGCCTTAAACGATGTGATGCTCGCGAGCACCACCCTCAAGGGATTGAAGGAGGTTGAAGGGGATGGGGAAGCCCTGGTCCCAGTGGGAGGGGGCTCCTTCATCAGGGTTAAGCTGANGGAGGTAGATAAGGCCATTGTGGGTGTGGGAGCAGGCGTATGCATCGAGAAAGGCTTAGATGAAGCCATCCACGATTTCAGNGGCAGACAGGGGGATATAGAACGCATGATAGCCTCCCTTCAGGAGCAGCTCTCAAAGGTCCTCAATGAGATGGAGGAGCGGAGGAAAGCCCTCGCAGCCCTGACTCAGAAGAGGGAGGATGTTGTTCGAAAGCCTAAGAGCTAAGCTCAGCGAGCTCTCGCATAGGTTAAGCTCCCATAGGCTGGATGAGAGATCCATCTCAACCATACTTGAAGGGTTCAAGATGGCCCTTATAGAAGGGGGCGTGGCGTACGACGTGGCAGAGGAGCTGTGCTCAGGCATCCTGAAGAGGATGGATGGATTAGAGGTTCCAAGGCTTAAAAGTAAAGAGGAAGCCGTCAAGGAGGTTTTTAGGGAAAGCCTCAGAGAAGTGTTATCCGGGGCCGCGATAACAGATCTTCCTAGGCTGATAAGGTCCAGAACCTCCATGGGCAAACCCTTCGTAATGGTCTTCATGGGGATCAACGGCGTGGGGAAGACCACCAGCATGGCTAAAGTAGCCCGGCTCCTGCAGAGAGAGGGGTTCAGCGTCGTGATGGCTTGCAGCGATACATTCAGGACAGGGGCCCTGGAACAATTGATGGAGCACGGTAAGAGGCTGGGGGTTAAGGTTATCCGCCATAAATATGGGTCCGATGCGGCCGCCGTAGCCTTCGACGCCATCAACTACGCTAAAGCCCATGGGATAAACGTGGTCCTAGTCGATACGGCCGGCCGCGTCCACACGGATAGGAACCTCATGGAGGAGATGAGTAAGGTCGTCAGGGTGGCCATGCCAGACCTTAAAGTCCTAGTCTTAGACGCGTTAACGGGTAACGACGCCGTTGAGCAGTGCAGGACCTTCAACGAGGAGGTGGGCGTAGACGCGGTGTTCCTCTCCAAGCTGGACGCCGATGAGAAGGGCGGCGTAGCCTTCTCGGTTTTAGCCACTCTAGGTAAGCCCATCTTATTCATAGGTACAGGCCAGAAATACGAGGATATAATGGAATTCGATCCAGACCTGCTCATAAGGAACCTCGTGGGAGGCGACCAATAGGTGAGCCTTAAAACTTTAAAGGGGAGGGACCTACTCCACCTCCAAGAATTTAAGCCTTGGGAACTGGAGGGCCTCCTAAGGCTAGCGTTGGAATTCAAACATGGACTCCAACATAGAAGTGGGCTAAAGGGGAAGATTGTAGGCCTCATATTCGAGAAGCCCTCTACGAGGACTAGGGTCTCCATCGAGGTGGCGGTTAAAAGGCTGGGGGGATCCTCCATATACATGGCTGGGGAGGAGCTTCAACTGGGCAGGAGGGAACCCATAGAGGATACGGCCAGGGTCTTAGATAGATATTTGGACTGTATAGCCGCCAGGGTCTACTCCCACGATGTCTTAGTCAAACTGGCCGAGTATTGTAGGATACCCGTGATAAACGCCCTTTCGGATCTAAGCCACCCCCTCCAGGCGTTAGCGGATCTCCTAACCATATGGGAGAGGATTGGAAGCCTTAAAGGCGTGAAAATAGCCTATATCGGAGATGGGAACAACGTATGCAACTCCCTCCTAATCGGATGCTCTAAACTGGGCGTAAACCTTGCCGTAGCCTGCCCTGAGGGATATGAGCCTAACCATAGATTCTTGGAATGGGCTGAAAGTAATGCTTCCGAAAGCGGGTCCGAGGTTAGGATCCTAAGGGATCCTTTCGAAGCCGTAAAGGGGGCTGACGTCGTCTACACGGACGTCTTCGTGAGCATGGGCTTCGAATCCGAGAGGGATGCACGCCTCAAAGTATTCCTCCCGAAGTATAGGGTTACATCCGAGCTCATCGCATCGGCTGGAAAAAAGGCTTATTTCATGCATCCTCTTCCCTGCCATAGAGGGGAGGAGGTTGAAGCATCGGTCGTAGAGGGGCCCCATTCAATTGTCTGGGATCAGGCTGAGAACAGACTCTACACGGCTGAAGCCGTCTTAGCCACCCTAGTATAGTGGGCTTCACAGCAGCCATCGTCGAGAACCCTGATTAAACGCCTCACAAGGGATGACTTTCGGTTGCCCTCGTTGATCCTAGCCTATAAGGATGATCCTGCCGCTGTTAATGGGGCTGAAAAGCTTCTGCGCCTCTACGACTTTAGGAGATGGGAAAAGCCAATTCTAGGCCTGGAAAGCTTCAGGCTAGGGGAAGTCTTCCTAGAGTACATCGACGTGGAGCCCATATACTTCGAAGACGATCGTTCCAGGCTTGTCGACTCAATAATATTTCTCTCAAGGCATAGCGGGAGGAGTATGGAGCCCAGGTTGACCGTCCACGTCCCCGGAAACCTAAGCGGAGAGGCGTCGATGGGCGGTAAGCCTTATGAGCTGGGTTTAGCCGACCCCGGCAGGGTTAAGAGAGCTCTTCAGGCTTTGGCGGGGGCGGCGAGAGAGCTGCGGCTGGAGAACTGGCACGTTTCTATGGAGGGGACTCATCACGGCCCCACCTCGCTGGAATGCCCGGTAACCTTCGTGGAGATCGGGAGCTCAGAAGACGAATGGGTTAACCCGAAGGCTGGAGAGGCTCTGGCGATGGCGGCCTGGGACGCAGCCCAAGATTGTTGGGAAGGTAGGGCCGGGGTAGGCTTCGGAGGCGACCATTACTGTTCCAAGTTAACTGAGGCCGTCCTATCCCGTGGAATAGCCTTAGGCCACATAATTCCAAAGTATCAGTTTCCTAAAATAAATTTTGACGTCATAGCGTCGACTTTTGAGAGGACGAAGGGAGGCTGCCCTCTTGGAGTTATAGATTGGAAGGGATTGAAAGGATGGGATAGAAGACTCCTAACGCAACTNCTAGAAAAAAATGGAGATCGAAATCCTAAAGATATGAATNCGACGGGGCANCGCCCCATCCCCTTAAATAGAAGCATTTATTTCCCTCTCAGATGGTATGGCTCCCTAGGTTCACCTTCATTCCCAAGTCTTCACNTGGACAATTTAAATATTTATTTGTTCCCTTTATCTCTGCGAGAAAGGTTGAATTGGAGATGGNTGGAGGTTCTTCCTTTGCGTAGTGACGATGTTAAGAAGGGTATGGGCAGGGCTCCTCACAGGTCTCTGCTCAAGGCTTTAGGATTAACCGATAAGGAGATGGAGGGGCCATTCATAGGCATAGCCAATAGCTATACGAATATGGTTCCTGGGCACCTCCACTTGGATAAGCTCAGCGAATATGCGGCGAGGGGCGTGGCGAGGAAAGGGGGGACGGCCTTCGAGTTCAACACGATCGCCATATGCGATGGATTAGCCATGGGCCATGGAGGTATGAACTACTCTCTCCCGTCCAGGGAGGTGATAGCGGATTCGATTGAGCTAGTGGTTCAGGCCCACCGCTTCGATGGCGTCGTATTCATAGCCAGCTGCGATAAGGTTGTCCCCGGAATGCTGATGGCGGCAGCGAGGCTGGATATACCATCCATATTCATAACGGGTGGGGCTATGCTCGCCGGATCTTGGAGGGGCGTTAAAGTAGATTTAATCTCCGTGTTTGAGGCTTTAGGCCAGTTAAGGGAGGGCGGCCTCACTTTAGAGGAACTGAAGGAACTGGAGGATCACGCGTGTCCTACATGCGGGTCTTGCAGCGGAATGTTCACCGCCAATACCATGGCCTGTCTGACCGAGGCGATGGGTATGAGCCTACCATACTGTGGCACTACGCCAGCCGTGGATTCGATGAAGCTTAGGATAGCTGAGGAGTCCGGCGAACGCATAATCGGGCTGCTGGAGGAGGAGGTGAAGCCCTCAGATATAATGACCATGGAGGCCTTCGAGAACGCCATAATCGTAGACTTGGCTTTGGGAGGGTCAACCAATACCACATTACATCTACCCGCGATAGCTAATGAGCTGGGTTTAATATTGGACCTCTCCATCTTCGACGAGCTTAGCCGTCGCATACCTCACATCTGCAATATGAGCCCCAGCGGACCATATCATATCGAGGACCTCCACAGGGCGGGAGGGATACCTGCCGTGATGAAGGAGCTGTCGGGGCACCTCCACCTGGACCTTCCAACGGCTTCAGGTAAACCCGTCAGGGACATCCTGAAGGAGGCCGCGATCCTTGACAGGGAGGTTATAAGGCCTACTTCAAACCCCGTCCATAGGGAGGGAGGTATAGCCTTCCTTAAGGGAAACCTCGCACCGGATGGGGCTGTAGTGAAGACGGCCGGCCTCTCTCCCAAGGCTATGAGGTTCACCGGGGAGGCTAAGGTTTTCGACTCGGAGGAGGATGCCGTAGAGGCCATCTTCTCAGGGGAGATAAATAGGGGAGACGCCGTGATAATCAGGTATGAGGGGCCTAAGGGTGGTCCGGGGATGAAGGAGATGCTGTCCCCCACCTCGGCCCTGGTGGGGATGGGGTTGGGGGAGGAGGTGGCCTTGATTACGGATGGAAGATTCTCAGGCGGAAGCAGGGGACTCTGTATAGGACATGTCTCCCCGGAGGCTGCAGCCGGGGGCCCAATAGCCGTGATCAGGGATGGAGACATGGTCGAAGTAGACGTACCTGGAAGGAAGCTCTCCTTCAACGTGGATGACGGAGAGCTGAAGAAGAGGCTTAAAGGCTGGACCCCCAGGCCTCTTAAAGTGGAGAAAGGCTATCTGAAGAGATATGCCTCCCAGGTCAGCTCAGCATCCCACGGCGCCGTACTGGAACTAGGATAAGGCCGTGGTTAGTTCAGGCTTAAACGGGCGGAGGAGTTCTCCGACGGGAATCATCTGGTAGTCTACACCATTCAGTGAACTCTCGGGTGGGGGGATCCGATTTATAAAGGTCCCTCCGCTTATATTCTAGGGGCGCAGCCGGAATCCCCGCGTAATCCGCAGCGGTGTATATTGTGCATCCATTGACCTCCGCGGCTTTAAGAACAGGGGCTAGGAAATCCATCCAGCCGGGATCCCTCAATAGGTGATGATCCATTATGGCCACTAGTGTAAATCCTGTTAGGTAGGTCATATTGTTTAAAGCCTTGCCAATGGCTTCATCGGGGACCCTGTAACCCCTCAAATAGATGGGCGGCCCCCCTACTATAGCCAGGTGAGGCTTAAACTCTTCGATGAGGCGTAGGGTGGAGGCGGCCATGGGCCCCTGTACATCGGATGTGTATAGAACTTTCTCACCGCCATGCTCTATCATGAGCATTAGAACCCATCCCAGTGCGCTGTCCTGCTCCCCGTGGGGTACAGGCTCCGAGAAGGTAAGCCTCGTCTCCCCGAAAGTGAACGTGAAGCCATCGGCCTCCTCGGCCTTTATTCCCCGCTCCGATAGGCTCTTCCAGAACAGCCAACCCCTCCTCCTCTGGCTTAAGTTAACTTTACGCCTATAACTCTTGGCTAAAACATCTTTACCCTGATAAAGCATCTCAGCCTCTTCCATCGTAGATCCGGTCCAAACAGCTTCGTCGAAGAAGGGCGTGTAATGGTCGTAATGGTAATGGGTCACGGCTAGGATCTCAGCTTCACCCGCGGCCTCCAATAATCTACGCCTCAACCTGCTCCTAGCCCTATACTCTTCGGGATGAGGTAGGAGAGAGAACCTAGGCCCTAAAGATAATCCAGGGTCGATCAGGAGTTTAACGTCGGGGGACTCCACAAAAGTGCACATGGAGCGGACGCCCATACTCTCAAAGGCTATAGGCATAACCCTTATAGAGGACATGAGGCAAATCTCCTAGCATGAGGATCATCCATACATACATTCAGCTTAGAGCTTAATGTAGGTCCCAAGCTCTGCGCCTTTGACCTGACTTACTCCCGCGTGTTCATATTGGTTTCACACATTCCACATTTAAATTCTTAACCTTAAGGCCCATAACAATCC
>JGI20130J15133_1001741_pt1 | contig 17422 bp, 16 predicted proteins | sample WasSprMetagenome_FD_15133 | JGI IMG/M metagenome (IMG submission 15133) | reverse complement strand
CTCCAGTAGATGTCATAATCAATCCTCTTTCTGTTGTTTCAAGAATGAATATTGGTCAAGTTCTAGAAACCCATCTGGGATTGGCTGCGAAAAAATTGGGTTATCATGCAATTTCTCCAGGGCTTTCTGGAGCGACTGAAGAAGAAATCAAAGAGGAATTGAAAAAGGCAGGTTTTGATATTTCAGGAAAAATGACTCTTTACGATGGAAGGACTGGAAAACCCTTCCCTGAAAAAATTACAGTTGGCTACATTTATTTGATGAAATTAATTCATATGGTTGCAGATAAAGTCCACGCAAGGTCAATCGGTCCTTATTCATTGATTACTCAACAACCACTTGGAGGAAAGGCACAGTTTGGAGGGCAAAGGTTTGGGGAAATGGAGGTTTGGGCCTTGGAAGGATACGGTGCTGCCTATACTTTACAAGAAATGCTAACTTACAAATCAGATGACGTTCCAGGAAGGGCAGCAGTTTACGAGGCGATTTTGAAAGGTGAAAAAATAAAACCACCAAACATTCCAGCCTCCTTCTCCCTTTTAGTTTCAGAATTAAAGTCTTTGGGTTTGGGAGTCGAAATTAAAGAAAAACCAAAAGAAAAAGAGGAAAAACATGAGGGTTGAGGATATTCAAGCAATCAGAATAAAATTGGCTTCCCCGGATGAGATTTTATCTTGGTCTCACGGGGAAGTGACAAAGCCAGAGACGATAAATTATAGAACTCAGAGGCCTGAGAAAGATGGACTATTTTGCGAAAAGATCTTTGGACCAACAAAGGATTATCAATGCTATTGCGGAAAGTACAAGGGGGTAAAGTACAAAGGGTTAATTTGCGATAGGTGCGGAGTTGAAATAACAAGGTCTTGGGTGAGGAGGGAGAGGATGGGGCATATAAAATTGGCAGCCCCTGTTGCTCACATTTGGTTTTTGAGAGGAGTTCCATCAAGAATTGGAATGATTTTAGATTTGCCAAGGGAAGAGGTTGAAAGAGTGATTTACTTTATTTCTTACATCATTACAAAAGTTGATGAAAATCAAAAGAAAAAGATTTTAGAAGAAATTGAAAGCGAATACAAAGCAAAAGTAAAAGAGCAAAAGGCAAAGGTAAAAGATAAAAAGGAATTAAAAAGAGTTTTAGAAAAATTAAAAGAGGAGAGGGAAAGGGCAAGGAAGGAAGTTTTAGAAATTAAACCATTGAGGGTTTTGTCAGAATTGGAATACAGGAATTTATCTTTAAAATACGGAGAATGCTTTGAGGCAGGAACTGGAGCAGAAACCATTAGGAAAATTTTTGAAAAATTGGATTTGAAAGAGGAAATTAAAAAATTAGAGAAGGAATATGAAAAGGCAGGGCCCCAAACAAAAAAGGCAATTTTGAGAAGGCTGAGGCTCTTTAAAGAAATGGATAGGGCAGGGATAAGGCCAGAATGGATGTTTTTAACAGTATTGCCAGTTTTGCCTCCAGATTTGAGGCCAATGGTTCAGTTAGACGGTGGTCGTTATGCCTCTTCTGATTTGAATGATTTATACAGAAGGGTGATTAACAGAAACAATAGGTTGAAATATTTGTTGGAAATCAACGCTCCCGAAGTAATCATCAGGAATGAAAAAAGAATGCTTCAAGAAGCAGTCGACGCTTTAATAGACAATGGAATGAGAAAAGCAGTGATGACCAAGGCAACTACTGGAGGAAGAAGGTTATTGAAATCTCTTGCAGATATGCTTAGGGGAAAGCAAGGAAGGTTCAGGCAAAACCTTTTGGGGAAAAGAGTAGATTATTCTGGAAGGTCGGTTATAGTTGTCGGTCCTGAATTAAAACTAGATCAGGTTGGAGTTCCAAAGAAAATGGCTTTGGAAATCTTCAAACCCTTTGTAATCAGAAAATTAATGGAAAAGGGATTGGCATATAACGTAAAATCAGCAACAAGGTTAATAGAAGATGAAACCGATGAGGTCTGGGAATGTTTAGAAGAAGTAATCAAAGATAAATTGATTTTAATCAACAGAGCTCCAACCTTGCACAGGTTATCAATTCAGGCTTATTATCCAGTTTTAATTGAGGGAGAAGCAATCAGAATCCATCCAATGATCTGTAAAGCNTTTAACGCAGATTTTGACGGAGATCAAATGGCAATCTTTTTGCCACTTTCTGATGAAGCCCAGGCAGAGGCAAGGGAAAGAATGCTTTCTTCTTTGAACCTTCTAAAGCCTGCCACCGGAACTCCGATAGTTACTTTATACCAAGATATTGTTTTGGGATGTTATTGGTTAACAGACATTTGGGAAAAAAGAAAAGGAGAGGGAAAAGTTTTTTCTTCACCTGAAGAGGCAATTTTAGCTTACGAACTTGGTGATTTGGATGTTAAGGCAAAAATCAAAGTGAGAATTAATGGGGAATTGGTTGAGACCTCAGTCGGAAGAATAATTTTCAACGATGCTTTGCCAAAAGGATTTCCTTTCCAAAATAAACTAATCACGATCAAGGAATTGGAAAAAATAGTTGCCCAACTTTTAGAAAAATATCCGATAGAAACAGTAAGGGAAACTTTAGATAAAATCAAAGATTTGGGATTTGAATATTCAACCCTTTCTGGAATAACTTGGGGAATGGATGATTTGGTAATCCCTTCAGAAAAAGGAAATATAACAGAAAAAGCAAAGAAGGAAATAGAAAAAATTGAAAAGCAATACAGAATGGGACTTTTGTCAAGGGAAGAAAAATCTGAAAAGACAATTGAAATTTGGACAAAGGCAAAGGGTGAAATTGAAAAACTGGTTCCAAAAACCTTGCCAAAGGAAGGCCCTGTTTTTCAAATGGTCAATGCTGGGGCGAGAGGATCTTGGAGTCAACCTGTCCAAATGTGCGGAATGAAAGGGTTGGTAATCAATCCGATGGGACAAATCATAGAGCTTCCAGTTTTGAGTTGTTATAAAGAAGGGTTGAAAGTTTTGGAGTACTTTATTTCAACCCATGGGGCAAGGAAGGGAGCAGTCGATACTGCTTTGAGAACTTCTTCTGCAGGATATTTGACAAGAAGATTAGTAGATGTTGCTCACGAGGTAATAGTTACTGAAAAAGATTGCGGAGATAAAAAGGGAATTGAAATTTTAAGGTCGGATGCTGATAAAATCGGTCAAGACTTTCTAATGAAAATTGTTGGTAGAGTTTGTTTGGATGATATTAAAGGAATAATTAAGGCAGGGGAGATAATAGATTGGGAAAAAGGAAGAAAGATTATCGAGGCAAAAATTGAAAAAATTAGAGTGAGATCGCCACTAACTTGCAAAACAATCAGAGGAGTTTGCCAAAAATGCTACGGATGGGATTTGGGAAGGAATAAATTAATAGAACTTGGCGAAGCTGTTGGAATCGTTGCTGCTCAATCGATCGGAGAACCTGGAACTCAGCTTACTTTGAGAACCTTTCACCTAGGAGGAGTTGCTGGAGTAGATATTACAATGGGTTTGCCAAGAGCAGAAGAAATCTTTGAGGCAAGGCCGCCAAAAGGAGAAGCAATAGTTTGTGAAGCAGACGGAAAGGTTGAAAAAATTACTGCAGATAAAAGAGTAATAATTAAGACAAAATTGAAAAATCCTAAGGTTTTAGAATATCAAGTTCCTCCAAAGGCAGCGATTTTAGTGAAAGAGGGACAAATTGTTAAAAAAGGAGATCAAATTTCAGAAGGAAGTATCGATCTGAAAAAGTATTTGAAGTTGGTCAAGAAAGAGGATGTTTGGAAGTACATGATAAAGGAACTTCAGAAAGTTTATGTTTCGCAGGGAGCAGCAATCCATGATAAGCATTTTGAGATAATAATTAGGCAGATGTTTTCAAGAGTAAGAGTAAAAGATCCTGGAGATTCTGAATTTTTACCAGGACAAATCATTGAAAAAGCCCTCTTTTATGAGAAAAACAAAGAGTTGAAGAAAAAAGGAAAAAAGCCAATCAGGGCAACTCAAGTTTTGCTCGGTATTTCAAAAGTTGCCTTAACTACGGACTCATTTTTATCTGCAGCTTCTTTCCAAGAAACTACTAGGGTTTTGATTAGAGCGGCTTTATCTGCAAAGGAAGATTATTTGAGAGGATTGAAAGAGAATGTGATAATTGGTAAATTGATACCAGCAGGAACCGGTTTCAAATATGAAGAGAAAAAATAAAAAGAATAAAAAAAGCGCTTTAAAAATTTCCTCTTTTTTCAAAAAAATTCTCCTTTTCCCTTTTAATTTAATCTCAAAATTACCAGAGGAAATAAGGAGGTACTCAATAGGAGTCTTTTTTATTTTTCTTTCAATCTTTTTTCTTTTGAGCGATTTTAATAAGGGAGGAATTTTAGGAGAAAGGCTACTTTCCTTTTCAATTTTTTTATTCGGAAATTATACAGCTAAAATTTTTTTACCAATTTTTTTCTTTTTAGCCGGCCTTTCCTACTTTCTCAGTCAATACAAAAAAATTTTCCTTCCAATTTTTTTCTCATTTTTATTAATAATTCTCGGGATCTCCACTCTTTCTGAAAGTTTAAGGCAAAAAAGCGGGGGATTTTTTGGGAAAATTTTTGTTAAGCCTCTTTTTAAACTTTTTGGTCCGCTTTTAACTAACCTTTTTCTCCTTCTTTTAATATTTTTTGGAATTTATATTCTGTTTTTCCTTTTTAAGAAGGAAGAGAGAGTTGAGATTAAACCCTCTCTTTTCAAAAAAATTTTTGCCCCTTCTTTTAAAGTAAAAAAAGTTGAAACCTTAAAAATTGAAGAGAAAAAGCCAGAAGCTTTGGAAAAGAAAGAAGTTGGTAAAAAGGTTGAAACATTTCAATTTAAATATCAAAGACCACCCGTTGAGCTATTGGAAAAAGATCAGGGAACTCCTGCAGCAGGTGATATTAAACAAAACATTGCCATAATCAAAAAGACGCTCGAAAATTTTGGAATAGAAGTTGAAATGGGTGAGGTAAACGTTGGTCCAACGGTTACCCAATATACTTTAAAACCGGCAGACGGCGTAAAACTTTCAAAAATTACTTCCCTTTCTAACGATCTCGCTTTGGCTTTAGCTTCCCATCCAATAAGGATAGAAGCACCAATTCCCGGAAAATCCTTAGTTGGTATCGAAGTTCCGAATAAAGTGAGAACTTTGGTAAGGTTAAGGAATTTAATCTCAGATCCCCAGTTTCAAAATCATCCATCGCCCCTCTATTTTGTTTTAGGAAGGGATGTTTCTGGGAATCCCGCCTTTGCCGATTTGGCAAGAATGCCCCATTTATTGGTAGCTGGAGCGACCGGTACTGGAAAGACAATCTTTTTAAATTCTTTGATTTTATCTTTGGTCTATCGAAATTCTCCGGAAATTTTGAAATTTATTTTGATCGATCCAAAAAGAGTAGAATTTCCAGTTTACAACAACCTTCCCCACAATTTAACCGATGTGATTTTTGATGTCCAAAAAGCAATCAATGCTTTAAGGTGGTTGGTTGAAGAAATGGAAAGGAGGTTTAAAACCTTGGCTGAATTTAAGGCAAGAGACATTTCATCCTTTAATAAAATTTCTCTTGAGAAAAAAATTCCTCCGATGCCCTATATTGTTTTAATCATCGATGAGCTTGCCGATTTGATGGTAGCCAGGGGAAGGGAGATAGAGGCAGGGGTTGTTAGACTTGCCCAATTGGCGAGGGCAGTAGGGATTCATTTAGTTTTAGCAACCCAAAGACCTTCTACTGAAGTAATCACCGGATTGATTAAGGCAAACATTACTTCAAGGATTACTTTTCAAGTTGCTTCCCAAGTTGATTCGAGAACCGTTATCGATATGGCTGGTGCTGAGAAACTTTTAGGAATGGGTGATATGCTCTTTTTATCTGCTGAAAATCCAAAACCAAGGAGGATTCAGGGCGCTTTCGTTTCAGAAAAAGAAGTTCAAAGAGTTGTTGAATATTTAGCTTCGAGATATGAGAAAGAGAGAATCGAAAGCTTAGAAGAGAAATTATCAGAAGAAACTGGGGAGATGGAAGTTCTTGCCGAAGGTCCGGAATTGGAAGATCCCCTTTATGAAGAGGCAAAGAGAATAGTTATTGAAGCAAAAAAGGCATCGGCATCTCTTTTGCAAAGGAGATTAAAGATTGGATATGCTAGGGCTGCAAGGTTGTTGGATATTTTAGAAAAGAGGGGAGTGGTCGGACCTCCAAGAGGGGCAAAGCCAAGGGAAGTTTATATTAAAGAGGAAGAAGAATGGAAAAAGGTATAAATTGCAAATTGAAGATTGCAAATTGCAAATTTAAAGGGTAAAATAAAAAAATGGCAAAAAAGGAAAAAATTGAAAAAGGAGATTTGAAGGAGGCGATAGAAGAAATAAAACAAAAATTTGGTGAGGGAGCGATAATGAAATTGAAAGAGGTAAAGCCTGCCAGCGTTGACGTTATTTCTACAGGTTGCATTTCTTTGGATTTGGCTTTGGGGGTTGGAGGTTTACCAAGGGGAAGGGTGGTTGAAATTTATGGACCAGAAGCGAGTGGAAAAACAACGGTTGCTTTGCATGTGATTGCAGAAGCCCAAAGAAAAGGAGGGGTAGGAGCCTTTGTCGATGCAGAACATGCTCTAGATCCTGAATACGCAAAGAGAATTGGAGTTAACGTTGAAGAGTTATTAATTTCACAACCAGAATCTGGAGAAGAAGCTTTAGAGATTGTTAAAACCCTTGTTGAATCTGGAGAGGTTGATGTTATAGTGTAGATTCTGTTGCGGCTTTAGTTCCAAAAGCAGAAATTGCAGGAGAAATGGGAGAGTTTGAGATTGGGCTTCAAGCAAGGTTGATGAGTCAAGCCTTGAGGGTTTTATCAAGTTCGATTGCAAAAACAAAATCGATAGTCATATTTTTGAATCAAACAAGAATGAAAATTGGTGCTTATGGAAAACCAGAAACGACCCCAGGAGGTTTGGCTTTAAAATTTTATGCTTCAGTAAGAATAGAGTTAAAGAGGACAGCTCAAATTAAAAAAGGAGATGAGATCATTGGAAACAAAATTTTGGCAAAGATTGTCAAAAATAAAGTTGCAGCTCCTTTTAAAACCGCAGAGTTTAACATTTATTACAACGAAGGAATTTCAAAAGAAGCAGATTTGATAAACACAGGAATAAAATATGGGGTGATTAAAAAATCTGGAAGTTGGTTAGAATTTGAAAATAAAAAATTGGGGCAAGGATTTGAGCAGGCAAAGGAATTTTTGAAACAAAATCCAAATTTGGCAGAGGAAATAAGAAAGAAAATTTTCGAGGTTTACTCTAAATAAGGCAAAAGCCCCAAAAATCTAGCTCTTTTTATTGCTCTCGCCAATTTCCTTTGATGGAATGCACAAACTCCTGTTTTTTTCCTTGGTTTAATTTTTCCCAATGCAGAAAGATACCTCTTTAAAAGCTGAGTATTTTTAAAGTCGATTTCATTCATATTCCTTTGGCAAAAATAGCAAGGCATGTTATTTAAATTCCAAATTCCAATTTCCAAATTCCAAATTAAAATGGAATATCCTCAATGTTAATTTCTTCTTCCTCTTCTACAATCGGAATTTCCTCTTTTTCTTCAATCGGTGGCAATTCCTCTTTCGGTGCAGCTTTTGGTCCCAATTGTATCCTTTCTGCAATTATTTCAGTTCTTGACCTTTTATTTCCAGATCCATCTTCCCAGTTTCTGGTTCTCAACCTTCCTTCAATAAAAACCAAAGAACCTTTTTTCAAATACTGAGAAGCAATCTCTGCTAGCCTTCCAAACAATATCACATTGTGAAATTCTGTCTCTTGTTTCTTATTTCCATCTTTATCAGTATAAAACCTATCAGTTGCAATCGAAATTTGGCAAAGACTCTTTCCAGAGGGCAAATTTTTTAGCTCTGGATCCTTTGTCAACCTTCCAATTAAAAAAACCTTATTCAGATTCATTCTTTTAAAATTTCCTCAATCTTTTTCTCAATTTCCTCTAATTCGACCTTTTCAGGCTTTTTCACTTTCTTTTCAACCTTAATTTTCTTTGGTGCCTTTTCAGAAACTATTAAATACCTTAGAATTTTTTCTTCTTTCTTCAACTTTTTTTCAAGTTCTTTTACCTTCTCAGGTTCTAAATAGAAATAAATTGCTCCCAAAAAAGCCTCACTCTTCTTTTTAATTGGATAAAAGAGAGTTCTTTTTAATGGCTCTTCGACTTTATCCAAAACTCCCTCTTTTTCAAAAAAAGAGGTTAAATCTTTTTGAAATTTATCGATTTCTTCTTTTTTTAATTCTGGAGAAAGCAAATAAGCTAATTGATAATACCTTATTCTCATATTTTGAATTCAATTATATCACCATCCTTGACCTCATAATCTCTTCCCACAATTTTTAATAATCCCATTTCTTTTGCCTTTTGCCAAGAACCAACTTTTACAAAATCCTCAAAATTTATTACCTCAGCTCTTATGAATTTTTCCTTAAAATCTGAATGAACTATGCCACCTGCCTCCGGTGCAAAAGAACCTTCCTTTATCGTCCAAGCTTTTGCTTCTTTTCCACCTGCTATTGTATAAAAAGTGATTAGATTTAAAATTTTGTAGCAATTTTCTATTAATTTTTCAACTCTTGATTCAACCCCCAACTCTTTTTTTTCTTCCTCATTAAGTTCCAAAATTTCCTCTTCCTCCTTTAAGTTCATTTCAAGATGGGGAACTTTTAATCTTTCAAACTTAGTTTTTCCATTCACGTTGACTACACAAAAATATGGCTTTTGAGTTAAGAACTGATATTCTTTAATTTCCTCTTTTTCCTTTTCTCCAAGTTCAATTTCGCCAATCATTCTTCCTTTCGAAATTTCTTCTTTAATCTTTCTCAAAATTTCAACTTTTTTCTTTTCTTTCTTTTCAACTTTTGGAATTGCCCTTTCCAATGTTTCCAAATCTTTCATTAAAAGTTCGACTTTTAAAATTTCAATTTCCTTTGCTGGATTGATTTCCCCTAAGACGTTCTCGACCTCAGGACTTTCAAAGGCTTTCAAAACAAAAAGAATTGAGTCGCAATTTCTAATGTAAGATAAGAACTGATTTCCCAACCCTTCGCCCCTATGCGCTCCTCTTACTAAACCGGCAATGTCCACAAATTCGATCTTTGTCGGTGTTAATTTTTGGGGTTTTACTAACTCTCCAATTTTTTCTAATCTAGGGTCTGGAACTGTTACCTGTCCAACGTTTGGTTCTATTGTCGTGAAAGGTCTTGGCGAAATTTTTACTTCCCTCTTTGTCAATATTTTAAAAAGGGTCGATTTTCCGACGTTTGGCAACCCAACGATTCCTACAGAAAAAGACATGATTTTTATTTTATCAAAGAATCTTTAATTTTCAAGTCCCATCTTTTCCCTTACTTCTTTCATCGTTAATTTTGCAATCTTCTCAGCTCTCTCCGCCCCTTTCTTTAAAATTTCTTTTAAATAAACCTCTCTTTTTTCTAATTCCTTTTTTCTCTTTCTAAAAATTTCCAATTTTTCAATTAAGATTTTTGCCAAATCTTTTTTAAACTGCTCATAACCCTTTCCTTTATATTTTTCCTCTAACTCCTTAATTGGCTTTTCGGTAAATAGAGAATAAATTTTCAAAAGGTTGGAAATTCCTGGTTTTTTTACTGGGTCGTATTTTATTTCTCTCCCAGGATCTGTAACAGACCTCATTACTTTCTTTTCAATTTCTTCTGGCTCATCAAAAAGCAAAATGCAACCTTTTGGATCGTCAGTCTTGGACATTTTCTTTTTTGGATTTTGCAAAGACATTATTTTCTCTCCTTCAGAGAGCAAAACCTTTGGTTCCTTGAAAACCTTCCCAAACATTTTGTTAAACCTCCTTGCAATTTCCCTTGTCAATTCGACATGCTGTACCTGATCTTTTCCAACCGGAACCAAATCAGTTTTGTAAAGCAAAATGTCAGCAGCCATTAAAAGGGGGTAGTTCAAGAGTCCAGCGTTAACATATTCTGGATGCTTTTTTGATTTTTCTTTAAACTGGGTCATTCTTTTCAAATCTCCCAAAGGGGTTATCGTTCCTAAAATCCAAGCCAATTCCGTGTGTTCTTTAACATGAGATTGGACGAAAATCGTCGATTTCTTAGGATCAATTCCTGCAGCCAAATAAACAATCAAGGTTTCAAAAATGTTTCTTTCCATTTCTTTTGGATCAAAGGGAGTAGTAATTGCATGATAATCCATAATTCCAAAAAAACATTCATTTTCATTCTGAAGTTTCACCCATTGTTTGATCGCTCCCAAATAATTTCCAATATGTAATTCTCCAGTTGGCCTAATTCCGCTAAAAATTCTCACAAATGTTAGAAGTTAGATGTTCGACGTTTGATGTTTAATAGATGTTCGACGTTTGATGTTTAATAATTAACTTCTAACCTCGAACCTCCAACATCGAACACCCTTATACTTCAATTACCACTGGCAAAACCATTGGCCTCCTTTGGGTTTTTGAGAATAAAAATTGTCCAATTTTTTCCTTAATTTCGTTTTTGACATATGCCCAGTTTACTGCCCTTCCAGAACCGGTTGCAGTTTCAACAATTCTAATTACTCTTTTTCTAACATCTCGTAGCAATTCCTTCGATTCTCTCAAATAAACAAACCCTCTTGAGATTATATCAGGAGAGCCCTTAACCTTTCCAGTTTGTCTATCAACTACTGCAATTACAACAAAAATTCCATCTTTTGCCAGCATTTTTCTATCCCTTAAAACCACTTCGCCAACATCCCCAATTCCCAAGCCATCAACCATTACATAGTTTGAAGGAACTCTTTTTCTTTCAACAAAAACCTTTTTCTTTGACAAATTCACAACATCCCCGTTTTCAGCAACGATTATTCTTTCTTCTTTCATTCCCAAAGATTTTGCAATTTTTGCATGCTCAACAAGCATTGAGTACTGTCCATGAATTGGCATGAAAAACCTTCGGCTTCATTATCTTTATCATTTTTTTCAATTCCTCTTTCTTTGCATGACCTCCTGCATGAATATCCATCATTTGTAATGGAAAACTTCGGCTCCTTGTCTCAAAATTTCATCTTTCATTATCTGAACAGTTCTTTCATTTCCAGGAATTACTGATGAAGAGAAAATCACTGTATCTCCCTTTTTCAATTTAATAATTGGATGCTCNTTTGTTGCAACTCTCATNAAAACTGCNTCAGCCTCTCCTTGGGCTCCGGTGCACAAAATTGTAATTTTTTGATCAGGGAGGCTTTCAATTTGCTTTGTCAAAATGAAAGTTTTTGGATCTGCCCTAATGTAGCCCAAATGCTTTGCAATCTCAACGTTAGTTCTCATTGAATAACCCTCGATCGCAACTTTCCTTCCGTATTTTTCAGAGATTGAAATTATTTGCTGGATTCTGTTTATCAAAGAGGCAAAAGTTGCAGCAATTACTCTTCCCTTTGCATTCTTTATTATCTCTTCCAAGTTCTTTGAGATTTCAGATTCAGAAAGAGAATGCCCCTCTTCCTCAGCATCCGTCGAATCTGACATCAAAAGCAAAATTTTTCTTTTTGAGATTTCCCTCAACCTTTTGAAATCAGTAGGAGTATCGTTCACTGGATTTTTATCGAACTTGAAATCTGAAGTGTGGAAAATGTTTCCTACTGGAGTCTCAATGAAAAGCCCAAAATTATCAGGAATGTTATGATTCATTTTCACAAACTCAATTGAAAAAGGACCAATTTTTATTTTTGATTTATCGTAAACCTCCTTTACTTTCAATTTTGGTTGTTCTGGGAAATCCTCTTGTCTTTTCAAAATTATTCCTCTGGTTAGGGGAGAGGCAAAGAAAACTAAATTGGGCGTCCACAATTTTGGCATTAAATAGGGAACTGCTCCAATGTGATCATAGTGGCCGTGGGTGAAAACAACACCCAAAATTTTATCTTTTTTATCTTTCAAATAATCAACATTGGGAATTATATAATCCACTCCTGGCATATCTTCCTCTGGCAATCTAAATCCCATATCCAAAATCAAAATCTCCCCCTTCCACTCAAGGAGCATCATATTCCTGCCAACCTCTCCAAGCCCTCCAAGAGGAATTATTTTGAGAAAGTCTTTTTTCATTGTGCGGACGGTGGGATTTGCACCCACAAGGGGAAAACCCCAGTGGCTCCTGAGGCCACAGCGTTTTCTAAATTCCGCCACGTCCGCATCCCTCAATAGGGGGAGCCGAGGTTCCCCCTCGATTGCGCTTCGCTCACCCTTCCACTTTCGCTTCAGGGATTCGCTCCGCAGTCACCCCCTCCTGGAAGGTAGAAATTAACTACAAACATCCACTTAGAAATAAATTCAAATCACTCTTTTTCTTGCCAAAAACAGAAAGCTTTTCATCCATTTTTTCAAATCTCCGCATTCTAGCCATTTTCCAGAAACTTCTAATCCCAAAATTTCTTTTCCTTCTTCGATCATTTTCCTTAAGGCATTTGCTAAAATTAATTCTCCCTTGAAAAAAGGTGTTTTCTTTAGAAATTTAAAAATTTCAGGGGTTAAAAGATAATTTCCAACTAAGGCAAATGATGAGGGGGGATTTTCTTTTGGCTTTTCCACAATATCTAAGATCCTATAAACTTTTCCTCTAATTCTCTTTACCTTCGGAACTCCATAATCTGATAAAGCTTTCTTTGGCATTCTGTAGAGACACAAAATAGGCTTTTTATATTTTTCGTAAGCCTCGACCAATTGTAAAGGAAAGCATTTTTTTCCAAAGGATAAATCATCTCCGAATAAAACTAAGAATGGCTCTTTTTTAATAAATTTTTCTGCTCTCAAGATAGCATCCCCATCTCCTTTTGGTTCCTTCTGTACCACAACCTTCCACTTTATTTTTGGAATGCTCTTTAAAGTCGAAATTGCTTCTTCTTTTTTTCTTTCTTTCAAAATTTTCATTAACTTACCTTTCTCTTTCACGAAGTATTCTAAAATATACTTTCTAAAAATTTCTTTCTTTTCTGGAGAGATTACAAAAATAAATTCTTTTACTCCTGCCTGAATTGCCTCCTCTACAACATAATGGATAACTGGCTTTGAATCTAATGGCAAAAATTCTTTTGGAAGAGTTTTTGAAAGAGGAAAAAACCTAGTTCCAAGACCGGCTATTGGTAGGATTGCTTTTTTAACCATAAAGAAATTTTAATTTTTTTGGCATTTCCTTTGAGGGTTTTCTTTGTTTCAATTTCGGTATTTTTTTATAATTTTCATTTTTAATCCAGCCATCGATTGTATAATAATAGCAAAATCCTTTCATTTTTTCAATAGTTTTGTAATCAGATTGGCATTCCTTCGAAACCCAGTTTGCAATTTTCAAAATTTTTTTTGAGGGATTGATGATTGTGTGTCCATAATTTGGAGGGATTTTTACAAAATCTCCTTTTTTTGCTTTTACAAAATAAGCATCGCTCAAATCTCTTTTTTGCATCAAAAATATTCCTTCTCCTGCTAAAACTTTATAAAGTTCTCCAAAATTTCCAAAGTGATAGTGCCCTTTTGTTTTGACAAATTCTTTTCCAAGCATTCTTGGAGGAATGATTGTAATGTCATATCTTAAATTATTTTTCTCTTTGAGTCCCCTAAAAATATAATAGAGCGGAGAATTTTTCGCTTTCTTGAACCATTCTTTATCATAAACAACTTTTTCCAACTCCTTCAAATACCTTATTTGTGGTTTCACTTCCATACCCTTTTTTCTTTTATATACCAATTCTCAACATTCCAAAACCTTTCTGAAGGGAGAGAAATGAAATTTTCTTTCATTCCTTTAACCCTCTCTGAAACAAAATAAAGATAATCTGGATTGTATAAAAATATTGCTGGGCAATCTTTATTCAAAATTTCTTCAAACTTTTCCAATTTCTCTTTTCTTTTTTCTTCATCAAATTCCTCCCTCACTTCTTCTAAAATTTTATCAACATCTTTGTTTTGGTAATTCGATAAATTTAGCCCATTTTCTCCAATTTGTGAAGAATGCCAGAAAGGAAAGAAATCTGGAATTTTTCCTAAAATTTGCCCGAATAAAAGAGCATCGTAATCCTTTTTTGGAATGATTTCTCTTTTCAAATCTTCGATTTTGTAAGTTTTAATCTCGATTTTAAATCCCAATTTTTCCCATTGCTCTTTTAAAATTTGGGCAGTTTTTAACAAAATTGGATCCTCGGCCGTAGTTAAAGAGAACTTCAAATCGTATCTTTCTTCCCTTCTTTCAAAACAAATTTGATTTAGTTTTTCCCTTGTTTTTTCCTTCACTTCACCGTTTCCCTTTTCCAACCCAAAAGGTTCCAGAATTTCGCTTTTATATTTTTCTTGAAACCTAATTACTGCCTCTTTAGTTTTTCTTCCAAAATAACCTGTGATTTCTCCTTCAGGATAGATTTCAGGATCTTTTGCCAAGCATCTTTGCAATTCCTCAACCTCTTTCCCCTTAGAGCCCAAAGAAAGGTCTCTTTTGAATTGGAAGGGGGGTTCTTTCACTATTATTTTTTCCAAAACACCGTCTCCGTCTGAATCTTTATAACCTGCTTTCTCCAAAATTTCTTTTGCCTTTTCAAAATCAAAATTCATTTTTTCCTCTTTGAAAGAAAATTCTGGTAAAACTGGAGAATTTATAATTTCCCCCTTATTTGAAATTGCTTTCCTTAAAATTTCCTTTTTGTTAGTTCCAGTATCCAAAGCCTCTCTTACTTCTTTTTCAGAAAAAACCTTTTTCTCCAAATTTAAAAAAACTCCAAAATACCTTGGCATTTTGAAATTGATGAGACAAAAACCGGGGATTTCTTGAAATTCCTTTAGAGAAAATCCATCGATTTCTTTTTTTCTAGCAGCCTCTAGCAATTTTTCTTCATTTTCAAAAAATCTGAAAAAAAATCTTTGAATGTATGGCTTTTTTCCAAAATAATTTTCGTTTCTCTTTAATTCGATCAAGACTACTCTTCCATTTTCATCCCTTTCAATTTTTTCAAGTTGGTAAGGACCAGAACCGATTGGCTTTAAATTCAAAGAGGAAAGAGAGAGGTTTGCTGGCGGAATATTTTCAAAGACATGTTTTGGAATTGGTTTTAGGGTTAAGTTTTCGAGAAAAACAAAAGAAGGATTTTTTAATATAAATTTAAAATCTTTTTCAGAAATTTTCTCAACATCTACCCCTAGCCAAGCAGTTCTTAACGGACTTTTCACTTCTGGGTTCTGAATAGTTTTTATTGTGAAAATTACATCGTCTGAAGTAATCTTTTGACCATCAGACCAAAAAATATTATCTTTTAAAGAAACCTCAAAAACTCTTCCATCTTCCAAAACTTTATAACTTTGGGCTAAATCAGGAACTAAATTTTTTCCTTCAAACTTCATCAGGCCAGAAAAGATTAAGTTAGTGATTGAATCGTCGACGTCCGAGGCAATTGAGTAAACCGGATTTAAATAATTTGGAAAACCTACCATTCCTTCTACAAAAATTCCTCCTTCTTTTGGGACAATCTTTGTCTTTTTAAAGTAAAAGTCTATTGCCAAAAATGAAGAAGAAAAAAAGAATAAAAACAAAAAAGTGAAAAAGAAAAACCTTTCAATTTTATTTTGAGATCTTAAAAAAAATTCAAGCCCGGAAAAAGTAAAAATTTTTTTTAGTGCCAAAAAGAAATTTTTTAAACTCATACTATCCAATTCAGAATCGCCAAAGTTATAAAGCAAATCGCAAAAAATATTGTTGAATAAAACAGAATTTTTTCAACCCCTCTTCTTTTAAAATAAGGTCCAAAATATCTCCTCGGCGGCTGGAGCAAAATCGATGAGATTAAAAAAATTGAAACTAAAATCTGAAGGATTTGAATTATTTCTTTCATAGATTAAAAAAGAGGTTTAAGATACCGACGATTAAAGAAGTAAAAAAGAGGGCAGAAATTCCAGAAATTTCCAACTCAGGAAAAATCACATCTAGGAAAAAAATTATTGCCATGTTGATTATCAATGAAAAAAGTCCGAAGGTTAAAATTCGCAAAGGTAAGGTCACAAATTTTAGAATTGGTTTTATAAAAAAATTAATCAATCCCAAAACTATTCCAATAAAGATTAAAATTTGCCAATCTTGGGTAAACTTTATTCCAAAATATACGCTCTTTCCAGGAATGACGTGTAATCTGACTCCGGGAACAAATTTTACCGCTAAAAAAATTGCCAAAATCGAAACTAAAATTTGCCAAAATAAATTTTTCATTTGAAAATCTTAACAAATTTTAAATTTTAAATCAAATTTTAGGGATTAATCCTTTTTCTCTCAATTTTTTGTGGTAGGAAATGGCAAAACGATGTGCTTCGTTATCCAAGTTCAAAATCAAATTGAAAATTTCTCTTGGCAAATTTTTCAAAAAAATTGGTTTCTTTTCTCCCTCTATATACAATTTTCTTTCTCCCTTTGCCAAAGCTAAAACTTTTATTTGTTTGGAATTTGGAATTTGGAATTTGGAATTTATTGCAGCGTTCAGCTGAGCTCTTCCACCATCGATTAAAATCAAATCAGGTAATCCCCACTCTTTATGTTTAAACCTTCTTTCTAAAATCTCTCTTATCATGTCAACGTCGCTCGGCTTTTTTATAAATTTGATTTTGAACCTTCGATAAAAATTTTTCTCAGGAACCCCATTGATAAAAGTTACCATAGAACCTACGGCAAAATTTCCATGGATTTGAGAAACATCGAATGCTTCAATCCTCGAAACCTTATCTACTTTCAAAATTTTCTTCAAATTTTCTTCAATTTCTTTCCAAGGAACCTCAACCCTTATTTCTTTTTCTAAAATTCTTGAATGTTCCAAAACTTTTTCCAATGCCAAAATCTGATCTCTAATCTTTGCTGCTTCCTCAAATTCCTCCTTCTTTGCAGCCTTTTTCATTTCCCTTTTTAATTCCTTCAAAACCTCTTTTTTCTTTCCCTGAATTATTTTGAAAACATTTTCAGCATTTCTTTGACACTCTTTTTTTATTTTTTCTCTAAAAGTTTTGGAATTTGGAATTTGGAATTTGGAATTTAACAAGCAAGGAGCGGGGCATCTTCCCAAATGGTACCAGAGGCAGGGTCTCTTTGATAAAACTCTACAAGACCTAAAGGGAAAAACCTTCCTCAAAATTTTTAAGGTTTCTTTTAATGCCTTCCCATCGACAAATGGCCCCACATATTCAACTTCCAACTTCAAACTTCTAACATCCAACTTCTTTTGATGGCACCAAAAAATCCTTGGAAATTCCTCTTTAGTTTTTGCTACAAAGAAATAATTTTTTGAATCTTTCCAAATTACGTTGAATTTTGGTTGAATTTTTTTTATCAATTCTGCTTCCAAAATCAATGCTTCAATTTCAGAATTTGTCTTTATGTATCCAACCTTTTCAACTTTATCCAAAAACAAATAATCTTTATA
>JGI20130J15133_1001740_pt1 | contig 17435 bp, 16 predicted proteins | sample WasSprMetagenome_FD_15133 | JGI IMG/M metagenome (IMG submission 15133) | reverse complement strand
AGGCCCTTTAAGGCAAGGAAATGCGGTAGTGACAGGACTAGAGGGGAAAAGGCGGAGTTAAGGGGGACCTGGATTAAGAGAGAAGAGAACTTAACAAAAGGACCCTTTTGTTAAGTAGACTTGCGAGGCTTACAAAGGCGCCTCCACAACGCGGTGTCTAGGGTACCTTACCAGGCACGAGCCATTCTTGTCGATTGTCCATACCATGTATAGCATATAAGTATTTCTCAAAGTTATGGATAATCAATTTTGCTAAAAAGCACTAAGCGGAGATCATTTCAGCGTTTATAATATTAGGCAACTTCTCACCGCGCGAAAAGGCAATAATAGTCTCGGCACATATTCGATCCATCTTTTCCATCGCTTCAAAAGTATAAGCCCCTATATGAGGCGTTGCTATAACGTTATCCAGATTGAGAATAGGATTATTTAGAGGTGGCTCCCGCGAAAAAACATCTAAAGCTGCTCCAGCGATCTTTTTTTCTTTTAAGTGATTGTAAAGAGCAACTTCATCTATTATTTCTCCGCGCGCCGTGTTAATTATAAATGCCGTAGATTTCATCATTTCTAATTCACGTTGTCCTATCATATGATGTGTATCTTTTGTTAACGGTATGTGTATCGTAACAATATCTGACATTTTTAATAGTGTATCAAGCGATACGTATTTTACATCATATTGCATAGTCAACTCGTTGGTGGGCACGATATCGTAAGCCAAGATTCTTGCCCCAAAAGCATGGAGACGCTTTATAACTTCGCGGCCAATATTCCCCGTACCAATCACACCGATTGTGAGATTATTTAATTCATGACCCATAAATGGGGTCCATTTGCCGCTCTTAGTTGCTTGGATAGCATCATAAAGATGCCGAACTAAGGCCAAAATCAACCCCAGAGTTAAATCAGCTACAGCTTCTTTGTTGGCTTCCGGAACATTACCTACAGCAATATTTAATGATGTAGCTGCTTGTAGATCGATATTATCAATCCCGACACCCCGCTTCATCACTATGCGTAGGTTTTGTGAACTTTCAAGAACTTTTTTCGTAATAGGTTCAACCCCACAAATTATGGCGTAAGGTTGTTCACGTTTGATTAATTCAGCGAGATAGTCTTCGTCGATGAGTGCGTTGGGGGCCGCACGAGCATAATAAAGAGCAAATCCATTATTGCGCAGAAGCTCTTCCCCAATGGAAACTATCCGCCCAAAAGTCCGCGAACTTACTACTACTTTTTTCATAGTTAAATATTTACTCCTAAGTTTTTAAAGGCTGCAACCACTTGCTCTACCTTTTCTTTGGGGGGTAGTACATAGGGTAACCGTGGATGTCCTGCATTGACACCTCTACGATATAGTAATGCATGTAACATAGGGATACTTGGGCCATATTGATGAACAACTTCTCGCAAAGCCGACACTTTTTGTTGCAAAACTTGCGCTTCGTTTATTGAGCCGTTTTTCGCTGCAACAAAAAGCTCTACAACCACTTCCGGCAAAGCATTGGCAAGCCCTGGTACTCCACCATGGGCCCCCATAACCATAGCTGGTAGCAGGAGAGCCTCAGTTCCGATAATGAAAACAAAGTCAGGTACTTGTACTTTACGACGGTAGTCATAAAAAACCATTATATCAAAACTGGAGTCTTTAACCCCGGCAAGACCGTTTTCCGCTAATCGCGCAAGGAAATCAGGAGATACCGCAACTCCTGTTGTTTTCGGGTTATTATAAAGGAATACGGGTATGGTGACAGCGTCAATTAAAAGTTTAAAATGGCGTTCAACTTCTTGTTCCTTAAAGCCATAATAAAAAGGCGGTACGGCAGCAACTGCAGTAGCTCCTGCTTTCTCGGCGTGTTTGGCCAGTTCCACGGTCGCGCGAGTTGAAACTGCACCAACATGGATGATCACAGGGATACGACCCTTGACCTCATCAATTACAACCTCTGCAACACGTTTCCGTTCCTCAACCTCCATGAGAGGACCGGAACCGTAGGTGCCGCATACATAAAGGCCATGGACTTTGCCTACCAAAAAAGAAACAATTTCACGTTCGGCCTTCTCGTTGAAGTTGCCCTCGCTATCAAAAGCTGTAAGTAACGGAGGAATTACCCCTTGTATGCTTTGCTTATTCGTTTGAAGCTTCATTTTCCCCTCCTTTTTACACTGTTATTTATTCCCCCTTCACTGGATCGGTTGGCAAGAGAGCAATAGCCCGACAAGGTGCAGCTTCTCCATCTTTTATTTTCAAAGGGAGGGCGATAAATGTAAACGGCTGCATATCAGGTAGAAAGTCTAAATTAGTAAGATTTTCAATAATGGGAATATTGGCACCCAAAAGAATACGATGGGCAGTTGCCTCTTGACTCCCCAAAGGGTCAATTGACATCATATCAACGCCAAGAGCTCGTATTGCTTTAGTGACTAGCCATTGAGCGGCATCGGGAGCCAAATAGGGATATTCTAAAAAACCTCGGCTTTGATATTTTTTATAGGTGCCAGTATTTAAAATTACGATACGATTAGATATAATTATTTGATCATATTTTTCAAGATCTTTAGATGTGATAATTTTTAAATTGAGATCTGTCAAATTACAAACAACAGCTTCTCCTACTAATGAATCCAACGGTATTTTGTCAACCGATTGCCCATTAGCCACGAAGTGCTTGGGGGCATCAACATGAGTGCCTGCATGAACCGGGAGTGTCAATTTAGATGACCAATGGCCCTCTTGGTTATGTGTGGCCAGCCACTGAAGGACTGGCCGCGATAAACCCGGATAAACCATCATTGTTTGCTCAACATCATATGACAGATCAACAATTCTTAAACTTTTCATCGGCTCTCCTCCTTTCCACAACCTCGCGTACTATTGTGTTTATCCGTGGGCCAGGAGGACATCCTGGAATAAAAATCGTATTCTTGTTCTTTTTATATTGCTCTGGAGCACAATCTCCTATTACAAAATAAGATCCTGTTAAAATGTGTTCATCAAATCCAGGATCCTCAGCATTAAACCCCATCAAAAAAGTAGGCTTCCCCAAGGTACAGTTAATTTTAGACCAAAACCCCTCTTTTTCCCACGATACAAATGTTCCAATTACCCAAGTTAGGCATCCCCAGCATACTCCTCCTGTTACGATATTGCAAGGGAAACGGTTATATAGTGCCGGCGTAGGGCGCCTAGCTCTGATTTTTATATCATCTATTCGCATACCAAGCACTTGAATTTTGTTAAAATCTATTTCTCCTATCCCACTTAAATGGGCTGCCCATGGGAACCACAATTCATCCGCCTCGAAGCCCAATACTTTGGCTACCACAACATCAGTAGCAACTGGATCAGTACCTGCGAAAACAAGACCTAAAAACCGTGGTGTTACATTAAGTGGCCCCTCTCCTTCGCCAATGACAACAGCATCGACTACGCATAAGGCAGGACGTATTATTGTCATGACATCGGCAATAACTTGATAAAGACGGGGTAATTGATGATATTTCAAACGATATTTTTGTGGTATAATGCCAACCCAATTTTTGACACAACATGTTATAGCATCGATCATGTGCGTTTTGGCTTTAGGCGCATTAATTATCACGTCAGCGTCAAGTACAGACTTTGGCAGTAAGATTTTGCGGAGGGCACTCCCTTGCGCAATATCGACGGGTAGAAGAGTATCCTGATCCAAATCGATAACCCTGCCCCCGAACCGTTCGACTTCAGCTACTAGGCCGATTTCTTTCATTACTCGATAACTATCGCTAACGTTGACAGAAGAATCACCTACTATGACCTCTTTAGCCCCAGCTTCGAAAGCAAGACGCACTAAAGCGCCGATCAATTTGGGCTCAGTGGTTACTCCCCTAACGGATTCCACACCAGATACCGCGTTCGGCTTTATGAAAACCCTACAGCCTGGTTTTACAAACTTTGTTATATTGCCAAGATAATTCACAGCTTCCCGCACTAGTTGGAAAAAATCAACCCTGTCGTATTGAACTTCCTCGGTCCTCACCACAGCAACAGAAACTTCCTTTTTATTGCTCTCGCGCATTGCCACCCCCTTGTTTTGTTGCAATGTTGTTCGCAAAAAGGCTTATTAAAGTTTGATAGCGTTGGATTAAAGAATTGTATATTTTGTGATTGTTCAACTGCGGTCGAATTGTTTCCTTAATCTGCGTAACAGAACCAAAATTCTCTGGCCGATCAATGAGCCCAATAGCCATAGCAGCAACTATAGCAGCGCCGAACGCGCTTGTTTCACTAATCATCGGAATCAACAGCTCCCGCCCATAGACATCAGCCATGATTTGGGCCAATACGGTAGAGCGGGAAAGGGAGCCTGACAAGCGTATGCTCGTAATACCATTAACCACTTGCTCGACCGCTTGAAATGCAAGAAAGCGTTCGTAAACAAGCCCCTCAATAAATGCACGTATAATATGTTTTTTCGTATGATGATAAGATAAACCATACAACATTCCGCGCAGGTTCATATTCCAAAAGGGCGCCCGGCTACCTAAAACAAAGGGCAAGAAAAAAAGCCCATTACTGCCTGGGGGCACAGTTTTTACATATTCTTCCAAGATCTCGTGCACCGTTTTTCCTGAACTTTGCGCTTCAGCCATTTCTGCTGCGCACCATTCCCGAACAAACCAATCATAAACCAATCCGCCAGCAGTAACCCCTCCCACCACCCATTTGCCAGGAATGGCAATATAACAAAACGTGCGCATTTGTTTATCCACTACGGGATCATCTACTAATACACGTACGGCTCCACCAGTTCCCATTGTATTGTCCGCTTCGTGCGACCCTAATGCGCCAGAACCAATGGAGGACAAAGGCCCATCACCTCCCCCTATAACTATTGACACATTATAACGGTCTAACCCTAAAGCTTTCAGAGGTTCGTCTTTGACAGTTATTATTGTTAAAGGAGAAACCACTTCCGGAAGCTGTGAAGCCCTTACTTCCGCAATTTCTAATGCTTCATCATCCCACTGTAATGTATGGATATTAAACATGCCCGATGCCGAAGCAACAGACCAGTCTGCGATATAGTTTCCACAAAATTTGTAAATAATGAAATCTTTTATGGAAAGCCACTTTTTTATTTTTGTTAATAAATGTGGATATGTTTTTTTAAACCACAGTATTTTCCAAATAGGATACATAGCATGTAAAGGACAACCGGTCCGCTGGTATAGTTCATGTTCCTTTATCGTTTTCTTCATATTTTCAACAATATCACAGCTGCGAAGATCGCTCCATATTATACAATTGGCTAATGGTTCTCCTTTAAGATCTACAGGTATTAAACTGTTGAGATACGTGCTCAAGCCTATTACAATTGGAATTTTGGGAGACGCAAGGCGAACAGTAGCTTGCAATACCTGAGTAAAAGCCTGGAACACCGTATAAGGATCCTGCTCTTGCCATCCTGGTTGTGGAGACAATACTGGATATGACACACTATTCTCGGCCAACAAATTGCCTGAAGAATCTAACAGAATAGCGCGGCATCGACTTGTTCCCACATCAACCCCGATCAATTGGAACTGTAGCATATTCATGTCACCTCCGCCTAAGGCTGTATAGTGCTACTACAACCAATATTATGAGTCCATTAGCAACCATGCGACCGGCCTCAGGTATTTGAAACATGAGTAATAAATTGAATATAACTCGCATAATTATCGTTCCACAAATCGTTCCACTAATAGTACCCAAACCTGTAAAAAATGAGGTTCCTCCAATTACTGCAGCAGCGATCGACCCCATGGTATAAATGTCCGAAAAACGCAGGGTTGCCATATTGAGATAGCCTAGCAATGACAACCCTGTTGCTGCTGAAAACAATCCACAAAGAGCATATCCTACTATAGATGCTATTGGTACATTAACTCCAGAATAATGTGCCGCTACAGGATTATTCCCTATGGCATGGAACAACCGTCCCAAAATTGTCAGACGCATTACACCTATAAAAAATAGCGCTATTACTAGCCAAACAACAAAAGGCAAAGGAAATACCCCCAATATTACCTTTCCGGCAAATTTAACAAGGCTTGGTGCCGGACCGCCGTATGTAACTCCACCAGTATAAATCCAGACAATGCCGTTCAAAATTAAACTTAAACTTAAGGTCATCACTACGGGAGGTATTTTTAAAAGATTTACGCCAATACCGTTGATCAAACCACAGAGAACGCCGATCCCAAGACAGGCTAAAGATATCGGGAGCGCCAAAGTATCTTGACCTTTCATCAGTGCTGAAGCCAAAATCGACACTAAGAACACAACCGCGCCTACAGATATATCTATTCCGCCACTGATCATCACCAAAGTCTGACCAATCGCTGCTAAACCAAGAATTGATGACCAACGACATATGCTAACAAGACTACCCAAGCTTAAGAGGTGCGGTTTTAATAGCCCGCCAAGACCCAATAAAACACCCAAAGTTACATAGACGATCAACAAGCTTCCAAATCTGCTTAGAATTTTTTGAAAGCTATATGTCATGAGTTGAATTATTTTCCCCATACGATCTCCTTCATTTTTGTTGATAACAAAGGTATGGCTAAAACAAAAACAATAATAATTCCTTTGAATACATATTGGTAATAAATGCTTATACCTAAAAGATTAAAAATGTTATTGATTAATGTAAATGCTAGGCTACCCCAAAGAACGCCCAAAGGATTAATTTTACCACCGGTAAGAAGAGTCCCTCCAAGGGCGGCTGCCCCTATTGAATCCAGCGTATAGGGCTCGCCTACTGCCGGATCGCCGCAGCCTATTCTGGCTGCCATGTAAAGACCAGTGAGTAGTACAAAAGCCCCGCTTAGTAAGTAAGAGATGATCATGTATCTTGAGCAATCTATGCCCATATACTCTGCCGCCTTTTTTTCCCCGCCGATCGCGAACATTTTTCTTCCGTAAATTGTTTTATAAGTTACTACCCAACCTATGGCCACCAAAAATAATAAGTAGAAAATCGGCCCAATAGGTATGTTATTCCACCTGCCTAAAACTAAATCAATGTAATTTTTAGGTATTACACCGCCGGGTTGAGGACGAATATATAACGTTATTCCTTTGATGACATACATAGTGGACAGAGTAACAATGAAAGGGTTAAAATTAAGTTTTCCCACAAAGATGCCGTTAAACAAACTGATTGCAAAAATAGCTGCACAACACATTATTATTGCCTCAGCAATAGAACGCGACATTAAGATCGAAGCGATAGCTGTAACCAAAGAAATCGATGCCCCCACAGAGAGATCAATGGCACCGACCAACATTACGAGCCCCTGCCCCAGTGCTACGCTGTATAGTGGTGTTAGGCGAACAATAAGGTTGGTAAGATTTTCTGGGTTTTTAAATTGTGGAATTAAACAAAGGGAGATAAAACATGTTAAAAGAACACTTATCGCTAAACCCACTTGCGCTAAATCAAATCTTCGACGAGGCGTTTTAGCACTAAGCATGAGTTACTCCTAGCGCAGCCCTGACTATATTCTCTTCTGTAATTTCCCCTTCTGAAAATTCTGCAACAATCTTCCCTTGCCTCATTATTATCACGCGATCGCACAGGCCAACGAGCTCTTTAGTGTCGGTTGTAACCAAAATGATACTGTGTTTGGCTTCGTCCGTTAAAGCCCGCAGTGTAAAATAGATTTCGCGCTTAGTCCCAACATCTATCCCCATAGTTGGCTCAATTAACAGCCAAATACGAGGAGAGCGTAGGAACCATTTGCCTAAAATAATCTTTTGCTTATTACCTCCGCTTAGCTGCCAAACAGGCTGCTCCAGTGACTGAGCCTGTAGGTTTAAACTTTTCGCAGTTTTAAGTAAACTTTGCGTTTCACGCCGGTAGTTAATCAAACCAAACCGTGACCACAATGATAGATTAGGCAAAGCCATGTTATACCGAACGGAGAGGGCAGGAGCTAACCCTTCCTGCTCTCTATATTCAGTAATTAATACTATTCCATTTCGAATTGCTTGTTTTGGGTTTTTAATTTTACATTTTTTGTCATAAAGCTTAATTTCGCCACTTTCCCAAGGCATCAATCCGAAGAGTGCCCGCAACAATATATCCTGTCCGCTACCTTTTAACCCTCCTATTCCCAAAATTTCTCCTTCATATAACGTAAAGCTGGTATTAATAATACCTGCTCTTTTTATAGTAAGGCCCTTTACCTCTAGCGCTGGAACTTTCGCGTCTTTAGAACGACGCGGAGGAAACATGTCGCCTAAGTCGCGACCGATCATAAGCTTGACCAGATCATGAGGCGTTGCTTGTTGCCTATCATAAGTGCCTACTTTTTTCCCATCTTTAAGAACGGTCACTCGATCAGCAACAGCTAAAACTTCGTCCAATCGATGGGAAATATAAACAATCCCGACATCTTGTTCTTTAAGTTTACGCATTATGCAAAAAAGCTTTTCGACGTCGGGCTCAGAAAAAGAAGCAGTAGGTTCATCTAAAACAAGCAGTTTGGGAGAAGCAATAATGGCTTGGGCAATTTGGACCCACTTCTGTTCCGCTATGGGCAAAGAATAAACTGGAAGTGATGGATCTAAATCCAGATCAAAATTTTGAAAAACCTCGTGTGCGAGACGAAACCACTTTTTGTACGACATCCAAAATTTGCTCAAACGATTAATAAATTTTTCTCTTCCTAAGAATAAATTCTCCGCAACAGAGAGCTCAGGGACTAAAACAGTTTCTTGGGGTACTACTCTTATACCGTCTTTCCACGCTTCTAATGGTGAACGGAAAATACGTTGTTGACCATTGAAAATAATGCGACCTTCGGAAGGCGTAATGAGTCCTCCTAAAATTTTTGCCAGCGTTGATTTACCGGCACCGTTTTCACCTACCAAAGCGTGTACTTCTCCAGCATTACATGCGAAATCTATATCACGCAGGGCTTCTACACCAGGAAAACGTTTGGAAATTTTTTCTGTAATTAATAGCTCCATGATCTCAAAAACCGGGGCCTACCGCCTTAAAATCGGTAGGCCCCGGTCAAACTTATCACTTCCCCAAACCGTAGAGTGCGCGAAGTTCTTCGTTGGTGAGAGCAGTGTTACACCAGACATAGTCTGGTAGGTCAGGTTTTACGTATTTGAACACTGTGTCCCAAGTGATATAAGGTGTAGGATAAATTGTCTTCTTGGGCACGGTCATCCCGCGGAGAAGGTTGATAGCTAATTGCAAAGCAATTCTGGATTCCCAGGTAGGTTTACAGGGAGCAATGGTGTCAAACCCTTGATCCTTATATTTTATCCATGCTTTCAACAAACCGTTATAGTCCTCACCGGTCATAGGGACAAGAGGACGCCCTTGCTCAAGAAACACATGCAATACCGCGAGGGTCATTTGACCGCCGGCAGTCCATACACCATCAATGACAGGGTTCGCAGCGACTAAGCTTTCAGCCACAGCTTTAGCTTTCGCGTAATCCCAGTCACCCGCACCAATGCCTACGATTTTGATGCCCGGATACTGTTCAAAAATCGGTTTGGCTCCATACGTCCAGCGTGCCTCATTGGCCCCAGCCCCGGGAACCCCTTGTAGGACGATTATGTTTCCTTTAGGTTCCCCATACTTTTCGATTAATTTGTTCACTAGCCATTGCGCAGTGACTCGGCCAAAATCTATGTCGTCGCTATGATATAAAGCTGCATATTTTTCACCCTCATACATTACATGTGTAATAATGATCGGGATACCACGGTCATACAGACTGTCTATAAGCGGTATCAATGCTGTCGGAGAAGATGGTGATACGATGATTGCATCACAGCCTTTGGCCACAAGGTCCTCAATATCTGCGATTTGTTTAGATGGGTCCCCCATACAACTGACAATATAGTATTCGGAAATAATGCCGGCTTTCTTATATGCCTCAGCTTCCAACTCGAATTCGCGCTGCCATTGCGTGGTCCAATCTATACCAGAAAGATGCATAGAGAACCCGATCTTATAAGGAGGATCCTTTTTGTATTGGCCTAATATCGTAAACTCTGTAGAACATTCCACAGCCGATGCCGCAAGTACTAATCCACCCACGACCAAACCCAGTAACAAAGTTGAAAATAGCGCTCTTTTCATTCGAACCTCCTTTTCCATTCTAGGTTAGGTTTTGCCCTACTGCTTTATAATTCAAGTTCGTTTTCTCTTGGTCTTGTATCACCTCCTCTCGGCGCTTTATATATGCACACGCGCCGAATCCCTCTGAAATGCCCGCTGCGGCACCTTTTACAGCTTTAATTAGTTGGACTTTTTCTCGCTCATACCGTTCTTTTGCTACAGAAATGCTAATAGCACCTATCACTGCGCCCCTAAAATCATAGATTGGAGATCCAATGCCTATAATCCCTTCATGAGCTTCTTCAATACTAAGTGCAAAACCGTTATGTCTAACTTTTCGAATTTCGTGTAGCAATTTATTAGGATCAATTATTGTTTTTAAAGTTAANGGCACGAAATTTTCTTGNCGTATATACTCTATTAATTGGTCATCAGTGAGCCCAGATAAAAGGGCTTTACCTAAAGCAGTGCAATATGGTGCCTCTTGCAGGCCAATGACCTCACTTATTACAGGTGTTTCATTGCCCAATTCTCGGTGTAAATAAATTACCTTCCAACAATGTAAAATTCCTAAATGAGAATTGACATTATAACATCGTGACAAATTATAAAGAAAAGGTTTCGCAACATTAAGAATGTCACAATTCCGCAGTATGATATTAGCTTTTTCTAAGAATTTATAGCCTAGCATAAATCGAGCACCATTTACACGCTTTAAATAGCCCGCGTCTTCTAAAGCATACAAAATGGGGTAAATCGAACCTATTGGTAATCGCAGTAAATCTGCTGCTTCACGCGCAGATAACTCAGATCGTGACTGAAATAACTCCAATAATTGTATGGCCTTTTGCACGGATTGATTTCGCCGCGGTTTGTTCGCCATAGGCGAACACTATTATATACATCGCGCACTCCTCTGTCAAGAGGGCGAGGGCTTGTCTAATAACCGAGGTTGGGGTAGTTCTCTGAGCCAAGGTGAGGGGGAAGCATGTGTACAGACCGAAGCGTGTTTTTGCCGTGGCCCTAAGGCTGGCCCAAGAGGCGGAGAAAAAGAGGGAAAGGAAGCGGGGAAGGCNTCCAACTTATCCGGATTACCTTTATCTTGCCCTCCTCATTCTCCGCTCCTACTACAACTGGACCTACCGGGAGACAGAGGCCTTCTTTCGTGACCTCTTCCCGGATGAGCCCTGCCCAAGCTTCCAAGCCCTCCACTGGTACATGCGCAAAAAGCTTGGGGAAGAGGAGCTTCATAAACTCCTGGAGCTCCTAAAGGAGAGACTTCGCTTTCTTGAAAAAAGTCTCCTCCTCATCCTGGATAGCACGGGAATTCCTCAACGGGGCAAAACGCAAGAGCTGAAGTGGATGAGAGGTAGGTTTCCCAGGGTGGTCCAAGGGCATGCCAGGCTCTGTCTGGCCATACGTTATTCCCAAGAGGAGAAGCTTCTTCTCCCTGTGGGAATGAGTGTGGGCGAGGGTTATGCGCCTGATCCTCTTCTTGGGGCCAAGGCCCTAAACGCGGCCAATCCCGGGGGCCTTCTTCCTGCCGATGCGGGTTTCGACTCGGGGAAGGTCTACGAGGAAGCTGAGGGAAAATACATCCAGATGATCCAGCTCAAGGGCGGTGGGAAAGTGCGAGATCCAAGGAGAAGGGAAATATTGAAAGCTTTTCGTTTAGATCTTTATCGGCTGCGAGCAGTGAGCGAGGGAATATTCAGGGTCCTGAAAACGAGGCTCAACGGGAGGCTCAGGAATCTAAGCGTTTCTAACACCCAAAAGGAGGCCCTTCTCCTTGTGGTGTGTTATGTGCTGCGGGTATTTCTGGCCTTATTCCGTTGGCTTTTAAGTCTCCGCTCTTCCAGGTCAACAAGAAGGGCCATCCTCGCCTTTTCTTAGACAAGCCCACGGGAGCTTGACGTCCTAGTAGGGCAATGCTATAATGCAAACGCTAGCAATAAGTTACTCAAAGGGGGTGATCGAAAGAAAAAGTATCGTAAACTTATGCTTTTAAAACAAAATTAGGAGGAGGTGGTACTGATGCGTCTACGGACTGTGGTGTTGGTAGCGTTGATGTTAGTCTCCTTCCTTGGGGCTGAAACTCTTGCTGGAGGAGACGAGACAATTACTATTAGGGCGTTTGTGGTTGGCCCCGGTCCTATGGGGGTAAAAAAGGCGACAAACCTGGAACTTGCTGCTGAATATCTCAACCGCTTTTTGGAGGCTTGTGGAGCCGGCGTAAAAGTCAAAGTTGAGGTAGAGTACACCGAGCTAAAATGGGAACAAGCTTCAGAAAAGTTCTACCTTGATTTCCGTGCCGGTAAAGCGCCTGATATTGTGACACTGCGGGAGACGGCTGATTTAGCGAAAGGTGGCTACATATTGCCCATGACCAAGCACGTCCAAGAGTTTTGGAACTTTAACTACTATGACTTTTACCCCACTCTTTGGGAAGGAGCTCAGTGGAATGGCGAGATTTGGGGCGTTCCTCATGATATTTCCCCTGTAGGAATCTGGTACCGTAAAGATGTTTTGCGTGCTCTCGGATACACTGATGCAGAGATAAACGAACTCTTACCAGAGGATGGCAATACTACGCTAGAGGTGGTGGCACGATTGGCTAAGGAAGCCGTAGATGCAGGGTTGGTGGAATACGGCATTCTGCATCGTCCCAGCAGTGGGCCGGGTCTGTATGCTACCCTTTTAGCTTTTGGTGCGGAATGTTACGATCCCGAGAAAGGCGTTTTGGTGCTCAATAAATCTGCTATATTGCAATTCCTACGGTGGCATCAAGATATGGTAGCCCAAGGCGTAATCCCCCCGACCCCGCCCTCTTGGGCCACCATCCACGGCACATTCGTCGAGGGCAAGACATTTAGTACTTGGGCCAGTCATGTAGGTACACCGTCGGAGTGGATGGCACAATATGGGCTTTCAGAGAAGACTCTCGAGGAGGACTTAGGTTTTCTTCCGTTCCCACCTACTGAAAAAGAAAAAGCAAAGGGCCGAGGGCCAGTGTCGGTGCACGACTTTCCGTTGTACTTTGTAACCAGTCAGAGCAAATATCCCGAGTTGGCGCAACTTCTCATCATGTTCGCCACGAGTCCGGAAGCTTGCGCGATTCACTCCGCGTTCAGTTTGCGACCGCCTTATAGGGCTTCTGCTCTTGCCCATCCATTGATCAAAGATAACCTTTACATTCAAAGGACGGCGCCGTCAGCAGCAGTTGTGCGTCCCGTGCCAATTCATCCTCAATTTTGGGATTATCAGAAACGTATTTTTGAGGCTTTAAAAGGGGTGGAAGCCGGTGTAGTTACTCCCGAGAAGGCTGTTGAAGATCTGGTTGCCTGGTTCAAGGCCGAAGTTCCTGATGGCGTCATCATCGAGTAAATGGCCGGGGAGGCCGGACAAAGCCGGCCTCCCCTTTCAATGCGAAAAATTTTAGGCAATAGACGCATTTCACTAAGCATCTTTATAGGACCTAGTGTTGGGCTTGTCTTTTTATTCTATTTTATTCCAGTTATCTTGACTTTCCTCATCGCTTTTACTGATATGGATAGAACATTGACCTGGCGGTTTACTGGTTTCGACAACTTTTCCCGATTACTTGGTATCGGCGTTCGTGATCCAATAATTCCGAGAGTTCTTTTGAATACCATCATATACACCCTGGGAGCGTTGCCTGTCACGATTATCGGAGGGCTTTTTATTGCAATCCTTTCAATGCGGGTTCGTGCCGGAGTCGGGCTTTTCTTCAGGACCGTTTTCTTTATCCCTAGAGCTATTCCTCCTGTGGTATATGGATTTTTGTGGGCATGGGCATTTGAAGGGACTCGTTATGGTCTATTCAATGCAATTCGGGCTGCTTTGGGATTACCCATAGTACAATGGCTCATTCATTACCCTATGGTAGTTGTGATTTTGGCTAACGGGCTTCTGGGAATTTCCATGGCTATGCTTGTTTTTAGTTCAGCAATTGCAACAATACCTCAGGAGTTGACGCGAGCCGCTGAGGTCGACGGTGCTTCTGCAACACAGATCGCCCGCTATATTATTCTTCCCTTGCTCAAATGGCCGATCTTAACTATGACAGCATGGCATCTTATGTCCTTTCTTAACTCTTATGTTTATATTATGCTGATCACTGGCGGAGGACCGTATTACGCTACTGAAGTATGGAGTCTTTATGCTTATCATGTTGCATTTACTCAATATCGTTATGGCTATGGAGCTAGTCTCACCGCGCTTCTTGTAGTGGTGAACGTTATTTTACTTTTATTGGTTCTTAGAGCATTTGGTATGCAGCGTATGTTAGCGCGAGGAAAGATCGAGGTGTGAAATGGTGATAAAACGAGTAACAAAGGCAATCCCCTATATTTTGTTGTTGCTTATAGCTACACCGTTTTTGACCATGTATATAGGTTTTTTTCTGCGGGCCTTTGGCGAGAGAATGGTTCTTGGGGTCATTCCTGAGCGGTGGGGAGTTAATAATTTTCGATTTCTTTGGCAACCCATAGCGTGGGGATTGGAAAAAACAACCATGTGGGCAGCGCTCGGTAACACAATGCTTTTCGCAACCGTATCGGGGTTCATAGTGACGGTGATCTGCATGTTAGCTGGGTACGCTTTGTCTCGTATTGAATTTCGAGGGAAAACTTTTTTCCTTGTGCTCCAGCTGATCCTTCACGCAGTACCAGGCCAAATACTTCTCATTGCCATCTTTTTCCTTCTTCTTTATATAAAACTTTTACATCAAATCCCGGGCGTTGCATTGGCAAGAGCTGCGCTTGAGATCCCACTGGGAATCTGGATGGCTAAGGGATTCTTCGATGGAATTCCTTGGGATGTGGAACGGGCGGCAATGATTGATGGATGCACACGGTTCCAAGTCTGGTACAAAATATTTCTCCCTTTGGTCAAGCCAGGCATCGCCGCTGTGTTCATCTGGGGTTTTCTGTTTGCTTGGCATGACTTCATTTACGTTTATACCCTTCTTCCTGGAACGATAAAATTAATGGCTACTTTGATTCAGAGCCTTTTGGCCACAGAGGTCGTTGATTACGGGTATTTGGCAGCAATGTCCCTAGTATACTCACTTCCGCCTCTTATTCTGTTTATCTTTCTTCAGCGTGCATTGTTAAAAGTACCAATTTTTGGGGGGAAAGGGGCAGTATGAGGGTCTTTTTGGATCGAGTAAGCAAACACTTTGGACCAGTTAAGGCTGTGGACGAGCTTAGTTTGGAAATTGGCGACAAAGAGTTTATGGCACTGCTTGGCCCTTCCGGCTGTGGTAAGACTACAACGCTTCTTATTGTTGCGGGTTTTTATAAGCCTACAACAGGGTTAGTGCTGTTCGACGACCAGGTAGTAAATGATGTGCCTCCAAGAGAAAGAAACATCGGTATGGTGTTCCAGTCGTATGCTCTCTATCCACATATGACAGCGTTTGATAACATCGCTTTTCCGCTCCGGCTTAGAAAGATGAAAAAGCAGAAAATAGAAGAAAAAGTAAAAGCGGTGGCTTCCCTTTTGCATATCGAAGAGATCTTATACCGAAGGCCAGGAGAACTTTCGGGAGGGCAACAGCAGCGAGTAGCCCTGGCGCGGGCTTTAGTGAAAGAGCCTAGTTTGCTTCTTCTTGATGAACCTCTTTCCAATCTAGATGCGAAACTTCGCATTATGATGCGGGCAGAGCTCAAACGCTTACAAAAGGATTTGGGAATTACCACTATCTTCGTCACTCATGATCAAATTGAGGCGATGACAATGGCGGATAGAGTGGCCATTTTGGAAAGCGGACGGCTCCAGCAAGTCGGGTCTCCCGAAGAGCTGTACAACATGCCAATCAATTTATTTGTAGCGGGTTTTATTGGGACTCCGCCCATGAACTTTCTCGTTGCTACCTTGGAGGAGGCCGAAGGCAAGTTTTTCATTAAGACTAGCCATTTTTCTCTTCCCCTTCCCAATGCAATTGGCCAGAAAGCTCGCTCTCGAACTACATCCAAAGCCGTGATAATAGGAATTCGGCCTGAGGATATTACTATTGGGCAAGGTGAAATTCAAGGCGAGATATATATAGTAGAGCCATTGGGTAGAGACACGCTTGTCACTGTTGATGTCGGAGGTGAAACTATTAAGGTTATTGCTCCAGCTGGGTTTAAGGCTGACCCGCATGAACGAATTCGACTAGCATTTTCTTTGGAAAAAATTTATCTTTTCGATAAAGAAACAGGAAAGTCGCTTATTATCTGAAAGAAAGGAGGAGCCAATGATAATAAAAGGCATAGGAATCAACGCCCATCCAGAGCATGTCGGTGGGGAAGTTGATAGACTTAAACAGGACCTGAAATGTTTTCAAGAAATAGGCTACGATTATGTAGAAATTCCAGTCGATATAGTTGACGTAATACGGTGTGGAAAACTTAACCCGCGACAAATGCAACATCTCAAAGCTTTACTAAGCAGTTTTAAACTTAAATATACTGTCCATGCCCCATTAGGGTTGGACCTAAGGGACGCGGAAAATTTAGAGGTACAAAGGGAACTTTTTCGATCATGTTTAGATTTTACTGCTGAAATTGGAGCGAACATCTTTGTCTACCATTATGGGCAAAAGACGCCGGACTTGAACCTTGAACAAGCTCTTTACGAAGGAATGTTGGAAGCCGCTGACTATGCAGAATATAAAGGCATTGAAATTTGTGTAGAAAACATCGAAATTGACACGGTGCAGAACGTGGTTCAATTTATTGAAAAAATTAATCGAAATAATGTTGGAATGACTTTTGATTTCGGTCACGCCTATCTTGCCAGTGTACGCTTCGGCTTTAACTTCTTGGAGTCTGTAAAGTTAGCAAAGCCATATATTCGCCATATCCATGTGCATGATAATTTCGGGAAATTTGAAGAACGTAGACTTATGGGCTATGAGCAGTACAAACTCATCCCGTATCGAAAACTTCTTGCTGTCGGCAGAGGAGATCTCCACTTACCCCCTGGTTGGGGCCAAATACCGTTGGATGAGGCGCTTGAACTTTTAGAAGATTACGACGGAATATTTATGTTGGAGTACTACTTTCACCGCTATCGACCACAAGCTTACGAAATTTTTGCTACCGCAAAAACTTATGTCGAACGCCACTTTTCAAAACGAAAAGCGTAGGCCATGTTTGACATAGTGCCCCATTTAGTGTGTAAGGGCAACATGGTAGTTCCCTATTTGGATTTCCGCAAACCCTCGGAGCCTGCGCTCCCTATACCTCGCCAAGCTACTTGAAAACCAGAAACCGGAGATCTTTGTAGGGGATCACAAGGCAGTAGTGC
>JGI20130J15133_1001738_pt1 | contig 17459 bp, 16 predicted proteins | sample WasSprMetagenome_FD_15133 | JGI IMG/M metagenome (IMG submission 15133) | reverse complement strand
TTTTTTTTATTAGGTGAAATTGGAGCTAGATAAAAAACGGGCTCTTCTAATTTCTAAGTTGAAAGAAGCCTCTGGTAAATATAAAAGCCTATTGGAAGACGTTAGACGGGTTAAAGAGAAACGTGATAAATTGCATGCTGAAATTAGAGGAGCTATTGAGGAAATTAAGACACTTAAATCAGAGTATAAGAGCTTAAGCTTAGAAATATCAAGTTTAAAGGGGGAATTAAATTCCGAGTATTCTAAGCTTAGAGAAATCAGACAGCTTATAAATGAGGTTAAAGCTAAGATTGGCGGTTCCAGTGTTCCGTTGAAGGAGCTTAGAAGACGGATCTCTGAGTTGGAGTGGAGGCTTCAGACAGCTCCAACAGATTTACAAGTTGAAAAGAAGATTGCAGGCGAAATCGCTAGGCTGGAGAGGGAGGTAAAACAGCAGGAGGAGGTTTTAAAGCTTAAGGAGAATTTGATGGAGCTTAAAGCAACTAGGGAAGCGATTAAAATTAAGATAAAATCCATTAGAAGCAAGCTTGAAGAGGTGGGTAGTAAAAGAGAGGCTATCAAAAAAGTCATTATTCAACTTGATGAAAGGATTAAATCGTTAAGGAAGGAGGCTGACGATTACCATAGAGATCTTCTTCAAAAGGTTAAAGAGTTGAATGAATTGAAAATTGAAAAAAAGACTATAGTTGAAGAACTTGAAACTTTAGAAGCTGAAGAGAAAAAGAGATTTGAAGATGAAGCTAAATCTAATTTAATTAAAAATGCTAAAATCGTTTTAGATAAACTTAGAAAAGGTGAGCGAATTACGTCTGAAGAGCTTAAAATTTTAGCTGAAGCCGAAGATATGGGGGTTATTTAATGACTGAAGTTGAAAGTAAATCTATGAAAATTCTTGTTTTATGTATAGATAGAGATGATGATTTAGGTGTTAAAACTGGTATAAAATCTCCGGTTATCGGAAGAGAGAAAGTTCTTGAAGCGGCTTTAAAGCTTATAATGAGTGACCCTGAAGAGGCCGATGCGAATGCTATGTTTGAAGCTGTACGTATAATGGATAGTTTGAAATCTAAAGATAAGTCTAGTGATTATGAAGTGGCCGTTTTAACTGGTTTTAAGAATGGTGGGATTGAAGCGGATAGACGGATATCTGAATCCCTAAAGGAAACTCTTAGAATATATCCGGCAGATGCTGTTATACTGGTTTCTGATGGATATACTGATCAGGAGGTTTCACCGATAATACAGTCTCAAGTTCCTATAATTTCAGTTAGAAGGTTTGCCGTTAAGCATAGTGAGTCTATTGAAACCAGCTGGTACATCTTGACCAGATATTTAAGCATGCTCATTCAAGACCCAAGGTATACTAAATGGACTCTAGGGGTTCCGGGTTTAATAGTCTTATCGCTTTCAATCCTATACATGTTAACCCTCTTCTACCCTGAAATCCCGCTCATACCTTACACGTTAACCGTAACTCTTATGGTTGTAGGTTTAACACTATTCATTAAAGGTTTCGGCTTAGATAAATCCATAAGTCACGTAGTCTCAGAGGTCTCCTCAAGGCCCTCAATACTCATAAGGGTCTTCGGGTATGTAGCATGCTTCATAATGTGCGGGTTGGGTTTTTCACAAGGCTTCTCTTCTGTTATTGCAAACGTCCCCGTGGAGAAACTTACAGATATTCAAAACTTCATAAACTTCTTTAATATAATAGTCGCAAGTTTTATTGAAGGTGTCTTAGGCTTCTTTCTAGCAGGCTTCTTAACACTCCTCGTCAGTAAGGCTATATACGACTACATAAACAAGAGCTTAAAATTCCTGGGAGACATCGTAGGTATTGTTTCAGTAGCTATGATATTTGGAACGATAGCTAACTCTGTACCTCTGATAAGGTCTCCTCCAGCATCCATATTCCATCCATCAGCTATAGCCTTCTTCTTCTGGGTGATACTAGCAACAGTCCTTATAGTAACTTCAACGCTTATAGCTCACAAATCTAGAGATAGATTTGTGAAGATTTGGAGGACTGAAGAGGCTTGAAAAGTATACGTCACGCCGTGATCCTAGGATCTGGATTTGAGAGGGCTTTACAACCTTTTGAGACGATTGAAGTTGAAACGCCGTTTAATTCAAAGAAGGTCGTTGTCTTTAGGGCTTCTATTGATGGTGTTGAAACTTTAATTGTTTTAAGGCATGGCGTTGCTCATGAGAATCCCCCACACATGGTAGAGTACAGAGCTAACATATGGTCTTTGAAAAAGCTTGGAGTTGAAAGGTTACTTGCTGTTAATACTGTAGGCGCCATAAACCCTATTATGAAACCCGGTGATCTTACGGTTCCAAATAATCTGATAGATTTCACCAAGTGTAGACGCTATACGTTTTATGACGCTCAACCAGTTATTCACGTAGACTTTACAAGACCATACTGTGAAGAGCTTAGAGGTCTTCTTATAAAGTCGGCGCTTAAGCTGGGTGAAATGATATGGGATAAATCCACATACGTCTGTACGGAAGGTCCTAGGTTTGAAACGTCTGCTGAAATAAGAATGTTCAGACTTTTAGGAGCAGATGTTGTAGGTATGACCGGCTGTCCTGAAGCGGCTTTAGCAAGAGAACTAGGGTTATGTTACGCTTCTCTATGCATAGTGTCGAATATGGCTGCTGGTATGCAGAGTAGAATAACGAGTAGGGAAGTTTCAGATATAGCTCTTAGGAAAAGAGAAGCAGTTATGAAGATACTTGGAGAAACTATTAGAAGCCTATCTCCAGGTAGAAGTTGCTCTTGTCCGATTCAAGCTGGCTCAGAATTCAAAGTCACCTAAAGCGTTAGTGGTAATTAGGGAAGGTTAACTGTTTGATGTTATGCTAAAAATAGTAGGCTTAATGTGGGAGTGCTCTATAAGTAGAGCCTATTAGTGTAAGCCTTACTCCAGATACTATGAATTCAACGGCAATGGCTACGAGTAGGAAACCGGTTACTCTTGAAATGGTTTCACGCCAAAAATCCCCAATAAACCTGTCGATGTACTCAGAGCATAGAAGTATAAGCCAGCTGGCTGTAAGAGAAATCAACGCCGCAATTATGGTTATGACGTATCCATATTCTTCGGTGAAAATCATGGTTGAAACTATAACGCCGGGCCCTGTTAATAGTGGTGTGCCAATAAGTGATATAGCGGGCGAATAGTCTCCCCCCCTCGGCTTTAATAAATGATGTGCCGAGTACAAGCTCTATTCCTAAAATAGTTAAGACAACGCCTCCGGCGATTTTTAAAGCTGATAGGCTGATATTGAAAATATCCATGATCTCCCGACCGAGGAATAGGAAAGTAAACAACGTTACGGATGCTACTCCAATTGCTTGAGAGGCAGGCTTCAACTTATTCCTAACATTCCGCGTTACGGCGAGGAAAATCGGTATGCTTGAAAAAGGGCTCATTATCATGAATAGCGATATGGATGCTTTAAACACCTCCTCTATCATAACATTATTACTATGCTGTAAGTCGTAATAAAGGTTATATCTCCGCCTTCTATTTAGGCTTGGTGCGATTTAGTATTATCGGTTTCGGTTGCAACGTGTCAATATTTTGCAACCATCTCTGAGTACTAGAACCGTATCTTCAACTCTACATCCAAATTTTTTCCTAATGTAGACGCCGGGTTCTATCGTCACCACTTCATTCTCCATCAGCGTGTCTTTGCTGAATGGGTTTAAAGACGGCGGCTCATGTATGTCTAAACCGACGCCGTGGCCAAGGCTGTGTATGAAGAGTTCACCATAGCCTCTACTGTTGAGGAAGTCTCTTGCAACTTTGTCTACGTCTTTACATTGAACGCCAGCCTTTATGTAATTTAACGCCTTCTCTTGGGCACTGGCTACATCTTCGAGAACAGCTTCATACTCTGTATTCTGACCAACTACGAAGCTCCTGGTTATGTCTACGCAGTATCCTCTATATTTCACCCCTAAATCTATCGTTACTGGCTCACCTTCTGAAATCACTTTTAAAGATGGCTTACCATGTGGGTTTGACGATTTAAAGCCCGAGACGACTATTATTGGAAATGCGTATTCGAGTCCACGCTCCCTTACAAATACGTCAGCCTCCTTTGCAAGGTCGTTTTCCCTAATTCCGGGTTTAGCATGCTCCATTAAAATCTCCACAAGTTCTCCAGTAAGCTCAGCCGCCTTAACTATACACTCAACCTCATTTTCATCCTTCCTCCTCCTAAGATGAGAGATTTTGTCCGAGCCATCTTTAAGCTTAAAGCCTAAGCTTCCTAGGCTGAAGTAGTCTGAAGCCGATAAATCGTCGTAGAGTAGTATGCGGGGTTTTAAACTGTTTAAAACCTTCAAGCTGAAATCTTTCATAGATTCACTTACAGGTACTTTTTGAATTTGAACGCCGCAGGCGGAATCTTCAGCTTCTTCAAAGCTTAGAGCAGAAACTATTAGGAGAGGGTCGTCATCCTGCGTTATGAAAAGTCTTCCACCTTCGAAGCCTGTTAAATACAAGACGTTTTTAGGGTCTGCTATCATGAAAAGATCTGCTTCTTCNACNGCTAAGATTTCCTTAACACGTTTAATCCTATCGGTATAGTGCATGATAAATAGAAGAATGTGAACCTAAGTAAATGCTTTACTGAACAATGGAATACGTCGTTTAAATTCTATTTTACACCATCCTATTAAGGAAAAGGTTATACTAGTCATAGGTCTGTTATTATCCGGAAGGTGACCTAGATCACGGCGGAATCTGGTGAAGAAATCTCACATATATACGGTAGGCTTGTGAGACTTGTTGAAGATTTCAAATTTCCGAGTGAGAGCATATTGGAGGATTTTAAAGAGGCTTTAAAAAACTCCAAGAGGATCATATGCGTTGGGGTTGGAAGGTCTGGCGGTAACGCTGAGGTTTTCACAAGATTCTTGAGAAACCTAGGGTTTGAACAAGTCTACGGGCCTGATGATATCCCATATATACTTAAGAATGAAGATACTCTCATAGCCTTTTCAGGAAGCGGTGTGACTACATATACACTTGAAACTGCTAGAATGGCCCGTGAAGCCAACGCCAGGATAGTATCCTTAACCTCAAACGTGAGAAGCCCTCTAGCGGAGCTATCAGATATCGTAATAGAAATACCCGGTAAGGAGGTTTTAAGCTATCATGCTGAAGACTACTACATAAGGCAGTTGATCGGCGTACAGTACGCGCCGTTAACCCCCATTGGAACGCTCTACGAGCTTAGAACTATGCTATTCTCACTAAGCTTCTCAGGCTCGCTTATCGAAGGTGATGCATACGGGTGGTTTAAAAAGCTGATTGAAGGTTTAAGAAGCTATACACCGTCTCAGAGGGACTTCCAATCCCTGTATTACTCCCTACCCAAGCCTAGATCTCCTCTAAACCCTTTAACGGGTAAAACCGTAGTTGTTGGGGAGGGTTTCTCCGGAATAGTCGGCTCCTTCTTCGTAACGAGGCTCAGACACTGCTGTAAGCCAGATGAAGATCGTGAATGCTATTTTTGGAAAGATAAGGGTAGCGTATCCGTCGGATCGAGGGATATGGTTCTAATAATATCTGGATCTGGTAGCCACATACCATCTCTTATGGCTGAGAAGGCTAAGATTAAAGGCGCTAAAGTCGTTTCAATAACATCTTATNGCGAAAGCCCTCTAGCNAAAAACAGCAACTCAGTGATTATAATCCCGGGTAGGGTGGTGTATAAGATCAAAGGGCTTAGAAGTAGCTACCTCCCTAAAAACCCCTTAGAATCCATCTTCGAATTAAGAACGCTCTTCTTCCTAGAAAGCTCCATCTACCTAATAGCTATTAAGGAGAATATAACTGAAGTAGATATGTTGCGGAAGCATTCAGACTTCACTTAAAGTTTTCTGATCCCCCACGTGGGGGTTTATATTTTGATAGGCTACTATGGGAAAATTAACTTTAAAGGGGGTTCCCTTTGGAGGAAAGGTTCATCACATACATCCTTTCACCCATAATCGGAATCTGCATAGGACTAGCAATAGTAGCTTTTACAAGCATCTTCAATATAATTTCTGAAACACCTAGGCTTATTGAAGCCTACACTGGTATGAAAATATACGTCCTACTCCCGCTGATAGGTTTACCCGCTTCTACGTTCATAGTGATGAGATATGCTGAAGATAAGAGGACTGGATGTGGTACGCATAAGGTTTTGGAGGCCTACCATTATAAGCTTGGCTATATACCTCCACAGGATACTGTTACAAAGACCGTAGCGTCGGCTTTAACTATAGGGTTTGGAGGGAGTGCTGGGCTTGAAGGTCCAAGCTTACTACTGGGAGGGGGGTTGGCAAGTTTCATAGCCAGTAAGCTTAAGCTTAAAGACATCCGTATACCTATGTTGGTAGGCGCCGCCGCGGGTTTAAGTGCTATATTTAAAGCCCCCCTTACAGCCGTGCTTTTCGCGCTTGAAATACCGTATAAAAGAGATATAGAGAAGGAGGTGTTTGTTCCAGCTGTTTTATCAGCCATACCTGCATACATTGTAACGGTGTTTTTAACCGGGGAGACACCAATAGTTGTAAACGTCTCAGCTCCTCCTTTAAGCTTAGAGGTTTTGATATGGTCTCTACTGGAGGGCTTTCTAGCGACGGCGGTGGCATACTTATTCGTTAAATTCTTTAACATGGTGAAATTCGCCGTCAGTAGGTGTGCTCTTAATAAGTTTAAACGTGCTCTCATAGGGGGATGCACGTTATCCCTTATATGGCTCTTCATGCCAGATGCGGCGGGATTAGGCTATAATGTTATAAGTAAGGCTTTACGTGGAGCTTTAAATGACGATCCAGCTTATGCGGCATGTCTACTTCTAGTTAAAATGACGGCTACGGCTATAACTTTAAATTTCGGAGGTTCAGGAGGCTTGTTCATACCGTCTATATTCTTGGGCGCTATGCTCGGCGTGGTGTTTAGTGGGATCTTACATGCATCCGCATCGGTATCGGGCTTATTCGTAGTAGTGGGTATGGCTGCTGTTCTATCGGCTACAAGTAAAACCCTATTGACAAGCGTATTATTTGTGGCTGAAACCTGTACGCCTCTATCCATAATACCCGCGACATTGGCCTCGTCCATAAGCTACTTTGCATCAGGTACATGTTCTCTCTATGAGGAGGTTCAATTGAGTAAAAGAGCCGTTGAAGAAGAGAAGGCTTTGGAAGAACTTTACCATATGGTTATTGAGCAGAATCGTGAAGATGCACTTAAGGTTAAAGTTGGAGTCATTATGAATAGAAACCCCATAGCTCTTCAAGAAGATATGACTGTTAAAGAAGTCGTTAGAATGGTTGAAAACTACAACTTCAGAGTGTATCCTGTTGTTGATGAGAGGTTTAGGCTTATTGGCTTCACGACTATTGAAGACATACTTTCACTGCCGAAGTCTAAATACGACCTTAAACTCTCAGCAACGCTTCTCAGAAGGCCTCTAATAGCGTTTGAAAATGAAGAACTCGGAGAAATCTTAAGGAAGATGATAGAGTATGATGTTGACCACGTATATGTGGTGTCCGACTCGGAGCAAATGAGGCTTATAGGCGTGGTTTCCGGTATCGATGTCGTCAGGTTTCTACTTAAGTATATACGGTTGTAGATATATTTTTGTAAACGCTCAGACTTCACGTGAACTACTCGGCCTCTAGAAAGCTTTACAGCTTTCCGCTTCAACGATGATATTTACGGAAAAGGAGAAAACGAACTTCTATGGAAAAACGGCTCACGAAACGCAAATGGACATTTACCATGTTTTAGCAGACGCTAAGGTATTATCTTCTAAGCGACAGCGAATGTAAGACTCTACACTTTATCAACCCTTATTTTTGGATTAAAGGTGAGGTTAATCCCTATCCATGAAGTCTTCAGCCCTTGGAGGCTCTGGAGGTAGTCCTTTCCGCTTCCTTATTTCGCTTACGAGTTGATGCAGCATGGATGATGGTACTGGAGCCCATCTTGAAAACGGTAGGCTCCAGAAAGCCTTACCAGACGTCGACGACCTTATGACATCTGCTAAGTCGAACGTCTCAGCGGCGGGGATTTCCCCTTCAACTTGAACAACGTATTCTTTCTGATCTATCATTAAAACACGCCCTCTTCTAGACGTAATAATCTTAGTTAAGGCGCCGACCATTTCAGTTGGAGCCTTGCTTACAAGCTTCATTATAGGCTCTAGTAGAATTGGATCTGCGGATAGGAGGCATGCGTAGATCGCTCTACGAACCATCGGTATTATTTGAGCTGGGCCTCTATGAGCTGGATCTGAGTGTAGTTCAGCGTTTTCAAGGTTGACCTTTACACCTCTGACGTATTCTCTTGTAAGTGGCCCATCATCCATGGCCGATAGGAAACCTGAAATCATGTAGTCTTTAACTTCATTGAGGTATTGGATTCCCTTTGTCCTATCTACGAAGATACATCCGTGGGGATCTATGCTCCAGACGTTTCGAGCCTCTTCAGCAGGCCATCCATGTTCTTTGAGGATATTGGCTATGGCTTTCCGATCTAGGGAGTCGTTAAGTTGGCCTGAGGTTATAAGTTCTACTATTTGAGGGTCTAAAGGTTCAACGCTTATGAAGACTCTGTTGTGTTTATTGGGCGACTTCCCCATGAATGGACCCGCCGGTCTTCTAATGCTCTCCCTGTATATGACCGTCGGTGGGGATGTTACAACTTCTAATCCAGCCTTACTTATCAGCGTTAAAGCTATTTCAAGATGCACCTGTCCAATGCCTGAAAGCAGATACTCGCCGCTTTCTTGGTCTATCTTAGCTACATAGTTTGGGTCTTCTATTGTAAGCCTATTCAGTATGTCGACGAGTTTAGGTAGGTCTCTACTGTACTTAGGCTCTATAGCTATTGTTACAACGGGCTCCGTCACGTACTTGACGGCTTCAAAGGGTACTATGTCTTGAACGGACGATATCGTTTCACCAGCCCTAGCCTTGCTAAGACCTAGTAGAGCTGGTATGTTTCCGGCTGATAGACTGCCGACTACTTCCCTATTAGGCCCCATATATATACATACCTGTTGAACTCTACCGCTGGATTTAGCACCTATCATGTAAACATTGTCGCCGGAGTTTATTGTCCCCGAGAAAAGTCTACCAGTAGCCACTATACCAGCTTGCGGGTCGACTGTTACGTTNGAGACGCACATGACGACAGGTCCATTATCGTCGCATTCAAGCATAGCTTTACCTACGTCAGAAGATAGATCACCCCGCCAAATCCTAGGTATCCTATACTTCTGAGCAATGTGAGGTGGGGGGAGGTGTTCAACAACCATCTCTAATATTGCCTCATGAAGTGGAACCGTCTTCACCAGGTCCTCTACAGTACCATCTCTATAAGCTGCTACAACATCGGAAAACTTTAAGCCTTTCCTCTGAGCAATCTTAAGCGTAAAGCCCCACTTATGTTTAGCAGAGCCTAATGCTACGCTGTTATCTACAAGACTAACCTTCCAAGCACTCCTATACTCCGGCTCGGCGTACATTTCGATTAAGCCATTAAAATCCTTGACTATTTTAACAATGACCTCCTGTATTTTCTGCGGGGTGAGTTTAAGCTCGTTAATCAACCTATCTATCTTATTGATATATAGTACTGGTCTAACCCTCTCTTCTAAAGCCTGCCTCGTTACGGTTTCCGTTTGCGTCATTACGCCTTCAACGGCGTCTACGACGACAACAGCTCCATCTATCGCCCTTAAAGACCTAGTTACCTTTCCAGTAAAGTCTATGTGTCCAGGTGTATCTATCAGGTTTATGACGTAAGGCCTATTCTCATATTCGTAGTAAAGGCTCACGTTGGCGGCTTTAATAGTCATCTGTCTCTGTTGCTCCTCCTCCATATAGTCTAACGCTAAAGCCTGACCAGCTACAGAGGGTGAAAGTAGTCCACAGGCTGCTAAAAGGCTGTCAGACATGGTAGTCTTACCGTGATCTACGTGAGCTATAATACCTATATCTTTCGGGCTTAAGGGCTTAAGCCTTAAGCCTTTCGAATAAGCTCTTTATCCTTAATTATCTTAAGTATTTCAGCAGTCGTCTTATACCTAGGCATTCCATACCCCCTTAAGCAGGAAAAGTATCTTCCTTTCAATCTTATTAACCTTTACATTTTATGGAGATGCTAAGGCTAAAATAGGTACATCGTCATTTAACCAGTACATCTAACTCTTCTTTTTTCGTAGCTTCCAAACGTCGCCTGTAGCTCCAGAAATCACTTCATGCCTTCGCTCCCATGCCATGTGCTTACAGAAGCACTCTTCACAGAAGATTTTCCCACAAAATCTACACTTAAACTCCTTCTCTAAAACCCTTCCACAAGAGGAACAAGTAGACAAAACTACCCCAGATTTTTAAAAAATAAATGGAATCTTAAAAACATTTTACATTTCTTTCTTCTTCTCTGCGAGAAGCTTCTGCAGGATCTCCTTAGCTCTATCTATTCTTATAACGCGCTCTTCTACCATCTTCTCTGCCACTTCATCTATCAACTCGCCTGTAGCACCAGCCATTATGGCTATGTTTCTAGCGTGAAGCTTCATGTGCCCCCTTTGAATACCCTCAGTTGCCAATGCTTTTAATGCCGCGAGGTTTTGAGCCAGCCCTACTGAAGCCATGACTTCCGCCAGCTCGCAAGCGGATTTTACACCTAATATTTTCAAACAGACCTTTGCAATGGGATTGGATCTTGTAGCTCCACCCACGATTCCAACGGCTAAAGGTAGCTCTATCGTACCTACTAAATCGCCATCGCTGTTAACTTCCCAGGTGGTTAATGGTTGATATTTGCCTGTTCTTGCGGCGTAGGCGTGGGCGCCGGCTTCCAATGCCCTAGTATCATTGCCTGTAGCGAGTGCTACTGCAATTATACCGTTCATAATTCCCTTATTGTGTGTTGCACATCTGAACGGATCCGATTTAGCGAAGTGATATGCGTAAAGTATTCCCTCAACAACCTCTTCACCACCTAAAGCCTCTTTATCGAATACTGCTTTTGCTCTTGCAAGCCTATAGACTGCTAGGTTTGAAACTATACGTAGGTATACTTTTCCTCCAGTAAGCTTCTCTATTAACGGTGCAACGGCTTCAGCCATTGTGTTAACTGCGTTTGCACCCATAGCGTCTCTAACGTCTACGAGAAGATGGGTTATTACCATGGGTCCTAAATCCGACTCGATAACTCTAACCTCTAAATCTTTAGCTCCGCCGCCGAGTTTAACCAGTACCGGGTCCTGTTCGTTTGCCTTGCTTAAGATTTCATCTTTATGCGTTAGAATTGTGTACTTGGCTCCATGTGGATCTGGAACCTTGACAAGCTGTATTTGTCCGATCATTATGGGTGGTGTTGTAGATGCTTGGAAGCCTCCTTTAACTCTAGCTATTTTCGCGGCGTTGCTTGCCGCGGCTACGACGCTCGGTTCTTCTATGGCCATAGGCACCATGTAGTCTCTCCCATTTATGAGGAAGTTTAAAGCTATGCCTAATGGTATGTGCATTACACCCACAACGTTCTCAATCATTCTATCGGCTAAATTGAGTTCTAAGCTTCCGGTGTTCCTGAGTAGGGCGCACTCTTCCTCTGTTAAACCTGCAAATTCAGCTACTATTCGCAACCTCTCTTCTAAGCTCATTTTGTAAAAGCCAGCTATACGGGACGTTTTCTCCAAAAAAGAGACACCCATTTTAATCTGACAGTTTAAACCAGATAAGTCTTGCTATGGGGTGACAATTTTTAAACTAGTTAGACATATGAATCTTCTTTTAGGAGCTGTTGTTTAAGAAAACTCGGGCGGTGGTTGAGTTGGTTAAGATGATACTTGTATCTGGCAGAAGTCTTGAGCAGGGTTTGGGTAAGGAGGCGAGTAAGTTTTCAAAACGCTACATAGACGCTACAACGGTATGTCAAATCGACCCTGAAGATATGCGTAAATTGAACATAGGTGATGGTGGAAGTGTGAGGATAAGCTCTCAGTATGGAAGCGTAGTAGTTAAGGCTGTGAAATCCAAGTATGCTCCTCATCCCGGGGTAATATTCATGGCGTATGGTCCTTGGGTTAACAGTCTAACCGGTCCTGAAACTCATGGAACTGGAATGCCTAGCTTTAAAGGATTAGAAGTAGAAGTTGAACCTGTCGAAGTGGCTGAGGGTTCTCAAAGGGAGGGTTAGACGTTGAACGTTATTAGAAACGTGTTGTGTCCATTCTGTGGATGTTGTTGCGACGATTTGGAGGTTGAAGTCGACTCCAATAAGATAGTCAACGTTAGAAATGCGTGTGCGCTTGGACGCGGTAAATTCTTAAGTATAGGTGAGCATAGGCTTTTGAAGCCGCTGGTCAGAGTAAATGGTGAGCTTGTGGAGACGGACTTGGATAAAGCCATTGAGAAGGCTGTGGAAATAGTTAAAGATTCCAGCTATCCCGTTTTCTACGGGTTTGGATGTACTAGTTGTGAAGCTATAAAGCTTTGCCTAGAAATGGCCGATCTATTGGGTGGGCTTGCGGATAACATATCTGTCGTATGTCATGGGCCTACATCCTCGGTTTGCAAGATATGGGGATACCGTCGGCGACGCTAGGGCAGGTTAGACATAGGGCTGACCTAATAATATACTGGGGCTGTAATCCAGTTGAGGCGCATCCTAGACACATGTTACGTTACGGTCCACTATCCAACGGTAGGTTTGTAGCTGGGAGGAAGAATAGGCGTATGGTTGTGGTGGATGTTAGGAGGACGTCTACAGCCGCAATGGCAGACGTATTTATACAGGTCAAGCCGAATAGCGATTTTGAGATTTTAACGGCTTTAAGGGCGTTGGTGAATGATTTGGATCTAGAGGTTGAAGAAGTCGGTGGTGTTCCGGTGGAGAAGCTTGAAGAGTTGGCGGATATGATGGTTAATGCGAAGTTTGGAGCATTATTCTTCGGTTTAGGTCTTACAATGAGCTATGGGAAGGAGCATAATGTGGAATCCGCTATAGCCCTTGTTAGAGATTTAAACAAGAAGACTAAGTTTATAATGATTCCTATGAGGGGTCACTTCAATGTGACTGGTGCTAACGAGGTTTTCACATGGCAGACCGGTTATCCGTTCTGCGTAGACTTCTCAATGGGATATCCGAGGTATAATCCTGGGGAGACGTCGGCTATAGACGTTATGGCTAGAGGTGACTGCGACTTGTTGTTTGTCGTAGGTGCAGACCCGTGTAGTCACTTACCGCGTCAAATTGTTGAAAAGCTTAAAAACGTAAAGCTTATAGTTTTAGACCCTGCGGTAACGCCGACCGTTAAAATGGCGGATGTTGCAATACCGGTTGCTTATGTTGGGATTGAAGCTGGTGGAACAGCCTATAGGATGGATGGTGTTCCCCTGCGGTTGAAGAAAATTATAGACCCCCCTCCCGGCGTACTATCGGATGTTGACGTTTTAAATCAAATACTTAGGAGGTTGAAGTAGATGTCTGGGAAAATTCTGATAAAGAACGGTTTTGTCTTCGACCCGATGAACGGTGTAGATGGTGAAGTTATGGACGTTGCCGTGGAGAATGGTAAGATAGTGGAAGATGTTAAAGGCGTAGACGTTAAGGTTATAGATGCAACCGGTATGGTTGTAATGCCCGGGGGAGTAGATGTTCACAGTCATATAGCGGGTTCAAAGGTGAATTCAGGTAGGGCTTTAAGACCTGAAGATCATTATAAAGATTATGAGCCGCGTAAGCCTGGTTTAAGGTCTGGTGTAGGGCATACCGTTCCTTCAACGTTTGTAATCGGCTATCGTTATGCTAGAATGGGTTATACGACGGTGGTAGAGCCCGCCACTCCTATGCTTAAGCAGAGGCATACTATTGAAGAGCTTAACGATATTCCGATAATAGATAAGGCTTCTTTCCCACTCGTGGGGGATTGCTGGTTTGTAATGGAGTATCTTGAGAAGAGTATGTTTAAGGAATGTGCGGCCTACTTGGCTTGGCTTTTAAAGGCTTTGAAAGGCTATGCTCTTAAGGTTGTGAACCCTGGGGGTTTAGAGTCTTGGGGGTGGGGAGGAAACGTTAGAAGCATAGATGATAGTATACCGAATTTCAACTTAACACCTAGGGAAATCTTGAGGGGGTTGTGTAAAGTCAATAAAATGTTAAACATCCCTCATCCGATACATGTGCACGCTAATAGGCTTGGACAGCCCGGAAACTACAAGACGCTCATAGAAACTATGGATTGCGTTAGAGACCTATATGATGGGTATAAGCCGATCATATATCTAACCCACTGCCAGTTCAACTCCTATGCTGGTGAAAGCTGGATTGATTTGACTTCAGGGGCTCCTGAAGTGGCAGATTATGTGAATAAGCATCCGCACGTAGTTATAGATGTGGGTCAGGTNATCTTCTCAAANGCTACGACTATGACTGCAGATGGGCCTTTCCAATTTCAACTCCACCTATTGACGGACTATAAGTGGGTTAATGCGGATGTAGAGTGTGAAACTTCCGCCGGTATCGTACCCTTTAGGTATAGAAAGCGGAACTACGTTCACGCGATTCAATGGATCACAGGCCTCGAGCTGGCGTTGATGGTTAAAGACCCGTGGAGGGTGTTCCTTACAACAGACCATCCGAATGCTGGGCCATTCACGGAGTATCCGAGGGTTGTAGGATGGCTTATAAGCCGTAAGGCTAGGGAGGCTACTATGAAAAAAGTCAATGCTAGGGCTTTAAAGAGGACGATGTTGGATAGTATTGATAGGGAATATAGCCTTTATGAGATAGCCATAGTCACTAGAGCTGGAACCGCCAATGTTTTAGGTTTGAAGTCTAAGGGTCACCTCGGTGTTGGAGCTGATGCGGATATAGCAATATACGACTTCAATCCGCGCGTTATCGATTTATCTAGAGATTATAAGCTTGTTAGGAAGGCCTTTAGAAGGGCAAAGTATACGATAAAGGGTGGGGAGATCGTTTGCGTAAACGGTGAAATTGTTAAAAGCATTGAAGGTTCTATTTTCTGGGTTAACCCGTCAATCTCGCATGACCTTGAAGACACTGTTGTCTCAGATATACGTGGAAGGTTTAGAGACTACTACACTATTGAATTTGATAGTTACGTTATAGATGAGGATTTCCTCGTCAATTCCCGCCCAATGCAGGTTAAGGGAGGTGTTTAACTTGAAGGTCTACCAGATAACTCCGATTTACGAGTTTAAGGTTCCAGTGGTGGCGGATGTTATAAAGCCTGAGCTTTTTGAAGAAAAGCAGTTATCTGAAGTCTTAAACGTTGAAGTTTACGAAGGCAATAGGAGGAAACGTTTTGGAGAATTGTTTAAAGTGAGGGAGGTTGGTGAAGCTGAAGAAACCACTCTTGAACTCATCGGAGACTTTTCTAAAGTTAGGAGGGTGGGTAGGAGGATGAGCCGTGGAGTGATACGGGTTAAAGGAGTGGCTGGTATAGGTTTTGGGGAAGCTATGAAGGGCGGTAGAATTGTGGTGGAGGGTTCAGCTGGGTCATGGCTAGGGGTTAAGATGAAGGGTGGGTCTATAGAAGTCTATGGTGATGTTGGGGATTTTCTAGGAGGAGCTTATAGAGGTGAGGATGTTGGTATGAAGGGTGGGTCTATAGTAGTTCACGGTAGAGCTGGTTGGAATGTAGGCTATAAGATGAAAAACGGTTTGATAGTTGTTGAAGGCGATGTTGGAGGTTTTCCAGGTGTTCATATGAGCGGTGGAACCGTGTATGTGAAGGGTGGATGCGGTAAGGGTGTCGGAGCGTTTATGAAGAACGGTAGAATAGTCTTACTCGGCTATGTTCCGTCGATTTTAGCGAGCTTCAGCTTTGAAGAGATAAGACCTAGCGTTAGGGTGGAATCTGAAAGGTTGAAGGGGCGTTTTTACGTGTTCATAGGGGATCTTAATGAAAAGGGTTCTGGAAGATTGTTTGTCAATGCCGATGCTAATAAGCATCTATCGTTCTACGAGCAGTTGATAGAAGAGCTCTAACGGATAAATTTCCCCCCTTCTTCTCTTGAGATGGCGTATCTATGTAGACTTTAGAATGGGCGTCAGTCCGCCCGTCTGACTTCATAGCTTTACGCTCTGTAATTTTTGCTTCTTCTTCATTCGCCGATTAAGTCTAATTCATTGCCTATAATTAAGCGTTTCGTCCATCACGGTATCTCCACTACTTTGAACCCCTTCTTTTCCAAGGCTTCAGCGATGAAGCGTCTATGGCAGTATTTCTGTTTACGTTCGAGGCACATAACGCAGGTTCTCCTTTTATAAGCCTCTTCAATCAGCAGGTTTAATCCTTTCTCGAAATCTTTAGTCTTCATGTACTCTTCAAACCCTCCACTCCTATATCCTCCCAGTAGGTCGCCTAGCCATAGGTAGGCTATGTTCTCGCGTTTAAGCAGCTCAGTTAATGCGTCTTTGTTAAAGGCTTCCACTTTAGATTTTGGAAACCTCCTAATATCTACTAGAAGCTCTATACGGTTGTTTTTAAGAGATTCTAGGAATTCTATGGGATTTCTACCGGCGTATCCTATAAACCATATTTCTCTCTTCGCAGTTAAGTAGCTCATAATGCTCTTAGAGAAGTTTTCCTCTAAAGTTGAAGAATAGCTTTGCTGGTAGTATAGGGGTTCAGTTAACGTTTATTTACTCCAATTTAGTCTTCTAATAGAATAGAAATGTCAGTGGAATCTGGGAGTCAGATAATTAAGCGTATAAAAGACGTCTACGATAGGGATAAGCAGGGTTGGAGGGTATTAGCTGGCCTTGACGCTGGGGGGAGGTTGGACTTCTACATAGCACATAGGGATGAGATGCTTTGGAAGCTTAAATCTAAGCCTGTAAACCCCTACAGCTATATAACAGTGGGGACGGAGATAAGGGATTTAAACTTTGAAATATTCATGGAGGTTTTAAAGGAAAGTGAGCCCTTCGGTTTTCAAGCGTTGTTCCCTCAAGATGAGTTGAAGTATATACTCATGCTTGGGTTGGGGAAGTACGCTGTGAAGCGTAGAACGCCGATATTTGAATCTGAAAAATCCATAGATGAGGAATTGGCTAGAAAGGTTGAAGAATTCTTCAGTAAAACCTACCCAGAACGTAAAACCCCCTACGTTTAAGTTTGAAGTTTTTCGTTTAAGTTTTTCACTTCCACCTTCTAAACAGCATTATACCGTTGAAGGTTGTTGCGTATTCAAACCGTATAGTATTCTCAGTCTCATAATATTCCAACTCTGCGCGTGTTTACTATGAACTTACTATGGGTTTTACTATGGCTGTTACTATGGATATTCGACCCCCTCCCCTAGTTTTTACCATTATATTTCCATGAAATAGCCTCATTTTAGCGATTTTATCAGGCATTACGGTATCGACTCCGCCCATCATCCTTAGATA
>JGI20130J15133_1001735_pt1 | contig 17476 bp, 24 predicted proteins | sample WasSprMetagenome_FD_15133 | JGI IMG/M metagenome (IMG submission 15133) | reverse complement strand
TTGGTCAGAACTATCTCCTCTTTCATCGTATAAACTTGTTTAAACTAGTATTTAAATCTAACGGTTGGCGGTTGATGAGTCCGCGGGCTTAATAGATACGATATTTTATCCAGTGATGAAATTTGAACAAAGAGCGATGGCCTTCATGTCTGCCATGATGTGTTTCTTGGGCCTGTTTGCAGTTCTGCGGGTGCGGAAGGGTCTATCTTTCCTTCCAAATTTTGAGTGGATTCTCCCCACGTTGATAGTCCTTGGCTCGCTTTTTCCCTTCGAGTTCGGAATTCTTGCCCTGGTCTTTGTCCAAGTTCTCTGGACTTTGCTCTACGGACCAAAGCCCATCCAAATCTTCACGTGCTCAGGATTTGCTTTAGTTTGGTTTTTGGCTAGGAAGAGATACCTCTCCCCCTTCGGAAGTTTGAGAAAATTAATCGGTCAATCGCTTCTCACCAGTGCTGCAGGGATTCTACTCTACGATTTCTGGACGGGTGTACTCGGGTGGAGCTTACTGGGACAAGCTAGCCTATACACATCTCTGTTGGGACAGATACCTTTCACCATCTATCATCTCTCCTCATTGGTCTTTGTCCCACCTCTCGTGACGCTCGCCAAATTGACGGTGAGAACCAAGATTCCCATCGTGGTACCGGTTCCAGCAAGGACCAAGGTAAGAATGAGGTGAGAGATGTCCGCGAAGAACCTGCTGGTAGCCCTTCTCCTGCTGGTGGTAGCAGCAGGCTCCTTCTGGATGGGTACCTCCCATCCCCGCAAGGAAAGCGGAGGAAAGGTGAGGATGGTGGTAAAAAACGAGATAGAAAACGTAGTGCTGATAGATGAGAACGTGGAGTTTTACGCCGGTGACACCGTCTTTGACATCCTGTGCAGGGTTGCGAGCGTGGAGTACAATTCCTATCCTGGTTTGGGCAAGTTCGTGACCTCCATCGATAACCTTAAGCAGACACAAACTGCATGGTGGTTGTACTATGTGAACGGGACTCTCGCCTCCATTTCCTCGGATCGCTACCGGGTGATGGATGGCGATAACATCTTGTGGAAATACACTTCTGAGATGCCTTTCTAGAAGCTCCTACGGCACGCTAACCTCTTCGGGCCAAGGTTTAACAAGATACTTTTCAACAACCCCACACGGTACCATCAGCACAAATGCCCAACCGCTCCAATTTCTTGTATACATGCCTTTTTCGGTTAGCTCTATCCCTGAACTTGAAACTTTAATGTTTCCAAGTAGCCTGTCAAGAAACAGGAAGTACTTCAAGCCAGTTCTGCCGATTAGCGAGTGAAAATCCTCATTGAACATCTTTCTGAATTCTTGAAAAGACAACCTTAGGGCCCCCAGTCTCTCTAGGACGTATCTCACAGCTCTTTCCTCCTTACTCACCCTTCTTGCACCGGCTACTGGAAGTTTATTGTTGGCCAGAGCACTGATATATTCCCAAGGAAAACAAGTGTTCACATATTCGCATCCTCCTGTGAATCCCATACCACCGCTACCAAAAGCTATCAGCGGTCCTACCATCTCTCGTTCAACCGTTGAATATTCGGTCCCAGTTCTGCTGAATGAGTAGTACCTGATAGGATGAAAACCACCCCTTTTCAGAACTTGAAGAGCTTTTCCGTACATAAGATTAAACAACTTTCTTTTCGGCTGTTCAGGTATCTTGCCCCCTCTCATAAGCTTGTACATGGGTCTATAGTGAACGATTAGTAGAGGATATAGTGTGACTTGATTCACCTTAAAATCGGTCGCCTTTTCGATATCAGCAGTCCAATTATCCAAGCTCTGGTTTGGTAAAAAATACATCATGTCGATGTTCACGTGTTTGAAGTTCACGCTCAAGGCCCTTTCTATGGCAGCTATGTTATCTTTAGACCGATGAATCCTGCCTAGTAGCTTTAAATTGCCGTCATCAAAAGATTGAACGCCTATGCTCAGCTGATTGACACCAGCTTCACGCAGTTCAGACAAATAGCTTTCCGTTAGATCATTTGGGTTGGCCTCTATTCCATATTCGAGGTCCTTATCGAAATCAAAGAAGGTTCCCAGCGTATCCAAAATTCGCTCATATTGTACAGGATTTATCAGAGTGGGAGTCCCGCCACCCACGTGTATATCGGTTATCTTGATATTCTTTTCCTTGAGTAGTTTGCCATACAACGATATCTCTCTCTTGACGGCCTCGATATATTTTCTCACAAGCCTCTCCTCATACTTGTATCTGACGTATGGACATGCCGGGCACAAACTCCTGCAAAAAGGAAAATGTATGTAAACGCTTATGCAGCTGTCTTCTAACGTCTCTAAAATATGCCTCCGGACTAGTTTCTCGTCTGAACGTCTGAAGACTGCCCTGAAAGCTCTCTTTATGATAAAGCCTCTGAAGCCGAAAGCTGTTTTGTCTAGAATCATGTAATACTGATTTTCCTAAAAGTAATACTAATCCGTCTTTATTATTTTTGCAGCAGCGCCTGCACCAGCTCTTGCCGTTACTATCGAATCTCCCGTCCCAATCACTATCACATCTCCCTCTCTCGGTTGAAACAGTTGAACAAGCTTCTCTTGGACCTCGCTGGGAACCTCCATAAAGTCTTCTGGGAAACGTAACTTCCCCTTCTTGAAAACCAGAACCGTGGCCCGACGCTCCTACTTTGATTGCCTCGTCCCGCTGTCGTATAGGATTGACCTTTTCGGCGGCCCCACGCACGAGCGTGGCTACGTTCACTCTGCCAACGGTTATCCCCTTGACGTCAACTTGAACATGCCGGAGAGGTTCACCCAAGTACTTCCAGCCTTTCACCGTCAGGGAGTGACCGGAGCGACAGGAGGTAACCATTCCCTCCCTCTTGAGTTCCTCCAAGAAGCGTCCTAACACTTCCCTCTCCCAACGACAACCATCTCGAGAGTTCCTTTCTGGAAATCCTCTTCTTTTCTGCGATGAGTTCAAGTGCCATCCACTTGTGAAATTCGGTAAAGGATGGTCTTGCCCCCCTCATGCGAGAGGCTCCAACTTCATGGATTCCACAAACCATCTCTGGAATTCCCCCCTCCCAGCAAGTGAAACGTGTTCAATTTCTCTGGCAATCTTCTCCGCAGTTTCCCTCTCTCTGGTCGATAGGAGCATCAGTTGGGCACCTAGCCCCGCCCCATGACCGAGCTTTAGAATTTGACCGACAGGCGGTAGCATACCAATGGAGACCGCCGAATCCACGTTGAGAGAGACCCCAAAGGCCCCAGCGATTGCCACACGAGAGAAATCCTCGAATTCGAGACCCGCCAGCTCCATCAGCACCCTGATACCGGCCGCTATCGCTGCCTTCGCGAGTTGTAGTTCCCTCACATCGGACTGCGTCAGCACTATTCCCTCATGAACGACGAATTCCCTCCCCTGTCTTCCCTCCCTGANTCTCTCCCCTTCCCCTACCATTCTTCCATCCCTTGAAACAGCACCCGTTCTCACGAGTTCAGCCAAAAGATCCACAGCACCGGACCCGCAAATGCCTGTGGGGGTTCCCTCTACCTGCAGGACGGGACGAAGGGACTCATCTAACTTCACGCCCCAGATGGCTCCCTTCCCCGCTCTCCTGCCACAGGTCAATCTCCCTCCCTCGAAGGCCGGACCTGAAGCGCAGGAACAAGCCAACATCCGCTCGCCGTCTGAAAGTACGATTTCCGTGTTGGTGCCTACATCCACAAGCAGCCAAGGTTCTTTTTCTCGCCACAGCCTGGAGGCGAGCACGTCAGCAACGCAGTCCGAACCTACGAATCCTCCCACCAAAGGAGGGGAGTAAATCCAGCCTGGGAAATCTACTCCAACCTCCTTGCCTCTTTTCTCTAGCGGAAGGAGGGTGAAAGGAGAAAAGGGAGCCTTGGCGAGAGATTCCGGCGGGAGATTGAAGAAAAAGTGGTGCATGACTGAATTCCCTGTGATCACCATCTCGTACACTTCGTTCTTCCTGCCCAGCCGTTCTAGCAGCTCGTTCATTCCTGAAATCAGAGGAGTCCTCAAATCCGCACCCTGAAGGTGGAGGGAGAGCCTCGTCATGAGATCCTCTCCTGGTTGGGGGTTGGGCATTGCCTCGGTCGAGAGGATTTTACCCGTCTCTAAATCGAGCAGATAGCCTACCAGATTGGTGGTGCCTATGTCCAATGCCACCCCCAAAATTTCTCTTAGACCTTCCTCTTCCGCCACCATCTGCTCGCCCTTGAGCACTTGGGTAAAGATACCATTCTTCTTTCGGACAACTTTCCTCTGGAAGCGGGGCCTGATCTCTACCTGTAGAGAGAGGGAGGGTAAGAGAGGAGTCTCGCGGATTTCTTGGCTCTCGGGGGGTATCCAGACCTCGACCTCACCCTCTCGCAATATTCTAGTCTGACAAGCTAACCTGAAGCCTTCTTTGAGTTTCTTCCCCAGCCATCTCTTTTCCGCGTCCGTCGGAGGACTCAGGAGCTCCCGACCCTTGAGTACCTTTACCACGCACTTCCCACAAATACCTAATCCCCCGCAAACAGACCTTATTCTCGCTCCACTCTCCCCGATGGACTTGAGGAGGCCGGTCTCGGTCTCTGCTTTCTTCACACAAACTATCAAATCAATTGCTTTCCTTTTCACTTCGAATAATTTTGATCCGAAGGCCAACAATTTCCACTTCCTGTAATTGAGGAAAAGGTTTGCAAATGATCTAACTATGGAATATAATGGCTAACAAACAGGAAATCGTGTACCTCGACTCCTGCCCCGTCTGCGGTGGCGAGGTGGTAGCCTCTAGACTGCTCTCTGGAATCCCCTGCGAGAGGCATGAAGGCTGGAGTTTCTTGGTGGATCCCATTTTTGAACAAGTGGGTCTAAAACCAACCCGCCAACAGAAGAGGTGGGCGAGGCTCTATCTCTACGGACTAAGTTTTGCCATGGTTGGCCCGAAGGGATGTGGGAAAAGCACCGCATGTTTGGCCTTCTGCCTTCATTCCCTTTCTCTTGGAAGGAGGCCCCTGCTTGTAGGTTCAGAGATAGAGAGAGCGAGAAGGTTGGGAATCCCAGCCTATCGACCTTCCGAGCTTCCTGACGGCAAAGCTGACCTAGTGATAGTGGATGAGGTAGAGGAATTCTACAAAAAAGGGAAGACCCGATTGGACATCTTGGGGAGACTGGCGGAAGGGGGACAGCTCATCCTCTCTTCCTCGGAAACCCTCAAGAGGAAAAAGTGGTTCAGGGAGCTGGGACTGGTGGAAAGCCCGTTGGTTGAGAAAAAGCACCTCCTGATGGTGGTTGAGTCGCCCACCAAGGCACGAACCATTTCTGGTTTCTTCGGGCACGCTGCGAGGAGGAGGATGTCCGAACTCACCGTTTTTGAGACAGACTCTCCCTTTGGTCATTTGTCTCTGCTCGCGACAGGGGGGCACTTTTATGAACTGGCCATAGAGCGGGGAGTTTATGGGGCCGAGCTAACAAACGGACTCCTAGTCTACTTCAAACCTCTCCGTCCGCAGGTTCTCCAAGCACTGAGGAGGCTTTCCCTCGAGGCGGATGAGGTGTTTGTCGCGACCGACCCCGATGCGGAGGGAGAAAAAATAGCCTGGGATGTCAGGGCTGTAGTTTCGCCCTTCAATCGAAACGTACACAGAATCCTCTACCATGAGGTCACCAAGCGGGCTATTACTGAGGCCCTCTCCAGTCCACAAGAGTTCGACCGAAACCTGTTGCACGCCCAGCTATTGAGGAGAGTGGAGGACGCTTGGATAGGGCTTCCTCTTTCGGCTGAGATACAACGAATCTTCGGGATAAGAACGCTTAGTGCAGGCAGGGTTCAGACGCCGGTACTCGGTTGGGTAATCGAGAGGGAGAGCGCGCACAGAAGGGAGAAGGTGGAACTGATAGACTTGGTGCTTGAGAACGGTTTCAAGCTGGTCTTCAAAGCACCTAGAGGCACCTTCCAGAGAATAGCCAAGGAAGAAGAGGTGGAGGTGCTAGAGGTTTCGGAGGAGGTAAGGGAGTTGAATCCTCCCCCGCCACACAACACTGGAAGTCTGCTCATGCAGGCGGGTAGCTCCGGTATTCCTCCTGAGGAGCTGATGAGGGTGGCCCAGGATCTCTTCGAGAGGGGCTTCATCACCTATCACCGCACGGACGCTACGACCGTGAGTGCCCTAGGCATGCATCTGGCCAAGCAGTACCTGCTCAAGAAGGGACTAGCCGAGCTCTCCAGACCCAGACCCTGGACCAGCGAGGGGGCCCACGAGTGTATAAGGCCTACTAGGGACTTGGATGCTCAGGAAATCGAGAACGAGATAGAAAAAGGGAACCTCCCTCCTCTGACCCGCCGACACCTCTTTGTTTACGGACTCATCTTTAACCGTTTCTTGGCAAGTCAGATGAAGCCGGCCAAAGTGAGATATCATCGGGTGAATTTCCTCGTGGGCGACCAGCGGGTGGAGGTGGAACTGCCGGTGGAAGTTCTGGAGAAGGGTTTCTTGGAGGTGAGCCCGTTGAAACTGAGTGAGCACAGGTTCGAGCGAAGAAGATACAGGGTGGTGGATATGACGAAAAAGGTGGTGGGAAAAGAACCCCTCTACACGGATGGAGATTTGGTGAGGCTTATGAAAGAAAGAGGAATAGGCAGGCCTAGCACGTATGCACCCACGGTTGAAAAACTCCGCGACAGAGGGTACGTGTTCAAGGTTGGAAGAGGAGGACTCGTCCCCACCAAGCTGGGGAGGAAGGTCTACCAATATTTGATCGAGAAATATCCGCACCTCGTCTCGGAGGAGAGGACAAAAATCCTCTACCAGAAAATGGATGAGGTGGAGAAGGGCAAGATTAGTGTGGAGGAAGTGGTGGGGGAACTGCTCAAGGAAGTACCGCTGATTTAGAAGCAGGAGGGATATAATCAGATGGCAGAGTTCAGGCACATCGTCAGGGTCGCGGGCACCGACCTTAAAGGGGAGAAGAGGGTAGATGTTGCGCTAGCAGACATCAAGGGGGTAGGATTTGCGATGGCAAGAGCGGTAGCGTACGCAGCCAACGTAGATCCTTTTAAGAAGATTGGATATTTGAGCGAGGAAGAGGTGGCTAAAATCGAGGAGGTGTTAAAGGATCCGCTCAAGTTTGGAATACCTGTTTGGATGCTTAACAGAAGAAAAGACTACGAAACGAGTTTGAACCTACACCTGATAGGTTCTGACCTAGTGCTAACACAAAAAGCCGACATCGACAGGGAGAAGAAAATACGAAGCAGGAGAGGGATAAGACACGAACTAGGTTTGCCCGTTAGAGGGCAGAGAACCCGAACTACCGGTCGAAAAGGAATGACAGTGGGTGTGATGAGGAAGGAAACTAGAATCAAGATGGAAGCTGCTGGAAAGAAGGAAGAGAAAAAGGAGAAGAAATGAAGCGTCAGAGAAAAAAATACCAGAAACCACTCAAGCCTTGGGACAGGGAGAGGATACAGGCTGAGAGAAAGCTTATAGAAAGATATGGTCTGAAAAATAAAAGAGAGCTGTGGAGAATGCAGGCGATCCTTCGTGCATGGAGGTCGCAGGCGAGAAGGTTACTTGCTTCAAGGGGACGACAAGCCGAATTAGAAACACGTCAGCTACTATCGAAGCTAAGAAGATATGGTCTGGTAGGGGAAAATGCCACCCTAGATGATGTATTGGGGCTGACTTTGGAGAATGTCTTGGAAAGGAGACTTCAAACGATAGTGTGGAGAAAGGGACTTGCGAGGAGCGCCAGACACGCTAGGCAACTCATAGTTCATGGTAAGGTCGTTTTGGGTGGACAAAGGGTAAATTCCCCAAGCTTCTTGATCGAGAAAGGGATGGAGAACTTAATTGAGGTGAGAGATTGAAAGAGGGAAAGTGGGGTGTGGCTCATATTTACTCTTCGTCGAACAACACCATAATCCACATCACGGATCTCACAGGTGCGGAAACCATAAGTAGATGGTCGGGTGGGATGATAGTGAAGGCAGACAGAGAAGAGGGTTCGCCTTATGCTGCCATGCAGGCTGCCACTAGAGCGGCTATGGAGGCATTAGCAAAGGGAATTGTGGGAGTCCACATAAAAGTCCGAGCACCCGGTGGGTCAAAAAGCAAAATCCCGGGTCCTGGGGCTCAAGCAGCCATACGAGCACTAGCTAGGGCGGGCCTAAAAATAGGAAGGATAGAAGATGCTACGCCCATTCCCCACGATGGGACGAGACCCAAAGGTGGGAGAAGAGGGAGAAGGCTATGAAGATAGAGATAGTGAGGGTCGAGGGTAACGAAATGAACTTTGTGCTGTCTGATTCCTCCCCTGCTTTTGCCAATTCGCTTCGCCGAAGCATCATGAGAGAAATACCGACCATGGCTGTTGATGAGGTGGACTTCTATTCTAACGATTCTTGCCTTTACGATGAACTAATTGCCCACAGACTCGCCATGATTCCACTAACCACTCCTTCGGGATACAAACTACCAGAAGAATGCAACTGCACAGACAAGCGCTGCCCTAAATGTAGTACGAGCTTCAAGATCAAGGTCAAAGGACCTTATCTTTTGACCTCCGCCGATTTGAAGGCCTCGGACCCAAGAGTAACACCCGTCAGCAATAAGATACCAATAGTTAAATTAGAAGAGGGACAGGAGCTTGAATTTGAGGCTTGGGCAAGACTGGGTTTTGGGAGAGTTCATGTAAAGTGGCAGCCTGCTCTTTGTTCCTACAAGTACATGCCTGTCGTTACCATTCACCCAAGGCTTTGCGATGGATGCTCGAAATGTGTAGAGGTATGTCCCAGAAAAATTCTTAGAGTAGAGGATGGAAAGGTTAGAATCTCGGAAGTTGAAAAATGCATAATGTGCAAGGCATGCGAGAAGGTGTGTAAAAACCACGCTATTGAAGTTGGGTGGGATAGTACAAAATTCTACTTTTACGTCGAGTCTACTGGAACCATGCCTCCGCTCGAAATTTTGGAGAAAGGAGTCAAGGCCTTGATGCAAAAGTTTGAAGATTTTGCCTCTGCAGTAAAAAAGCTTCAGAGCTAAAACTTTAGGAGCAAAAATTTTATAGCGGGGGTCGCCAAGCCAGGTCAAAGGCGCCGGCCTGAGGCGCCGGTCCCGTAGGGGTTCAGGGGTTCAAATCCCCTCCCCCGCACTAGTTTTTTAAACGCAAACTACTATCTGATGAAAATATTCGTGTATGAAAACCGTGAAATATTGGGGAAAGAAGCCGCTAAGTTTATAGCATCTGCAATTAGGAAAAACCCGAAGCTTGTGTTAGGTCTCATAACAGGTGAGACACCACTGGAATGCTACAAAGAACTCGTCAGAATGTACCAGAGAGGTGAAGTAGATTTCTCGCAGGTCAAAACCTTTGCCCTTGACGAGTATTTGGAATTGCCACTTTCTCATCCCTACTCCTGCAAATCGCAGCTCCTTGAAACTTTACTCCGCTACCTGAACATTCCACATAAAAACATGCACTTTCTCGATGCTTCCTCTCCTAATCCAGCTTCCGCCTGCCAAGCCTATGAGGAAGAAATCAAGAGGGTAGGAGGAATTGACCTCCAACTCTTAGGCATAGGGCTCAATGGGCATCTAGGTCTCAACGAGCCTGGTTCACCCTTTGATTCAAGAACGAGAATTGTCGAACTCACAGAAACTACTAAGACATATCTAGCACGTTATTTTGGGGAGAGGGTTCCGAAAAAGGGAATGACAATGGGATTGGGAACTATCATGGAGGCAAGAGAAATCCTACTGATGGCTCATGGTCAGGCAAAGGCAGACATTGTTGCGAAAGCCTTGAAGGGACCCGTAACTACCAAAGTTCCAGCTTCCATTCTCCAACGGCATCCCGCGTGCACGGTGATGCTGGACAAGGCGGCGGCCTCGAGACTTCCATGAGAATAGCCATCACAGGAGTCTCTGGATTCGTGGGACGGGCTTTGGTTGAAAGGCTGGCGAAGTGCGAGGAGGTTGAGGGTATGGTGGGGATAGACTTGAAACCTTTCGGTCCGCACACAAAGCTGAAGCACTACAGGATGGACATCCGGGACCCAGCGCTGAGGAAAGTTTTCAAGAAGCATGGAGTTGACGCGGTGGTACACCTCGCCTTCATCCTGAATCCCCCGCCCGACCCGGCCTTCCAAAGAGAGGTGAACGTGGGGGGATCGAGGAACGTCCTGCTGGCGGCGAAGGAGTGCGGTGCCCGCAAGTTCGTCTTCGCGAGCAGCACCACAGTCTATGGTGCCCACCCCGACAACCCCGAGTGGCTAACGGAGGAGGACCCGCCCAGGCCAAACATACAGTACGCCCGGGAGAAGGCAGAGGTGGAGAGGATGTGTCAGGAGCTGGCCGGGAGGATGGAGGTGACCTCGCTCAGGCTCAGCACGGTGGTAGGTTCACACATCGACAACCCTATTCTCGCCTATGTTCTGGCGCTCAAGGCCGGTCTGGCCGTACGCATCGGGGAGTTCCCCACCGTGCCCCTGCAGCTCGTGCACGAGGAGGATGTGTGGAGGCCTTCTACCGGGCGGCGGTGGAGGAGCATCCGGGGGTTTACAATGTGGGCGGAGATGGTGCTATTGACGCCTCGTACCTTCGCTCCCGCGGCATGAGAGCTTTAAAAATCCCCGTCCCGCTCGCCAAGCTGGCGCTGGAGCTGGGAAGGAGGCTAGGAATCCACTTCTGGGAGCCGACTATTCTGGACTTCATCAGGTACCGATGGACGGCCAGTAACAGGCTGATCAGGAAGGAGTGGTGCTTCAACTTCAAGTACTCGAGCACCGAGGCCCTAAACGAAACAATCAGGAGTGGGGTAGGGCTGAGAAAGGTAGCCAAGTGCACCCTCCCCTATTTCTACTTTCTAGGGCACCGTCTGCACTGATTGAAACTTTCACGGCTTCGTTTCGACGACCCTAATCCATGGTGTGCTGAGGATTTGTTCAAAATCTTCAGCGCGAGGATCTAGATCGCTAGCAACCATGTGCCAGTGGTCCGGAACCATTGCGTGCTTGGCAAGGTTTCCCTCTCATGATGACGAATTTTGTTGTGTGTACGAAAACACTCGCCTGCCCACCTCCTCCAGAACTCTCAGGGCCCTCTCCCTAGCCTCCGGCGGAATCTCCCGAACGTGCTCCTTCCAGACGACCTGAATTCGTTCCCTGTGCCCCTTTAGGTACTTTGTCCTTATCACCACCTTCTCCTCGTCCTGGTAGAAAACATTCTGAGGTTCTCGGTTCCAAACACCGCACAGGGGACACGTCGTCTCTGGCATTATCTCCGCTTCGGAAAAATTCCAGAGGACTCGAGCACGGATTTGAGGGATGACAGGGCCTCCGCCGCGACGCGCTCCGGGTCCCGCCTCCAGTACTCCTCGTTAAACAGCTCGACCGAAAGGTAACCATTATATTTGGTTTCTCTTAAAGCGTGCAGAAAACTCTCCAAAGGTATGGTTCCCTTTCCAGGAAGGATTCTGTGAGCGTCCCTCAGCTCGCGCTTCGGCAGGGGAGGGGCATCGTTCACATGAACCAGGAAGATCCTCCGTCCGGGGATTCTGGCAAGGGTCTCGGGGGAGCTGCCGCTCAGGTGAAAGTGGAAGGTATCAATTACTAGGCCTAGATTCTCCAGATTCAAGCTCCCCACAATCCCCCACGCTTTCTCCAGAGTGTTGACCGAGCATTCGCGGAACCCCAAGAACTCAAACCCAATTCTCCCGCCGTACTCCCCCACCACCCGGCAAAGTTCCTCCAGCCTTTTCTCGGTTCTTTCGATCAGCGATGCTCGGGTTTTTCCTTGTAGAAAGGAGGGGACCGCCACCAGCAAATCACAGCCTATCTCGCCGCAAACCTTGGAGAAAAGAAACTCAACTTTCCCCAGCATCCTCTCAAATTGCTGAGCAGGGGATAGGGAGAAATCTTCAAGGGCGTTCAAGCTTACGACGCTGAGTTTGTGGCTCTTAAGAACCTCGGCAAGATCTCCCAGCTCCCCCTTTCGGAGGCACTCCTCCACTCTCTCTATCCTAAACTCAACCCCATCGAACCCCGCGGCAGCGGCCACCTCAGCGAAGGTGAGGGCGTCCAACGGCAAAAGGGTGGCCTCGTTGAGCCCTAGGAGCATGAGGAACCACTTGAGCTCGATTCAATCTGTTGCACGCACTCCAATGCAGAATTGAAGGCTATCTCTGCACCTGCTCCCTCGGCGTTGGTGGTGTCTCCAACCAAGAAGAGGTTCTGGATGGGGGCGCGAACCGGCGGTCTGTCGAGACGCGTCTGATGAACGTTAAGCTCGGCACCGTTGACAATGGTCGGAAAGCCGCGTTCCCAGAGAAGGTTTTTCTCGATTTCTGGGAAAATCCCTAAATACACCTCCCTGAGCCGCATTAGAGCTTTCTTCGCTCCTCCCTTAAGTTCCTCAACCTCAAGCGGCATGAAGGTGGTGAGGAGCTGCCTGCCAGGTGGGGCCAGCGAGGGCTCGACGTTGGAGGTAAACCAGCCGAGCGTGGGAGGTTCGAGCGTGACGATCACATCGCGGATTTTGCTCACCCGCCTTCCGAGCCCGAAGTCCAGAATCACCCCAGCTGTTGGTCGTATCCCCTCCAGCTTTTTCCTGTAATCTTTTGGCAGGGGAAGCAGGGACGGGAGTAAAAAGGCGGGGGCGGCGAAGATGACGTAATCTGCTCTTACCTCCTCCCCACCAGCCACAATCCCCACAGCCCTTCTCCCTTCCACCAAGATTTCCTTCACCCTGCAGCCCAGGCGGATTCCGTTCCCAAGCGAGGCTGCAAGGGGGGATATGACCGAGTTCCAGCCGCCCACCGGATAACCGAAGGCCCTCCTCTTTCTAACCGCTGTCCTCAAAAATTGGAGGAGCTCCCCCATCGAGAGCCTCTCGAGGTGCGTGGAGGCCATAAGCCCAATGGCGAGACCCACAAAAAACTTCCTCGCCCCCTCCCCCGCCTCCACCCTCTCCAGCCAGCTCTCCATGCTAATCCGATAGAGTGAAGGGTCGCGAACCGCTCCCGCAAGGTTCCTGAGAAGCCTGATTTTCTCTAGGGTCCCCATGACGGAATTTCTCCCGATCAAACCCTTAAACCTCCCGTCCTCGTAAAATAGCATGCCACAAAATCTCGTCTGCAATTTCCGACCTATCTCCTTCAGAATCTGTCCTGCCGCGCTCTTCTCCGCGAAGAGGGAGGCATGAATCCCGTGGTCGACCCTGAATCCTTGAATCTCTGACACGGCCGCCCTTCCTCCTAAGTTCCTCTCCTTCTCGAACAGAATGACCTCGAAGTCACTGTGGTGTAGGAGGGCCCCCACCGAGAGCCCGCCCAGTCCCCCTCCAATTACCACGACCCTCAATCTTTATACTTCGCGAGCAATTTTTGATGTTCGTTACGGATTGGCCACTTATGTTCGGCGCAGGGCTCTTCTTCGCCTTTATAGCCCTATGGAAGCAGAGGGGAAAATTCTGGTTTCTCACGGGCCTACTGGTCTCGATTCTCAGCGTGCTTATTGTGATTTACCTATATCTCCGCTGGCCGGGGTTCGTGCTCACGGCCTTGGGAATCTCGCCCGACGAGGTCTCGGTGAACCTCTTAGTGCTCTTTTATCTACTCTATCCTCTTCTCTACACCTTCGGGTTCACGGTCGGATTTTACCCGCTCAGGGACCGGCTCTCAAGGCTTGTGCTTCGGTTACAAAAAGCTAAGATTACCGATAGGATCACCGGTGCGCATCGAACATGATGGTTCAATCTAAGTCAAGTGATTCTCACGCGCCCCTTCTCTAGGACAACAAGCTTTCCTGAAATTTCCCGAACCTGTTCGAGAGCTCTTTCAAGGGAGGACAATATTTCGTCCAGGGCGGAGGGAGAAATCCTGATAACAATGATTCCAGAAAATTCCTTTGGTGGATACAAATTGGGGTCAGCGAAGCCTGTGTCGTGCGTGATGAGTACCAGACGCTTTCTTTTTGCCAAGGAAGCTACTTTATCGTTGGTCGACCCTTTTGGGACGTATTCAGCCTTGAAACCTTTCCTTCTCAGGAAATCGATTACCTCAACCCTAACGTTCTCATCCAGGAGAAACTCAGGGGGACTTGGCATGTTCTCCCTTAAGGATTTCAGCCGCATAACTCAGGGCTTCCTCGATCATCTCCTTCGTCAAGCTCGGGTAACTCTTGAGTATATCGTTAACCTTTTCCCCCGCCGCAAGCATTTCTAGCACTTGCCAGACCATTATCCGGGTTCCCTTAAATACGGGTTTCCCGTGGCAGACCTTGGGGTCTTTGATTACGTACTTCATCCAAATTTGAAAATTTTTGCTATTACGCTTTTTTCGCGGTCTACCTGAAATGTCTGGCCATTTCCTCGTTCTCGGGGATCGCCAGCAGGGCGTCTATCGCCTCTTCCGCCTGTTTGGGGGACTTGGTTCTGGGATCTGAGAGCAGCCAGCTGGAAAGACAGTCCCTGCCTCCCTCTAGAAAAGCCTCTAGTGCCCACTCCATCCTCATCATCCTCGGGTACAGGGCAAGCTTGAGAACCGCGTCCGGAAGCCTGCCGACCGGAATCCTATGTATTCCCCTGCTGTCAACCTTAGCGGGAACCTCAACCGCCACATTGCCTGGAATCCCTGGAATCGTTCCTAGGTTGGGGACGTTCACTTGGTATATCCCCGGCTCGTCGTTGGCTATGGAATTCATGAGGGGAACGATGGACTCCCTGCTCATCTGGGGAGGCAGAAACTCGGCGAGGGGGACCTCTGATTGGATAGCTTCCACACATCGGTTAAGCCATTGCTCGTGCTCCCAGAGGTAGATTTTCCATCCGATTTCGGAGTCGGGCCCACCGAAGGGACCATACCATTTCTTCTTTGTTTCTAGGTCCCAATGATACTTCCAAGTTCCGTTTCTAACTGTGTCACCTACTGGAAACAGACCATAAGTGCGATACATATCAACTGCCGCCGGGGACATCTCCACATCGAACGGGTCTTCCTGTTCCTGCCTCCACTTCTCCCAGTAGTCCTGTGCTTGCTTGTCAATCCACCCGTCCAAGAGGGAATAGGCATCGTCCCCCCTGTACCTGAATTTCGTAAGCCAGATGAGATGGTTGAAGCCAATTGCCTCAAATTCAGCATCGGCTGGGTCAATCCCCAGAATCTGCATTATTTTGAAAACCCCCAAGTGCCCATGACAGAGCCCTATGACTTTGCATTTGGTCCTTCTTGAAATAAGAGTGGTTCCTTCGAAGACCGGATTTGCAAGCAGAAGGAGCCAAGCCTTGGGGTTTAAATCCTCGACCTCTCTGGCTACCTCAAGCATGAGCTTCAGCTGATAATAGCCCCAGATTGTGTGATAATCTGAGACCATGTTCCACTCCACGCTATTAATCCCCCTGTAATACCCATGCCTCTCCGAAATCTCCCTCATTTTCTCATAGTACGCGTGCCCACATGCCATGGCAGTATTTATCACGAAGTCCGAGCCCTCTATGGCCTGTCTCATATCCACGGTCTTCTCAAACTTCAGATCCGCGTTAAGTTCAGAGGCATATCTCGTGGCGAATCTATAGATGAGACTCAGCCGATTTTCGTCCTTGTCCATCAAAACAACGGTGCTTCCCCAAAGCTTCGGAAAAAGACATAAATCCCGCACCAAGGTGGAGGACCAAGCAATACTTCCCGCCCCGATGACCCCTATTTTAATCATTCCAGAATTTTCCGTGCCTAAAATCTCCCTTTCACCTGCCGACGGTGACGGTGAAGGAAGACTCGCAGTTTTCCGGCGCCAAGTATCTGATCCAGCACCTATCCCCACCAGGGTAGAACACTTCACCAGCTGTGCTCTTGTACATCCCAGCACCGAGCTTAAACTCCAGGTTCAATGGAACAGGATAGGGATGGTCGTTTTTGACCTTTACTTCAACACAATTTTCTTTTTCTATCCTCTCGATTCTTAACTTGTATATGTCCACGGGCTTGGCATAGGAGATTCGACCGTTCTCAACTTGGAAGATGTAGAAGGAGTGCCCTGCCATCATCATTCCTCCACCAAGCGCCCATTGAATAAGTCCACCCGTTGAGTTTGGAGTGAGGCTAGGGTTGTGATAGAAAAGAAGGTTATCATAAACGAATGGTTCATCAAAAACATGCCAGTGGCCAAAGATGCTAACAACATTCTCTCTTTTCAGAAGCTGCATTAGTTTTTCGTGCCCATAGTAAACACACGAATGTTATATCTGCCCCGATTGATGATGGGAAAGTTTTGATAAATGGTTGTTTTCCCGTACGCCACTGGGAGATGGTTTATGAGGAACTTAAGCGATGCCGGAGGGGAAAGTCTGTTATCAAGCCACTCAAGCTGGTTACCTGTAAGCCCTCCCCAAGCACGACCATACGGCTGAACCAGAGTGGTGCATACAAACAGAACATCACCAAACTTGAATGAATAGTCGGTTGGTCCTAAGTGCTTGATGAACTTTTTCAGCTTCGGATCGCTGTAAGTGTCATGATTGCCAGGTAACTGGTAGAAGGGCATCTCAACTCTTTTCTTGAGGTCCAAGTAGTACTTCCACTCGATATCCAAGGAATAGTCGACAAGGTCTCCAGCGGCAAAGGCAAAAGCAGGGCCAATTTCGTTAACGAGCTTGAATCCATTTTCGACAATTTCCCTCATCACCTTTCCGAACCTAGGAACATGGATATCGCTCGTAACTGCAAAAATAAAGTTCTCCTGATTAAAGGGAGCGACATACAAAGCCTTGCCACGATTTTCTTCCCTTCCGTTGATTCTAACTTTAACCTCGTGCCAACCGACTGATAGGCCCTGTACACTGATAACCCCTTTCTCGATTTTAGCCTCGTTGCCATCAATCCACAAAGCTTCAATCTTGGGAGAAACCGAGAAACTGCCTCCATATCCTGCCACTGCAGGCACATACTGGTTCGGGAAACTCTCCTCGTCTAGGTACCAGTGACCTACCGTTGGAGGATAATAGACAGCCATCAGTGTTCCAATACCTATCAACAGACAGAGAAGCGGAAGGTAGGGCCTCAGCCGGGAGCGTGTTTCTGGCTTCATGTGAAGAGAACGTAGAGGTAGTATACTGGTGCCATACTTAGGACGAAAACAAACCACACAAAGGGTATTAGATACCACTTTACTCCCCCGAACTTCCAGAAATACAACATGCAAAAGATTGAAGAAACGAAGAAGCCCAAGGCTCCAAGTCCTGCCAGCCAAACCCACTCACCCATCCTGGCGTATGCCACGTAACATGGATAATCGCCCAGAATCACGTGGTGGTAGAGAATCGAACCGACAAAATAAAGATTAAGGCAGAGGAAGAGAGGTTGCATTCCGAGAAAAACGGATTCAACATGTGTTTGGAAATCCACTTTTTTACCTAAGCCTCTCAGAACTCCATAGCTTACTAAGGCTGGAGGAAGCCAAAGGCAGGTAAAAACGAGAGCCCAAAGAGCCTGGAGGA
>JGI20130J15133_1001733_pt1 | contig 17486 bp, 18 predicted proteins | sample WasSprMetagenome_FD_15133 | JGI IMG/M metagenome (IMG submission 15133) | reverse complement strand
CCTTTTATATATTCAAAATAAAGTTTATATTGTTAATATGTTTTCTACTAAAATTTTTATGCTCTAGGAGCCAGATAATATATTATTTTCCCGCTTGGTGTTAGACTCATCTCTAATTTAAGAGGTATTCCACTGCCAAGCCATACGTCTACAGCTGTTGATATTTTAACAAGTTTTGATATAGGTGATAGATATGATGCATCATAATCTGCTGAGACCTCCTCTGATGCTGTTGACTCTAGAAGAGAGCCGTTTTCTCTTGTAAGTCTCACATATCTCTTCTGAGTATCTGCTTCTCTAAGCTCTAACATGTTAGGGTCTAATTTAAATGTTATATAATTTGCTATCGCAGTAAGATCTGATAGAGCTGAAGCAAAAGGATCTGGCTGTACAGATGCTTTACCAGGATACTCAATCTCAAGCTTAGGTATCTCTTCTGAAGGCAGTTCTAAGCTTCTGAATAAAAATCTTCTTCGAGGTATTCCTTCAATCATGATCTCTATGTTTTCTTCATCAGCCTGTAAAGAGACTCTATTCTGTCTCTTAACATCTTCCATCGCTGTGGAAAGATTTTTTGTTGAGATCCCTACTCTAAGAGGTCTCTGAACTTTGTATTCGAGAAAACTTTCTTGAGGAAACTCTACTTCAATCATTGAGACTTTGGCAGGATCTATAGCTATAATCTTTAAAAGACCTTCCTCAGATATGTTTATATATACATCGTCAGCAAGTGAAGATATGGCGTCGACAAGTGATAATAATGTTTTTGTATCTGCAAACACTAAAGACACCGGATATTCTCTCGACATTATAAACTCCCTCATCTACATATTTTTATAAAATATTAAATTAGTTAGGTATTCATTAATATTTTCTTTTAGAATATTAATTCTGGTGTCTAAAATTTCTATAGTAAAGATCTCTTGGCATGGTCATGCATGTATAAGTATTGAGAGTTTAGGAAAAATTCTTGTTATAGATCCTCATGACGGTTATTCTCTAGGTATTAAAAGACCTGAGATAAAAGCTGATTATATATTGATCACCCACGATCATTTTGATCATAACGCCTCAAATGTTGTAGCGAAGAAAGATAGTAAAATATTTAAAATGAAAGAAGGAGTGTTTGAGGCAGATCCTTTTAAGATTTTAGGTGTAAAAACTTTTCATGATAAAGAGAGAGGAAGGAGAAGAGGTCTTAACATAGCTTATAAAATAACTACTTCAGGAGGATTAGACATATTTCATGGAGGAGATCTTGGTCACATACCTGATGAAGAAATGCTTAGAAAAATTGGAGAAGTAGACATAGTCATACTTCCTGTGGGAGGAACTTTCACAATAGATCATTCGGAGGCTTTAGAGATCTTTAGTATGATGAAAGGAAAAATATTTATACCTATACACTACTGGATCAAAGGTATAAATCTTCCGCTTGCCCCTATAGACAGCTTTGTTAAAGAGGCTGAGAGAAGAGGTCTAGAGATCATTAGATCAGAGAGTAACACGTTGGAGATTGAAGATAATAAAAATGTTATCAGCGGATTAAAAAGAGCCTTGATCCTTAGATATATCTGACCTCCTACCCGCCTTAAAAAGCAAGGCTTTCAGCTGTAAGATCCTAATAATATCATGAATAATCAATATGTTAAAAATTTAAAAATATTTTTAAAAAATTATTGAGGTAAATATTATGAGTGAACAAAAAGAAAGAGAAGAAGTTTTAAGAGGAGTCAGAGGAAGTCTAACATCATTAATAGTATGGATCGCTCTTTACATAATAGTTAGCGCTATAATAAATAGTGTGCTTCCAGAGGTTTTGAGGCCTATGATAGATTTTAAAGGGCTTGTCCTAGACCCCTATGGAATATATATAAACATTGTGCTGGCTCTAGTCTTTGGATATTTCATAGTAAGATCTTTCGCTAACTTCATGTACTGGTCTATGAGAGTCAGATATCCGCATCCAACGGCGGCTGCCATTAGAAGTATAATGATGATAGTGGGTATAGGTGCTTTGTTAGCGGGCATAGCAGGAGGTGTTGCTGGAGGAGCATCTGGAGTAGCTTTAGGAGGTTTTCTAGGCATCGTGATAGGTTTCGCATCTCAACAAGTGCTTGGACAAGCAATTGCGGGATTATTCTTGTTAATAGCAAGACCATTTAAGATTGGAGACTACGTAGAGATCGCAGGCGAACAGGGAACTGTTGAAGATATCTCAGCAATGTTCACAACTGTTAGAAAAGATGATGGTTCAATAGCTCTTGTGCCAAGTGGAATGATAGTAGGCTCTAAGATATATCTTCTTAAAAAGAAGTGATTTTTACATATCTTTCTCTATTTTTTCTTCTCCACAGATATTTATCATTATACATGTGATTTTTAAGCATTATATTATAAAGCTGATAGTCTGAGGCCGATTAATATGGTTTCGATAGAAGAAGTCGAGAAATATCTCGGGTCTAAAATAACAGATCCTTATGGTAGAGTCGTCGGTGTTTTATCATCTATCTATTCTGATGTAGATGGAAACGTCTCAGGAGTAGAGGTGGTGTCTGAGGACTATTCGATTAAATATGTAGGTTCTGAGAGGCTAGTGATATCTCATGATGGACTGATCATATTGCCTGAGTGGAAGGTTGAGGCTCTAAAAGTTGAGGCTCAACTTGATAGAGCAAGAAAAAGAGCTAGAGCTATAGAAGATCTGTATCTTAATAAAGAGATAAGCTCTCAAGCATATGAGGAGATGAAGAAACAGATAGAGGCTACTCTATCAAGATTAAAAGAAAAAGCTAAACAGGTGAGATCTGTCTTAAGAAAAAGACTTGGAGAGGTGGAGGATGAGATTCTTCATGTTGATAAAGCAATGAATCATCTGAAGCTCGTTTATACATCAGGAGAGATAAGTGAACAAAGATTTAAACAATCAATTGATATGCTCAGAAGCTCTAAAAACAAGTTTATTGAAGAGAAAAAAGATCTTGAGAAGCATATTGAGTTGATAGAGAAGTTAGAGACAGAGATATCTGCACCAGTTAAACAGCCTCAGATAACAACGATATCTCCACAGCCTGTGCAACAGCCTCAGACAGCTCAGTCTCAGACCCAACAGTCTCCTATCAATGTGATAATAACTGCCTAAACAATCGTTTTAAAATAATTAGCGGAGGATGATCTTATTGCTTGATTTAGGAGGTGATGTAGAGAAGAGAAATAAGGAGCTTGGGTTTATGCACGTAATCATATCTCCGATCCTAAAGATCATTAGAAAAGAGAGTTCTCCTGCTAGAAGAGCATTAGAAAGTCTATTGATAGAGATAGAGCTGGCCATAAACTCTCTAAGCGATGTGCTAAGTAGATTAAAAAAGAGATACGAGGATCTTTATACATCAGCAGTCAAATCTGTTGCTCAGAGAAATATGGCTAAGGCGACAATATATGTCAACGAGCTTGTTGAGATCAGAAAAATAATTCTGAGACTAACGATCTCTCACAACTTCTTAGAGCAACTCAAGGTCAGGCTGGGAACATTAAACGAGCTTGATAAGGCGGCTCCGCTTTTAATATCTCTCAACAAGACAATAGAATATTTAAAGCCTGTGGTCGCTCCTATAGTGCCTGGGGTTGCTGTCTCTCTAGATAAAATATCTTCAGAGATAAACTCTCTCTTAGGCAGCACAGCTGTTCCCACCAATATAATGGACACAGAGAAGATCAGGCTGAGCAGTAAAGAGGCTGAGGAGCTGATGAAAAAGATAATCAATGATGCTGTGAAGACTGTAGACACAAGTCTTCCAAAACTTATTCCAGAGCTATCTAAATTAATATCAACAGATCTTTCCGAGGAGATAATACTGCCCACAGAGATATTCTCGACACAATCAGACGTTAAAAAGACGTCTGAGGACAACAAAATTAGCATGTCTAAAGAGGCAGATAATAATATTATAAAAGATGTTCAAAAAATCTCTACAGCTAATGTTCAGAGGAAAATTGATGATCTGGAGAACAAATTATTAGACTATATAGTCGCCAGAGGAGGTTTTCTTGATATAAATGATTTCTGTAAATTATATGGGTATACACGTGAGGAGGTCTCGACAGCATTAGATAGTTTAGTTAAAAAAGGAAGGATTAAAATAGTTAACAGGTCTTGATTTTTTGATGATAATTAGTGTCATGGTCAAGATGATTGCTGAGGTGTCTTGATGAATGGATATTCTACAAATGCGTTGGAGAGGCTGGCTAAAGAATATGCTGATCTTGCGATAATGTCTGAGAGAAAAGGCAAATATGAGGATGCTATCAAATATTATAAGAAAGCTGCTGAGGTCTTGAAAAAGATTATTACTTTAAACAGAGATATAATGATGAAAGAAACATATATAGAGTATATAAAAGAGTATGAGAAGAGAGCTGAATTTCTAGAGAAGAATCTACAAAAACTTGCCTCAGGCCCTCAAGAAGGTTCACAGGCTCAGGATGTAGATATTGATTTATTGGTCTCTCCACCTCCTAACATAACTTTCAATGACATAGTTGGTATCGAGGATGTGAAAAAAGTTTTAAAAAGATCTATTGTATATCCTATTAAAAGACCTGATCTTTATCCTAAAGAGATCGGATGGTCTAAAGGTGTTCTTTTATTCGGCCCGCCTGGTAATGGCAAGACAATGCTTGCAGGAGCAATTGCTAGAGAGATCAATGCTGCCTTTATATCTGTTGATGCTGCCAGTATAATGTCTAAATGGCTGGGAGATGCTGAAAAGAATGTGAGTAAAGTGTTTTCAAAAGCTAGAGAGATCTGGCTGAATAAAGGAGTTCCTGTGATAATATTTATTGATGAAGTCGACTCTCTCATGGGAATATACTCGACAGAGGTTGGCGGGGAGGTTAGAGTAAGAAATCAATTTCTTAAAGAGATGGATGGCATACACACAAAAGGTTCTTCAGAACTTATATTTGTTATCGGAGCAACTAACAAGCCGTGGGTTCTTGACATGGCTTTCATAAGAAGATTTCAAAAAAGAATATATGTTCCACCTCCTGATAAAGAGACTAGAAAAATGTTGTTTAAATATTATACAAAATCTATCAAAATAGCCGAAGACGTAGACTTTGACCATCTTGCTGAAATTACTGAAGGCTATTCAGCCAGTGATATTAAAGATATTGTGAGAGACGCTTATGAGATGTGTATTGAAGAGATGTTTGAAAAATCCGTTGAAGAGCCTCCTCCTTTATCAATGAAACATTTGAAAACCGCTTTGTCTAAGAGAAGCCCTAGCATATCTCAAGACATGATCAAGGTTTTTATAGAGTGGAATAAGAAATTCGGAGCTATATGACGATCAAATGTTTTTTGCATGGATCTCTATTATATCTCCGTCTTCAACAACATGATCTTTTCCTACTCTCATGCCAGGATATTTAGCAGAAGGCCCCCAAATCTTGGCATATTGAAATCCTTTATAAAGATCCTCATGTAAGATCTTTGCTATCTCAATAACTGTAGTGCCTCTCTTAATTATAAGTGGTTTTTCAGAGATTTTTCCATTGGGAGGCTTTGTATAAATTCTAATTAGTTCTAAAAGATCTGTTAGATATCTTCCTAAAGCATCTGAGAAATATTCTTTCTCAGATACACACATAACAGGAGCCATATTTCCGACAGCTTCTACAAGTCTTCTACAATTATCTCCTTTTACATCAAGATCTTTTTTAGTTCCTATCACTATTGTAGGCTTATAAATATTTACTCCCATAAGAGCGTTCTCTACATCTTCTAAAGTAACTTTTCCAATGATCTTTATCTCAGCTCTATAAATCTTATAACTCTCTAATAATTTCTTCACATCTTCAGGTCCTGCATTAACGAGCTCTCCCATAAAAACAAACTTTATATTGTTTACGCCACTACTTTTTACAATCTCTACTCTACCACTAGGTCTCGTAATTATAATGCCTTCCTTCTCAAGAATATCTCTTAATGAAGTAAATTGTGCAACAGGATCTTGAGAAAGATCTATTGTCATGATAATTCCATCAGCATTTCTAGCTAATCCAATCACTCTTCTATTGATCTTGACATCTTCATCAGGAACTATAGAAGGTGTATCAATTAATTGAAACTGTATATCATTATACACAAAAATACCTGGAACAGGAGTCTTTGTGGCATATGGTATATCGCTTATAACAACTTTAGCATTTGTAAGAGTCTTCATCAGAGTAGATTTTCCAGATTTTGTATAACCAATTAGAACGATCTGCGCGGCTCCTTCTCTAGGTATGAAAAAAGACGGTCCTCCGCCTCTNNGCTNAGATCTTTTCTTCTCCTCAATCTCTTCTCTCAGCTCAGCCATTCTTCGCCTGATCCATCTCACTAAATTCTCAGTCCCCTTGTGTTTAGGCACTGCAGAGAGAAATTCTTGTAAAGCCTGAAGCTTCTCCTCGGGAGTTCTGGCCTCTTGATACTTTGCAAACTTGGCTTTGGCCTCTGGAGGAAGATTTGTCACCATATTAATAACTCCTCAACATCATACTCATAATATTGTGGGTCTCATTATTTATTATTTAACCGAAAATTTTTAAAGATGAGTTCATATGTTTTGTATGCTTAAATATTTTAACAAACTCTTAATTCTATATAAATGATGTTGAGTGTCAGAGTTGGTTAACAAAGATCCTGTAGGTCCTGGCGGAAGCGAGATTATGTCTTCATTTACAAGTTTATTTATAACATATTTGACAGGTCTAGTTCTTCTGCTGACATATTTATGGGTTCTTAAATATATAAGAGATCTTGTGATCTCATATGTTAATGATCCTATGCTCAGAAATATTATTCTCATAACTATATTCATCATATTGTCGATCCTGTGGCTAAGCTCATGGTATGTGTCAATTAAAAAAATTAGAGATCTACTTATCTCATCAAGATCTTTCTAACATTATTTTAATCTCATAAGTATATACTCTCTATCAGAATATTTAGTTATGATCTTGATTATTTCATGTCTATTCAAGAGATCTAGGATCTCATTTAATTCTTTGATTTGATCCTCACTTGCTTTCACATATAGTTCCTCTCCCGGCTTAACTCTCTTTAGATTTGTTAAAATAGCTGCTACCACACCTCCGCATGTCACAGCTTCTTTCTCAAGATCTATTGTGATCCTTTTCTTCTCAGAAGACATTTTATCATCTCCTATAAAAATTTTCATAAAGACTTTATTCTTTTAATCTCTTCTATAAAACCTTTGAAAGTCATCTCCAAATTAGCTTTATTGATGACACAATCTTTCTCTTCAGACATCTCTAAATATTTTCTCAGAAAAAGATCTTTCTCAGCTATCTTCATTTTTATATATTTAGTATCATTTAAGCTGTTATCATCCATAGAGATTAATATATTAAACCACGTCTCCATCTGTTCATAATGTTTTGTAAGAAATTCTCTATCAATTCTAACTCCTTTATGTGTGTATGCAAGCGTCTTAGGCTTCTCATGAATCATTTTTTTCAAAGACTCCATATAAGCCTCATATCTAAATGGTGGAGGAGTTGTTGGTAAAACAACATCTATCTCAGGAAGATATATTCCCGCTGAATCTCCTGTGAATAATAATGATCTTGAGATCCATAGAATAGATATATGATGAGAGGCATGTCCCACGGTATGAAGTATCTTAAGCTCTATATCATCTAATACTAATATGCTCATATCTTTCGCCTCTAACAACTCTATATTTTCTCCATCATCAGGTCTTCCATAAGTATCTATAATATCTCCCTGAACTTTTCTAGAGGCCTCCCAGAGGTTCCTAGGATCTTTTATATGAGGAATACCTCTTGGATGAGCAATCACAGCTGCGCCTGTCAATTTGGCCAGTCTAGCAGAGGCGCCTGCATGATCCAAATGGACGTGCGTGGGTATGATAAGCTCTAAAGATTTCTCCAGGCCAAGCTCTTTAAGAACTCGATAGATCTTGTCCGTAGAATTATGTGGACCAGGATCTATTATAACAGCTTTTTTAAGTGAGGAGACTAGAAGATAAGAATTTATATAGTCTTCACAAGGCTCAGGACCTGTGTATATTACATAGAGATTGTCATCAATTTTTTTATAAAGATCCATATGTTATTCCTCCGTATATTCTTTTAACATGATTTATATAAATGTTGGTGGCAAGATTCTTATTAGAAATGAGTGGAATATCAGACCTGCCTCTTCACGATGGTCACGTGCCTAAATGGCTTTTAGCCTACATGGAGAAGCTTGCCTCAGCTATTCTCAAAGTGATGTATGAGATACACGGTCCGGATAAGATTATAGAGTATTTCTCAGATCCTCTGTGGTTTCAAGCTTTTAATAATGTGATCGGTATGGACTGGGATAGCAGTGGGTCTACAACTGTTGTCACAGCTGTGGTTAAAAAAATTACTTGGAGAGAAGATCTTGGCTTTCTAGTTTTAGGCGGAAAAGGAGAACATTCTAAAGAAGTAGTTGATGAGATTCCTTTGGCAGTCAAAAGATTATCATTAGGAGAAGATTTTATTGATAAAATGAGGCTCGTAAGTAGAATAGGTGCTAAAATAGATTCGGTTCTTCTTCAAGATGGATATACTTTATATCATCACGCACTATTTATCTCAGAGAGAGGAGGCTGGACAATTATACAACAAGGTATGAAGCCTTCTATAAAAATGGCCAGAAGATATCATCTTAACCACATGACTGCGGATCTGACGAAGCTATTAGATCCTCACTCAGGTGTTGCCTCAAACAATATTGAGAATCCTCTCAATCTCGTAGACAATGATTCTTTGACTGCCAGAGGCGTCATAGAAGATCTTTTGAAAGAAGATGTGTCAAAGATAATTAAAATGATCAGAGAGGTGAACGCTTTATTAAAAGGATTGAAGAGCTTAAACGAATATACAAAGTTAACAAGACATTTAGAAGATAAGAGAACATATTTTGAAAAAAAGATCTTTTCTATACCATATTACAGACCTATTAATATAACAGATGAAATGATCAAGACATTAAATGAGGCACAGCTGAAAGGTGCTGAGAAAATTAGTGAGATCCTACAGATAAAAGGTTTCGGTCCGGAGACTATGAGAGCATTGACATTGGTCGCTGATCTAATATTCAACTCTCCACCTTCAAACAGAGATCCTGTTACACATCCTATAGACCCATTCAAATATTCATATGCTCACGGAGGCAAAGACGGTGTTCCTTATAAAGTTAGAAGAGATCTTTTAGAGAAGACTATATTAACACTTGAAGAAGCTGTTGAGAGAGCCAAGATTGGTGATCATGAGAAGATGAAAATGTTAAATAGATTAGCACAATTATCTCGATATGTATTAGATGTATGAATCAATCTGTTCATATCTAACTTAGTCTAAGGATCATTAATAAAGAGAAATATAGAAGAGTTCTTATCAAGTAGAGCATATGAAAGACCATAAATAGATAGAATAGATTGAATTAAACAGCTGCCTTCTTTCACGAGTATGATCTTTCGTGCGGATTAGCTGTTGTATCAACCCATAAATCTACAAATAACATTGTCACAGTATAATTTCCATTATTAAACTCGTATTTCACAGGAGATTTTGCATACTGATAATAAGCCCAATCACTATAGTTGCTAATGAGACGTACCGCGACAATCCCAAAATCTTCATTATAACTTGTAGAGTAAGGCTCTACACCAACTGAAGCTATAAGAGGAAGTATAAGAGAACCGTATACAGGCGCTGAAAATAATAAGCCTAATGCTATTAAAATTTTTATAACATTAATAGACAAAGTCAGTTGTGATAAGGTATTTTGTTCTGACTTCATCAAGCTTGTGGTGACGCTAAATTCACCGAAAGAGTATTTATATTGACCAGAAAACCATCCTCTCTCCGCAAGATCATTATATACCTGAACCACAGGATCGTTGTAATTATATATTGAAACTACGCCATATACAGCTTTGTCATTTGTCAGCGGACCGCCATTCGCAGGTCTTGTCATCGTGGTGTTCATATAGATATCATAATACTCACAGTAAGGCACTATATCGTAATTACACTTCTTTAATTGATATTTGACATAAGCAATATCAGCTTTAAAACCTATATGAAGAATACTTTGACTATTAAAATCACGACCAGGTACAAAGAATTTGCCATAATCTAAATTTGCTGCTGTCTCATCATTAGCAACCCAATCATAACCTAGTATCTCAAATTTCACGCCTGGAGAAACGCCTTCGTATCTTGTGTCTACAGCTGCACCTATACCAAACACTATTTTCACACCTGATCTGCTGCCAGCAACCAGATGCTTATATAGATAAACAGCGTATACTCTATCCCAGCTATTTCTTATTGCTGCTGCAACAAGAGGAACTACGGTGTTATAGGATATTTTCTGCTCAACGGCTTCCCATATTAAACATGTTCCATAATAACATGTGCCCGTATATATCTCTCCTGGAGGCCATGTTGTTGTTTGTGCATGAGCTATTGGTATTAAAGATTCTTTTTCTGAAAACTTTATTTCATCTGATCTTTTTGATATATTGATCTTTTTAAATTCCTCGATATCTAATGTTTTTATTAATTTTTTGTTTATTNTTATATCTATTCCTAATCTTTTTGATATATATTCTGGGTTTAATGGTATTGATGTAGCTAACGTATATACTCCATCTCTCTTATGTATCGTCCCTAGTATTATCAATCCTATATCTATTGATCCTGGCTAGCACCTATCTCTTTTAAATGTCTATTCCATTCATCATATACATTAACAAGATGTTCATATCTGATCTCTCCGATAGATCCTTTGAAAAATGTTCTTCCAACTTCAACAACAGATCCGTTTGGCATCCATATGAACATGCTCAAAACAACAGGATCATTATAATCAACATTATAAATCTTAACTAATGCTCTAGACTTCTCAAGAGAAGCCTTATAAACAACATCTATAGAACCATTCATAAAAATCTTTCTATCAACAACATAATTATAAGACAAAGAATATACAAAAACCGTTGAAAATATAATCAGAAACATTATAAGTATGATAGAAAATCTATAGAAACTATACATAGACACAACATATATATATATGAAAGTTTATAAACATAAACAGAAGAAAACAATAAATTAGAGGGTCTGAAGATCTTTAGAAGAGATTAAGATGTGTTTTCAGATATTCATAGATCATGTCTTATAAGGCTATATATAAGCAACAAATATATCCTGTGACTATTATTATTGGTAGGGCAGAATATTGTGGCTGGGTGGTGATACAGTCTATATCTCTTCTCATAGTGTCTCTGAAAAGATCAGAAATGCTTCTAAAAGTTTTAGACTGGAGCTTTACTCGTATTATAGAGAGAGATTAGAAGATCTACATCTGTATATGTTGATCAGTTTATCAAAAGATGTTGATTATAGAAGCTGTAGATGGAAAATAACTTTAAATGGCGTAAACATATCGAGAGTATTAAAACCTTTCAGAGAAATATATTATAAAAATAGAAAATATATATTGTTGTCTTATGATCTTACGCCTATTAAAAATGTTGCAGATGTAATTAATGATCTTAACATAGAATATTGGGGCGGCGAGCCTCTTAATATTGACTATATCAGTCTTCTCTCTACATACACATTATATGATGGCGGGAGAGGAGATAGGATCGTCTTTCTAGATTATGAGCCTAAAGTTTTAGAAGAGAATAGTAGACATGTTATCAGATATGAGAAGAATATGTCAGGCAAGATACAGTTTATAACAGTTTTAGCACCATTAGAGTCTAATGCTCATATCAAGATAAATGATCATGTTTATGAGATAAAAAATTTAGAAGAAGTTGTTAAAGAAGATGTGTTGTTAGAGGGCATCTCTATTGAAGTTGTGAAGGGATCTGTTTTAATGCCTCTCTATATTATTCGCGAGAAAATTTTTAAAGAGCCAGATCTTGTTATAAAAGATCTTGAGATTAACAAAACATCTTCAGAATATGTTGTAAACATATATCTAGAGAACAGAGGTGATATTTCTCCTAAAGAAGTTCTTGCGGTGGCAATTAATAGAGGCAGAAATATTTCTATAGCAAGATCCAAAGAATTCTCAGATAAAATTGTTCTTACAATAAACAAATCAATGATCAATAGAGATGATCCTAAGACGACAATTAGGGTCGTGTGGGACTGGCTAGGTCATAAATATTATGTATCTAAAGATCTTGTTTTAGAGGTATGAAATTGATATTAAGAAAGATATTGGCATGGATCAATATTTTACGTCTTCATAACATCTTATTATCATTTATAGGTGTGTTGATAGGCGTATTTATAGTGGCAGAACTCTCCTCATATAATGATCTAAGCGTCATTCTTATGAAGGCTTTATATGTATCGACCCCTGCTCTTTTAGTCGCCTCAGCAGGATACATCTCAAACGATTATTATGATATTGAGACAGACAAGATTTCTAAGCCGTGGAGACCTCTGGTCAGAGGAGATATTAGTCCTAAGACTGCTAGAATAGCGTATATTTTAATGTATATCTCAGCTTTTGTTTACTCTATAAGTCTCATAGGATTTTTAACGACATTATTCGTATTATTCAATATATTTGTTGTAGAGTCATACAACTCATTTTTTAAAAGAAAAGGTTTTATAGGAAATATATTTGTTTCGTTAGCAACAGCCAACCTAATGATCTATGGGTCATTATCTTACGCAGAAAAATTTTCAGGCTTAGAAAGCTTTAATCTAAATATCGCGTATCCATCATTATTCGCATTTTTACTGACTTTATCAAGAGAGATAATAAAAGGTGTGGAAGATATTAAAGGAGACATAATTATTAAAGCAGAAACATTAGCTGTAAGGCTTGGATATAAAAAAGCCGCCTTAATAGCGCTACTTATAGAAATAATGATCCTTGTAATATTAATATTAATGTTCTACATAAGATTCTCAATGTATTTTGTTGCATTATCTCTACTCACGATAGCCATAGCAATATATTCTACACAGATGATCTTTAGATCTAATGATCTGAATGAGGCGATACATAAAGCAGGGATGAGCAGATCTTTAACAAAGATCTCATTGATCATTGGTGTATTAAGCTTTTTAATATGGTCTCTAAGAATATAACTACGATCTATTAACAGAATCTAGGTTTCTTCTTCATCATACGATTTCTCTAGTTCTTCATGTAAAAGTCTGAGATAATGTCTCAGAGGATTCTTATATTCGCATTCCTCGTCTACTATTTTCAAGACATTTTTTATATATGAACATGATGGAATGGGATAATAAATCTCTCTATTTTTATGTTCATTTATTCTCTTCACAATATTTTTGATCAGATTCAGATGTTTATGATTTTCTCCAAAGATCTTTGATATGCTCTCCTCACTAATCTTTGCATAGGCCAGAAAGACTGTTAATAAATAAAGTTCTTCAGGTCTGAACTCTCCATAGTTTCTAATTCTTTCAATAATATTTTTAATACATTTTGGAAAAAGATCTTCTCTTTCACTTACTTCTAAAGACTCTATTTTCTTTACTATCTTCACCATAGATCTTATGTAAAGATCTTTTTTAACTCCTCTGACCTTTTCTTCTAACTCTTTTAATTTCTTTCTATAATCCTCTAAGACCAATGTTTCGATTAAATAAGAGTATCTCTTGATCTTATCTTTAATCTTTATTTTAACAAGATCTGTTAGAAGACTATAGAGTGATGGATAATCATTATCTGAGTATAAGGGCATATAGACGTATCCTTTTGAGACAGATAGATTCATAAGATCATATTTTTCAACGTTTTGTGTCTTAAGTATTTTTATTATGTTAACAAAGTTTAGAAAATCGATCTTTACTTCATTAACTATAGCACGAGTTCTATATCTATCATCAATTGCTATATATATGATCTGAGGCTCTTCTATTAATGACGCTTCTATATCTAATGATTTTGCTAACTCAATTATTGTTTTTATCTCTTTTCTCTCTAATAATTTTTGTAGCGTTTGTGATATTTTGTTAATCTCTTTCTCAATAATTTTCTCTTTTATGCTTTGATCTTCTAATAGATTTATAAATATCATCATTAGATGAAATGTCATTATTCTATCAAAATCATCTAATTTGTCAAGATCTAAATGTTCAAGCCCTACGTTGCTATAGATTCTTTTTAATGTTTTTTCAAATAATGATCTTGATATCTCAGGATCTAAAAAACTATCTAAGTTGAGACCTATCTTCTCTCTCACAATCTCATCGATATCTTTATTTAAACTTTTGATCTCTAGAAGAGTCTTGTTTATATCCATCTCTGAGTAGTAATATTTTGTAAGACGCTTAAAATCTCAGGGTATAAAAAAGTATTTAGTGAGTAAAATGGGCAAATGGGTTATCGCAGCTGCATGGCCTTATATAAATACTGTTCCTCATCTAGGTACTATAATACATCTTTTGACAGCAGATGTCTACACTAGATTTCTTAGACAGCTGGGTGAGGATGTTATATCTGTAAGCGGGTCTGACGAGCATGGAACTCCTATAGAGCTTGAGGCTAGAAAAAGATCTGTTGATCCTAAGATTATTACTGATCAAGCTCATGAATATGTTGTTAAACTACTTGAAAGATGGAATATTAGGCTGAGTAATTACTCGAGAACTGAAAGCGAGATTCATAAAAAATTTGTTCAAGATTTTATGAGAAAGCTTGAGGAGAGAGGATTTGTATATCCTAAAGAACAGACTCTCCCATATTGTGAGTATGACAAGATTTTCTTGCCAGATAGATATGTGATCGGCACGTGTCCATATTGTGGCTATCCCGAGGCTAGAGGAGATCAATGTGAGAACTGTGGTGCTCTTCTAGATCCTACAGATCTTATTAATCCTAGATGTGCATTATGTGGCAGAAGACCAGTGTATAAGACTACTATTCACTGGTTTTTCGATCTGAGAAAAACAGAAGATCTTTTGAGAGATTGGCTACAGAATCATAGTCTTCTAGATGAGAAGATCAAGAGGTATGCTCTTTCATGGGTTAAAGAAGGTCTGAGACCTAGAGCTGTTACCAGAGATGTTCAGTGGGGTATCAAAGCTCCTTTCAAAGATGCTGAGGGAAAGACTATTTATGTGTGGTTTGATGCTTTATTAGGATATCTATCTGCTTCTAAAGAATATCTGGAGAGTAATGGGAGAATTTTGAGGAGTTTTGGAAAGATCCTGAGACAAAGACTGTGTATTTCATGGGCAAAGATAATATTCCTTTTCACGCAGTTATTCTACCGGCAATGCTTATAGCATCTGGAGAAGGATATATACTGCCTCATCAGATAGTTTCCACAGAGTATCTGCTTTATGAAGGCCAGAAGTTTAGTAAGAGCCGAAGAGTCGGTCTGTGGATTGATGAGGCCTTAGAAATAATTAAAGATCCTGATTATTGGAGATTTGTCTTGATAAGGATCAGACCTGAGGAGAGAGATACAAACTTCAGCTGGAGAGAGTTTCAGAGAATTGTTAATGCAGAGTTGAATGATAACATAGGAAACTTCGTGTATAGAGTTCTCAGTTTCACCAGAAGATTCTTTGATTCTACAGTGCCTAAGCCGGGAGAGTTTGATGATATAGACGTATCCACGTGGAGAGAAGCTGGAGAATATTATGAGGAGTATATAAGATATATGTTAGATTTCAAACCTAAACAAGCTGTTGAAAAGATCCTTTATATAGGAAGAGTTGGAAATCAATATCTTAATAAGAGAGCTCCTTGGAATGAGATTAAGATTGATCCAAGTAGAGCTGGAACAACAATATATCTTTCTCTAAATCTCGTATCTATACTGGCTCTGTTGATGTATCCATTTACGCCAGGAGCGTCTGAGAGATTATGGAGAATGCTTGGATTCAAAACAGATGTCAAGGAGATCGTGATCCCTAGAAAAATATTTTATTCTATAGAGCCTGGCATGAAAATATCATCAGAGATAGAGCCTTTATTCGAGAAGCTTCCTGATGATTTTTCTGAAAAGGTGGTTCAAGAGATCCTGCCGAGAGTAAGAGAAAAAATACAGGATCTAAGACCTGATCATCTCAGGTTCTAAAAAGATTATCTTTCTTCAATATTTCATTGGTCTTCCATAGGATCCTTAGCTCTAAGTTATTTTATGAACATCTAGTTATTTTTGAAAACATGAGCTGAATTAAAGATCTCGTTTTAATTGATATATTTCTATACGTCTTAAAAACAGTTTTTATCATCTTTTGTATCGAATTTCACTACCAGACCTGNATGATCAAAAGATCTAATGATGTTTCGAAAGATCCCTCTATTGCTAAAAGATTATTCTTTTTATCTATCTCTATTTTTATAGATACATATCTGGATATTTGATTCTTATCAGTTGATCTATGAATTCTCCTACTTTTCTAAACATGTCTCTAACCTCGGTTTTATTCAGCTCTTTAATAACTATTCTTAGTCAGCTTTGAAGGTTATATCTTAATATTTGATAGGATCTTTAGAAATGTTAAACTGTGTCTTAGGTTCTCGACTAATCATTTGTTAAAACTGAGACCGCAACTAACTTCTTAGGTTAGCAATGATCCAGCGCCGGGGGCGGGATTCGAACCCGCGCGGGGTTGGCCCCACTGGCTCTCAAGGCCAGCCCCTTAGACCGCTCGGGCACCCCGGCTCCTATTATTCAATAATTATTCTAAAGTAAATATTTTTATATTATTAAAGCTGTTGAAAAAGATTTATCTTATTATCTCAACTTCTATATATACGTTCTGTGGAACTCTTATTCTCATTATCTGTCTCATAACTCTCTCGTCTGCTGCAACGTCTATAAGTCTTTTATGGATCCTCATCTCCCATTTCTCATATACTTTTGTTCCTTCTCCATGTGGCAGTCTTAATGTTGATACCACTAATCTTTTTGTTGGCAGAGGGATCGGTCCTTTCACTTCTACTCCTGCTTTCTTTGCTATCTCTACTATCTGTCTCGAGACAGACATAATCTATGTTCTGATGATCTGTTCCCCAGAGTCTGATCCTTACTTTCATCTTCTATCTCTCACGGATCTCTTATCTTATATTTCCTCTAATCTACTCTAGTTTAGATTTTGGCAGGAGTCACATCTATTACTTGACCTACTCCAATAGTCTTGCCCATATCTCTCATAGCGAATCTTCCTAACTGTGGGAAGTCCTGATATCTTTCTATCACCATAGGTTTGATAGGTTTGAATTTGACTATTGCAATGTCTCCAGGCTTCAGAAACTGTGGATTCTTTTCAACAACTTGTCCAGTCTTAGGATCTAGCTTAGCCTCAATCTCAACAATTCTACATGCTATTGATGCTGTGTGTGCATGAATGACTGGTGTATAGCCTACTCCAATAGCTGATGGATGCCACATTAA
>JGI20130J15133_1001717_pt1 | contig 17573 bp, 19 predicted proteins | sample WasSprMetagenome_FD_15133 | JGI IMG/M metagenome (IMG submission 15133) | reverse complement strand
TTACAATTATCCAATCCCATTCTGCTATTGCATCACCTTCTACTCCTATTGCAATTTTTCCACCAATATAATTATTATCCATTACCCATCCTGATGAAGGTACCATTTGTTCTCCATCTCTTAATCCTTTAAATCTATTATCCTTTGTTACATAGAATTCATATATATACCAATTATTTAATGATGGTTTATCCCCTTTAACTTCTGAAATACTATATTCAGTTTGATTTGCTTCTCTAATTATTATATGATCTGGTTTATTACCTTGAGCATCTCTAGTACAATAAGTATATCCTTTAATTATTGCTCCGTTTGTTTCATTTACATCAAAATATACTGATAATGCAGCAGTCATTGCTATAATTGCTATTAATAAAGCTATTGAAACAACAAATTGCCCTCTTTTTTGTTTCTTCTTAATCATTTCTTCTCACCTGGACGTGCAAGAGTTAATATGAAAACTAAAATCATACTTTTATTTGTTTTCCAATCATAATAAGTATAAACATATGTTATAGAAGCTATTTCAGGAGATTTTTTAAAAGCTTCATTAATATTTTCAACATTTGTTATAGGAATAGAATTTATCATTTCAAGATTAACATGAGTAGGAAGATAATGTGAAGTAATTTCTGAAGAATCATAAGCTTTATGTACTGTAAGATTAAAATAAATTTCAGAAGGCAATATTTTTTCAAAAACAATTTCCAATCTTTTTTCCCATCCAGCTTGAGTAAAATCAATTTCTTCAAATACTCTTCCTGTTGCAAGACTATCGAATATATTAAAACCAATTTTCTCTAAATCTCCTTTTCCTACAACTAATGGAATATTTGTAGGAATTATCATATAAGAAGAAACTATGAATGAAGAAGAAACTATTAATATTGCAAAGAATGTTTCTATTATACGTGCTTGTCCAATTTTGCTCCTTTTTATTGAAATCATTCAGCCATCCTCCATAGATAAAATTCAATAAAGTATGTTAAATCGTTTATTGTAACTACTTTAGTTAATTTAACTCTATGAACTCCAGCTATTGGACCTGTTGCATAGTATACTATTGATGGCCTTGGAGCAATAACCAAAAATTTATCATTCCCCTTTTTAACAATTAATGCAATATAATTTGTATATGGATCTATTGATGAAAGGCCATATACTTTATAGCTTTTTGATCCTTTATTAATAACCCATGTAGATTCCCCTTTTGTTTCATTAATTATTTCTCCATAGAAAATATTTGGAAAAGCAACTAATAAAGGATCTGATTCTAAATGTAATGCTCCTGTGCCTTCTAAATATTCTATTGCCAAATATTTTTCAGAAATTGAAGCTAAAATTGTTTGAGAAAGAGAACTAATATATACTGTTCTAATTCCATAGAAATCAACATAAATAATGAAAGAAGCCCCTTCTTTATTTCCTTTACTTTCAAGATTTGCACTAAAACTTAAAGTACATTTTCCATTCCAATCAGTTTTTGCTGTTTTTGTTTCATTATTTAAAACATCTTTCCCCCCTTTATTCTCAACCCATATTGCATATACTGTTACTTCACTTGCTGGTAAAGGTACTTTTTCTTGAGAATAAACTCCTACTGTTAAAGTATTTCCACTTACTTCAATTGTAATATTAAGAGCAGGAATAATTGTTAATTGAAATCCATATTTCCCTTCAATTCCAAGCAATTTGGAAATTACTTTTGGAGGAATATAATAAAGATTATCTATTCCTGAACCATTCTCAAGCCTTATTACTTTATTTGGATCTAAAACATAAGGTGAAGCACCTGCTTTTGCTAAACCAAAATCTTTCAAATATTGAAGCATTTCATCTTCAGTAAGAGTTTGATTTATTCTAATATCTTCACCCCAATTATAAGGATAGCCAGGTGTTAAAAGTATTTTATCAAATATTCTTTCAGCTAATTTTTCAAGTTGATATTCTTCAGTTTGAGATAAATGTATATCTATTAATGGAAGAATTGTTGATACTGAAGTATTTATTATTAGAAAAGCTATAAGACATACAAAAAGATATTCATATAAAACATGCATTTTATTTCACTTCCTTACACCAAATCCAAAATATATTTCTGTTCCAACTTTCTTACACCATATTAATGCTTTTCTTGTTCCACTATAAAGACCATTTTTACCTTCTATTCCATTTATTCCAGGATCTAAAGAAGAATAGATTATTTGTGAAGAAAATGGAAGGATTGCTTTTCCTTCAACTATGCTTATATGTTCTATACGAGTAATTACAATATAATGGTTTGATTCTTTAGTAATATTAATAGAATAGCCATAACCATTTATTTCGTATGGAAAATCTATTTCTAATAAAAGAGTATCACTAAGAGAAGCATTCGTTAATGAAATCATATCTATTATATTTGAAGCTATATATTCAGCAATTTCATTCAATTCTTTTTCAACAGCTCGAACTCCCATAATTGTTCCAAAGTTCGTAAAATAATAGCTTATAACAAGCATTATTACTAATAGCATTGTTGTGCCAATTAGATGACTAACAATTGGACTTGGCATATTATCACCTAAATCATAGAAATACTAATATTTATAAGTAAGAATGTTACAATTGTTTTTAAAGAATCATCAAAGTTTGGCAAATTTGAAAATGAAAAAGTTTCTTGTTTTCCAAAAGCAGATACTTTTAATATTGGAACTGGATTTGGATTAAATATATTTGTTTGATGAATGATCCCTAGATTTTCAACTTTGGCATATATCCTTCCAGAACCATGAAATTCTCCTGGAACAATGTTAATATAAATTATTTTTACATCATTAAAATTCTCATAAGAATCTGTAGTAACATTGAATAATGATAATATTCCATTGTATACAACTCTAATCCTTGAATAATCTAAAACAATCCATGCAGCATTTTTAGATCTTTCAGTATAAATATATCCTAATGGTTCTGAAACACCTACTACTATAAGTGGTTTACTCTCATCCCCTCTTAAATATTCTACATTACTTAAACCAACTAATGATCCTCCTCTATATTTCATTAAATTTATTTGAAGATTTTGAGCTAGAATCCAATTTGTTTCCCCTTCAATTTTTATTGTCATTTCTCCTATATCCTTATCAAAAGATGGCCCACCTGCTCTTGAATTAAAAATAACATATGCAGCAGATTTTGGTTTAAGAACAATATCTTCAATATCTGTTGCTAATAATATCATAGTATTTTTAGCTTGTTCAAATTCAATAGATTCTGAATGCATTTGAATAACATATCCAGCAGTATATGTTGCTATTAAAGTTGCAGCAATAAAAACAGCAGATAATATGACTGTTGAAACTATTACAGAATAACCTTTCCTCTTCATTTTTTAACTCCCTGGAGTATAGAATTGTATTCCTGCACTTACATATGGAGAAATTATTAAAGCTATAAGAGATACTAATGTTAATATGAAAGCATGTTTAAAACCTGCAGATACTTTCTCTTCTGAAACTTTTCCAGCAACAAATCCACTTATTGCACTATTAAGTATTAATGGAGGGACAAATAATTGTAAAAAGCTATTAAATGGAAGATATATTTGAGCTATTACAAGTATGCTTCTCATAAAGCCTATTAAAACAACAGTTGATAAAACCAATATTATTGCACTAATATATGGAATTAATAAAAGTGGTTTAAGAGACATTCTTTTTTGTTTCTCAATAAGTTCTATTTCTTCACTAAATGTAGCTACTGTTTCAAGTATTTCAGGAGTACCACCACCAACATCTATTGCATCTACTATAAGGAACATATTTATTCTTGCAAGCCAACTATATATTTGTTGAGCAAAAGCTTCATAAATTTTTGATAATGGAATTCCCCATTTTATTTGTTCAGCTATTTTTTTAAGATATTTACTAAAAGCTCCATAATCATTATTTGAAAGATTTTCTATACATTTTTCTGGACTCATTCCAGTTTTTCTCAATTCAACCAAATCTCTAAGGAATCTTGTAATACCTGAATTTACTCCACTTGTTTCTGTAGCATGTTTATGATATGCAATCATTGCAGGTGTAACACTTATCATAATTATTATGCATAATCCTAATGGTACTTCAAATCCTGATAAAGCAGGTGCTTTTTGTCCTAAATCTAAGCCTAAAACATCTCTAATATAGTATATAAAATATACAAAAGGTTTAAAAACTTCTTTTAAAGGAGGGAAATAGAATGGAGCAACAAGACTTATTAAAAGGAAAAATGTTAAAGGAAGAGTTAATGCAAAAACTTTATATGCTCTCCAATCAGAAACTGGATATCTAGGTTGGAAAATATCTGTAAGGTATAAAAAGAGAATAGAAATTGATGGTAATAATATATAAGCAAATAATATAAATCCTCCAGAAGAGAAAGCCATTACTCCTGATGGAAGGATTTGTGAAACAATAAAAATAACATACAATCCAAGAGCTAGCATTGTTCCAGTTGCTGCATATCCTTCCATTAGCATTCCAATCCTTTCACCAATTATCTTAGTTTTCTCACTCCTATCTTCAAATATTTTCTCAGCTGTTCTTTGAAGGAAATGTATTACATCTCCTCCACCTCTAAGAGTTGAAACATATCCTAAAATTAGATTTTTATATTCTTTTGATGGTACTGCTTTAGCAGATTTTTCAAGAGCTGAAACAGGATCTATTCCTGTAGCTTTTACATCCATATCTATTTTTCTTGCTTCTTCTGAAAGATTTGGAAGCAATTTTACATTTTTTAATCTTTCCATACTTCTATATGGAGAAATCCTTCCAGTAGCCATAACAGTAATATATGCAGCTACAAATGGTACTTCTGCTTCTAAATTTGATGCTCTACTTGTAGAAGCAAGTTTTGGATAAGATAATAAAAGTATTAAAATTATAAATGGAGGAATAATTAAAGAGAATGAATATAAACCTAAATTAAAATAAAAATATGAAAAAAATGCTAATGGAAAACAAATTAAAAATGATAAAAATAAAGAAAAACCTATAAGAGAAGCATAAGCTTCTGGATAAATTCTTATATTTGCAGCATCTAGACTTTCTGGTAAGCTTTTAAAAATTTTAAGAATAGGTCTACTAATCCAATTAAAATGAGAATATGAAAAACCAATAATGCTAGATTTTAAACTACTTCTTCCCATTATCTCTATTATAAAAATGAAAATAGGATAATATTAATCTTTATTTAATTATAAAAAATAGAAAAATTTGAAAAATTCTATATTTTTATTTAAACAGTTTATTTTTATAATGAACTTTTTTAAACCTTTTTAAACAATTATGAACAGAAAAAGTTTAATAACATATTAATAATTAATAATATAGCGAGGGATGAGATAAAATGAATAGGAAAAATAAAGGTATAAGTCCAGTTGTAGCAACAGTAATTATAGTTGCAATTGCAATTGCTTTAGCTATTGCAGTAGCATTATGGGCTTCAGGTCTCGTAGGAATTTTCACAAGATTCGAAGAAGTAAAAGTAATATCAGCTTATGCTGAAGTTGGTACTAATCCTGGTGACTTTAACGTAACTATGACTCTTAAAAATACCGGTTCTGCAGATGCAACAATAGATAATGTTATTATAAATGGAAAACCATATGGATCATGGCCGGGACGCATTACAGTTAAGATTGGTGGCACTGATTTTAATCCTGGTGTGGGTTATGCTTTAAAAGCAGGAGATCAAAAAGATTTATCAATCTATATACCTAGCGCTGCAGGTTTCAAAAGTGGACAAACATTAGATATAAAAATACATACAGCTGCTGGACATGATTATGCAAAAGCAGTAGTTTTACCATAGATTTTCATTAATTTCTTTAAATACTTCAATATACTTAAAAAACTATAAAAAGTAAATAAATAGAGGGGATAGGAATGCCAAAAAAGAAAGAGGAAAAAATAGAAGAGAAAAAAGGAATACTAGTGGCACCTATCCCCTCTGATTATGAAAAAATAACAGAATATTGGATTAAGCAACCATATGTAAAAATAGTTATTGCAAGACCTCCTGAAAAAGGTTCAGGACCAATATATTTTGTAGATGAAATCCTTTTATCAGAAGAAGAAAAAGAAGCATATTCAAAAATTTTAGATATTCTTACAAAAGAACTTACCCCTCCAAAAGTAGAAAGTGATGAAGAATTAAAGAAAGCAATTATAAAAGGAGCTGAAGATGTAGTTAAAAAGTATAAAAAAGCTTTTAAAAAGCTTCATGAAGATTCTTGGCCTACATTGCTTTATTATTTAGAAAGGGATATGCTTGGATATGGACCATTGAATGCTCTTATGGAAGATCCTAATATTGAAGATATTAGTTGTGATGGAGTAAATGTTCCAGTATATATATGGCATAGAGATTATGAAAGCATTCCAACAAACATTATGTTTCTTGATAGAGAAACATTAGATGATTATATTATTAAACTTGCTCATAAAGCTGGAAAACATGTTTCTTCTGCTTTTCCAATAGTAGATGCAATGCTTGAAGGAAAACATAGATTGGCAGTAACATTTAGAGAAGAAATTTCTCCTAAAGGAAGCACATTTACAATTAGAAAATTCCGTGAAGAACCTTTCTCTATAATAGATTTAATAAAAGGAGGGACAATTAATGAAGATATTGCTGCATACTTCTGGATTTTGCTTGAGCATAGGAATAGCCTTATTGTTATTGGTGGAACTGGAAGTGGGAAAACAACTTTATTGAATGCATTAGCATGCCTTATAAAGCCTGGAATGAAAATTGTTACAGTTGAAGAAACTGCAGAATTAAAGCTCCCTCATGATAATTGGGTTCAATTTATTAGTAGAGAAAGCTATGGAGTTTCAGATGTAAAAATTGGAGAAGTAACACTTTATGATTTAGTAAAAACAAGCCTTAGATATAGACCAGATTATCTTATAGTTGGAGAAATTAGAGGGGAAGAAGCATTCGTTCTATTCCAAGCACTTGCAACGGGACATGGAGGAATGTCCACTTTACATGCTGAAAGTGTAGATTATGCTATTAAGCGTCTTGTAAGTAAGCCAATGAATATTGCTGAAGCATATATTCCATTAATGAATGTAATGCTTTTAGTAGAAAGAGTACGTCTTACAGTTAGTAAAGATGGAAGAGAAATTGGAAGAAGAGTTAGAAATGTATGGGAAGTTTTAGATTATAATAATTATTTAAAAGTTTTTGAATGGGATCCTTCTCAAGATAATTTTAAAAGCTTTGTAGAAAAAAGCAAGCATTTAGAAAAAATAGCTTATAAATTAGGCAAAAGCAAAGAAGAAGTATTAGAAGAAATGGAAAGGAGAAAAGAAGTAATAAGATGGATGTTACAAAAGAATATTAGAAGTGTAAAAGAAGTAGCTAAAATAATTACAGAATATTATATTAATCCTGATGCAATATTAGAAAGAATAAGAGCTAAGCCTAAAGAAATAATTGCTGAATTTGAATTATCTCCTAGAAGAGAAGAAGCTATGGAAATTTTCAATAAATTAAAAGAGCCTATGCTTCAAATAATAAAAAGAATATTAGCTAATGGAGGATCAATTAGAATAGAAAATCTTATAAAAGAAGTACAACTTGATAGAGCTACTTTCTGGTATTGTATAGATATTTTAAGAGAATTGGGCTATATAGATACTAAAGAACAACTTATAATCTTGAAATAAATAAAGTTAAAGTTATAACTTAAATTTTTTATATATAAATACATATAAATTAAATATAGTTAAAATTTTTCTTTATCAGAAATACTATTTATTTTTAAAAAAGCTAGGGGTTTTTCTCGATTATTAGGTGGTTGAATGGTTAAATGTCCTAAATGTGGCTTTGATTTAAAATTTTGTAATAATTGTGGTCAATTACTTCCTCCTTTTGAAAAAATGCTTAAAGATTCTAAAAATAATCTTTTATGCCCTTTTTGTAAAGAAAAAATAATTCATTGTCCAAATTGTGGAATTTCTTTTTCTGAATTTAAAATTCAGGAAAAAATTATTTCTGAAATTGAGAAAATAGATTTAGATTCTGAATTATTAGAATCTTTAATAAAAAAAATTAAAGAAAATAATTTAGAAAAAGAGATTAAAAAAATTATGGAAATAAAAGGTGAGGGAAAAACAAGAAATATTAAAGAGAATTTATTTTGTGCATTTCATCCATCAAGAAAAGCTAATAAGGAATGTGATATATGCTCAAAGCCTTTATGTGAAGAATGTGCAAAAACATATGAAGACTTAGTGCTTTGTCAAAATGATTATTATAGTATAATTAGAGAAATTTCTTCTATTAATTCTATAGAAAATGAGAAAAATAATCTTATTAGTTTCTTTATTTCAATCATAGCAGCTTTTTTAATACTTGGTAATGCATTTTCATGGGCATTATCAATAAACATATTTCCAATTTTTTCAATTTTTTTATTTTTAGAGAAAAATTATTTAGCATTAATTAGTGCAATTTGTAGCTTTCTTATTGCTATAGGAGCATTCTTATCACTTAAGCCTAAAAGAGAAGTTTCTGGAGGATTAATGATTATGATTTTTTCTTTTGCAAGTTTAACAATAGGAGGAGGTTTTATTATAGGAAGTATTTTAGGAGTTATAGGAGCATTATTAAATTTTATTACAAAATGATTTTATTTAATCAGCTAAAAATTTATATATCATTTTTTTAAATTAAAACCTGATAATTATTATGAATCTGGTAAAAGAAGTAACTATTGGAAAAAAAATATACAATCTACTTACCAAAAGCTATAGTAAAAGCTCTTAATTTGAAAGAAGGTAATAAAATTTTATTAAAAGTATCTAATAATACTATAATTATGGAGCCAATCTATGACCCAATAAAACTTGCATTATCTGAAAAAATGTTTGCATCTATAAAGCCAGAAAAAGTAGAGTTGATAAGTCTTGAAGAACAAGAAAAATACATTAAAGGTTCTTCTTGATACTTCATTTATACTTCCAACATTAGGTATAGATACTGGTATAGAAGTTAAAGAGGCTCTTAATAAGTTAGATGAACTTAATGCAGAAGATACTATTCTATTTTTAATATTTTAGAATCATTATGGGTGGCTATTAGATTAATTAAGAAACAAGAGTTTGAAATTGAAAGATTTAAATAGGTTTAAGAAGTTTAATTGAAGCAAAAAGATATAAGCAAATAATTGAAAATACTGAAGTCTTTAATTATGCATTAAGCCTATATTTAAATGGTCATACAGATATGATAGATAATATACTTTATGCAAATTCTATAATTTATGACATTAAATTTTTAACAATAGATGAAGAAATTAAAAAATTCATAAAAATAAAAAATTTAAAAGATACGATATTATCTTTATCATAGTAAGCAAAAAATTAATAAATTTTGAGATGAAAATAAATTAAAAAGTTTAAATAAATCCAAATAATTTTTTGAATTAAATGTGTTTAGGTATTCCAGTAAAAATAATCGATGTAAAATATCCTGAAGCAATTGTTGAAATTGGAGGATTAAAGAAAAATATTAGAATAGATTTAATAGAAAATGTTAAACCTGGAGATTATATTATTCTACATGCTGGATTTGCAATTCAAAAAATAGATGAAAAAGAAGCTTTAGAAACATTAAAAATATTGGAAGAAGTTTTGAAGAGAAATGAATGAAGAAAAACTTAGATTTATTGATGAATATAGAAATAAAGAATTATCATTAAAATTAATTAAGAAATTGAAAAGAGAAATTGATAATCCAATAAAAATTATGGAAGTATGTGGAACACATACAATTTCAATAAGTAAATTTGGAATTAGAAGATTATTAAAAGGAAAAGTAGATTTAACTTCTGGTCCAGGTTGTCCAGTATGTGTTACTCCAAATGAAGATATAGATTGGATTATTGAATTATGTAGAAAATTTAAAGATAAAATTTGTTTAACAGTTTTTGGAGATATTATGCGTGTTCCTGGAAGCAATTCAAGTTTATTTATTGAAAAAGCAAAAGGAGCAGATATTAGAGTAGTTTATTCTCCAATAGAAGCAATTGAAATTGCAAAAAAGAGAAAAGATTTAAAAATTGTATTTTTTGGAATAGGTTTTGAAACAACTGCTCCATCCATTGCAATATCTTTAATTGAAGCAAAAAAACTTAAATTAGAAAATTTCTATTTATATTCAGCTCATAAGCTTATTCCTCCAGCTCTTGATGCATTATTAAGTTTAGGAGAAATAAAATTAAATGGTTTCATTTTACCAGGACATGTAAGCACAATTATAGGATCAAATCCATATAAACCAATTCTTAAGAAATATGGATTAGCAGGAGTTATAGCAGGTTTTGAACCACTTGATATAATTCAAGCTTTATTAATTTTGAATGAATTAATTAAAAATAAAAATTATGATGTAAAAATTCAATATTCTAGATCCGTTAAACCTGAAGGAAATGAAAAAGCTAAAAAAATTATGAATAATGTTTTTAAAGAATGCAATTCTATTTGGCGAGGATTAGGAGAAATTCCTAATAGTGGATTAGAATTAAGAGAAGAATATAATGATATGAATGCAAAACTTCATTTTGATAATATAAATGTTTCTCCTAAAGAAAATCCAGCATGTAAATGTGGAGAAGTACTTAGAGGAATAATTTATCCTTTTGAATGCCCGCTTTTTGCAAAAGCTTGTACTCCAAATTCTCCAATTGGTCCATGCATGGTAAGTAGTGAAGGAGCATGTGCTGCATGGTATACTTATGAAGATTGGAAGAAATATAAAAAGATGATGAAAAATGAATAATATAGAAAATATTATCAGATTAGCACATGGTGGGGGAGGAAAACTTACACTTCAATTAATAAAAGAAATCTTCTTACCTGCTTTTAAAAATAGCATTCTTGAAAAATTGGAAGATTCTGCAAGAATAAATTTTAATGGAAAAAATATTGCTTTCACAATCGATGCATATACTGTTAATCCAATATTCTTTCCAGGAGGAGATATAGGAAAATTAGCAATTACAGGAACAATAAATGATTTAGCTATGCAAGGTGGAATAATTGATCCATTCATTTCAGCAGCTTTTATAATTGAAGAAGGATTTGAAATAGAAAATTTAGAAAAAATAGTAAAATCAATGAAAGAAGAATGCTTAAAAAACAATGTGAAAATTGTTGCTGGAGATACAAAAGTTGTTGAAAAAGGGTTAGCAGATAAAATATATATTATTACAGCAGGAATTTCATTCATTCCAGAAAAAGTAGATTTAGGAGTACATAGAATAAAAGAAGGGGATGCAATTATAGTTTCAGGAACAATTGGAGATCATGGAGCTACAATTTTATCAACTAGATATGATTTTAAATTAAGCAATTCATTAATAAGCGATTGTGCATCTCTTAAAGATTTAGTAAAATCATTATTAGAAAACGATTTAGAAATACATTGTTTAAGAGATCCTACTAGAGGAGGATTAGGAACAATTCTTAATGAAATAGCTTTAAAAACAAATTTTGGAATAATAATAGATGAATCTAAAATTCCAATTAAGAATGATGTAAGAGCATTATGTGAAATTCTTGGAATAGATCCTTTATATTTAGCATGTGAAGGTAGAATTGTTTGTTTTTCAAGTTGGGAAAAAAGGAATGATGTATTATCAATTATTAAAGAAAATCCTTTAGGAGAAAATGCTATGTTAATTGGAAGAGTAACATCTAAATTTAGTAATAAAGTTATAATGAAAACAACATTAGGTGTAAAAAGAATAGTTTCTATGTTTTTAGGAGAAAATCTTCCAAGAATTTGTTAAATTAAGCAAAATATAATCCTTATTTTCTTTATATAAAAAGGGAATAAAAATGGAAAATTTTAATAAAAATATTGTAAAAATAATTCCAAAAAATTTTTCATTAGAAAAAGCTAGATTAGCTCAAAAAATAATTGCTTCAAAATGTATAAAAGATAATTGCTTTTCAAAAATAGAAATAATTGCAGGTGTTGATGCTACTTACATAAAAAATTTTTCAATTGCTTCAATAGCATGCATTGATTTTAAAACTCATGAAATAATTGAAATAAAAACTGTATATGGAAATACTTATTTTCCATACATTCCAACACTTTTATCTTTTAGAGAAGCACCATTAATTTTTAAATGTTTTCATTTATTAAAAAATAAACCAGATATAATTATAGTTAATGGGCATGGTATTGCACATCCTTATAAATGTGGTTTAGCAACTCATGTAGGTGTTATTTTAAATATTCCATCAATAGGCGTAGCTAGAAAGAAATTATATGGAGAAGAAAAAAATATTGGAAATAAAACATTCTTAATAGATGAAAATTCTTCAATAATTGCTGAAGTAATTAAAAAAGGAAGAACAAAACTTTATGTTAGTATTGGAAATATGATAGACCTTGAAACAAGTGTATCAATAGTATTAAGTTTATTAAATGGATTAAAATTACCTTTACCTCTTCAAATAGCTCATAATGAGTGTGAAAAATTAAAAAATAAATTTAAGCAAAAATAATTAAATAAGAAAAAAATGTCTAATGATGAAATTTCTTTAGAAGGGATTGTTTTTTCAGGAAATGGAGAAGGAGCATATTATATTAGTTTGCCAAAATATTTTAAGCAAATAGAAGAAAAACTAGGTTTTAAACCATATCCTGGAACTCTTAATATAAAAATTAATGAAGAATCTATTAAAAAAAGAGCTTTTATTGATAATTCAAAAGGAATAAAAATAGAAGGTTTTGAAGAAAGTGGGAAAATTTTCGGTTCTGGAAAATGTTTTCCAGCTATAATTAATGGAAAAATAGAAGGGGCAATAATAATTCCTGAAAAAACACATTATGATTCATCTGTTATAGAAATTATTTCAGAAAAATATCTTAGAAAAGAATTAAATATTAAAGATGGAGATAAAATTAAAATTTATGTCCGCGTAATTTAATAATCTTTTTTACAATTTGAGAAGAACTATTTATTTGTCCACTTCTAAATTTTTTTAATTTTACTATTTTAATGTTCCAATTTTTTTCTTTACAAATTTTTTCAAATTCTTTCATTATTTTTATTTGATCATATCCAAAAACAATTATATCAGGCTTAATTTTTTTAATAATTTTCTCGATTGAAAATTTTTTAAAACCTAAAATTGTAACATCTACTGGCTTTAAAGATGAAACAATCTTTTTCCTAATTTTTTCATTAAATATTGGTTTTACTCCTTTAAATTTTAATACATTAGAATCTCTAGCTATTACAACTATTAATTTAGAATTTTTTCCACCTATTTTCTTAGCTTTTTCTAAAAATAGAATATGCCCTGGATGAATTAAATCAAATACTCCTGTAGCTAAAACTTTCTTTACCATTTTCCTTAATTTCTAAAATAATATTTTTTAATAAACTTTTTTAATCTAATTTATGAAATAATTTCCCAACTAAATTCTATTAAATTTAACATTCTTAAAGAATCTAATAATCCTTCACTATAAGAAGATGATATTAATGAAGTTTGATAATTTCCTTTATCATAAAAATATTTTGCATCCTCATAATAATTATATGCATATTCTATTATTTTTAAAACTTTTTCATTAATTATTTTATCTTTTCTAGATTCTATTTGCTTAAAAACATTTTCAAGTTTTTGAATATATATTCTTGACCTTTTTTTCCTAATATCTTCATATTGGTGCTTTTCAATATATTCATTACTTAAATTAAATATTTTTTTCAAAATTTCTTTTTCATTAAATTGTAGTTCCCCTAGGAATATCATACATTGAGGGAATTTTTCATATTTTTCATTAATATGTTCTTCAATTTTTTTTACAATAATTCTAGAATTTTCATATCCTATTCTTTCAAATGCCATTATTAGCATATCATTTTTTAAAAAATTTTCTCCATATATTTCTTCAAATTCCATAAGATTTTTTAATGCATCATTTATAGATAATCCACCATTTTTAGTATCTAAAAGAGAAAGTGTATGCAATCCTCTTAAAGAATTTTCAAGAATTTCTTGATAAGGTTGCCTTAAATGTTCTATATTATTTGTTTTTGGTATTGTTACTATTCTTCCAAATCTATATGTGCTTAATCCAGATAAACTAATTGCAGCTGAAACTATTGATACTCCATTAATTATTTCAATTTTAATATTTTTTTCTAAAGCTAATTCTTTTATAGAAATATGAGTTGTAGCAATAAATGGATCTCCTGGAATAAGTATAGCAATATTTTTATCTTTAGCTTCTTCAATTATTTTTAATACTTCATTTTCAAGCATTTCTCTATTAGCTATAATAATTTCTTTTGAAATTAATTTAGATAATTCTTTAATATCTTCTTCACTTATTTTACTAGTATAAGCATCAAGGAAAATTTTATTTGAATTTTTTAAAGCTTCTAATCCTTTCAAAGTTAAATATTTGCAACCATTAATTCCTAATCCTATAAAGAATAGAGTCATTTCCTTTTCTTTAAAAAATAATAGATAGTTTAAAAATATTATTCTTAATATTTTTAAAAAATAAGAAAATTATTTTAAGCATCTTTTTATCTTAAATATTATAATGAAAGAGATAGATAAAGCAGTAGTTTTTGCAGCTGGAGCTGGAACTAGACTACATCCATTAACAGTTACTAGACCTAAGCATTTATTACCATTATGTGGAAAACCAGTTTTATGGCATGTAATATATTCTTTAAAAGAAATAGGTATTGAAAATATAGGAGTAACTATTCATCATAATAAAGAACAAATAATAAAATACTTAGAAGAAAATAATCCAGGAGTAAAAATTTCATTCATTGAACAAGAACCTTTAGGTACTGGACATGCATTATATTCTTGCTCAGATTTTCTAAAAAATGAGAAATATTATTTTACGATTTATGGAGATGTTGTAATTAAATCTAGTATATTAAAAGATTTCATAAATTTCTTTAATAAAGGGAATATGGATGGAGCAATGATAGTTGCTGAAACTTCTGATCCAAAAAGGTATGGTCTTGTAAAAGTAAAAAATAATTTTCTAGAAGAAATTATAGAGAAACCATCTGAAGAAGAAATTAAAAATATTGAAAAATATTACATAAATACAGGAGTTTATATATTATCAAACGATGCTTTGAAATTTTTTGAGAAAATACATATTTCAAAAAGAGGGGAATATGAGCTTACAGATATATTAAGCTTATTAGCTAAAAATGGGAAAAAAATAGGGATTTTTGTATGCGAGCCAGGATGGTGGTTTGATATTGGTCTTCCTTGGGATTTATTAGAAGCAAATAGGAAATACATGGATTTAATAGAAGGAGAAAAAGTAAAAGGATTTAATGGAGTAACAATTGATGGTAAAGTTATTATAGGCAAAGATGTAACAATCAAACCTGGAACATACATAGAAGGACCATCAATAATAATGGACAATGTATCTATAGGAGCCAATTCAACAATAGGACCTTATACATATATTGGAGAGAAAAGCAATATTGGTAATTCAAGCGTAATAGAAAAAACATTAATTTTAGAGAATTCTATAATAGGGAATCATGTTTCTTTAAGAAATTCAATAGTAGGAGAAGGTGCAATAATTGGTGATAATGTAAGTGTTTCAGATGTAAGTTATGCACAAGATATTACAATAAAAGTTTCTTTAGCTGGACATGTTTATGATATTGGAAAAAAGAAATTTGGAGCTGTTATAGGATCATATGCTATTGTTCCATCTTTAACAGCTCTTAAAGCCGGGCAAATAATAATGCCATACACTCTATATTAAAAATAGAGGAGCTTAAATAATTTAAGTATATAAATTATTAGATGGTTTTAAATTTATTATTAATTAGCTTATTATCTATATTTTTAATAAACAATGGCACATCGATTTTAAATACTAGAATTTTAAACAATGGTTTTGAAAATGAAATTTTAATAGATTTAGCAAAAATAGAGAAAGAAATTCATTTAAAAATTATAGAGTTAAATAAAACAATAATTTTTCCTTAAGTAGCAAACTCTTTTTCTACATTTTTAGTTTTATACTCAATTATAAATGCAAATATTTTTTATACAATTTTTCTTCTTTAAATCCTTTAAAAATATTTTCTATATATTTAAAATTCTAAATAAATTATAAGCAAATAGAAATATAAGAACTATAAAAGAGTATTCATTAAAACAATAATTGAAGTAAATGGATGATTATATTAATACTTAAATTATCCTTTTAAATATATAATAAATAATTAGAAAGAAAAAAGAGGTGATAATATTTAGAAATAAATAAAATGATAAAACTAAAAATAAATGAAGAAAATTTAAAAGAACTTGAAAAACTATTAGCAATTTGGAGATATTCAGTAATTCAAAAAAGGGAAGGAATAAACATTGATAATCTTCATATTCCAACAACATACAAAAATTCTTTAAAACAATTTAATAATTTTGAAATTCCAATGTTTCATCCGATTCTTTTTAATACAGGATTTAGCATTGATTTTGAGAATAATACAATATACATTACTCATCCAGAGAAAAGATATCATAGAATTCCTTTGAAGATTGATGAAGAAGATATGGGATATCTTAGAAAAGAAATCAATAATGGAGCAAAAGCTACAATGATAATGATAATTCCACTAAGCTATTTAAAAGGAAAACATAAAAGAGGGGAAATTGTTAGAAATTCTCATTGGACTTTAAACATAACGCTAAGGAAAAGCATTGAATTGCTGACGATTGAAAAATTCAAAAAGCTTCAAAAAGTAGCAATTCTGGGTATCGATTTGAATTCAAGGAATGGTATAGGATATGCAATATGGACTTGGGATAAAAGTAATGGAATAATAAAAGAAGAAGAGATCAGATTCATAAAATCAAAAATTAAGCCACATTTCTTTCAAGAAAAAGTTCTAAGAAAATTACAGAAAAATCATGGAAATAGTGTGAAGAATAATGAACTATGGCAAAGAATAAATAAAAGAATACAAAGACAGAACAAAGATTGGACTGAAAAAGCTTCTAAAGAAATTATTAACATTGCACTACAAAGCATAGAGAAATATAATGCTGATATAGCAATAATTGCTTTTGAAGATCTTAGTAAATATAAAGCTAATGACAATAATAGAAAAGAAATAAATAAAGCAAATAGCCAATGGATGAGAAGAATATTAAAAAGAACATTTGAGAAATCTCTTTGGAATTATTCAACAAAGATTCTTGCTTATAAGCCAATAAAGAATAAAAAGAATCTTGAACAAATCTTAATAAATGCATATAAAACTTCGAAGAGATGTAGTAGATGCGGAAGTGAAATAGAATTCATAAGCAATAATGAAGTATACTGCAAATATTGTAATAGACATAAAAACAGGCATTTAAATTCTGCTGGAAATATAGCAAGAAAAGCAATATTAAATTTTTGCTATTATATTAATATCCTTCCAGAACATGTCGTTCTGGAGGGTCAGGCGTGGGCCAAGCTTCCTATTCATAGGAAATCCAGCATTAGAGCTTTAA
>JGI20130J15133_1001709_pt1 | contig 17637 bp, 15 predicted proteins | sample WasSprMetagenome_FD_15133 | JGI IMG/M metagenome (IMG submission 15133) | reverse complement strand
CTGATAAGAGCATTCGCTAATGTTAAAAATGGAGAATGTGTCATTGTAGGGAGCGCATATAATTCTGCCTCTCTCAGGTACTTAAAAAAGCTTAGACAGTTAATAAATAATTTAGGACTTAGTCATAGAGTAACTTTAATTGTTAACGGCCCTTTCAATACTCTCCAAGATGTTCTTTCAAAGGCCAAGATTTACGTTCATTGTGCAATGTTTGAGCATTTTGGTATAAGCGTTGTTGAGGCGATGGCTTCTGGATGTGTTCCGATAGTGCATAAAAGTGGGGGCCCTTATATGGACATCATTGAATATGGTAAGTGCGGTTTCAGTTTTGGCGGTGTCGACGAGTTAGCTTATAATATAAATTTACTGCTTGGAGATAACAAATTGTGTAAACATTTTAGTCAAAAAGCAGTGGAGAGGTCTAAACTTTTTAATAAGGGGAATTTTAAGGAAGGGATACTTAGCCTTATCGAATAGTCTTCTGAGTATGTTGGACTATTAGTCTTAGACTGTTTGTTATGTAGCTGGTTGATAGATCGCTGTTAGGTTCATGTTGGTTGTCAAGTTTATTGTTCTTTCTGGGTTTGTTGAGTTGTCTTCCCAGCGGACAAAGTCATAAACGGAAGTTTCAAATGGAGCAAGTGGTATGTAAACTGAATACTCTCCTCCGGTTCCTCCCTCAATTGTTCCGAAGGATGCGGGAAACGGTTCTGCATAATTGCTTGTGCGATACTGTCCAAACCACGTTTTGCTAGTGGTTGAAAGCATACCATTTGTGTCTATCTTAATGGCTATAAAGTAAGTTCCAGGTTGGAGCGTTACAGTTGGAATGGAAATGGTGTTCCATGTTTCAGCTTGACATGTGTGTTCCGCGCTTTCGACAATGAGATTGCCTGGGTGAGGATAATCACTCGGGTATGGGCTCTTTTCATAATAGGTAGCATTATAAATTGCGACACGTGCTTTTCCTGCACTCTTGGTGTAAAGGTTTATTGCTGAAACGTTTGCCGACGAATCTGTTGTGTAAGGTCCGGCGGTGTATAGGTAGGTATAGTAGCCTGTTGCTGCTCCAGTTGCGGTGTTTCCAAATAATGGTGTATGGGAGTAGACTGTTATTGAAGGGGGCATTGTGATAGCGTAGGTTCCTTCAAATAATGTTCCTGTATAAGGCGTGGTTCTTGCAGTTCCGTTAATAGTAAATTGAATGCTTGAAGGCGTGGATTCAATAGTTATTTGGTGTGTTGGGGGCGGTGGAATGCCTAAAATTGCGTTTATAAGTGCATATCCCATTCTGCTGGGTTCGCTTCTGTCTGGAAACTCATAAGGGTATTGCAGTGCATTTCCATTCGGCTGGGTTCTGAGTGCAGGATAGTGGCAGTAGCTTATGTTCCATTCGTTTAGGACTGCAAGGGTGTTTACGTACGCGATGTATTCATTATCGTCTGTGGCTGAACTGACGCCGATAGCGCTTACCCAGATTGGAACGTTATACGTGTCCATCATGTATTTCGTGGCAGTTCCTTGGGGCTCGCCTTGGGTGCTGTTGAGATAGGCTCTTATGGATTCTATGTCAACGGGAGAATTAGAGTTCCAGCCGAAAGTGCCTAGGCTGCGGTATATGTGTTCTGAAAATAGAATGTTATAGGTCGGATATCCCCCTTGCACCCAGTCAGCAACCCACGTCATACTGCCACAATATGCCCAGTGAACAGCGATAAGGTGGTCTACACCAGCGTTTCTAATTGCAGTTATTGTTTGGTTGCATGCGTTAAACCAGTCATACATGGTGTATCCGGATGGATTAGATGGTTCGTCAAACAAGTGGAAAACTACGTTCGGATAATCTTTTAAAGTTGTAGTCACGTTAACCCAGAAATCAGTGAAATCTTGCACAGTCCAGCTATAAGTAGGTTGGAATGGAAAACCTTCCCGTCTGCCCTCTGCCCGTGTGCACCCGTATAGGCGGAGCTGAATGTATATGCCATAGTCTCGTGCAACTTGAATGGTTCTTATTATCGCGTCTCTACAGCCAATATCTGTCGGCGTACCACTTAGACTAGTAGCCTTGTTCTCAAGCCACCAGTCACCCCAAATAAACACGTTGACAATATTGACATGCCAAACATCACGCATCTGTTGCAGAGTAAGGTTCAGCGCCGTTTCGTTCCACTTGAAAGCATCAGTCCCCCACCATCCAGTGCTAGTATCTACAAACGAGCCAATCCACAATCCCCTCAAATAAACGGTGTTATTGTTAGCATCCTTTATGTATTTTCCATTTGTATGTAAGGGTAGAATTGTTGCTATTTTGCCTGAGCTTCTGATAGTTATATTGCTACTTAATAATGATGAGAGTGCAGGATAGAGGCTTGAAATTACAATTAGTATTAGGATAAAGATTGGTGAGTAAAGATTTGATTTTTTCATGGATAATATATTTTGTTGCAGTTTATATGTTAAAGGCTTGTGGTTGTCCCTGGTGTTCATATGTACTCCATTAATACATATGTAAGTCGGTGTAATAAGTCTTACGTATTACGATAAACTATCCTGGAGAATACTTGTGAATCAAATAAGTAATAGAAAATCACATCCATGGATACTATGGATGCTCTTCCTAGAGGTTGCAGCAAACATTTTTATATTGTTTGATGTTCCAGTTGCTAGGCAAATTGTCGGATTTATCTACTTCACATTCGTTCCAGGCTATACACTGATTAAACTTTTAAAAATGAAAATGGAAGGCTTAACAGAAACCGTTCTTTTCTCTACGGGTTTAGGCATAACCTTCCTAATGCTAATAGGACTAGCCATAAACGAACTCCATTCAATATTTGCTGTTCAAAAACCGCTTTCGCTGATATTCCTACTATCAGCAATAAACATCTTCACATTGACATGCGCAGTAATCGCATACATAAGAAACAGAAACAGCAAACCACCCAACATAAACATGGAAAAATCTTCAATCTTACTCATCCTCCTATGCATTCCAGCACTAAGCATCATAGGCTCTGTGACTTCAGGAACCCGAGGAGACAACAGAATATTACTCTTCATGATAATAGCTATAGCCGCACTTTTCGCAGTTACAACAATTTCTAAAAAAGCTGTGCCAACAAAACTGTACCCATTCATAGTGCTAATAATCGCCATTTCACTAATTTACCATTCACAAATGGTTTCTGACAAACTCGTTTCTTTTGGATCCGATGCAGGTGGAGAAGTTTTCGTCCAAAAAATTGTTGAGAAAAACGCCTATTGGAACCCCATGAATCCTTATCCAGGAGACCAAAGCGTTGGCAGAACCTATGCAATGCTAAGCGTTACAATACTTCCAACCATATACTCTATCCTACTGAATTTGGATTCCATACTTGTTTTCAAGCTTTTATACTCATTTCTTTTCGCTTTAGTTCCGCTTGGACTTTATAACCTGTGGAAAAATCTCGTGAGCGAAAAATTCGCGTTTATTTCGGCTTTCTTTTTCATGTCATTCCAACCTTTTTACACCGAACTGTTAGGGTTGAACAAACAAATTTTGGGCGAGTTGTTCTTGGTTTTACTGTTAACGACAATTTTAAAAATGAAAGCAGGGCATCTTGAAAGGACTGTATGCCTAATAATTTTCAGTTTTGGCCTGGTAGTTTCTCATTATGCGTTAGCTGAAATCTTCCTGTTTTTTAGCCTGTTCGTTCTAGCAGCTTCGATAATAACCGGAAAACCGAGCAGAAGAGTGACTGTCACATTTGTTTTAACGTTTTTCGCCATAATGTTTGCCTGGTACATATTCACGTCTAGCTCGGCTGTCTATGAAAGTTTCTTGAGTTTTGGTGAGCGTGTATACAATGAACTTGGCGATTTTTTCAGTTTGCGGTCGAGAGAACCGGAAATATTGCGGGGGTTGGGACTTGAAGCACCACCGACTGTTTGGAACATGCTAAGTAGAATGTTTTTCTATGCAACTGAGGCGTTAATAATGGTCGGCTTCATCAGCATTGTCTTAAGGAGAAAACGGATTTACATGGATAAAGATTACTTCTTCCTAGTTTTATGTTCAATGCTTTTTTTGGGGGCTCTTATCGTGATTCCTGGTTTGTCAAGCACAATGAATATGACGAGGTTCTATCACATACTGCTATTCTTCATAGCTCCTCTTTGCGTGTTAGGAGCTGAAACCATTGTTGGTGTTGTTACAAGGAGGAATGATGAGACGATTGTGTTAATTCTTCTCTTGTTGGTGTTAGTTCCATACCTTCTATTTCAAACAAACTTTGTGTATGAGGTTACGGGAAGCGATAGCTGGTCTGTGCCGTTAAGTAAATATCGAATGAGCCCCCTGCGATTGTATCAAGTCGGTTATGGTCAAATCTATGGTGTATACGGGCAGTGGTGGTTATCTAGCAATGTGATTGTTGGTCGAACCCCTATTTATTGTGATCCTTTCAGTGATTTAAGAGGGTATGCCTTGATTTACCGAGGGTATGTTCATTATCTTTCGAAGGTTGTGCCTGTGGCGGTTGGTGGTTTGGTTTATCTTGGTTCTTTAAGTGTTATTCATGGTGATTATGTTGCCCTTTATAGTTCGTGGGATGTTAGTGAACTTCAATTTTTAAATGAAATAAGTGAAATATACACGAACGGCGGAAGCGAAATCTACTGCAAGAATGGCTAATTCAAGGAGTTAAAAGGTTTCGAGCTTGAAAATCAGATAATAAATTAGTTTTAAACGTCATTGAATGATACGCCTAATAATGGTCGAATGAACAATGAATGTAGATGTGGTTGTGTGTGTCAAGAATCGAGCTGAGTCCTTAGACAGGATTTTGCAACAAATTGTTCGTGAAATACCTTTTAAAAACTTGATTATAATATATGGGAGTTCCAAAGATAAAACAAAGGAGGTAGCTGAAAGGTACACCAATCAAGTTTTTTGGGATGGGGATAAGGGACTTGGTGCTGCAAGAAAATTGGGTATGGAAAAGGCTACTTCAGAAATTGTTGCAATGATTGACAGCGATGTAATCCTAACAAAAGGATGGTACGGGCGGCTAATTAAATACTTCGAAGATCCCAAAGTTGCCGCTGTTATGGGCACATGTATTTATGGTTATGGTTGCAAACCGCTTGAGTTATATCATGAGTATATGCGTTTAAACATTCGTGAAGATTGGGGTTGCCATAATACCCTGTTTAGACGTGACGCTGTCTTAGAGGTGGGTAACTTTGACGAGACAATACAAGGCGCCGGGGAAGATTTTGATTTATACTTGCGCCTACTAAATGCTGGCTATACATGGGTATGGGCCAAGGAAGTCGTCGTTTATCATCCAATGAATATGCTCGAATACCTTCATCATTTACATTGGTGGGCAAAATCTTCTTGTCGTCTTAGACATATTATCTCTACAGATGTTAAAGGCAAATCTTTGTTTAGATTTTATTTTAATCAAATTAGGTTGATTCTAGAAGCATTTATGACAGGTATATGGTTTTCCATAGAGATTCATCCTACAATGATTATCTATTATCCGCTGATGAGAATTGTGATAACCATGACTAGACTAAAAGGACTGAAAAACTTTGCGTTTCGCACATAATAAAGCACGTAGGCTCAAGAAACTTCCGCCTTATAAGAGTGTATGAATAATTATCGCATTTATAAAGTTACGACAGGAAACTGGTGCAAAAAGTGATTTTTTTAATAACTAATATGACTGGCTTTAGAAACAAAGGTTGTGAAGCCGCAACCAAAGCTATCATTAACGAAATTACGAAGCTCTTAAACAATGTAGAATTCAAGGTTTTGACCGAAGATCCGGTATATGATGCCCTATGGGCTCCCAAAGCAAAAAATGTTTCATTTCTTTTAAACCCCTTTACAAAACGATACTTTTTTAGAGATTTGGTGCTTTCTCTGAGATGGTCGTGGCTTTGGCGGTTAAACGGTCAACTACAAATTGTGAAGTCCATGGTGCCCTTTCAACAACCTGGCGTTGTTCTTTCAACAGGAGGAGATATTTTCAGCTCTACATACGGAGATTTACCGAAACATCTGATCCAACTTCAAGCTGCTAAAACTTTGGGAAAATTTATAATTTTATTAGGGCATTCTATTGGTCCTTTTGAAAATCATAGCCAATACAAGGCATTTGTAAAAACGGTGAGGCAAGCCCAGCTTGTCACTGTGCGAGAGTCCTTAAGCCTTAAGTATTTAGAGAATATGAAACTTGAGAATGTAAGAATTGAATTAACGGCGGATCCAGCATTTTGTCTAGAGCCTGATATGAGAAGCGTCGATAAAGTATTTAAAATTTATGATATTCCCGAAGGGAAAATTCTTGTTGGGTTGGCTCCCAGTCAAGGGATCGTTTATTATTCGAGAACTTCCTATCAAAGCCATTTTAATGCCTTACGAAAGTTGATAGTATTTTTAACGGAGAAGCTTGGTTGCCATGTGATGTTGATTCCTCATGTTCACGACACTACTGTGGAAAACGATGATCGTGTTCTTTGTGAGATGCTTTATCGCATGTTAGGTTTTCCTAAAAATGTAACTATGTTGAGTCTTACCCACTCAGCTGAGGAGATAAGAGCAATTGTAGGTAGGCTTGACTTTATGATAGCAGAGCGGATGCACGCTGCCATAGCTGGTCTTTCACAAAATGTGCCGACATTTGTGATAGGTTACAGCGTTAAAGCTGAAGGAATTTTAGGAGATATATTCGGTTTTGACTCCCTTGAAAATTATATGATTTCGGTTAAAAAATGGATAATAAAAAATTGGAGAAACGCGTCGGTAGTCTTTTGGAGAGGAGAAGTGAAGTTGCCAAACACTTATCAAAAGTTATTCCAAAGGTAAAGGAAAATGCGAGGCGTAATTTCAAGTTAATAATGGAAGTTTTGGAGCAAAGGAATACATGAAGATTTTTTCTGAGCTAATTAATGTTCAAACAACTGTCGTAGCGCATGGCCTTTGTTGTGGTTGCGGAGTCTGTGCAGCAATATGCCCCGCAGATTGCATAAAAATTAAGTTTGACGAAAACCTTGAGTATAAGCCATTTATTGACAACAATGCTTGTACAAATTGTGGGTTATGCATAAATGTTTGTCCCGGCGATCAAAGAACCAATTTTTTAGCCAAAAAGCAATTTAGAGAAAGTCATACTGGCATTAAAGAAAACGAGTTTTTGGGGGCTTTTTTGGAATGTTATGTTGGGTATGTTACCAGACTTAAAGACCGTCTTGCAAGTGCTTCTGGGGGCTTATTGACAGCAATTTTGGAAGAATTGCTTACTAGAAATTTAGTTGACGCAGTAGTTATTGCTGGGGAGTCCTCTTATAAGCTTTCCAGGAAGTTTTTTGAGGTTGCAATAGCGGATAATGTTGAGTTTGTTCACCGTAATAGGGGTTCCAAATATTACCCGATTGAATACTCTAGGGTTATTAAGAAAATTTGTACGGAAAAGAGTAGGCGATACGCCATAGTTGCTCTTCCTTGCGTGACTCTTGCAATAAGAAAGGCGCAACTACTAAATGCGAAGCTGAGACAAAATATCCTTTATGTTTTAAGTCCTGTTTGTGGTCATGGAGTTTCCGCAGCCTATACTGAATATCTGCTTAAGATAAATGCGATAGATCCATCCTCGGTAATCAGTATACGTTATCGAGACAAGAAGGGTATTTCCCATGCCAATGATTTTAATTTCATGGTGAAATATAGAGGCGAGGACGGCGTAAGGGTTAAGCATTTCGGCTTCTTAAGCTCTAGTGTGGGAACAGCTTGGTGCAACTATTTATTTACGCCCATCAAGTGTTTCTACTGTACTGACTTTGCGGGAGAATTCTCTGATGCGTCATTTGCTGACGCTTGGCTGCCAGAGTATATAACAGATGTTAATGGAACATCTATAGTAATTACGCGCAATGCTGAAATCGACCAGTTAATTAAAACGATGGTGGACGAAGGCAAAATTAATTTATCACCAATAACTCCCCAAAAAGTAATAAAAGCCCAGTGGAGCGCACTACAGTTCAAAAAAGAATCAATCAAAGGACGTATCCGCCTTAAAAAATTACTTTGTCAAGATTTTCCAAATTATGAAATTAATTGGCAAAAAGTGTCAATTGTAGAGGCAATTCGTAAGAACTGGAGAATAATGCTAAATGCGCACTTCTCAAGACTATTATATCGTAAAAATTCCTTAAAATTGGTTAAGTATCTAAACGCTATGAGTCTTTAGCGGCTCTATTTACTCTTATCACCCTTTAACTATTAGTTTATCAAAGGTTAAAAGTTAAAAGGTATAAGAGGACCTTAACAATTAAAGCTACATTTAGCATCATGCATCTTCATGCCCTTTTACTGATAAAGCGATTAAAATTAAAAATTGCAAGAATAGCTGACTCATTTGGACAACTCTTTTGATTCATTAACCTCCATTATAACAAGGAGGGTTTGCCTTGAAATTTTCTATCATTATTCCGACAAGAAATAGAGTTGACCGCTTAAGAAGGTTATTGTACTCGATTTTAGAGCAGACAATTCTTCCATATGAAGTTATAGTAGTGGATGATAGTGATAATTTAGAAACCAAAAATTTGGTTAAACAATTAAGCAGCCACTTTTTTGAAAAAGGAATTAAGTTAAGGCATATAATGCCTAAGGAAAACCCAAAAAGCATCTCTAGGGCCCGTAATCTTGGCGCCAAAGAAGCTGAAGGCGATATCGTAATATTCCTTGATGATGATGTGATTATAAACGAAAATTATGTGGAGAAGATTTTAGAGGTTTTTGATATGTTTCCAAACGCTTTGGGTGTTCAAGGTACTGTGGTAAATTTTGAGTATTCGCATCTAGAGAATGCTATTAAAAAAGTGTTTTATTATTGGCATGCAGAAATAGGTAAATGTCGGATGCTTCCATCAGGAAAAACAACTTATGCTTGTTTTCCAGACAAGATAATTCCATGCGAGTGGCTCTTTGGTTTAAACGTTGCTTATAAAAAGAAGGTTTTCGATGAATTTAGTTTTAATGAGAAATTGATTGGTTATTCTTTAGGGGAAGACAAAGAATTTTCCTACAAAATTCATAAGAAATATCCTAACAGCCTGTTTCAAACGCCATATGCTAAAGTGTATCATGATGCTTCTCCAACCAAAAACTTAGACAAATGTCGGGATTACATTGTAACAGCTTATCCCATGGGCTTTTTCTACAACAATATAAAACAAACGCTAAAAAATAAAATAATCTTCATTTGGAGCGAGATAGGCCGCGTAATCTTAAGGGTAGTTTGGGCGTTGCCGAATGCAAAAAACATTAAAAACATAATAACATCTTATATGGACACCGTTAGACACATAAAAAATGTGAAAAAAGAGGATTACTCATTCATATTTAATTAGTCTCGTTACAGTAAAAGACCTTAAGAGATGTGTTAAAGATGTTTAATGTTAGTTTGGTTGGTTGTGGCAGAGTTTCCGAAATTCACATGAGCGCCTACAAAAACATTCCAGAAGTAAAAGTTGTAGCCGTTTCAGACATAAACATGGATCGCGCCAAAGCCTTCGCCCAAAAATATGGCATAGAACGGGTTTGTAATGACGCCTTAAAGCTTTTCGAAATGAAGGACTTGGACTTTGTAGACATATGCACACCAATATCTACTCACGCTAAATTAGCCTGCGAAGCCGCAAAACATGGACAAAACATTTTCTTAGAAAAACCAATGGCAAGAAGCAGCAGAGAATGCGACGAAATAATCCACGAAGTCTCCAAAAACAAAGTTAAACTTTGCATATGCCACAACCAACTGTATCTGCCGACAGTCATGAAGGCAAAAGCAATCGTTGACTCAGGCAATTTCCCACTAGCATACTTCAAGGTCTCAGTCAGAGAAAGCGCTGAACTAATCGGAGCTCCAAGTTGGATAATGACGCCAGAACAAGGAGGCGCGCTCTGGGAAACAGGAGCCCACGCCGCCTACCTCCAGCTCCACTTCCTAAAAACCATAGAAAACGTGTGGGCAATAGGCGAAAAAATCCAAAACCCCGTCCCCGACCACTTCATGATCATGCTAACAAACCCAAACAAAACAATAGGCGTAATAGAAATCTCATGGCTAGCCAAAAAAGAAGAAGAAACCTTCGAATTCATAGACACAAAAGGCGGAAAAATCGAAATCCTGAATTACAACTTCTTCTTGAAATATCCAGAGAAACCAGAGAAAAACCTATTACAAGGCTTCTACAGAGACCAAAAACAAATCATAAAGAAGTGGACAAAATTTTTCCTAACAAACATTCGTAACCGCAAAATAACAAACTGCTTACCACAATACATCCTCATCACAAAATTTATTGAATCAATCAAAAACGACACAAACCCGCCAGTAACCCCTCAAGACGGAAGAAAAACAGTAAGACTCCTAGAATGCATTGAAGAGTCACTAAACAAAAACCAACCAATAAAAGTAAGAGACGACTTAGGCTAATTTCATTTTTCAGGGGCTAACCAAGTGGTCGAACAGCGCAAATTTCTTTTAACATTCGATGTTGAAGACTTCATAAACCAAAACGCCATTCACGCGCTCCAAAGATTACTAGAAATCCTAGAAAAATACCAATTAAAGGCTATATTCTTCGTCACAGGCCACATGGCCGAAAAAATAAGCAATTACCCAAAAATAACAGATATGCTAAAACACCAAGGAATTGGCTATCACTCTTCAAGCCACTCCGTACGCCCAACAATCCCGGAATATACCGACCTAAAAAGCTACAAGAAAGCCTACGAAATATCCCTTCAAAGAGAAACCTCTCACATAAACCCCCTAACTGGAAAACCAGAAAAAGAAGGCGGAATATACTCCCTTCAAGACCTATTTCATCCCCAAAAAATCCAAGCATTTAGGGCGCCAGGCATGTGCTGGACACCGCCACACCTTGAAGCCTTAAACAGCTTAGGCATAAAATACGATTTCTCCTCAGCTCTAACATTATCAGAACCAGTTCTCTACAAAGGAATAACCTTTTATCCATTCACGACACTTCAACACTGGAATGGCACCACATACGATTATGAATGCTTAACACACTCAATCCTAAGACATAAAGTAACAGTATTCGACTTACACCCAACCCTACTCGTAAACCAAGTTGAATGGGACTCCATATACTACAAAGGAAACCCAAAAACCCTTTCAACAGTTCCGAAAAGAACACAAAAAGAAACCGAAGTCCTCTTTAACAAATTTGAACTCTTAATAAAACGAATAAAATTTTTACAAAAAGCCAAAATGATAGACACTAACCCTACCCTTAATTCGTCAACTAAAAACCTAACTATAACTAAAGAACATATAAACAAGTGCTACGAAACAAGTATACAATGGTCTAAAGAACGCTTTAATTATCATCCAAAATTCATCAGAAGCCATTTTTACGAATTCTTCGATGAAGCATGCCGATAATCTCTTAAAAAGGTGAGTTTTTGCGGGTCATAATGGTTACGCCATGCTATTATCCAGTTAAAGGCGGCACAGAAACAACCGTCAGAAACCTAGCAATAACACTTAACAAAAACAAAATTCAAACAGACGTAATGGCATTCAACGTCAACCAAACCCGCAAACCAAAATGGCAAGGAAAAACTGAAAAAATCGATGGAATCACCGTCTACAGAATCCCCGCATTAAACTGGATACCAATCGAACATTCAGCCAGAATCACAGCAGGAGTCAATTTCATACCAGGCAGATTCACCCACATATTACAAAATTACGACATCATCCATTTCCACGAACTCGAATTCAGTTTTCCCCTCTTCTCATTCTCCATAAAAAAGCCAAAAATAATTCATTTGCACGGAATCGACTATGAGCTTATTAAAAGGCACCACATAATGCGATTCCTACTAAAACATTTAGCCCACCTATACATTTCTATATCAAAACGAATGACAAAAGAATTAGCAACCCTCGGAATCCCTGAAAATAAGATTATATACTTACCCAACAGCATAGACACAAACCTTTTCAAACCTATAAAACAAAAGGAAAAAAATCTACTTTTATTTGCTGGAAGAATCTCAGAGGGCAAAGGCTTACACATCCTAATAAAGTCCTTACAATACTTAAAAGAAAGTGTTCGCCTAATAATAATAGGTCCACCAGACTGGGATGTCAACTATCACCAAAACATAATAAAGCTAATCGAAAAGGAAAATCGAAAAGGAAAACACGAAATAAATTACCTTGGGGCCATGGACCACACCGCACTCGTAGAATGGTATCAAAAAGCCTCACTTTTTATCTTGCCATCTTTCGCTGAAGGTTTCCCAGTTACCATTTTAGAGGCTATAGCATGCGAAACCCCCCCAATAGCAACACCCGTAGGTGGCGTTCCAGAAATCATCAAAAATTACGAAACAGGCGTTCTAATTCCACCAGGTGATTGCATTCGCCTTGCAGAAGCAATACAATACTTACTAGAGAATGAAGATGTTAGGTTAAAAATTGCCAATAAAGGCCGGGAGCGTGTGCTCAGATATTATTCCTTGGATGTTGCCACTGGAAAATTATGTAGGATTTACAAGCAGCTAATCGAATCAGCAATTACTAAACAGTAAAGTTGGAGGAACCACCTATTGAGTCTTGTAAGTTTTGTGCGTATTAAAAATTCAGGCATAACCAAAGCCATAGAAGACTCCTTAAACCTAATCAATTACGAATTCCCAAAAAATATCCAAAACATCGTTATCAAACCAAACCTGTGCTACTATTGGGATTACTCCACAGGACAGACCACAGACCCAAAATTTATAGCTGCCTTAATCGATTTAATTCGTGCAAGAATATCGCCTAATGTGACCATTTCTATCGTAGAATCTGACGCCTCAGCAATGCAATGCAAATACGCTTTCAAAATGCTTGGCTACGAAAAACTTGCAAACAACCATGGCGTGAAGTTGGTTAATCTTTCCGAAGACCCCTACGCTCCAGTACACGTAACCGCTGGAAAACACTCCTTCAAAATTATGGTTCCAAAAACCATCCAACAAGCAGACTTAAAAATTAACGTGCCAAAAATAAAATACAGCATAGAAAAAATCAAAATCACCTGTGCATTAAAAAACATTTTTGGCTGTAATCCCTACCCCAAAAAATTCCGATATCACCCAATCATTGATGAGGCGATAGTCGCCATAAACAAGGCAATGAAATTCAACCTCTGCATAATAGACGGCAACATAGTTTCAGGCATCCAACCGCAAAAATTGGGTTTGGTAATGGCAAGCCAAGACCCAGTGACAATAGACGTAGCAGCAGCCAAAATAGCAGGAGTAAACCCAAAAACCATAAAATACATCCAACTAGCAAACAAAGAAGGCTTAGGAAATACAACCTTCATCTCAAAAGGCGAACCCCTTGAATACTTCAAATCCCGCTATCCAAGAAAGAACCTGCAAACTAAACTTATGGGCAAAGTCTACACCATCGCCATCCAAACAGGACTAAACAAAAAACTCGGCTTAGAATAAAAGCAACAAATACAACAGAAGCCAAAAGAGTCGAAGCGATCAAAAAAGCATATGAAAACCAAAATTAAAGACTTATTTGGTTTTGAAGAGCTCTGGGAAATAGTTATATGTCAAAGATAGTTATTAAGAAATTTTGGCATTTAGGCAATTATACGTACATATTTTACAGATTTTTGTTAGAGGAATTATGCCATAAATCTTTTAGAAATTCAAACTTAAATTTGCTAGACGCAGGATGCGGTCCAAATGTCTCAAGTCTATCACGTATTCCAGAAAAAGCATATTTTGTTGGAATAGATATTAATTCAAAAAACATTTTAGAATCCAAGAGAAAAGCAAAGGATCAAAATCATCAAAATTTGGACTTTATAGTTGCAAGTATAACAAATTTGCCATTAAAAAACGCAATTTTCGACATGATCATTTGCTGTGATGTGCTGGAACACATAAAAGATAAACATAATGCAATAAATGAGATTGCGCGTGTATGCAAAAATGGGTCGAAATTCGTAGGTTCCACATCAAACTTATTGAATCCGGTAATGATGCTTGACTCCTTTCTACCTAAGAAAATCACATACATACTCACGAGGAAATTTGCCGGCGAACATTATGAACGACATTCAAGGTTCACAGTCTTTAAATTAATTCAATTACTAAACAAAACGAAATTCTCAAAATGCAAAGTGAAGCTTTTAGGATTTCCTCCATTCAAACCTTGGGTATACGAGTATTCCAACAAAAAACCACCATGGTTCGCGCACATTTGGGTAGTCCTTGACAAACTGACAAATATAAAGCCATTCAATATGTTCAAAGAAACAATTGTATTTCTAGCTCAGAAGGAATGAACCTTCAGTATAGCCATCTAAACAAGATTACGCAAAAACTTGGCTTAGAATAAAAGGAAAAAGTAAAATGGAAAACATTAGACTTGGACTAATTGGTCTAGGATATATAGGCAAAATCCACTTGAGACAATGCCAAAAACTAGCAAACGCAAAGCTAATAGCAGTAGCAGACCTATCCAAAAAAGCCCTAAAAACCGCAAACGACGCTGGCGTTAAAAAAACATACACTAACTATGAACAACTTCTAAAAGACCCAACAGTAGACGCTGTTATAATTGCATTACCTACTCACCTACACACTCAATGCGCCAAACAAGCAGCAGAAGCACAAAAACACATACTCCTAGAAAAACCAATAGCAAGAAACATCGCAGAAGCAAAAGACATAATCACAACCGCAAAAAAACACGCAGTAAAACTAATGATAGGCTACCCGATGAGATTCGAACCAACATTCCAACGCCTAAAACAACAAATCCTGAAGAGAACATTGGGCGACATAGAAATCGCCCACGCTACATATATAAGCTCAGGGCCCTTCTTCCACAGAGCTGAAGGCCTAACACCAAACCCCGTCCCAGAATGGTGGTTTAACAAAGAATTAACAGGCGGAGGAGCCCTCATAGACCTAGGCAGCCACATAATAAACCTTCTACGCTGGTATTTCGGCGAAATAACAGAAATAAAAAGCTACTTAGGCTACAGATTTAACATGCCCTTCGAAGATTCAGCCATATGCCTAGCAAAATTCGAAAACAACACAAAAGCCATAATAACCGTAGGCTGGTTCTCGCAAGATTATCAACTAAACATCCAACTATACGGAACAGTAAAAACAATCCAAACCCAACACAAACCCTTAAACAAGCTATTAGCCGCAATCCAAATGCTAACAATAGGCTCAACAAAATTCTACAACGCCCACAAAGCAGAACTCCAACACTTCGTAAACAGCCTAATCAACGGCAAAACGCCAACACCCACAGGAGAAGACGGCCTAAAAGACCTAGAAATAATCGAAAAAGCATACAAAAACCAGATACGCCTAGATTAAATCATCCAATAACTTTATGTTTATCATGGTTAACAGTTGGCACAAAACATTTAAAATCAACCCATCAAATTGCTGGTAAACACCATAGCAAAGTTGTGACCAAATGGCTATAATCATAAAACCTCATGCAAAACAAAGAATGAAGGATCGAGCAGTAACTGAAAAGCAAATAATCAAAAATCAACGTTCTGCAAAATCCAAAGGAAACTATATCAGTCAGATACGGCCGCCTAGCAGCCTATGGCACGATAAAAGATCAAAAACTAGTAGTAATTTATGAAAAGAGAAATCAAAATATTGAAGTTGTAACAGTATTATGGGTAGACGAAAGGAGGTTAAAAACACTTGGCTTCACTCGAATATGACGAAAGCTGCAACGCACTATACATAAGAATTAAAAGAGGAAAAGTCGCAGAAACAGAACCAATATCAGACAACCTCATATTAGACCTAAATAAAAAGGGAGAAATAATAGGCGTAGAAATTTTAGGACCAACACAAATAGACATAAAAAGGTTTTCCCATCCCATAAAAATCCTAACAAAAAATGAACACGCATCCACAGTCAAAGCATAGACACCCTCAAGCCTTAACCCTTATGCTCTGAACCCAAACAGCCAAAAAGAGAAAGCATTCTGGGAATGCCCCTCTTCTGAGAAAGGTAAACATTTATCAAATGTCTTATCGCTTCACTGAGAGAAGTTTTTTACCCCGCTTCGACTGTAGCTCAGCAGCTATGGAAAAAAGCTTTCTTTTCACTTCCTCCTCAACTTGTATAGTGGACATAAAATTCACAGTTTTAATAGTAACTACAGAAAATATAAAAACCTTTTGATTAAAACTGAATCAAGAAAATGAAAAAGGAAAACTATGTAACACTAGAGGAACTCTAACATTCTTATGTTGCTTCTTAAAATGTCATTTGCCAGTTTCTTTTGCAATTTCTCTTGCCTTTTTAACAGCTTCCAAGTAAACTTCTTCCTTTAGCCTAAAGCCATGCTTTACCAGCTCGCTTAAAGTATCTAAAAAATCGTTCAAATTAAAGTCTTTAAGCTCTAAAGCCTTCAGCAAAACATAAAGTGTACCTCTCGGTGTTAATCCCATTAACTTTGCAGCTGTTCTTGCTGAAACCTCATCCATTAAAACCTCTTTAATTCCATGTTTTTTGGCGAGGGAAAGAACAGCAACTTCACCCGCCTCTAATTCTATGGGAATCCTAAGGGTTTCAGTCCTCAAAACTTTAAGCCAACCATCCCTTATTGCATTTTCAACAATGTAGGCATCCCTTTGATCCAAAAGTTTTCCTTTATCAACAACTTCAACCCTAACCTCTTCAGGAATTATAACCTCGCCAAAAACCTTCCTAAGCAACTCTATTTTCCCAATTTTGGCTAAATAGATGAGGGGCGTAGCGTTGGAAACAACAGTCATTCAAAAGCCTTCAAGTCTTCCTTCAGATCCTCCAAAGTGTAGGGAACGTGGATCTGTCTCTTCTTAACTTCACTGATCATTTCCCAAATGGATAAGCCACACTTTTTGGAAGCTTGCCAAAGGGTCAACTTGCCCTCCTCATACTCTTCCAGGCTTCTGTCAATCAACCAATCCTTCACTGCTCTAAGCAAAAAACGCCTAATAACAGTAGACCTATCCATGCCCTCCCTCTTCGCTATTGAATCTATAATTTTGACCAGCTCTTCCTCAACCCTTGTGGTAACGGTAACAGGCACTTGACCACCGTATTAAAATGAATAAATTTAATATTTAAACGTTCCCGCGCGCACCGACATAAACAACCTCAGAACCATGCTCTCAGGCTTAGGAATCATCACAAAAATAGTAAACATCCCCCTAACCATAGCAGAAAAAACCGCCACACTCACCACTACTTGGAAAGAATAATATACTACTAGCAGTAATCCAAATGCTAACAATAGGCTCAACAAAATTCTACAACGCCCACAAATCCTTCCTTTAACTCTTTCGCCCCATTGCACAGAACTTTAATACCTCATCTAATGCATAAAAGAAGACATATAACCGCCACCCACAGGCGAAGACGGTTTAAAAGACTTAGAAGCCATAGAAAAAGATACAGTTTTGGTTTATATTTCAGGGTAAAGTTTGGATAAACTTTATATTCTTGATAACCTAAATAATCTGGGGTTATCTCTTGGCAACAATCCTCATAA